>JAEIGA010007495.1_pt1 | contig 16568 bp, 17 predicted proteins | sample 9270691 | NCBI WGS metagenome assembly JAEIGA01 (sample SAMN17057246, study PRJNA624740) | gut metagenome | biome: biome; isolation source: fecal sample | host: Bos grunniens | place: China: Xizang | collected 2019
AAAATTATTTGAGAAAAGTTTTGTAGTCTTCGTAATTTCTCTTTAACAGGGCAGGGGTGTCGAGACCGTACGGGCATTTTGATTTACATTGACCGCATTCGATACATCCCTCGATCTTTTTCATCATTGCCTGACTTTTTTCTGTTAAATGACCTGCTGTTGGTGAACGTCGAAGAAGAAGAGACATTCTTGCGCATGTGAAAATTTCAATACCTGCGGGGCAGGGCATACAGTATCCGCATCCTCGGCAGAATTCACCTGCAATCTCAGTTCTTTCTTTTTCTATGAACGCAATTCTATCTTCCGTCATTGTCGGCTCGTTTTCGTTATATGAAAGGAATTCGTCAAGCTCACTTTCTTTCTGAATTCCCCATATTGGTGCTACGGGATACTGATTGAGAAAAGCATATGCAACGTCTGATCTTGTTATAAGTCCGCCTGCGAGCGCTTTCATGCAGATAAAGCCAACATCATGTTCTTCACATAGGCGAACGAGAGCTTCCTCTTTTTCGCTTGCAAGGTAGGAAAACGGAAACTGAAGCGTTTCGTATAATCCCGATTTAACAGCTTCCTCGGCAACGGCAAGACGGTGGTTTGTAAAACCGATATGGCGAATCTTTCCTTCCTGCTTTGCTTTTATCATTTCTTCGTAAAGTCCCGATCCGTCACCGGGCTTCGGGCAGAATGACGGGTTGTGAAACTGATAAATATCGATATAATCTGTTTTTAACAATGAAAGGCTTGTCTGAAGATCTTTTCTGAAATCTTCAGGGTTGGTCGCCATTGTTTTTGATGAAATAATGATATTTTCTCTGACATCGGATAATGCAATGCCGATCTTTTCTTCGCTGTCTGTATAAAATCTTGCAGTGTCAAAATAATTTATACCGCCATCATATGCTTTTCTTAATATCTTGCAGGCTTCTTCCATTCCGACTCTCTGCACGGGAAGCGCACCGAAGCCATTCTTTGTTACATACAGTTCGGTTCTGCCCAAACGAATTTTTTTCATATCTGTAATTCCTTTCCTTTTAACCATTCTTCCGCTTTATCAACAAGATGCGGCTGTATTTTCGGGTAAGTCCAGTTTTCTGGCTTTTCAGTGAAAAGTTTAACTTCCGCTATTTCAGTTTCGGGTAACGGTCCAAACTTTTCTATGTTTGCAAAATATAACATTCCGTATGTCGTTTCTTTTCCGTCGTCAACAGAATACGGACATATTCTTTTTATTGTGTATTTTTCGGCACCGGTTTCTTCCCAAAGCTCACGCTTTGCCGTTTCATCAATAGCTTCGTTTGGTTCTCTGTGTCCGCCCGGATTTTCGTATGTTGTTCTGTCCCGGTGTCGGCAAAAGACCCATTGGCCTTTGCTTTTGGCTATTATAACGGCGTATTTGAACAGAGCATCGTCCGCTGATTGATGAAAATATACTTTTATCATTTGATCAGCTTCTCCAACAGAGCCTTGCATCCGTCATATATATCTTTGTATGCTATATCAAAACGGTCTGAATACCACGGGTCGGCAACATCTCCGCCGCTTGCGGTGTAATTCATCAATTTACGTATTTTGTTTTTAGGATCACCGTCGAAAATTCGAGTCATATTGCGTATGTTTGCACTGTCCATACCGATAAAAAGATCATAATTTTCATAATCGTTTTTCTTGAGTTGAACAGCTCTTTTGCCATCGCATTTTATGCCGTGCTTTTCAAGTTCTCTTTTTGCAGGCGGGTATACGGGGTTTCCGATTCCGTTCCATATCTCCTCCGTGCTTGTTGCGCTTGAAGAAATCTCAAATTCATCGGATATCTCTGCTTTTGATACCATATCTTTAAAAATAAACTCAGCCATTGGCGATCTGCAGATATTGCCGTGGCAGACAAACATGATTTTATGCATGATTTTTTCCTTTCTATGAAAGCCTTGCAAGAACTGCTGTCCTTCCGTCTTCTTTGATCATTGAGATCATAGTTTCTCCGTCTGTTTTTTTTATTTTAACAGAAAGTTTTTCTCCTTCAAAGCACGGTGCTTTAAAATGAATCTCAACTTCGGTTATGTTTATGTCTTCGATTTCTTTACATGAGAACATTCCGAAGATCGCACGTATATACGAAGCGTTGTTCATATGCTGTCCAAGGTCTATATCTGTTGATCTGACTGTGTATGTGCCTTTCTCTTCGCTGTCCGAAAAATTGTCTGACATTCTTGAAAATGGCTTATCACATACTTTATTGCCGTAATACTCGATTTCTGACGGGAAAACCTCATCTATTCTGTGCAGCTTTCCGTCTTCTGTTCCGATAATTGCCCATTCGCTTTTTCCTTCAACGAGAATTTCGTCTCCGCAAGAAAGGGTGTAGTATCTGTTTGCACGTATTCTTTCCGGAGCTTCCGGCCAAGTCTGTACTGTTATTTTTTTCATCATTTCGGGGCGGCGGTGTATTTTTATTTTTGTTTTAGCGGTCAGCCAAAAAAGATTCTTTTCCTGCATTTCGTCATTGCCTACACCTAAGATCTGTGCGTGTTCTGCTGCTATATCCATGAATACAGAAAAAATACTCGGTATTGAGATCTTTGCCATGTTATCGCAAACACTCGGTAATACTGTCAGTTCTTTTTTTATATGACAAGTCATAAAGTCGTCCTTAATTGCTTTTTTATATATTTTAACATATTTAACATTCGTTTGCAAGATGGTAAAACAAAAAAATCAATAAGTTTATTTTTTTTGAGAAATAGCACTTGAAAAATATCGGAAAAACTGATATAATCAAAATAAAGCAATTTTACAGGTGATTTTTATGAGCTTTATAAACTCTTTGAAATTTGCTTCGCAGGATGAACGTGTAAGAAAATTTTTGTTTCCGAAAAAAATAATCAAAACATGGGGAAATGTTCTCTCACCCGAAAAGCTTCTTGAAGAAAAAACGCTTCAGATAGGATTGAGTGAAACAAGTACCACGAGCCTTGTAAATAAAGAAAACGATAAAAATGCTGCTATTCTTCTTGATTTCGGTTTTGAGCTGCACGGTGGAGTTCGAATTTTAAGCTCCTGGGCAGGATGTAAAGGCTATCCGCAGGTCAGACTTTCATTCGGTGAATCCGCAATGGAAGCCGTAAGTAATATAGGTAATAAGAATGCGGGAAACGATCATGCAACAAGAGATTCCGTTGTAACTTTGCCCCAGCTCAGCGATATGGAAATAGGGCAGACAGGTTTTCGTTTCGTTTATATTGAGCTCCTTTCGGAGAATGCAAGAATTGATCTGAAATCGGTTGTCGCTGTGTTCGTTTACAGAGATCTTGAATATAAAGGTACGTTTGAATGTGATGATGAACGTATAAACAAAATTTTTAATACCGCTGCTTATACATGTCATCTCAATATGCAGAATATGCTTTGGGACGGAATTAAACGTGACCGTCTTGTATGGATCGGTGACTCTCATCCCGAAATGCTTACCATAAGAACTGTTTTCGGTCAACAGAAACTTCTTGAAGACAGTCTTGATTTTGTTCGTGAACAGACTCCGCTTCCGGGTTGGATGAACGGTATGCCTTCTTATTCAATGTGGTGGCTTATTATTTTGTGGGATTGGTATATGCATAATGGGGATATGTCTTTTCTGTTAAAGCAAAAGGATTATGCTGTCGCGCTTATGTATCAGCTTTGCAACAGCGTAAATGCAGACGGAACAGATACCGTTCCTTCGTATTTCCTTGATTGGCCGACCAACGGAACACCCGATGCTCCCATCGGTGCGAGATCACTGCTTGTTATAGCCCTCGAAAAAGCTGTAAATCTCGCGAAAATTTATGATGAAGACGATCTTTCATTGCTCTGTGCCGAAAAAGCAGTGGTAATGAAAAACAAAAATACCGACGATGCATCGTTTAAAGCCGTTAAAGCTTTTCAGGTTCTTGCAGGTATCAAAGATGCCAAAGAGATGAATTCCGTTCTTCTCGAAGGCGGCGCTAAGGGTCTGAGTACATTTCTCAGCTTTTATATTCTCAAAGCAATGGCAATGGGCGGTTCGATGGCGGATACTCTTTCTGTTATGAAAGAGTATTACGGAGCTATGCTCGATAAAGGTGCCACTACTTTCTGGGAAGATTTTAACATGGATTGGCTTGAAAATACCGGCAATATCGATGAGCTCCTCTCTTCCGAACAGCGTGACCTTCACGGAGATAACGGAGCGTTTTGCTATATCGGATACAGACACAGTCTTTGTCACGGCTGGTCCTCGGGCCCCGTTGCTTTCCTTGCCGAAGAAGTTCTCGGCATTAAGATTGAAGAACCCGGATGTAAAAAAATAATGATCAAACCTGATCTCGGAGAACTTAAATGGGCGAAAGGAACATATCCGACACCATACGGTATTATATCTGTTTGCCATAAGGTGCTTGACGACGGTTCTGTTCAAACATCATACGATGCCCCAAAAGAAATAGAAATAACAGTTGAATAAAAAGGAATAATGCTATGAAAATATACGATATTTCTCAGGAAGTCTTTTCTTGTGTTGTATTTCCGGGAGACCCCGCACCAAAGAAAAATACGGTTTGCTCAATAGACAGCGGAGCTGTGTGCAATTTGACCGAATTCAGTATGTGTGCTCATAACGGAACTCATATCGATGCTCCGTATCACTTTTTAAACGACGGCAAATCTGTCGATGAAATACCTCTTGAAAAATTTACAGGCTATGCTTTTGTTGCCGATCATGAGGGCCTTGTTTCTGCCGAAGATGCCGAAAATATTTTAAAAAAAGCCGCAGCCGCTAACAGAGAATCTGTAAAACGTATTCTTATAAAAGGTAAATCAACAGTTTCCGAAAGCGCAGCAAGAGTTTTTGCAAAAGAAAAGATTTTTCTTTTGGGTAACGAGTCTCAAACCGTCGGTCCAAAAGATGCGCCGATGGCTGTTCATAAAATACTTCTCGGCGAAGAAATGGTTCTGCTTGAGGGTATTCGTCTCGAACACGTTCCCGAGGGTGCGTATGTTTTGAATGCCGCTCCTCTGTGTCTTTCCGGTGCAGACGGCGCTCCTTGCCGCGCGATACTTATTGATCTTGAAAATTAATGTTTTTTGCTTAAAAGTTAAAGCCAAGTTGCGAATGCAGCTTGGCTTTTGTCTTTATTTATTGCTTACAATTATATATGCATTTTCTGTTTCGAACACATCTGATACTGTCATATCTGTTTCTTCTATCAGTGAGACTATATTCTCGCAAGTATCGGGAAAGATCTTTATCTTACGTGTTTGCATATCGATATATTCACTCTGATCTTTATCTATAGAAAGACAGAATATTCCGTTTTTGTTTAACAGCTTATCGACTTTTGAAATAACTTCCTTTTTATCTTCAAAATGCATCATCGTAAGTGATGAATATATGATATCAAATGTTTCTTCAAACTGATGTCTGTAAAAATCATCGCAGATAAAAGAAATATTGGGGTGCTCTTTCAGGTTATCTTTCGCACGTTCCACTGTTTTGGGAGAAATATCTATACCTGTCAGATTTAAGCAGTGCGGTGCTGTCTTTGCCGCTATTCGGCCTGTTCCTATACCGATCTCAAGAACGTTTTTCTTTTTATCGAGCTTTAACGCGTCTAAAAAAATCTCTCCGTCCCATTTATTCATATATTCCTGAAGTATCGGAGGATCACGAAACGGATCGTTATCTTCATCGATAAGCATATCGTAATGTTTTTTTACATCCATTTTTCTCTCCGTTACAAAAGAAATTCTTTAAAGTTGATTTCTGCTTTCTTTTTCATTGTTTCTTTTTCTGAGTCGGATAAAAACGCCGCATTTACCGCATTCATCATAAGCTTTTTTACATCGTTATCCGTCAGATCAAATGCTTTTTTTATACTTTTAAATTCGTCTTTTAACGTTACCGCAGAAACGGTCATGTTGTCTGTGTTAACAGTCACATTAACACCATCATCGATAAGCTTTTTTATCGAATGGCTTTCAACGTTTTCGAAAATACACGTATCTATATTGCTCTTTACGCAAACTTCAAGAGGGATCTGTGTTTTAACAAGAAGATCGATAATCTCTTTGTCTTCGGTCGCACGTACACCGTGCCCGATTCTTTTTGCTCCGAATTCTATAGCTTTCTTTATACTTTGCGGTCCGTCAGCTTCTCCCGCATGAATAGTAAAAGGAATATCAAGCTTTCTTGCTTCCGAAAAAATCTCTTTGAAGTTCTCTGTTGCAAAAAGAGCTTCCGCCCCGGCAAGATCTACCGCACAAACACCTTTTTCGCAGAATTCCTTTGCAACTTTAACGGTAAGGAGGTTTTCTTCTCTGTTATTGTCTCCTCTCATACAGCATAGAATAAGTCCGCACGGAAATTCGCTTTCGTGTATTCCGTCCAAAACCGCTTTTACTGCTTTTTGCTGACTTAATCCTTTATCCGTATGCTTCTGAGGTGCAAAGCGTATTTCCGCATATATCAAGCCTTGTTCTTTTAGTGTTTTACAAAGATCGTATGCCGCGGTTCTCAGGCAATCTTCTGTTTGAAGCAACGATACCGCAAAATCGAATTTATCAAGATAATCGTTAAGGTCTCTGCAATTTTCCGATACCTGCATTAGTGACAATATCTCTTTGTCTTCTTTAGGCAGATCAAATCCGTTTATCTTTGCTAATTTTTTTACAGAGTCGAGAGATAACGACCCATCAAGATGTAAATGAAGGTCTATCATGTCTCTTCCTTTCTTTTACATATTGGTTAAATCAGGTTTGTATTTAAATGATGCTATTGCATCTATGTTGTCATAGATAAATTGTTGTGCATCTTCATTGTAAACGGTAACGGCATAACTTCCGTATTTACTAAATCTTCTTGCTGTTGTGATTCCAAAGGATTGCCCCTGATCTGTCGGACACTTTCTCTTTCTTCCATCGTCATCTATGTTAATTGTAAGTAATCCGAGATGAAGAAGCCATGAGTTTATCATGTTAGGTGTTATTTTTTCTTTTATTGATTGGTCAATAAAAGAGTTCAGATATTTTGCTATTTCACTGCATGAGATAGGTTTAGGTGATGTTTGCAGCGTTGATACTTGATCTTTTGTTAAAGAAAATGGTAATATCGGATGATTTTTTGTCACTCCGTTTAACTGTTCTTCAGATTTCTCGTTTTCTACTATTAGATTTTTTAGTACATCAGAGATATAGAAAAAGCATCTTGAAATTTTGACATCATTTATTATTTCTTCTTCAGGCACAAGTTCCCCTGTTGACGGATTTAATCCGTTAGCAAGTTTTTCGATAATCAATTGTGCTTTTTTTAGTTTATCCAGTTCTGTCATTTTAAATATCTCCTTTTCTGAATTTTATATTAAAATCCCATTACAATGGTCAACCTCGTGTTGAATTATCTGAGCGGTAAAGCCTGTAAAGTTTTTTATTCGGGTCTGAAGTTGCGGTGTCTGATATTTAACCTTAACGGTCTTGTATCTTTTTGTTTTTCTCGGACCTCCAAGCAGTGAAAGACAGCTTTCCTCTGTTTCGTATGCATCGGATGTCTTGATTATTTCGGGATTGAACATTACAGTGTATGTCGGCTTCTTTACGCTTTCATCGTAAAATGCAATGATTCTTTTTCTTACACCTATCATATTTGCCGCCATTCCTACACACGTTTCATTATGTGCCTGCAAAGTTTCAAGTAAGTCTGCTGCAACATCACAGTCAGCTTCCGTTGCAACCTCTGATTCCATGGCGAGAAAAATAGGGTCGTGAATAAGTTCTTTTATCATAAAATGATCCTCTTTAAGAAATAATGTGACTTTGTCACTGAAAAATAATTAAAAATAGGGTATACTATGATCACAAAATAAGAAAGGAAGTATTGATCATGTCGGTACTTAATGTTAATAAAAATAATTTCAACGAAATAAAAAACAGTGATAAACCCGTTCTCCTTGACTTTTACGCAGATTGGTGCGGTCCCTGCAGAATGGTCTCTCCTTTGGTTGATGAGATCGCAAACGAAAATCCTCAGTACGTTGTCGGAAAGGTAAACGTCGATAACGAGCCCGAGCTTGCGGAGGCTTTCGGTGTTTCAAGTATCCCGATGCTCGCAGTTCTCAAAAACGGTCAGCTTGTAAACAAAGCAGTGGGCGCTCGTCCCAAAGATCAGATCTTAAAGCTTTTAGAGGGTTAATTCTCTTAAACGCTTTCGGTCAAGTATCTTAACTCCTTTTCGAGATACCTCAACAATTCCTTCGTTTGAAAAATATTTCAACATACGAGAAACCACTTCACGGGCATATCCCATATATTTGGCGATCTGCTCGTGTGTTAATGTGAGATTATCTGTTCCGAGTCGGGTCGATTCGTCATGCAAAAATATTGCGAGACGTTTATCCATGCTCATGAAAAGTATCTGTTGCATAACCCACATTACATCTGAAAATCTTGTTACTGCAAGTTCAAGTGCGAATATTTTTATATTATGGTTTCGTTCTGATACAGCGGCAAAAGCGGGGCCTCCGATAACATAACATTCACTGTTTTCTTCGGCATCAACGAGAACATCAAACGTTATCGCCTGAAGAACGCACGAAGCCGCAAGCATACACATATCTCCCGCATGCAGGCGGTAAAGAGTTATGTCTTTTCCGTCTTCTGACATTATATAAACTCTCAGACATCCTTTTTTAACAATGAAAACTCCGGAGCATTCGTTTCCGTCGTGGATAGTTGTTCCCTGAGGGTATGAAAGCGCAAAGGAATTGTCGCATATATATTTTTTATCGTCTTCGGATATTTCCGACCAGAACGGAAACAGTTCTGTGAACACAGGTTCAAACATTTCTCTTGGCATATATGTCTCCTTAAAAATTAACGGTCTGTCCGCTTGAAATATAAAAAAGTCTGTTCATTCTTTTTTTCATAAATTCAAACTGATCGGCGCCCGTGCAGTGGCAGGTGTAAAAATCAGTATCGTGTTTGCTTAAAATGTCGGCATATTCCGAAAGTTTTTCATCAAGCGGAAGTTTTGAGAAGTGAAAACCTCCGATAAGAACATCTGGATTGAACCACTCTGCGATGTCAAGGATACCTTTATGGGAACATCCGCTGAAAACGACCTTTTTGCCGGCTTCTTCAAGCAATAAATAATGTTCGTGACGGAAACTGTCGGGCACAAATTCGCCGTTTTGTTTTTCCGTTAAACCGAAAGAACCGAGATCGTATCTTTTTTCTGTTTCGTTGTGAGAAAAAAGTGTAAGTCCATTGTCAATTTTAAATATACCGTCGGTATATATAAGCCTGTTATTATCTTTTAATGAAATATCAAGTCCAATGTATTTTTCTGTGCCGTTGTAGTGAGGTTCAAAGGCATGTCTGCTTAGGTATACAGGTGCTTTTTTGTTTAACTCAAGAAATTTTGCGAGTCCTCCGCCGTGATCGTAGTGCCCGTGTGAAAGTATCGCAATATCAACATCCGCAAGATCTATTCCGAGGGTTTGTGCATTCTGTGCGAAAAGATCGCTTTGCCCCATATCGAAAAGAATATTATGTTCTTTTGTTTTTATATAAAAAGACAGTCCGTGCTCGGCATAAAAACTGTCGTTGATTTTTGTGTTTTCAATTAAACATGTTACTGTCATTGCTTTTTCTCCGTTTTTTATTATATACAGTATATCATTATTCTCACATTATGTCAATATTTAATAATGAAATCGTTTTACGGAATTGACAAATTTTCAAGGGTGTGTTAAAATAAAAATACTTGATAGCCTTGAAAGGATTATATATATGAACAGAAGATCTCTCAATTATTCGGGTGTTATAACAAATTATGTTTGCACCGCTTCTTGCCGTCACTGTATGTTCGGCTCTTCTCCGTCTCGTCCGAAAGATTTTATTTCAGTTGATATGTCTCAAAAAGTTGCAAAGACTTTAAAAGATGCGGGAACATATTCCGTCCATATCGGCGGCGGAGAACCGTTTATGAATTTCGAGGCTCTCTGCAGTCTTATTAAAGCTCTTAATAAATATAATATCGGTGTTGATTATATTGAAACAAACGCGTTCTGGTTCAAGGACGATGCGTTTGTCCTCGACAGACTCAACACTTTAAAAAGCCTCGGAGTTACCTCCGTTATGGTTTCGGTTGACCCGTTTCATATCGAATTTGTTCCGCTTGAACGCGCAATACGTCTTTGTGTCCTTCTTGATAAATGCGATTTTGAATATTTTGTTTGGAAAGAACAGTATCTTCGTAAATTTATTGCACTCGGTATAGACAGAACGAAAACATATACAAAAGACGAGCTTTGTTCTATCCTCGGCGAAGATTATATAACCGCTACCGCATCAGAATACGGTCTCGGTATGAACGGAAAAGCACTCAATATCGCAAAAGATCTTTATGAATACAGACCTGCAAGCGAATGGCTTTCAGATACGCCGTGCCGTTCTGTTTCGAGTGTTTCCCATTGCCATATTGACCTTTACGGTAATATCGTGCCTCCGGGATGTCCGGGCATAAGTGCCGAAGCGGAAGATTTTATCGGCATGAATTTCCCCGAAGAAAAATATCCGGTTCTTTCACGTCTTGTTAACGGCGGTATATCGGCTCTCTATTCATATGCCTGCGAAAAAGGCTTTGTTGCTGACGAAAAAGGTTATCCGTCGAGATGTTCTCTTTGCTTTGCTATAAGAAAATATCTTAACGAAAATTGCCCGTCAGCAGATATTTCTCCCCGTTGCTTCTATAAAAGTATGAATGAGGTTTGACATATGTCCGACTTTGTTTTGCTCCCGACTGATTTTGAAACCGATCTGAAAAACAGTACGATTCCTTTTTCCGATTATCCCCGTCCTCAATTAAAAAGAGATTCTTATCTTTGTCTTAACGGTGAATGGGATTTCTCAATAGAAAACAGTGGAGTTACCACCTTTAAAGGTCAAATAACTGTTCCGTTCGTTCCCGAAAGCAGACTGTCGGGGATTCTTTGTGAAATAAAAAAAGAGGATCTCCTTATTTATGAACGTAAATTCGTTTTAACTGATGCATTTGTTAAAGATAAGGTTGTTCTTCACATTGGTGCGTGCGATCAGTATGCGAGTGTTTTTGTTAATGACAAAAAAACAGGTGATCATGCCGGTGGATATTTACCGTTTGAATTTGATATAACGGATTTTGCGGTCATCGGTGAAAACACAGTTAAAATCGTTGCTCGTGATCCGCTTTGTACGGATCTTCCGTATGGAAAACAGACAAAAAAACGCGGCGGTATGTGGTATACAAAAATAAGCGGTATCTGGCAGACTGTATGGGTAGAAAGTGTTTGTGAGAATGCTATCAAAAATATAAAATTAACATCAGATCTTTACGGTGTTGATATTTATGTTGAAGGCGGAATACATGAAAAGCTTTTACGCTTCTGCGGTAATGAATACAGTTTTACAGGCTCTGAATTTCGGCTTGATATAGATGACCCTCATCTGTGGTCTCCGGAAGATCCGTATTTATACGAATTTGAAATTGTATCCGGAAAAGATACTGTTCGTTCATACTTCGGGCTCAGAACAGTTGAAATAAAAGAGATCGACGGAATTCCGCTCATCTGTCTTAACGGCAAACCGATTTTCTTCCACGGGCTGCTTGATCAGGGGTATTTTTCCGATGGAATATTTCTGCCCGCATCTTCCCGAGGATATGAGGAAGATGTTTTAAAAATGAAAAAATGCGGGTTTAACACGCTTCGGAAACATATAAAGCTTGAGCCCGATGTTTTTTATTATTTTTGCGATAAACACGGTATGCTTGTTTTTCAGGATATGATAAACAGCGGTAAATACAGTTTTCTTGTTGATACTGCTCTTCCGACGGTTTTTCTCAAAAAAGGTATTTCCCACCGTGCGTCAAAAACAAGAAAAATTGCTTTTGAAAATACTTGTAAGGGTATTATTGAGCGATTGTATAATCATCCCTCAGTTGTTTATTATACGATCTTCAATGAGGGTTGGGGACAGTTTGATGCCGATAAATATTATGATATGTTCAAAGCTATTGATAAAACGAGGATATGGGATACGGCATCAGGTTGGTTTAAACCAAAGAAAAGTGATGTTGAAAGCGAACACGTTTATTTTAAACCCGTTAAAATAAAAAAATCAAAAAGACCGATCGTTTTATCTGAGTTTGGCGGATATTCATGTAAAATAAAAGATCACGCTTTTAATCTCGGTAAAACATATGGCTACCGTTATTTTGAAAGTGTCGAAAAATTTGAAGATGCCCTTGTTTCCCTTTATAAAAATGAGATAATCCCGTCTTTCAAAAACGGACTTTGTGCTGCCGTTTTAACACAGGTGAGTGATGTCGAAGATGAAACAAACGGACTGCTTACGTATGACCGAAAAGTTTTAAAAGTCGATCCCGACAGATTTAACAAACTGTCTCAAAAGATTTATGCTGAATTTAATAAGCATTATGAAAAGGAAGATTAAATGAAAAAGACATATATCACAACAATGCCGAATCATATAGGAGCATTTTTGAAAGCAAGTGAATGCTTCGCAAAGCTCGGTATTAACATAACAAGAGTAAGTTATAATAAGGCGATAGACTCACATACGCTATTCCTCGATGCCGAGGGCTCTCCCGAAAAACTTGCGGAAGCGGACAAATATCTGACAGATCTCGGCTATCTTCAGAGTGGCAAAAACGATAAGAGCATTGTATTGCTTGAATTCCGTATGCCGGACGTTCCCGGCAGTATAACGGAAATTTTATCTATAATCAATGAGTTCAATTTTAATATTTCATATATCAGTTCTCAGGAAAACGGAACGGATTTCCAGCTCTTTAAGCTTGGTCTTGTTGTTGAAAATCCTGAAAAGATAAAAGAATTTTTATTGCGCGCCGAGGAAATAAGCGATGTCCGTGTTATTAACTACAATCATTCCGAAAAGGTTTACGATAACAGTATTTTTTACAATTCATTCGTTTCGGGTATCGCACAGAGGATAGGTCTTTCGGATGAATATAAAAACGATCTTCTTGTTAACGCAAATCTTGCAATGCAGCTGCTTGACGAGAAGGGACTTTCTCCGTACAAAACATTTGACAGTATTCATCGATTTGCCAATCTGCTGGCTTCCTGCAGGGGAAAGTCGTTTTCTCCGAGAATAACCCGTCATACGATAACCGAAAATACAGAGATAATCCTTATCGAACCGCCCTGTGGAAGTAATACAACCATAATCATCAGCAATGGTGAAGCGTTGTTTGTAGATAGCGGTTATACTCTTTACCATGAAGAGATGACAGAGATATTCCGCAAGATATTCCCCGATTACGACAATATGACAAAGCGTGCGTTCGTAACTCATCCCGACCTTGATCATTGCGGTATGTTAACGTTTTTTGACGAGATCTATGCGATTCAGAAAACTGCAGACTGCCTTAATCTTGAATACAAGCAGAACAGCGGTTTCAGAGAAGAAAACCCACTTCACCGTCCCTATATCAATATGTGCAAGATACTTACAGGCCACACTTTGCCCGATCCGTCCAAGATAAGTGTTATTTGCGGAACATCCGAACCAATGACCGAGCCTTTGAGTCAGATAGGCTTCTTTGATTTCGGAGAGCTTCATTTTGAAGTCTATGAGGGCAAGGGTGCGCATGTTCTTGGCGAAACTGTTCTTATAGATTATGCTCATCATATCGCTTTTACCGGAGATATTTATATAAATCTCAAGGGTTTGACATCTGAACAGGCAGAGTCGCTTCAATTTGCTCCTATCCTTATGACTTCTGTTGACAGTGACCCGAAATCGTGTGCTCTTGAACGAAATGCGATCCTCCAACGCCTCGGTGCAGGTAAATGGCAGATATTCGGCGGTCACGGCGCAAAAAAAGATTATTTTGTTAATCTCGAACTTTAATAAATAATGTTTTTGCGGGGCATACTCTCTTAAAAGGAGGTTTTCTTATGATAGAACAAGATACCGTTAAACTTTTAAGAGAATGTGATGCCGGAATAAAAATGGGTGTTTCATCAATAGACGATGTTCTCGGTCACGTTAAATCGGAAAAATTAAAAACGTGTCTCGATGAATGTAAAAATGAACACGACAAGCTTCAGACCGAAGTCGGTGAGCTTCTTGTCAATTACGGGGATGAGGGTAAAAATCCTAATCCGATGGCTAAAAGTATGTCCTGGCTTAAAACAAATATGATGCTTGCCGCCGATATGTCAGACAGCACAGTTGCCGATCTTATTACAGACGGATGCAATATGGGTGTGAAATCACTCAATAAGTATCTTAACCAGTACGAAGCGGCTGATGAAATCTCAAAGGATATAACAAAACGACTGATAAATCTTGAAGAGAAACTGGCAGTTGATATACGCGATTTTCTTTAAAAACAAAAGCCCGTAGTTTTATACTACGGGCTTTATGTGTTTTATTTGTTTTTTACGAGGCCGATAGCCTTTGCTATTTCCATAACAACGAGCGGAACAAATATGAGTCCGAGGCCGATAAGATAAAGATGCCAGGGGAGAATTACAAGGTCAAATGCAATTCTTACGGGGGTGAACATAACTATTGCCATGAGGACTACTGCCGCAAGAGCTGCAAGGTTGAGCGTTTTGTTGCCGAAAGGACCGATCTTAAAGATGGATTTATCGGAACGCATATTGAACGAATGAACGACCTGAGAAAGGGCAAGGATCATGAATGCCATTGTCTGACCGCCCTCAACCATACCGGTTACGGACTTACCGAGCCAGAAGCCTATAAGTGTAAGAGCTGCAAACATCATACCCTGAATTACTATTCTTATTCCGAGACCGTTAGCGAAGATACCTTCGTTTTTAGGCTTCGGTGCTTTTTCCATAATATCTGCTTCAACAGCTTCCATACCGAGTGCGATTGCGGGCAGGGAGTCTGTTACAAGGTTGATCCAAAGAAGCTGCATAGAGAGAAGGGGAGACTGCTTGAAGAGGAACATTGCAACGAATACGGTGAATATTTCGCCGATATTTGTTCCGAGAAGGAAGCCGACAACTTTTTTGATGTTAGCGTAAATGCCTCTGCCTTCACGTACAGCGTCAACGATAGTTGCAAAGTTGTCGTCTGTAAGAGTCATGTCTGCAGCACCTTTTGCAACGTCTGTACCTGTAATACCCATAGCACAGCCGATATCTGCGGCTTTAAGTGCGGGGGCATCGTTTACACCGTCGCCGGTCATTGAAACGACCTGACCTTTTCTTTGCCATGCTTTTACTATACGGATCTTGTTTTCGGGAGAAACACGGGCGTAAACAGAGATTTCGGTAACCTGTGCATCAAGCTCTTCTTCACTCATGGCGTCAAGCTCTGCACCTGTTATCGCGCGGTCGCCGTCAACAAGAATACCAAGCTCTTTTGCTATCGCGGATGCGGTAACAACATGGTCGCCCGTTATCATTACGGGTTTGATGCCTGCTTTTCTGCAAACAGCAACAGCTGCTTTTGCTTCGGGACGGGGCGGGTCGATCATGCCGACAAGACCCATGAAAGTGAGTCCGTTTTCAAGTTCTTCGGATGTGGGATTTTCGGGAATCTTATCAATTTCTTTATATGCCACAGCGAGAACACGGAGAGCATCTTTGCTCATATCTTCGGTAACACGTTTTGCTTCATCGATGTTTCCTTTGATGCAGCGTGTTGCCATAACGTCAAATGCACCTTTAACAATAACGATATTCTTTCCGTCGATACTGTTAACCGTAGTCATAAGTTTACGGTCGGAGTCGAAAGGAATACCTGCAAGACGGGGATATTTTTTGTTGAGATCGTCTTTTGTCATGCCGTTTTTGTATGCGGCAAAAACGATTGCGGTTTCAGTCGGGTCACCGAGGTGTTTTTCCTCGCCGTTTTCGAAAACAACAGAGCCGTCGCAACAGAGTGTTCCGTACTGAAGAAGCTTTTTAACTGCATCGGAGTTGCTTTCGCTGATGTTTTCGGTATCTTTGTTTCCGTCAAGGTAAGCCTTGATAAGGGTCATGCGGTTCTGGGTAAGTGTACCTGTTTTGTCAGAGCAGATGATAGATGCGCTTCCGAGAGTTTCAACAGCGGGAAGTCTGCGGATAAGAGCATTTTTCTTTGCCATTCTCTGAACGCCGATAGAGAGAACTATCGTAACGATCGCGGGAAGACCTTCTGGAATAGCTGATACTGCAAGAGAAACGGCTGTCATAAATATTTCCATTATGGGAATGCCGCTTAACAGACCTACAACAAATACTATGGCACATGCAATGAGCGCAACGATACCGAGATATTTGCCGAGCTGAGCAAGTTTTTGCTGAAGCGGTGTCTGAGAGTCGGATTCTCCGTCAAGAAGATTTGCTATTTTACCCATTTCGGTGTTCATACCCGTAGAGGTTACGATTGCAAGAGCTGTGCCGTATGTTATGCTGCAGCCGGAGAATACCATATTTGTACGGTCGCCGATTGGTGCTTTTTCATCAATGATAAGCTCCGCATCTTTTTCTGACGGAACGGATTCTCCCGTAAGCGCAGAT
>JAEIGA010007496.1_pt1 | contig 16568 bp, 20 predicted proteins | sample 9270691 | NCBI WGS metagenome assembly JAEIGA01 (sample SAMN17057246, study PRJNA624740) | gut metagenome | biome: biome; isolation source: fecal sample | host: Bos grunniens | place: China: Xizang | collected 2019
CGTTTTACGAGGCGATCTCGGCCCCTGTGGACTCCCACGAGCTTGTTGTCCCATATGCCCAGACTACACTGATTTTCCGGGCCTACGTCACCCAGGGCGAGGACGAGCTGGAGGTCATGGAGCCCTCCGCCAACCGCTGGGGCGGGCTGAGCTTTGATTTCATTGCGATGTCGCCCCAGCGGCGTCCAACATGAGGAGGCGAGCAAGTGGCAGTGTACAAGGTCCTGATCGGGAGAAATCCGGATAGTCCGGAGTTCACATTCGAGCCTGAAGACTTCCGCAGCCGCCCGCAGCGCGTTTCAGATCTCGATCCAATAGCCTCCCGCCTCAGCGTTGACGAACTGTCCGTGCGTGTCCACCACATCGATGATCAGACGCTTGATTTCATCCCCAGCGGATCCAGCGGAATGCTCACGGCACACGGAGAGCGGTTCCTCGTCCACCGGACCAGCATTCTGAGTATCCCCTACGGCACGCCCGTTCGGCTCGTCGAAGGAGATAATCTCGTGTGTGAGCTCTATTTCGTCGAGTCGTCTCAGGCAGATAACGACATTTTTGAGCTCCTTGCTGCGTCTCCGATTGGGTTTTTGGATCGGCAGACTCACCTCGGAGGCGTCTACACGAAAGCGACAGCAGGCCAACTCTTCGGTGAACTGATCGGCGACGTCTTCGACTATTCGGTCGCTCCGGGCCTTTCCGCGGAGCCTGTGCGCGGTTGGCTCCCGATCGACACGTCGAGAAACAACCTGCACCGGGTGCTTTTTGCGCTGGGGGCCTCGATCATGCGCAGCCCGTTTGGCGAGATCCTCATCGGCTATCTGCCCATTGAGGATCCGGCAGAGATCCCTGACGCCCGGGTCTTCTTCGGCGGAAAAATTGATTACTCGAAGCCCGCCACTGCTGTGGAGATCACGCAGCACTCGTTCTACCAGCTGCCGGACACGCAGCTGGACGAGCTTTTTTCCAATCTCAGCGCAGCGCCCGCGAATCGCCAGATGGTCACCTTCCCGGAGCCCTACTGGGAGCTCCAGGCCACGGGCAGCCTCATCCTGCATGAGTCCGGCGCAAACTACGCGATCGTGTCGGGATCGGGCACATTGCTCGGGCGCAAATATACCCATACAACGCAAGTTATCCAGCGCGGCGCCGTGGGGACTGCAGATGCCAGGAGCCTGGTGACCGTCTCAGACATTGGACTGATTAACGTCTTGAACAGCAGCAACATCGCAGATCGGCTCTACGCCTACTACAGCGCCCGCCGGGAAATCAGCGCCACGCTGAAGCTGGATAACGAGCGCACCGGCGACCGAGTTGCCTTTACAGGGCCGGACGGATCCGTCACAGGCATCCTGACTCGACTGGAAACCGCTTACAGCACATTCCCCAAGGCTTTTGCAAAGCTCGTCACGGGATACGCACCGACCGCGCCAGGGAACACATATAACGCCTTGGCCAGCCTGGATCAGGGCGAGACCTGGACCGCATCCAGCGCCGGGAAAATCATGGTCGTCGTCGTCGGCGGCGGGGACGGCGGATACGGCGGCGCCAGCGGCCAGACCGCGCTCGGAAACGATGACGGGGTTTCTGGCGGTGTTGGCGGTCCCGGCGGATCCGCAGGGCTCCCAGGCAAAATTCGCATCGAAGAATATGCAGTGGAAGCCGGAGACTCCGTCACTGCCGTCCAGATCGGCGAGGGAGGCGTCGGTGGAACCGGCGGAATCTCCTCCGAAGACGAAGGATCCGGCCCTGTCGTCGGAGATCCTGGCGGTGCCGGTGGGGAGACAATCGCGCTCATCCAGCGTGCAGCCGGAGACTCGACGATTTCCAGCAGCGTCGGGCAGCGGTTAACAGGAGGCTACCTTGATCCGATCTCCGGAGATCTGCTGGCGCTGCCAGGCAGCGACGGCGTATCAGGCGGTGCCGGAAACGGCCCGGACGGCAACGGTGAGATTATCGGCCAGTGGATTCCCGGCTCGAATCCGGAGTCCATGAGCATGGATTACTACTGGCCAGCTAATCGCTCGTTTCACGTCCGTGTGCAGTCTGGATATGGCTCCGGCGCGGCACATGGCTCCGACGGCTCCGACGGCGAACGATGGTCCAGCGATCCGCCTGTCGTCGACCCGACGCAGGATACGTACGACACCGCCACGATGCCTACACCGATTGCTGGCCCCGGCGCTGACGGCGCTGACGCAGAAAACTATCCTGCGCCAGCAAACGGAATCGGCGCTGGAGGCTCTGGCGGCCACGGCGGCGGAGGAGGCGGATGCGGCGGTGCGTACTGGATCAACAATATCAAGAGCGCTTCGTCTGCCGGCGGGCATGGCGGCCGCGGCGGATCTGGATCGCACGGGCAGACAGGAGGCAGCGGAGCGCTGTTGATCTACTATCGAGGAGCGTGAGAAATGGAAAATTATAACAGCGTCCACACAGGCACCCAGATCGATGCAGCGGTTTCCCGTGCACTCTCGGGTGGAGAGATTGATGAAGAGATCGCCGCAATGCGTGCGCAGATTGGATCTCCGCTTGTGGCTCAGACCAAGGCCGAGATGACGGACGTCAGCAAGGTATACGTTTATACCGGCTCTGAGGCTGGGATGATTAATGGCAATTGGTACTACTACAACGGCACCGCATGGGTTTCCGGCGGCATTTACAATGCCGTGGCAGTGCAGACGGACACAACGCTTTCGGTTCCCGGGGAAGCGGCAGACGCCGCAGCCACCGGCAACAAAATCGCCGATTTGAGCGACGCCGCGATGCAGACCCGCGCCAGTCTGACTGCCGGAGTCGACCTTAACTCGATCAAGACCACCGGGATGTTTTTCTGCAACGCGCTTACCAACATCAGCAACTCCCCCTTTGCTTCCGGGACGCGTTTCGACCTCATCGTCAAGGGACTCCGGGTCGCGTCCGCGTCTGGCGGCTGCAGCCAGATTGCCATTACTTCCGATCGGTTCGCGGTGCGGACCTACTACCTCTCAACATGGAGGGCGTGGCAGATTGTGAACACCGCAGACATCTCAACCAGTTTCGATCTTGCCATGATGACGCGGACGCTGGGGACGATTACGGCGCTGTCCGAGCTCACGGGCAGCGGGATGTACTACATTCCCTCGTCCTCGACGTATGCCGACAAACCGATTCCGACTTCCTTTGCTCTGCTTGTCAAGGGCGGGACGAGCGCCTCTGCTACATCCGGGCAGATGCAGCTGGCCGTGGGCAACGGCGTCCTTGCGTGGCGGCACAGATTGAGCGGGAACTGGAGCGCATGGGCGCTGACCACCGGGGATGCGCAGTTCGATTTTTCCGTGGTCGATTCGTTCGCGGTATGCGGCGGGAGCTATGACAGCGGATACAGCTACGGCCCCGGCGGCGCGGCGGCGACCCACGAGAGCAAGGCGTGGCCCAAGATTGCCGCAAGAGAACACGGCAACACGGCAATGGTCTATGCGCGGCACGGATTCTCTATTTCGGACTGGTACGCCTCCAGTCAGTACGGATACGCAAAGATGCTTGCGGATGACCCGGCTGAAGTCTATATCTGCACATTCGGAGCCAACGACTACGGAGAGTATGGCATCGGAACTATCGCGGATGCCGAGGCGTATATTGCCGACCCGACCATCACGCCTACAACTTTCTACGGTTGGTATGCCAAACTGCTGACGGACATCAAGGCACACGCGCCCGGCGCGAAGATCATCCTCACCTCCCCGGCCTCCGAGGAGATTATCCTGTCTAGCTCCACCTCTGCGGCGCTGATCGCCGCGATTAAGGCAATCGCATCGCTTTTCGGTACGGCGTATTTCCGCTGGCGCGACGACGTCGTCGTGCGGACTCAGCTGGAGGACTATTGCACGGCTGGATCGGGCGGAAACAAGCATCCGACGGCTATGGGGTACTCGCTGATGGCTCAGAGGTTTAAGTGGCTCTTCGCGAAGTGCGTCGCGGAGAATTCTGCCTATTTCGCCGATTTTGGGTTCTGAGGGGGGCGCTGTGATGCACAAAGGGATTGACACCTGCGCCAAGATCTCAACGGCCGCCGCCGCCCAGCTCAAGGCGGAGGGGTTTGATTTTGTTGCTCGGTATCTTGTGCCGGAATCCGGCACACTTGCCTCGAAGGCTTTGACGAGAGCTGAGGCGGAGCGCATCAGCGTGGCAGGGCTGCGGATCCTTGCCGTCTGGGAGACGACTGGCACCAGGGCAAAAGGCGGCGCAGAAGCCGGCCTGGCCGACGGCGCTCGAGCTGCTGCTCTTGCGAGAGCAATGGAGATCCCGGCTGGCGCGGTCATCTACTTTGCCGTTGACTACGACGCGCGATCAACGTCAGATCTGGCCCTGATCGGCGCCTACCTGAGAGCAGCCAGATCGAGAACTGGCGACTACGAGGTTGGCGTTTACGGGACGTATCTGGTTGTCACCACGATCAGCTACAACACTCCGGTCACCGGATATTGGCAGTGCGTAGGCGGATCCGGAGGCGCAGTCAGTCCGTTGGCTCAGACATATCAGGCACTTGGCCAGGACGCGCCCGAGTGCGTTGCCCTGGCAAAGCGCTTGGGATTCGCAGTCGACATTGATTACTGCCTCGACATGGATGCCGCCGGAATGTGGAGATACAAGGAGGATGCTGAGATGACAGACCAGCAGATCTATGAGGCCGTCCAGCGCTACGCGGACACATTGCCGGTCCCAGATTGGGCCCGTGACGAACTCGATGAGGCGATCGATCTTGGAATCACGGACGGATCCCGCCCGACGCAGCTGGTGCCTCGCTATCAGGCGGCAATCTTGGCCAAACGCGCAGTCCGCGCGGCGCTCCGGGAGAGCAACCCCATGGACGAAAAGACCTTCAGCGGCCTGCTGACGGACGACTAAGGAGGGAAACATATGAATGCACCGGACAAGGCAACAGAAATAAAGGCCGGGATCTCTGCAATCATGGCTCTTATTACGGGCGTACTCGGATGGACAGGCGTCGCCGTCGCGATCTTCATCGTGTGCATGGTGTTTGATTATGTGACCGGCTCACTCGCTGCAAGAGCGCACGGGGAGTGGTCGAGCAAGGTGGCCAGAGAGGGCCTCTGGCACAAGCTGGGGGAGATCGTCGCCCTCCTGGTCGCAGCACTGTGCGACATCGCCGTGCGCGTGGTGCTCTCCACGGCAGCGGCCCCGCTGATCGGCCGAATCGAATATCAAGGCTGGATCGTGCTCATCGTAAGCGCGTGGTATATTTTCACAGAGCTCGGCTCGATCTTGGAAAATGCGGCAAAGCTCGGAGCCCCTATCCCTGAATGGCTGATCAAGGGCGTCGGCCGGCTGAAAAAACGTACCGACGCTGCGGAAATCGTCCCGGAATCTGTTCATCCGCCTGATGCCGCTGACGAAACAAGTAAGGGCGATAATTAGCAAATCAAGTTAGCAAGTTCTCCGCAAAATGGTTCACTGGTACATCATTTCAGTACAGTTTTCATTAAAAAAATAGCCCGCGAAAAAACCGTCAACACATTGATGGATAAAGGAAAGTCCGCAATCGCAACCGATTGCGGACTTTTCATGATGTGGTGGAGCCGGCGGGAATTGAACCCGCGGGTGAGAACGCAAAGCGTCCTGCTTTCAAGCACTCCCGGATCCGTTAGCATTTTCCGTTAGCATTTTTCCCTTTTCGATGGCATCCGCGGCGGCGAAGACGGGGCGCAGCTCCGGCACATCCGCGTAGTCCGTCTGCAGCGCGCGCAGCCGCTCCAGGGCTTCCTGCAGGCGGTCCTTTGGGGCGTAAAAATCCCGCATCCGGGCGCTGGCCTGCTCTTTGTCGCGCCGGGCCAGCTTGATGTATATGCGGTGCATGGTGGCCGGATCGTCCCAGCCGCCCCACTCCGCAATCAGGCGCTCAGAGATTCCCCGGGAGTAACAGAGCGAGGCAAAACTGCGGCGCAGATCGTGGTTGGTCACGTCCGTCACGCCGGCGCGGGCGCAGACGGCGTGGACATGGCGCAACAATGTGGTGGCGTTGAGCTGCGGCAGCGGCTCCCCGGCGTCCCGGTAGGCGCGCACCAGCTCCTCCAGGCGCGGGATCATGATGGGGATCAAGCGGGTCCCGGCGCGGCTTTTGTTGAGCATTTTCTCCACAAAGGCTTCGCCGTCGCTGCGCACCAGCGCGCCTCGGACGCGGATCAGACGGGCGTCCAGGTCGATCTGTTCCGGGTGCCGCAGCACCTGCAGCGCCTCCGACTCCCGCAGGCTGTGGAGCTCTAGCAGCATGCCCAGTTCCATGCTGTCGCCGCGTGCAGACTCCAAAAATGGAGGGATCTCCTCCGGCTGGAGGTACGCCAGATCCCGCTCCGGAGCTCTCGGCATTTTGATTTCCGGGACCGGGATCTTCGCATCCCGAAAAACGGCCGTGATCACACCCCATGCGTTTTTGACGGTTTTGACGCTGCACGTCTCCAGCTCGCGACTGACGACGCCCTGCCAGTCCCTCACATCCTGCGGGCGCAGCTCCATGATGGAGGGCAGACGGCAGCGGCGCACGTAGGCATAGCCGCGCACGGTGGAGGGGGACAGCACCGGACGATATTTCTTGATGTAAGCATCGACTAGATCGCCGATGCTGCAGTCAGACTTCCGCAGCGGGCGGTGGCCGGCCATGTACTCAGCCTTGATCAGCGTGGCTTGGCGACAGACCTCTTTTTCGCTGCCGGCCGTCACCGGGATACTGACGCCGCCCAGCCGCAGCTGGATGAACCATGTGCCGCTTTTCAGTTTTCTCGGTTCGGGTACTTTCATTCAGCCCTTCCAAAGGAAATGTCAAAAAAATTCACAATTTATCTTTACATTCTCAGCTGTAATTCTTCCCGGAAAGCAAACGCCTTCCGGGATTTTTTGCAAATATGCCTGAGACGGGCACGTGCTGCGTCCTGCGGCGAAAAGTGTCGGAATCCGACACAGTCATTGTTTTGTTACAAGCTGCATAAACTGAGCTTCATCAATCATTTGAATGTTTTTACGGCCCTCTGCGTTATAGCGGAGGGCTTTTTCCAGTTTTCTGCTGAGCCCGTCCGCGCCGACGACAAGAGGATCCTGTGCGCCGCAAATCAGATAATCCGTTTCCATGGTCACGCCCTTTTGAAGCACAGCGCCGCAGTCGGCAGCAAGCTGCATGGCCTCCTTGCGGGGCATTGACAGCGCACCGGTGAATACAACTCTTTTTCCGTATAAAGCCCCGGACGGATCAATGTGCCCAACTGTGGCGGGTGCGATTTTGCTCAGATCAATCTGTTCCCATTGCGGATTATACCGCTTTCCGGATTGCTGCAGCTGCTCTTCCAGATCTATGATCCGGCTTTTCAGCGCGGCGATCTGGTAAGCCGGGGATTGCTTCAGGTCGTCGGACACCGTAGGTGTTTGCACTTTACCATCCAGCGCGGCCTCCAGCTCGCAGATCCTGTCCTTCTGCTGCGCAATGATTGCTTTGTATTCCGACAGCGCATCAGCCAGGTGCGCCAAAGATCGCGCATTGATTTCGGCGTCTTTGGCAGATGGTTTCGGCGGGGCCTGCTCCATCTCCCGGATACGCTTCCGCAGCTGCGCGTTTTCCATGCGTAGGGATTCAACAAGCTTCAGAATCGACATGGCCGGAGCAGATCCGGGTTCAGCGTTCGGCTTTCCAGTCGTATCCTGCGGCTGCTTCTTCTGCTGTTCGGTTCTGGCCCGCCGTTTCCGGGCACTGATGTTGTCAGCAATTTCGGCATTCTTTCTGTCGCGCTCCAACCGCCATGCGCGGATGTCTTTGCTCCAGCGGAGAGTACCCCAGATCAGAAAGGCCAGAAACAGGGCAAAACCCAGTATGAGCAGCCAGGTTTTTTCGGCGGACATGGCTATGATGAAGCTGAAGATCAGAATTATAAACCCGATCAGAACAATCACCAGTCCCGTCTTGTTCGCGCCTTTCTCATTTACCAATTTCATCATGCGTCCTTCATTTCGCTCGTCGGATTCTCCAGCTCAGACGGACGATTTTTTATATACCGGCCGCTGGCGGCGAGGTCTTCGGCGTAGTCCGTCAGCTTTTCCCGGCCCTCGTCGTTGAGCTGGGACCAGGCCTGCATGAGCTGCGGGGGAAGCTTGCGGACGTCGCCCACCAGTTCGGAGGTGGACACGCCGAGATAAGCCGCCAAATCGGCGACCTTGGCGACGCTGGGCGTCTTTCCGGCTTGGATGTTTGACAAAAAGTTTTTGCCGATTCCTGCAGCCTCAAATGCGACAGTGGGTTTAATTCCAGCTGCAAGGCAAACGCGTTTGACGTTTTCAATCAAGATTGTTTTGTCCATTTTTCACAAATTCCTCTTTATAGTAAGAACCTGTGCACTCCTCACAAAATGTTCCGATAGAGTAAAAAAGCTATTGAAATTCCTCTAAAGAGGAATTATACTATGCCCACAAGGCAAAACACAGCGCGTACGGAGCCCGCCGGCGAACACGGATGCCGGGGCAGGGCGGTTTTTGTCCCTGCACACTATGCGCCAAAATCACAATAACACGCGGTGAGAACATTTTCAAGTGAAAAAGGAGGAAACAATGATCGGAATCAAGTACGCCCGGGAGCGGGCGGGACTGAACCAGTCGGAGCTGGCCAGAAAGCTGGGCGTGCTGCCCAGCGCTGTGTGCCGGATGGAGCGCCCGGGCAACTATCCCGACGCCGCCCGGCTCCCGGCGATCGCCGCCGCGCTGGACTGCAGCGTGGACGAGCTCTTCGAGCGGGAGGCGGTGCGATGAATCCCCGGTGCGTCAGAATTGAGCGGTGCGAGCGCTTTATCCGCGCCGCCTTCGGAAAGCACCACCCCTTCGCCGGACGGCCGGACGCGGGGATCGAGGTTGGCCTCTTCTGGCGGATGGCCGAAAAAGCCGGGCTCTGGGCGCCGGGGATCTACGGCGGCCCGATGTCCCAGGCGCTCGAGCGGCTGACAACCGTGCGCAGTGTGCGAGGCGCGGACGGGCGCTATGCCTACAGCGTCTTCCGGCTAAGAGAGGAAGCGGCGCAGGATGGATGAGCGCGGACTGCTGCCCTGCCCATTTTGCGGGCGCGCGGGCGAGCTGAAGGACAGCTTCGTGCGCACAAATGGCGGCTGCAGCGGCTATCGGCGCGGCTGGGTCGGCTGCTCCCGCTGCGGCGTCTACATGCAGTGGAGCCACGCGCCGGGAGGCACCGTGAAAAAGTGGAACACGCGGACAGCAGGGGAGGCGGAGACATGAGCGAGAGTGGACTGCTGCCCTGCCCGTTTTGCGGGGGAGAGGCGCAGCTGGAGATCAGCGCCAACGTCTTCGGCGAGCGTCGCTTCCGGGTGTACTGCACCGGCGGGATCTGCGGGGCGCGGATCGGGATCCGGGATAGCATGACGGAGGCGGTCAGCGCCTGGAACCGGAGGCCGGACGCCTCAGCCTGCTGCGCGGGCAGCTCCCCCTGCAGGGGAGCCGAGGCCCCGGTTCATGCAAACAGCATAGCATTGGAGGAGGCGGACGACAATGGAGCGTGACCCCCGAAATATCTACTATACCGCCAGGCGGCGTGCCGGTCTGACGCAGGAGCGCTGGGCCGAGAGCATCGGCGTCTGCGTGGAGAGCGTCCGTGGCTATGAGGCCGGGACGCAGATCCCCAGCGACGAGATCGTGCGCGCCATGGCGGAGGTGAGCGGCCTGACGCCGCTGGCGTACTGGCACCTGTGTCAGAAGTCTGCACTGGCCAACGACGAGCTGCCGGAGGTGCAGCGGCTGCCGCTGCCGCAGGCGGTGGTGCAGCTGCTGGTGGCCATGGACGACTTCGGCTCCGCCAACCCGGAGCTGATGCGCGTCGCTTCCGACGGCAGGATCAGCACGGAGGAGTCCGGCGCCTGGGCGCAGATCCGGGCGCGGCTGGACGGCGTGATCCGCGCCGCGCTGCAGGTACGGTACGCGGATGGAGGGGATTGAAATGCCGAAGACGAAACTGCAAAAACCGCACGTTGCCCATGAGGATCTCGGCCTGCTGCTGGGCGGCACCTGCTTCCAGCGGGAGCTGGGGGCCGTGGAGGTCGGCCGGATCCTGGGCTGCTGCGAGACGACGGCCCGCTCCCGGCTCCGGCACCCGGGCGACCTCACCGTGGACGAGCTCACCCGGCTGGCCAAGCGGCTGGAGATCCCCATCGACAAGCTGCGCGCCGCCATTAGCTACCAGTAGGGGGCGGCGTCCTCGACGCCCTGCAATCAGCGCCCATCTTTCCCATATCCCTCAAGCCGCAGCCCGTAAGCAGCGGCTCCCCGGGTGCGCCCGGGGCTCCGGTGAGATTCCGGCAGGGCGTTTTATGCCGGGCCCCGGTGGGGGAGCGGGAGCAAGCCAAGCCCGCGCCGACGGATCAGCACCGTCCCCGGATCCAGGCCCGCCGCAGCGAGCCGTGACGACGGACGCCCCGCCTCGATGCGCACGGGGCGGGGAATTGCGGAATGAAACCCGGCACACCGGCCGCCGGTCACCTGGTGGAAGAGCAGGCGAGTGGGACCGCACACGTGAAGGTATCGCGGCGCAAGCAGCCACCGCGTCAGAGGCTGGGCAGAGCACCTGGGACTGTGACCCGACAAAAGACTGGATCCCATGACGCTCCGGAAAGACGGGGGAGGATTCCTCGGGCGGCGCCCGGCGTGTCCGGCTCCGCCGCCCAAACACGCCGGGCCAAAGACGGCGGGCATCCGACCGCAGCACTGCGGGGGATCTCACTCTGCGCGAGCAGAGCTGCAGGCGGTCAGGCCGCGCCCGGGGCGGTGCAACTCCGTCCTCCGGATCCAATGGCCGAACAGACACTTACAAAACGGCCTTTCCCCCAGCCGCAGCCTCGTCCTGCTGGCCGTGCCAGGATGATGCGCTGCGAACACGGCACGGCTGCTTCGCCCAGGCCTCCGCAAAATGCGCGCCTGGGCAAGCGAAGGAATGGAGGACACCATGCTGATCCTGCCGATCAAAAAGCACTGGTTCGATTTGATCGCCAGCGGCGAGAAGAAGGAGGAATATCGGGAGCTCGGACCATACTGGAGCACACGGTTTACGCCGCTTTTCGGCGCCGATTTCCCTCCAGCAGAAGCGGAAAAGACCGTGCTCCTCCGCAATGGCTACGGAAAAACACGGCCGACGCTGCGCTGCCGGTGTTCGCTCCGAATTGGCGAAGGCCGCCCGGAGTGGGGCGCCGTCCCCGGCAGGATCTATTACGTTCTCCAGATCCAAGAAGTAAAAACCGAATAAGGAGGTGAAAACATGAAATTCGCCCGCACCTGCGGCGTCTTCGTCGCGGTGTGTTCCGTCGGATGGATCATGTGCCTGCTGGCCGACCGTCTGGCGTCCGTTCTGGACGCGGCGATCTCGTCGGCGATCCTCTGACCGCGAGGCGAATAAAAAATGCGCCCCCGGGAGTGGAGCCCCGGAAGCGCGGTATCGCTTGCGCGATGAGAACACAATCATAGTACCACAGCAACGGAAAATTGTCAAGAAAGAGGAGAGTGGAGCCTATGCCGGACAGCTTCCGGAAGGTCCTCAAGGACAAGCCCTTCACCGTCCTGGACAACGAGGCCCTGCGGGACAGCAGCCTGTCGCTCAAGGCCCGCGGGATGCTCTGCACCTGCATGTCGCTTCCCCCAGACTGGAGATTTTCGGTCAGGGGCCTCGCGGCCATCTGCAAAGAGGGCAGGGAGGCGGTGGCCAGCGCACTGTCGGAGCTGGAGCGGGCCGGGTATCTCCGGCGCAACAAACTGCAGGGCCGATCAGAGGACGGCACCTTCGGCGGGACGGAGTACGTCTTTTACGAGACGCCCCAACCGTGGCCGGGAAATCCGGCCACGGACGAACCGGCCACGGATAACCCGTGCACGGATGAGCCGTCCACGGAAAACCCGCCGCAAATAAATACTAAACAACAAAAGAAAGAACAATCTCCCCCTAAAGCCCCCCGAGGGGGGCGGAAGGCGAAGAGTGCGCCAAATCATGAAGCCGCCCTGTTCGAGCGGTTTTGGAAGGCCTATCCCCGCGGAGAGGATCGGCAGGGCGCGATCAAGGAGTGGGACCACCTGCAGCCGGATCTCCAGTTGATGCGTATCATGTCCGCGGCGCTGGAGAGACAGAAGCTGACGCTCTCGGCGGAGGATCCCCATGACCGGTACCCGTTCCCCTACGCCTGCCGCTGGATCAAATACCGCCGCTGGGAGGACGACCTGGCCAAGGGCCGTGGCGTCGGCTCTCCGCCGGCGAAGCAGCGCACCGTGGAGGCGCCGGAGGAGGTGGCCCGATGGTAGAGAAGGACTGGTCGATGGCCCAGCAGAGCGTGGTGGGCTCCGTGCTGATCTCCCCGGAGGTGCTGCCGCTGGTGCTCCGGATCTGCAAGCCGGCGGACATGCAGGGCAGCTGCGCCACGGTGTACGCCGCCATGCAGGCGCTGGAGCTGGAGGGCGCGACCGTGGATCCGGTGACGGTGCTGGAGCGCGTGGGCCCGGCGTACCGGGAGGAGCTGCTGCGCATGATGCAGCAGACGCCGACCGCGGCCAACGCGGAGGTCTACGCCCGGATCTGCGCCGAGCAGTCCCGGCTGAGCCGTCTGCATGAGCTGGCCGCGCAGCTGATGGGCGTCACCCGCATGGAGGACGCGCTGCCCATGGTGCAGGGCATGACGGAGGCGCTGGCGTCCAGCAAAAGCGACCGGATCACGCCGCTGTCGGATGCCATTACCGAGTTTTGCGACCGCCATGACGGCCCGGCGCCAAAGTACGTCCCCTTCGGATTCCCAAAGCTGGACGAGCGTCTGACCGCGGAGCTGGGGGACGTTGTCGTGCTGGGCGGCTACCGCAGCGACGGCAAAAGCGCACTGATGCTGCAGTGGATGTGGACGCTCTCGCGGGAGTACAGCGTAGGCGTCTACAGCCTGGAGACAAACCGCAAAAAGCTGGAGGATCGCTTTATGGCCTCCGCGGCAGGGATCGGCCTGGACGTCATCAAGCACAACAAGCTTGGAAGCAAGGAATGGGACCAGGCAATCTACACCGGCAGTATGAGCTGCAAGCGCAAGCCGGTGGATCTGATTGAGGCCGCGGGGTGGTCAGTGACGGACATTCTATCCACTGCGCTGGCTCGGCACCACCAGGTGGTGATGATCGACTATGTGCAGCTGATCGAGCCGGGAACACAGCGCCGGGGCGGCACCCGCGCCGAGGAAGTCGCGGAGATCTCCCGCGCCCTGCAGCAGATGGCCCACCGTCATGGGATCCTGGTGGTGGAGTTGAGCCAGCTCACCGACCAGGCAACCACGGGAGGCAAGATCGTCCCGCCCACACTGGCCAGCCTCCGGGAGTCCAAGCAGCTCGCCAACGATGCCGACATCGTTATGCTCTTGTACCGGATCAAGCCGAACAGCAGCAACAGCCGGCGCCGTTTGCACATTGCCAAAAACAAGGATGGCGAAACGGGTATGATCGAGCTGGACTTCAACGGCCGAAAACAGCGTTTTTCCGAGGCGAAAGAAGAGGATCTGGACGACCGCTTTGCCCAGGAGACACTGAAACGCCTCGCCAGGAAAAAGGCGGAGGAAGCAGTGGAGGAGCTGCCGCAATGATCGAGGTAGGAGATCGCGTCCGGCGCACGGTGGATTTTGTCGATTTTGAGTCCCATGTGGCGACGCCGGTGCCGGTGAGCTGCGAGTGCGTGGTGGAGTACATCCACCCGGAGCACCGGTTTTACACGATCCGGGTGCTGCTGCCCGACGGCCGCAGCTTCCGCACGACCGAGTATTTCTATCCCCGCGGAGGGGCAACGATATGATGGAGGCGAAGCAGATCACTTTGGCCGAGGCCAACGCCTTCGTGCTGGAGCATCATCGGCACCATGACGCTGCTGTTGGCCACAAATGGAGCCTTGCAGCATATAAGGACGGCAGGCTCTGCGGGGTGGCTATCGTCGGAAGGCCGACCGGCAGATACCTGGACGACGGAATAACGCTCGAAATCACCCGCCTCGCCACGGACGGAACTCACAACGCCTGCTCTTTTCTATACGCGGCGGCAGCCCGCCGCGTAAAGCGCGAGGGCTATAAAAAAATCATTACATTCATCCTCCAGAGCGAACCGGGCACGAGCCTTCGAGCAGCAGGCTAGATTCTGGAAAACGAAAAAGCGGGAAAGCCAAGCTGGAACAGGCAGCGATATGAGGGCAGACCTGAGCAGATGTGCTTATTTCCAAAAAAACAGCCGCCGCGGGAGTATAAACAGCGGTGGGCGAAACAACTCTGACAAAGGAGAAAACGCGATGAGAACAATCGTAGCGATCAACATCAAGGGCGGCGTGGGAAAGACCAGCACCGTCATCAACATGGCGGCGATCCTGGCCATGCAGGGCAAGCAGGTGCTCTGCATCGACGCGGACCCGCAGGCCAACCTCACCCAGTTTTTCGGGATCCGCGACGCGGAGATAACCTGCGGCGGCACCACCGCGGAGCTGCTGGACGTCGGCGCCGAGGGCCGCAGCGACCAGGTCGAGGACTACATCGTCGAGACGCCCATCCCGGGGATCCAGCTGATCCCATCCAGCATCGAGCTGATCCGGGCCGACATCGCCAGCGCCTACCGGGGCGGCACGGTGCGGGCGATCTCCGATCTGATCCAGGCGCTGCGCTTTGAAGCGGTCGACGCTGGGGAGCCCGCGCCCTACGACTACATTCTGATCGACTGCCCGCCCAGTTTCACCGCGGCCAGCGTCGCCGCGATCTACGCCGCCGACGACGTAATCGTCCCGGCACAGGCAGACGCCTTTTCGATCAGCGGCCTGGCGACGCTGCTGCGGCAGATCGAGAGCGTTCGCCGGATCCAGCCGCGCGTCCGCGTCGCCGGCGTGCTGATCACCCAGTGGCACCGCACGCCCGCGGTATGTCAGGGCGAGGCGGCGCTCCGCGGCAGCGCCGTGCCGGTGTTTGACACAGTGATCCGCAGGAGCGACAAGGTGACGGAGAGTATCTACATGAGCCAGAGCCTTGAGGACTACAGCGCCCGCAGCGCCGCAGCCCAGGACTACCGCAAATTTGTGGCCGAGTACCTGGAGGAGGTGGAGCGCAATGGCTGAAAAGAAAAAGCCCTTCGACCTGGGCAACACCCTAGCCGACATCCTCGGCAGCGTGCCCGGATCCGACACCGGCCGGGAGCAGATCACCTATCTCGACATCAACGTCATCGACGCGGACAAGGAAAACTTCTATTCCATGGAGGGCCTTGACGAGCTGGCGGCCAACATCGAGCTGGTCGGCCTGCAGCAGCCGCTGCGCGTCCGGGAGAACCCGGGCATGCCGGGGCGCTACCTGATCGTCAGCGGCCACCGGAGACGGGCGGCAATCTGGACGCTCTACGAGGAGGATCCGGAGCGCTGGGGCAGCGTGCCCTGCATCATCGAGCCCGCCGCTGCCAGCGCCCAGCTGCAGCAGCTGCGGCTGATCTACGCCAACGCCGGCAGCCGGAAGATGTCCAGCGCGGATCTCGCCCGCCAGGCCGAGCAGGTCGAGACCCTGCTTTACGAGCTGCAGGAGCAGGGCTACGAATTCCCCGGGCGGATGCGTGACCACGTCGCGGAGGCCTGCCGCGTGAGCAAGACGAAGCTGGCCACGCTGAAAGTCATCCGAGAGAAACTCATCCCGGAGTGGAAGCGCCTCTGGGAGAGCGGAACCATCAACGAGACCTGCGCTTATAAGCTGGCGCAGCAGCCCGAGGAGACGCAGATGGTCATCCACAGCGCGACCGATCCGGAGCGCCTGACCGAGTGGCGCGTTGACGGCTACGCCAGGACAGTCAAGAAGCTGCTCCACCGGGACTGCCAGGTGAGCAAGCCGGGCGAGTGCCTCTACGCCCGGACGCTGATCAACATCGAGTTCGGGCCCGGCTATCACGGCTGCAGCGGCTACCGCTGCTGCAAAGAGTGCCCCTACCTGATCACCTGCAAGGACAGCTGCCCCAACGTCATCGACGTCAAGAGCGCGAAAAAGGCCGAGAAGAAGGCCGCACGGGCGGAGGAGATCAAGGCCGAAAAGGCCCGCAGCGCCCAGCTCGTGGACATCACCAGGACGATCTGGAAGCGCTTCGGCGAGCTGCGCAGAGAAAAGGGTTTGAGCGCGAAGGAGATCACCGAGGCCCGCGGCGACTCATTCTTCCCGCAGTACCACGGCGAGGAGTGGCAGTCCCAGATGGAGGGGCCGGACGCCAAGATCACGGAGCACACGCCGGTGCCCTGGACAACATCCATGCAGGCCGACGATGTGGAGAAACTCATCAAGACCGCCGACGCTTTTGGCGTCAGCTGCGACTACCTTCTTGGCCGGTCGCCGGAGCCGACGCCCGCAGCGTCGGAGCATATCCCCGCCTGGAAGCTGCTCAAATGCGAAGACGGCTGGAAGCGCGCGATCACGGCGGCGGACGCGGCAGGCGTCGACATCAAAGAATTCCTTGCGGCGCTTTTCTATGGCGGGAACGCCGAAGACGTCCGGGACGAAGACGCTCAGGCAGTGCGGGACTTCGCGGAC
>JAEIGA010007497.1_pt1 | contig 16566 bp, 9 predicted proteins | sample 9270691 | NCBI WGS metagenome assembly JAEIGA01 (sample SAMN17057246, study PRJNA624740) | gut metagenome | biome: biome; isolation source: fecal sample | host: Bos grunniens | place: China: Xizang | collected 2019
ACTACATTTTCTATTACTCCGCCAAAATTCATTTCTGCCATTTTTATATACTGTTTTTGTTAATATTTTCAAAAATTCTCGCAAATATACAAATTTTTAATTCGTTTGGAAAATATTCGTTTGTTATTTTTTTTCTTTAATCGTTTTCCGGGATTTTTGTAAATTTAATTTTGGTAGTTAAGTTAAATTCTATAAATTCACCATTTTTAATTTTTATTGACGGTGAATTTATGTAACTCACCTGAAGTTAATTATTAAGTACATGGCAAAAATTAAAATTTCTCTTTCTCGTTTGGAATCTTTTCTAAAGGCTCAGTGCGACCGCTTGCGTGCGTACATGGATGCTTCTGAATATAAGGATTATATTATTGCTCTTCTTTTTATAAAACGTATCAACGACCAATTTGAAATTGATCGTCTGAAATTGCGTGATGAGTTGAAAACTCAATTCCCGGATGTCCCTGAATCTGATATTGACGAAGAATTGGATGTGGCAGAGAAATATAATTGTTTTGTTCCTCCTTTGGCTCGATGGAAATATCTTCTTAATCCGTGCGATGAGGATGGTGAACAAATAAGTTATGGCGACGCAATAACGATTGCTCTTGCAGAGGTGGAAAAGTCTAATTCTGCCCTGCTTTCCGGGGTTTTGAGTAATACCCGATTTAACAAGATTAATGCTAAGGGGGAACGTGCTATCGATGACGCTACTTTGAGAGATATTCTTATAGAGTTTAACGACTTTCCAAAATTACAAGATGAAAACTTTGAGTTCCCGGATCTTTTGGGTGCTGCTTATGAATATCTTTTAAAATTCTTTGCGGAAAGTGCAGGCAAAAAAGCTGGCGAATTCTATACTCCTTACGAAGTGGTTTATCTAATGGGACAAATCCTGCAACCGAAAGAAGATGACGAGATATGTGACCCGACGGTTGGTTCCGGAGGCCTGTTGATTACAATGCATAATTATGTGGAAAACCGTTACGGTAGTGCTGAAAAACTTACGCTTCACGGACAGGAGCTGAAAGAGCCTTCCTACATGATGTGTAAGATGAATATGATTTTCCATAACATCCGTAACGCTCGTATCGAACTCGGTGATACTTTGCTCACGCCTAAATTGGTCAATGCCGGAACCTTGAACCAATATGATATTGTTGTGGCTAATCCGCCTTTCTCTCAAAATTATACTACTGCAAACATGCTGTTTAAAGAGCGTTTCCAAAACTGGATGAGCAAGAAAAAACAAGCTGACTTCATGTTTGTGCAACACATGATTTCTGTCTTGAAAAACAATGGACGTATGGCGGTGGTGATGCCTCACGGCGTGTTGTTCCGGGGTGGTGAAGAACAGAAAATGCGCGAGCGTTTGATTGGCTCTAATGATGCTTCGCCGTGCATTCTCGAATGCGTGATAGGTCTGCCGCAAGGCTTGTTCTACGGAACCGGTATCCCAGCTTCTCTGCTTATCATAAACAAGTCCGGCGCAAACGACAGACAAGGCGTTTTCTTTATTAATGCCGACCGCGAATATAAAGAGGGAAAAAACCAAAATACTCTTCGCCCCGAAGATATAGAAAAGATAAGCTTCGTTTATCATAATAAAATTGAAATAGAAGGATATAGCCGCTTGGTGACGAAAGAGATTTTGAAGGATGAGGGTTACAACTGTAACATACGTCGTTATGTGGATAATTCAGAACCTCCAACTCCTCAGGATGTGAGGGCGCATCTGAACGGAGGCATCCCTTTGAATGAGATTGACAGCCTTAAGAAAATGTTTGACTGCTATGATGGACTGCAGAAACAGATTTTCACATCGCTGATGGATGGTTATGCTGAATTTTCGGACAGTGTGAAAGAAAAAAATGATATTAAGAATCTTATATTTAATAGTGCCGGCAAGAGTGCAATGATGAAGGCGTATGCCGATGCAATTGATGCTTTTTGGAAGAGTTCGATAGATGATTTGGATAACCTTTATAGAGGAAATATTTTTGATTTCAACAACAGTTTGACTGAGCGTTTTGTCCTTGTGCTTACACAACTAAATGTTTTGGATAAATATCAAGTGAGAGGTTCTTTCGCTCATTTCTATGATACCTTACGCAGTGACTTCCGAAGCGTGCAGTCGAGTGGTTGGACGGCAGAACTGATTCCGGATGACGAATTGATTGCCAACGAATTTCCTGAAGTGCTTGCCGACCAGAAACGTCTGGAAAACCGCAGAGACGAACTCGATGCTAAGTTTGCTGAGATTGCAGAGATTGAACCTGAAGAATGGGATGCAGAACAATATGAACTTATGCCGAAAGCAGTCATCTCGGAAGTTAAAGCGGAGATTAAGGAACTGAAATCGCAGAGAACCAAGTTGAACAAAGAGAAGAAAGCTTTAGAAAAACGCCTTAAATCTGGTGCTGATGTGAAACCTGCGCTTGCAAGATGCGAGCTAGAGCTTGCTGAAGCTGAGAAGCAGATAGAGGAAAAAGAGGCAGGCATAGCACATCACGTTGATTTGGAAAACGAGCTGAAAGACTGCCGTAAGAAATTGCGCGAGATAGAAGTTAACAAGGAGTTTCTTGCCGACAAAGCGCGCGAACAGATTTCTAACGATGACGCACAACGACTCATCTGTGCAAGATGGCTGAAGACTTTGCACGACACAGTGAATGTTTATCTCGAAGCGCACACACGACGTCTGCAACAAGCCGTTGAATTGCTTTACGACAAATATTCCGTTACGCTCACTTCACTTATTGAAGAACGCAAAGCAGCAACCGATGAGTTGGAGAAATATTTAGAGGAATTGGGTTACCTTTCAAAATAGTGCGATATGGGAAAGTGGGTTAAGAAAAAATTGGGTGAAATTGGTGATATCATAACTGGTTCAACACCTACAACTTCAAAGTTAGATTATTGGAATGGTGATTATAATTTTTATTCGCCTGCTGATTTCACGGATAACATTTATTGTGATAAAACGGAAAGAACTGTAACAATAGAAGGTTTGAATGTTGGAAGATGTATTCCGGAGAACTCAATTATGGTAGCGTGTATTGCATCTATAGGTAAAATTGCAATAAATAAAACAATGGGAATCACAAATCAACAGATTAATTCAATCATTCCATTTGATGAATTTAATTATCTATTCTTGTATTATTTGTTATTACATAAATCTTCTGCAATAAAGAATGGTGCAGCACAAACTACGATTCCTATAATAAATAAAGAGGATTTTTCTAATTTAGAAGTTACTATTCCTTCCTCCCTTTCCGAGCAGCGTCGTATAGCATCCATATTATCATCAGCGGATAAAGTGATAGATTCTACACAGAAGCTCATTGCCAAATACAAACAGATAAAGCAAGGCATGATGGAAGACTTGCTCAAACCCAAAGAGGGCTGGAAAAAAGTGAAGTTGGGGGAATGTTTAAGACAAAAGCCAGATTATGGAATTAATGCACCAGCAGTTGAATATGATAATAATTTGCCAACATATCTAAGAATCACTGATATAACTGAAGATGGTTATTATTCAAGAAATGATATTGTGTCTGTTTCAAGTTTAGATGCGTTGAATTATAAATTGGAAGATGGTGACTTGGTTTTTGCTAGAACAGGTGCAAGTGTTGGAAAAACTTATTTGTATAATCAAAAAGATGGAATTCTAGTTTTCGCGGGATTCCTTATAAGAGTTAGAACTGATGAACAAATTGTGCTATCACAATTTTTTAAATATCAAACGCAAACTCCAAATTACAAAAATTGGATAGCGGCAAATTCTATGAGGACAGGTCAACCTGGTATAAATGGAAATGAATATGGAGAGTTTACGTTTTATATTCCATACCAAAATGACATTCCCGACCTTCCCGAGCAGTGTCGCATTGCCTCTATTTTATCGGGCATAGACAAGAAGATAGAATCGGAGGAGAAAGTTTTAGAGAAATATAAGAAGATTAAGAAAGGGTTGATGGAGAGGTTGTTGAATTGTGAAAATATTAACGAATAAAAATATATAGAAATGACTACAAAATATAATAGAGGTTCAGAATGGAGAAAATGGGATTTGCATTTGCATACTGCAAGTTCTTACGATTATAAATATAAAGGCGAAAATTCTAATGAGTTGCTTTTGAAATCATTAAAAGATAACGAAATATCAGTTGTGGCAGTGACGGATCATTTTGTTATTGACAAGGACAGAATAGAGGATTTACGTTCTATGGATAGTGATATCGTGTTTTTTCCTGGAGTTGAACTTAGAACTGATAAAGGAGCTTCAAATATTCATCCGATAATTATTTTTAATGAAAATATTAATTTATCAGAATTGGTTGAAGACTTTAATGTTTTTAAGCGTGAAAAAGCAAAAGATAAAGATAGCAACGATAAGATTAGGTGGGATTATAATGATATTGTTGATTTCGCACAAAAGCATGATGGAATTATTACAATACATGCTGGAAGTAAGACTAGTGGTATTGATGAACAAATATCTAACGTGCTACCAATAAAAATAGCAATAAAAGAAGAGTATGCAGAAACAGTTGGCGTTTTTGAGATTGGTAAAATAGAAGATATTAATGAATATAAAACTTATAAATTTCCTAAAATAGGAGTTAGACCATTAATTCTTGGTTCTGACAATCATGATCCTCAAAAATATCCCAATGATAAAAATAATACAATCTTTACATGGATTAAAGCAGATCCAACTTTTGAAGGATTAAAGCAAATATTAAACGAACCTGATAGAGTATTTATTGGTGAGACACCTGAGTTATTAAAAAGAATTAAAATAGCACCAACTAAATTTATAAAAAATATCACCATTCAAAAGAAAGTAGAATCAACCATTGATGAGGTTTGGTATGGTGACAAAACCTCAATTGATATAAATCCAGGACTAGTGGCAATTATAGGTAATAAAGGTAGTGGTAAGAGTGCGATTACAGATATACTGAGTATTTGTGCTAATACTCATAAAACTGAATTTTCTTTTTTGTCTCAAAGTAAATTTAGGAATCCAAGACCATACGATAGATCAAGATCGTTTCAAGCAAAAATTATATGGGGTGATGATAGTTCTACAGAATTTATCAGCCTTAATAATAATGGAAGCATTAATCATCCAGAAAGGGTTAAATATATTCCACAAAACTACCTTGAAACTCTTTGTAATGTTGAAGATGATAATAAATTTGAAGATGAAATAAAATCAATTATCTTTCAGCATTTATCAGATGAAAATAAGTATGGCAAAGATTCGCTTGACGATTTAATCAATTATTTGTCAGGAGAAATAAAGAACGCTGAAAAAGAAATTCTTGTTGAAATACAAAACCAGAATGAAAGAATAATTGCTTTAGAAGAGAAACAACGTCCAGAATATGCAGAAAAAATTAATAGTGCATTATCGTTAAAAAAAGAAGAATTAGATAATCTTCAAAAAATAAAACCAGCTGAAGTTGTAAAACCAGAACATTCTGATAATGGCGCAGAACAGCAGAAACAGAAGGAAATAGATGGACTAAAAGAAGAATTAATAGATATTATTAATCGAATAGAAATAGAACAAAATAAATTAAAAGTAGTAAAAAAATATATAGTTGACTTAGGAAATGCAAAAGAGCGTTTAGAAAGATTAAACGCTACAGTTCAAACAACTATTAGTGATTTACAATCGCTTTTTGAGGGTTTAGAATTGTCTGTTACAGAAGTTATAAACTTTTCTATTGATAATAAAATTATTGATGGTAAAATTAATGATCTAAAAACTGAAGAAAAAAGAATCTTGGATTTATTGTCTGAAGAAAATATTAATGGTTTGATATGCAAAAAGATTTCTGTGGAATCAAATATTAAAAATGCAGAAAACAAACTTAGTGAACCAGATAGATTATATCATAAATACCAAGAAGAATTGAAATATTGGCAATCTAAAATAGATGCTATAAATGGAAAAGATGATGTTCCTGATTCTATAAAATATTATGAAGCACAGTTGAAATATATTGCAGAAACTCTGGAAACAGATATGCAAGCAGCATACGAATGTCGTAGAGGTTTAATTATTTCATTGTTAAATAAAAAAAGAGAAGAACTTAATAATCGTGCGGTATTGTATCAACCTGTGTCAGACTTTATTAATAAGTATAATGAGATATTGAAAGATTATCCAATAAGTATAGATGCTGTGTTTATTTTTGAAGGTGTAGAAAAATTGTTTGATATAGTAAGTCATCAGAATTCAGGAACTTTTTATGGTAAAGACAATGGTATGCTAAAATTGAGAGAAATGAAATCTTCTATTGATCTAAACAATGATGATTCCATATATGATTTTGCATTGTCCATAAATAATGCATTAAAGAAAGATTTAAGAGATGAGTCTAATATTTTAGATAAAGATATTAAAAGTCAATTAAGAAAAGATCATTCAGTAAAAGAATTATATGATTTTATATATGGTTTTGAATATATAAAACCTCTTTTTGAATTAAAATTGGATGATAAAAAACTTTCTACATTATCTCCAGGTGAAAGAGGTGCTTTACTATTACTATTTTATTTATTTATAGACATGGATGATAAACCGTTGATAATTGACCAGCCAGAGGAGAATCTTGATAATGAAAGTGTATTCAAATATCTTGTAGCATTTATAAAAATGGCAAAAGAAAAGAGACAGGTTATTATGGTTACTCATAACCCAAATTTAGCTGTTGTTTGTGATGCAGAACAAATCATTAAAATGAATATTGATAAAAAAAATAATAATATAGTTTCATATCAATCAGGTTCAATTGAGAACCCCGAAATAAATAAATGTATTGTTAATGTGTTGGAAGGTACATATCCTGCTTTTCATAATAGAGATCAAAAATATATTAACAAAAAATAAATCATAATCCTATGTCTGAATACACTAATGTCGAACATCCTTTTCTACATAAACTTCTCGAAATAAAGAAGAAAAGTGAAATTGGCAATTTTTTAAATAATTCAGATATTTGATGTAGAATTTAGCAAAAAAACTTATTTTTGTGTTATAGATAGAAAAAGTACAATAATTACTCTGTATGAGCAGAATTAAAATAAAAAACTTTGGTCCTATTCGAGAAGGTTTTCTTGAAAATGACGGTTGGATGGATGTCAAAAAAGTTACGGTGCTGATCGGAGATCAGGGTACCGGAAAGAGTACTGTGGCTAAACTGATTTCAATCTTTTCTTGGATTGAAAAGGATCTTTTCCGTAGCAATGGTTCTACCTTGCGATATCGCAAACAAGAAAGAAACTTTAACTCTCTATTAGAGTATCATCGTATCAACGATTATCTGAAAGAAGATACTGTGATTTTGTATGAGGGTGATGCTTATAAAATAGGCTATCAAAGAGGACAAAATCTTGATATTCAGAAGATAAATAGTAATGCTTATTCTCTTCCTAAAATAACTTATTATCCGGCAGAAAGGAATTTTGTCTCTTCTGTAAGACAAACAAAAAATAGTAATAAACAGAGCTTTAAACTTTGGTCGGAATCGCTTCAAGAGTTTAAAGAGATTTTTCAGGAGTCCAAAGAGAATTTCCGAGAGAGGGAAACGTTAAATTTGCCAATCGGTAATGCCGTGTTAGAGTATAATAAACTTAATGACATTTTGTATGTAAAGGTGGTGGATTATAAAATTCAACTTGCAGATTCAGCCAGTGGGTTTCAGTCATTTGTGCCTTTGTTTGTTGTGGCAAACTATGTTTCAGAGTTGCCTGAAAAAGGCAAAGAGATGGACGAACAGCAGAGAGAAACTTTCAAAAAAGAATCTGTTAAAATTTTGAATGACAAAACCTATACAGAAGAACAAAAAAGAATTTTACTCTCCAATCTTGCTGCACAATTCAATGTAAAGCGTACTTTGAATATCGTTGAGGAGCCGGAGCAGAATCTTTTTCCCAATTCACAGCAGAAACTTATCAATAGCTTGATTGAGTATAATAATTCTACAGACGGGAATAGACTCATAATTTCCACTCATTCGCCCTATATTTTGAGTTCCCTCAATAATTCTATATTGGCGGAAGAGGTGTTTGAAAAAACAGGAAAGTCAATTGATGCGTACGGTAAGGAGAATAGAGTTGCTTTTGCTGATGTCTCTGCATACCAATTGGACAATGGTAGAATATACGACATAAAAGATTATGAGACAAATTTGATTAATGCAGAGGCAATTGACAGTTGCTCAGATGTTATCAATTCAGATTTTGACCGGCTTTTGGATTTAATGCCTGATAAAGAATCGTAAGTTTATGAACGTGAGTAATAATGGAAAAAAAATAACAGATCCGGTATTTCCAAACGATGCTGTACAGAGCAATGACAACCGAAGCAATTTTACTTTGGAAGGTGAGCATAGACGAAGTTGGACGGCAGAAAATCCGGATAAGCGTATAGGTCTTCGTCTTAAAATTGATGGGGGCTTGATAGTTTCTACAGGGCAGAATAAATGCGATGCAGGATTGTTGTTAGATGATGACCGTTTCTTTTTAGTAGAGTTCAAAGGAAAGGATTATAAACATGCTGCGGAGCAATTGGGCGAAACAAAAAAATACTTTCAACGAGAATATTCGAGTTTCGATTTTAAATTTCGAGCAAGAATTGTAGGAAAATCTTTTCCAAAGGCTTTGACTTCGAGGCAAGCAGCGACTCGATATTTAGAGAATAACTTTGGAAAGAATAATTATAAATTTTATGAGAAGCAAGGGAAAGAAATTATATAGATGTTATCTTGGTTCATAAAAATTAGAGGAAACTCTTTTAAAGAGGGTCTGCTGTAATCACAAAAACCAACAGAAAAATCAACGGTAAGTTTGCACTGATTATTAATAATAAACATTGGTGCATTATGTCTGAGTATGCAAACGTAGAGCATCCTTTTCTCGAAAAACTTCGCGAGATTGGATGGAAAGTGATAGATAAAGGAAACGGCGGAATACCCAAGGATCCGACAGAGACAATGAGAAGTTCCTTTGATGAGGTGATTCTCAAAGAAGAATTTTTTCGCATGCTTTCGGTGCTGAATCCTTGGATAAATGAGGAGCAAAAGAAATATTGCTATGATAAAATAGCAAAAATAGATAAAACTCTTATTGATGCCAATCATGAGATTCACAATCTCTTATTAAAAGGCATACCACTACTGACAAAAAATGAGCAGACAGGAGAGGAAAATCCGACTGCCAGAGTCATCAATTTCAGTCATTATGACTCCAATTCGTTTATAGCTATCAATCAATTCAGAGTCAATACCAACAATACCAAGCCCTTTATTGTCCCGGATATTGTATGCTTTGTAAACGGACTACCGTTGATCGTGATAGAGTGTAAGGATGAGAATGTAGCAGAACCAATGAGCGAAGCCTTTTCTCAGATTCAGCGATATTCTAATCAGCGAGTTATTGGAGATGACTTTGCTGATGGTCTTGAGGAGGGTAGTGAACGTTTGTTTCACACAAATTTATTCAGTGTCATAACGCGCGGCATTGAAGCTCGTTGTGGAACAATAACTGCGGACTTTGATTTTTATCATAACTGGAAAGACATCTTCCCGGAAGAGTACGCCGATGGAATAAACATAGAACCCAATATGCGTCAGGAGATTCTCATCAAAGGTATGTTTAATCATGAAATTTTGATAGATATTCTTAAAAACTTCACGCTATATACGCAGAAGGGAGAGAGTTATGTGAAAATTATTTGCCATTATCAGCAATATCGTGCTGTGGGTAAGATGATTAAGAAATTACAAAAAGGAACAGATTGGCGAAGCAGGAGTGGTGTGATTTGGCATACACAAGGTAGTGGAAAATCTTTGACAATGGTTTTTCTTGTTCGCAAGATGCGAAGTATTGCCGACCTCCGAGACTATCGTATTTTGATGGTTGTAGATCGTCAGGATTTGGAAGACCAGCTCTCTGAGACAGCGGAACATACGGGGGAACTCCGCTACGACACTAAGACTAAAAAAATACAGAATATAATCGAAAACCATCAGGCTTTGGTGAAACTTGAGACAGACACCGCTGACCTTAATCTCGTCATGATTCATAAGTTCGGCGAGAACAAGGAATATTCTTTAGAATCGCTGATAAAGACAGGCATCGTTCCAAAATATGAAAGTTTTCCGGTAATTAATGCAAGTGAGAAAATATTGGTTTTGATAGATGAGGCACATCGCTCACAAGGCGGTGAGATGGGCGACAATCTTTTTCAGGCTTTCCCTAATGCAGCAAGGATTGGGTTTACAGGTACACCGCTAATTACACCTCGTCATAAAGCAACAACATGTGAACGTTTTGGACAGCCTGCAGGAAATTTTATCGATACATACAAGATGAATGACTCTGTAAAAGACAATGCTACGGTGGATATTAAATACATCGGACGCAAGAGTCAGGATAGCATTCCAAACAAAGAGGATTTTGACGGAGATTTTGAGAGAACTTTTGCCAATTGCACACAGGAAGAGCGATTAGAAATACAAAAACGTTATGGAACAATGATTGCTTATCTGGAGAGCAAAGAACGAGTGTTGAAAAATGCGCGAGATATGCTTTCTCATTATGTCAGTGATATACTGCCAAATGGATTCAAGGCTCAGGTTGTAGCCTCTTCAATATTGGCGGCAGTGAGATATAAAATTGCACTTGAAAGACTAATTCCTGAATTTATTGCAATAGAAGAAAATAAATCAGATGAAGAACGAGATGATGTTACATTGCAAAGATTGAGAATGCTGAAAGTCAGAGCTGTCGTTTCAAGCACAGGAAATAACGAAGATGCTACCATTAGAAAAGCAAGAACAGAAGCAGTTGCCGATAGTGCGATAGATAATTTCAAGAAAGATTTCAACGAAGATAATCCATTGTCAGGAATCGGGATCTTATGTGTCTGCGATAGGTTGCTGACAGGATTTGATGCACCTATAGAACAGGTTATGTATCTTGATAAAAACTTGTCAGAACACAACCTGATGCAGGCGATAACACGTGTCAATCGTACCAAGAAAAATAAATCTCATGGTTTGGTGGTTGACTATTTTGGTGTGACAAGAAATCTTCATAAAGCACTCGGTATTTATAATCAAGAAGAAGCCCAAGCGGCCTCGGAGGATTTAAAAGAGTTTGAGACCTATTTTTCAGCTATTGAGAAAGAAATTCCTGAACTTGAAATGCGTTATAACAAGATAATACAGCGTTTCGAAGAGGAAGGAGTCGGTCAAATCAAAGATTTCCTAGAACAAAAATTGAGCAGAGAAGAAGAAAAGCAAAATTGTGAGAAAATTGTTGGTGTGGCAGAATCAGTGAAATTTAGGTCTGAATTAGATGCTTTGTTCAGACTCTTCTTTGACATATTTGATTTGCTCTTTAATGAACCGGAAACACGAAGCAGATATTATGTACCGGCGAAACGAATGGCTTATATCGTGGCATTGATACGTTGGCATTACAAAGACGAGACTTTAGATTTGAAGTGGGCGAGTGAAAAAGTGCGTCGTCTGCTTGATAAATATTTAAAGACAGAAGAGGTGAGGGAAACTATTCCGGAAGTGGATATTTTCTCAGACGATTTTCCAAAAATCCTTACCGAGATGTATAATAAGCCTCAAACAAAAGCATCTGCAATGGCTCATCAAATTAGAGACCGCATTATCATAAAACTGGGAGAGGGAAAAAATAGAGCATTGTATCAAAAGTTTAATGATAGGATGGAAAATATCCTAACAACTTATTCAGGAAATTGGGAAGCAATGATTGTGGAGTTAGAGAAATTGCGCAAAGATATGGTAAATCCCAAATTTTCAGTGGTTTCGGAGGAGAAAGAACCTTTTTATGATATGTTATGTAAGTATGCGAATCTTTCATTTGAAGAAAGGCATGAAAGTATAATTTCCCTAACAGATGATATTTTTTGCGTCATATTGGGAGCAATGGAGATTCCTAATATTTGGTCAAAACCTACTAATATAAAGGATTTGCGAGGAAAATTAGGTACTTATTTGAGATTTTCAGGAATCCTTGAACTAAAGCAAAAAAGCGATGAAATAGTGTCTGATTTAATTAAATTGGCAAAGTGTAATGAAAGTGTTTTAAGAAAACAAAAAATATAATATGTTTTTTTGTAACTTCGCACACGTAAATTTGAGAGAATATATTGCAGGTAGTTTCACAAATTACTCTTACAATAATTCTCCAATTGTTCTGTTTTGTTGCATTTAACTTTAAAAGAAATAATGAAAGTCGGAGAATTAGAAATAGGAATCAAACGTTCTAAAAGAAGTAAAACGATAACAGTTAACATAGAAAGAGATGGTTCTGTGAATGCTGTCGCACCATGGAATTGTAGCGATGATACAATTTATAAAGAACTTCAAGCCAGAGAGTTTCTTATATGTAAGCATGTGGCAAGTCGAAAAGCAGTATGCAAAGCTTATGTTAATAGATCTTTTGTGAATGGACAAGCCTTCTTGTTTATGGGAGAATCTTATAATCTTGTTATATCAGATAAAACAAATAAATCTTTGGAAATAATTGATGATAAATTTGTCCTTAGTGAAAAGTATTTGCCAAGGGCGAAGGAGTTTTTCATCAAGTATTATAAAAAAAAAGGATTTCCATATATTATAGAAAGAGTAGAACATTTTTCCAAAATGGTTGGCGTGAAACCTAATTTGGTGAAAATTATTGATTTGCGTTCTCATTGGGCATCTTGTACACCTCAAAAAAACATCAATTTTCATTGGAAGTGTATTATGGCAAAACCTATAATCATTGATTATTTGATTGTACATGAATTAACGCATTTAAAATATCCTCAGCATAATCGTAGATTTTGGGACGCAGTTTATTCTGTCATGCCGAATTACAAGGAGTGTGAAGAGTGGTTGCACGATTATGGCGTAACGTTGAATTTGTAGTTATTACCCAAATTACACGTTTTAAACGGTATTAAATTTAGGAGGCTTCTATAAATTCATTTCGTGGAATTTTTGAATTTATTTAGAGATCATTGACGAGCGAAAGGAAGGAGTATGGCGGGCATTGTGACCTACTGACAAACAGTAAGTTGCCGAAACAAATCAAAAAGTACCGAAAAGTTAATATTCTACGATTAGCATTTTTTAAAATTTAAAATAGAGAATTTATAGAACTCACCTTTACTTTATTTCTTATCTTTGTTCATATTTTTGAATTTGATATTGTATGAAAAAATTGTTTTTTATTGTTGCCGTATTAGGGGCAACTTTCTCATTATTTTCGCAGAGTAATGAAATTAAAATGGATCCGGCCATTCGATATGGTATGTTGGATAATGGGTTAACCTACTATATCAGACATAATGATGTAGTTCCGGAAAGAGCTGATTTTTATATCGTTCAAAATGTGGGAGCAATCTTAGAAGAAGATAGCCAGAATGGGTTGGCTCACTTTTTGGAACACATGGCTTTTAACGGAACAAAGAATTTCCCCGATAAGAAAATCATTGATTATTTGGAGAGCATCGGGGTGCAGTTTGGTAATAATATCAATGCATACACCTCTTTGGATGAAACGGTTTATAATTTAAAGTCAGTCCCAACCAATCGTCAATCCATAGTCGATACGGCTTTATTGATTCTGCATGATTGGTCTGGATATATTTCGTTGGAAGAGGAGGAGATTGACAAAGAAAGGGGAGTGATTCGCGAGGAGTGGAGAACGCGTTTCAACTCCAATCGTCGTTTATGGAAGGCTTCATTACCAATATTGTATGCCAATTCTCGCTATGCCAATCGAGATGTGATAGGAGATACAGCGGTAATTTCTAATTTTAAATATCAGACGTTAAAGGATTTTTATCATAAATGGTATCGACCAGATTTACAAGCGATAATCATCGTAGGAGATGTAGATGTGGATGAAGTCGAAAAGAAGATAAAAGCATATTGGAAAGATATTCCGAAGCGAGAAAATCCGACCCCTCGTCCGCTTTTCTATCTGATGAAAGATCAAAAACCCATTGTTTGTATTTTAAAGGATGCCGAGGCAAAAACATCTCGTATTCAAATCGATTATCGTCATGCACCAATGAATGATGCATTAAAAGCGAGTGAATTGGGTTATATCTATAATTTGATGCAGTCTTTGATTATCAAGATGTTGAGTGATCGTTTGGATGAAATTTCGATGAAGGTCGATGCGCCGTATGCAGGGGCATATACCGGATTTGGAGAGTTGGTAAAGACCTGTGACGCATTTACGTTGTTGGCTGTTGCCAAAGAGGGTAAAGAGGAGGCAACGTTGAAAATATTGTTGCAAGAGGCAGAACGTATGGGGCGTTATGGCTTTACGTTGAGTGAATTGGATCGTGCGAAAGCCGATATGTTGAGTAATTATGAAAAGGCATTTAATGAACGCTCTAAAACCAAAAATAATTCGTATGTGAACGAGTATGTTCGTAATTTCTTGGATTTTGAACCTGTTCCGGGTATCGAATGGGAGTATGAATTTGTAAATAAGGTTTTACCGATTATTTCATTGCAAGACATCAATAAGTATGCAGGCGCTTTTGTGCTTCCGAAAGATGTTACCATCTTAATGACCGGCCCCAATAATGCAAACGTGAAATTCCCTACAGAACAACGTTCCATCGAGATATTAGATAGTGTAAAACTATTGGATATTAAGCCTTATACAGAGAATGTTTTGCCTGCAAATTTATTGAGAAAAACTCCTAAATCAGGTTCTGTAAAAAAAGTGTCGAAAATAGCTGATTTTGAAGGCGTGTCTGAATGGACTCTAAGTAATGGAATGAAGATCGTTTTGAAACCGACAAAGTTGAAAGAGGATGAAATATTGCTATATGGTTACAGCAAAGGAGGAGTTTCGTTAATAGATGATCCGAAGAACTATTCATCTGCAAACTTAGCAGTATCTGTAGCGGTCAATAATGGCTATGGAGAGTATAATTTGATGGATTTGAATAAGGTATTGGCAGGAAAATATGTGCGTTTGGTTCCTTCTATCGGTGTTTATGAAGAGTCGTTTTCCGGAAACTCCTCTGTGAAGGATTTTGAGTCGTTGATGCAGTTGGTTTATTTATTATTCAAAGGAACAAGAAGAGATGACGAAAGTTTTCAATCATTGATGAATCAGTATCATACCTCTTTGTTGAATGCATCAAAAGATCCGGCAAAGGTTTTCTCAGACTCTGTTCAAATTTTAGCCAATAACAGACATCCAAGAACGATGCCTTTTACATTGGAGCGATTGTCCACTGTATCTCAAAAAACTTCGTTAGAGGTGTTTGATGATCGTTTTGAAGACCCGAAAGATTTTACATTGTTTATTGTCGGAAATATTGATGAGAAAACGATGAAGCCTATTATTGAAAACTATTTGGGAGGCATTCCGGTTCAAAAGAAACGAGCTCAGGAAGAATGGAAAGATTTGCAAATTCGTCGTCCGAAAGGAACGATTAATTCTGTTTTCTCGCAAAAAATGGAAGTCCCAAAATCCTCTAATTTTGTTTTGATTTCAGGGGATATGGCCTACAATTTAAGAAATAAATTGATGTTGCAATTGGTTGCAGATATTTTGGATATTCGTTATTTTGAATCACTGAGAGAGATGGAGGGGGGAACATACGGAGTTTCTGTTTCCGGTAATTTGGCGAAGATTCCGGTTGAGTCGGCTTCTTTGCAGATGAGATTTGAAACAGATCCAAAACTTCAAACAAAGTTAATGTCTTTGATATTTGACGAGATTGATAAATTCATCAAAGAAGGACCTTCTGATTCTGATTTTCTGAAAGTAAAAGAGAATTTGCGAAATAAGTTTATTGAGAGTAAAAAGGAGAATAATTGGCACTTGAATACCTTGGTTTCATACTATAAAGATGGTTGGAATTTAGAGGAGAATTATCTATCAGCTTTGGATTCGATTTCTAAAGACGAGTTACGTTCTCTTTTAAATTCTTTGTATGAACAAGGAAATGTGTTGAAAGTGGTAATGAATGGTGAGAGATAATTTAAGGTAACTTCTATCAATCACACCAATTTATATATTAAACAAAAAACCGAGATGCCATTTGAGACATCTCGGTTTTTGTTTTTCGTTTGACAAGTATACAAACTCTTTTGAAACGTTTTATTTGACCATCACTTTTACGCTGCTTCCGTTGGCAACCACGACATAGACACCTTTGTCAAGACGCTCCGACTTACCAAAGTTTATTCCTGATGTGCTGTAAACTTCATAATCAGCAACGCCCTCAACCTCAAGCGTGTTCTCCTTGAAACGTACTACAACCTCATCGGCTAATATATCGGCAACTGTCGTTTTGTCTCCTTCAAAATCTACTCCTATAATTATTACTGTCCGCTAAATAACAAATCAGTTCTGTAACACTTTCATAAATAATATTTTACGTTATCATGAGCATGGATAAGCCCCCTCTTGGAGGTTTTCAACGTTTTCAGGAGGCGATTCCAAGGATTCTGCGAGCATTTTTTCCAAGTCCTTGTACGG
>JAEIGA010007498.1_pt1 | contig 16565 bp, 13 predicted proteins | sample 9270691 | NCBI WGS metagenome assembly JAEIGA01 (sample SAMN17057246, study PRJNA624740) | gut metagenome | biome: biome; isolation source: fecal sample | host: Bos grunniens | place: China: Xizang | collected 2019
TTGAAGCCGAACTTGCCAAAGTTCTCGATGCCGCCAAACGTTTGGCTCCGCTGGTCTGTGATACCGTTTATTCGGTCAATGCCGCAGTGAAAGCCGGCAAAAAGGTGCTGTTCGAAGGTGCCCAGGGCGCTCTGCTCGACATCGACCACGGAACCTATCCCTTTGTCACCAGCAGCAACACCGTTTCCGGCGGCGCCTGCACCGGCGGCGGTGTTCCTCCGCAGAGTGTCCGCGACGTCTGGGGCGTGATCAAGGCCTACACCACCCGCGTCGGCGAAGGTCCGTTCCCCACCGAACTTTTTGATGCCCAGGGCGAAAATCTCCGTCAGCGCGGTCGTGAATTCGGTGCTACCACCGGTCGTCCCCGTCGTTGCGGATGGTTCGATGCTGTCGCTTCCCGCTACGCCTGCATGGTCAACGGCGTCAACAAACTTGCCGTGACCAAACTCGACGTGCTGGATGATCTGGCTGAGATCGGTATCTGCGTTGCTTACAAAGTCAACGGCGAACTTACCACCGAATTCCCCGCTTCCGTTGCGGAACTGGAAAACACCGAGCCGGTCTATGAATACTTCCCCGGCTGGCAGTGCTCCACCGAGGATGTCGATTGCTACGAGAAATTGCCGGAAAACGCAAAAAAATATCTGGCGAAAATGGCTGAACTGGTCGAGTCCGAAGTGGCGATCATTTCCGTCGGTCCCCGCCGCGATCAGACTTTCCCCGCTCCCGGGATGAAGTTCTGACGATCTTCCGGTACTGCCATGTACCGTCCGTTGATTGATGCACCCCGCTTCCGGGAAATACTGCGCAAACTGGATTATCTTCAGTTTGCGTCAGTTGCTGCATTGCTGACTGGCGGATTGATCTTTATCCGTTCCATTGGAATCCAGATCGGAACGGCGACTTCAGTCAACTTCTTTTATCAGCAGCTGCAATGGATCCTGGTCGGGGTGGTCGCTTATATTGCCTTTGCCGCTATCGATTACCGCAAAGTCGGTTTTCGGATCGGCGCATTTGTTTTTTATCTGCTGTGTATGTTTCTGCTGGCGGCGGTTTTGCTGTGGGGCAGAGAGATCAATAATGCTTCCCGCTGGCTGAGTATCGGCGGTTACCGGCTGCAGCCGTCGGAACCTGCGAAAATGGCTGTGATCATGGTGCTGGCAGGACTTTTTGCCTCCCGCAGTTGGCTTGCCCGCAAAAAACGCACCTTTCTGTTGACCATTGCCGCCGTAGGTATCCCCTTTTGGCTGATCGTGATCGAACCGGATCTGGGCAGCGCATTGATGCTGGTGCCCATCTATTTTGCCATGCTGTTCATCGCCGGATTGAAATGGCGTTATGTGTTGCTGATTTCAGTTGCCGGATTGCTGGTCACCGGTATCGGATATTGGGATTACGCCCGGGAAAATCCGGTGCTGTTGCAGAAGTATCAACGGGATCGGATCCGGGTTTTTCTGGATCCGCAGTTTGATATTCAGAACCGGGGACACCAGCCTTATCAGGCGCGACTGGGAGTCGGTTCCGGAGGATTGCGCGGCAAGGGTATCGGCAACGGTACTCAGAATGCATTGGGATTTCTGCCGCAGATGGCGGCGCATAACGATTTTATCTTTTCGGTGATCGCCGAAGAAACCGGTTTTTGCGGTGTTTCGATATTACTTTTGCTGTATGCATTGTTATTTTACACCATATTGCGGACTGCATTTCTGGCACCGCCCTATGGCAGATTACTGGCTACCGGTACGGCATTTATGCTCTTTTTTCATGTGTTTATCAATATCGGTATGAGCATCGGAGTGGCACCGGTTTCCGGATTGTCTTTGCCGCTGGTCAGTTACGGCGGATCATTCATCGTTATCACGATGGCAGCTCTGGGATTGATGCAGTCGATCCGACTGCACGGCGATCAATATAATGCGTAAGATCATTCATATTGACATGGATGCCTTTTTCGCCTCCATCGAACAGCGTGACCGTCCCGAATACCGGGGCAAACCGGTGCTGGTCGGAGGTGCTCCGCAACGGCGCGGTGTGGTCTCCACCTGTTCCTACGAAGCCCGGGAATATGGAATACATTCAGCGATGCCGACCCGGACGGCGCTGCGGCTTTGTCCGCATGCGGAATTGATCGAACCGGATTTTCGCCGTTACACCGCCGTTTCCAACCAGATACGGGAGGAATTTCTGAAACTCACACCATTGGTCGAACCGATGTCGATCGATGAAGCATATCTGGATGTCAGCAGCAGTTGTGCGACTTTGGACGATGCGGTGATTTTGGCAAAGGAGCTGCAGAAACGGATTTTTGAAAAATGTTCATTGACGGCTTCTGCCGGGGTTTCCTACAATAAATTTCTTGCCAAATGCGCTTCGGATTTCCGGAAACCAGCCGGTCTGACGCTGATAACTCCCGAGGCGATGCAGGATTTTCTCGATCCATTTCCGGTGGAAAAATTCTACGGTATCGGAAAAGTGAGTGCGGCAAAACTCCGTTCCATAAATGTCAAATGCGGCGCTGACTTGCGCCGGTTGCCGCTGGAAACATTGAAAAATATTTTCGGTAAAGCCGGAGGATTTTATTACGGCATCGTCCGGGGGATCGACGAACGGCCGGTCGAACCGGAATCCGACCCCAAAAGCATCAGCCGGGAGGTCACGCTCTATGAAGATTGTTCGGATATGCGCAAATTGCGGATATTGCTGCGGACGTTGTCGCGGGCGGTATCACGCCGTGCGGAGGCGCATAATTTTTCCGGGAAATCGGTATTTATAAAACTCAAGTACAGCGACTTTCAGATCGTTACCCGTTCGATATTGCTGGAGCAGCCGGCGGATTCTGCCAATGCCGTTGCCGAAGCGGCGCTTCATCTGCTCACCAAAACTGAAGCCGGACGGCGCCCGGTGAGATTGATTGGTGTCGGAGTTGCGCATCCGGCAACTCCGGAGTGCTGCGAACAATTGACCTTCCCGTTTGTATAAATCTGGTCAGATAAAGATATTTTCTGCAACGGCGAGATCGATTTCGATCTCTTTGCCGTCGATGTTGAGATGCAGATGAGTTTTGTCCAGCGGGACATTGTTGACGGTGACTTTTTCTCCGGGAGCGAAGCCGAGTTTTTCCGGATGATCGATGTTGCGGCCGATTTTGCGGATGACGGCACTTTCTCCTGCGGCAAGCGAATTCAAGGTGCGGCAGCTGTTATGTCCGGATTCAGAAAGCAGTTCCATTGCATCGGAGAGAAAGGTTCGCAAACTGGCGGCATCGCTGCGATTTTCGATCGCTTCGGAGAAAAGGATGAACTTTGCCGCAGTATCTTCGTCGATCAGGTGTTCCAGATGGCATGCCGCATCCGAAGCATTGGCGGCTGGCATTCCGAGAATATCCATGAAAAACTTTTTCAATATCTGATGGCGCTTTGCCACCTGGATCGCCACCGCTTGTCCCTCCGGTGTGAGGGTCACCGGATAGTGAGTGTTGTAGACGATATACCCCATATCCGCCAGTTGCCGGAGTGCTCCGGTGACGGACGGCATTTTGACCTTCAATTTTTCGGCGATCTCTTTGGTATGGGCATGACCGTTTTCATTGCACAGTTCGGCGATCGCTTCCAAATAATCTTCCAGACTTTCTGTCAGAATTTTTGCCATGGGGTTTCCTTTTTTTTACCATACACATTTGGCAATATAACACAGCATCGGTGAAATATCAAATTGCAAACCCCTTTTTTTGCCGATATTTTTATATGCCGGAAGTAATCAAAAGACGGTAAATCATTTTGCATTTCCATAAAATGGTGCTAAATTATGAAAAACGATCATATTTTAAAAAGAAAGTAGAGGTTTCAAATGGATATGGAATTTTTGAAAACTATTGACGCAAAGCAGGATGAGATCATTAAACTTGCTGATACCATCTGGGAGAATCCGGAACTTGCTTTTAAAGAGTACAAATCGTCAGAAGCATTGACCTCTTATCTCAAAGCCAATGAATTCACCATTGAAAGCAATATCGGCGGATTGCCGACTGCATTTATCGCTTCTTACGGCTCCGGTCATCCGCAAATCGGTTTCATCGCCGAATTCGACGCCATCGCCAACCAGAGCCAGCTCGCCATGGTTCCTGAACAAAAGAAGGATCCCAACTGCGTTCACGGTCATGCCTGCGGCCATCACCTTTACGGCGGCGGAGCTGTTGCCGCCGCACTAGCTGTTCAGGCGTACCTCAAGAAAACCGGCAAATCCGGTACCGTCAAAGTACTCGGCTGCCCCGGTGAAGAGGGCGGCAGCGGCAAAGCTTATATGGCGAGAACGGGAGTTTTCCGGGAATTGGATGCCGCTATGGGCGGACACCCCGAAGCGATGTGGGCGGTACGTACCCGTCCGTCGCTTGCCTGCTGCAATATTCTGTACCGTTTCGACGGCCGCGATGCCCACGCCAGCAGCGCACACCTCGGCCGCAGCGCCCTTGATGCGGTGGAATTGATGAATATCGCCGTGAACTTCCTCCGCGAACACATCCCCGGCGATCAGCGGGTCCATTACGCCATCACCGATGCCGGCGGTACCGCTCCCAACGTGGTTCAGCGCCATGCCGAAGTGATGTATATGATGCGTGCCAAAGACAATGCGGATTTGAATGCTCTGTGCGAACGGGTCCGCAAGTGCGCCGAAGGTGCGGCGATCGCCACGGAAACGACCTTCTCTACCGAATTTCATGCGGCAAGTTCGAATCTGATCACCATTCCGACGTTGCAGAAAAACCTCTACAAAGCGATGTCTTCGATCGAACTTCCGGTTCCGGATGAAGCCGATATCGAGTTTGCTGAAAAATTCATCAAAAACATCGTTGACCGCAAGCCAGGTCTGCCGCTCTATCCCACGGAACTCCTGCCGCTGCCGGATGTGATCTCTCCGCATTTCGGATCCACCGACACCGGCGATATCAGCTGGAACTGCCCGACGGTCCAGATGCATGTCGGATGCTGGATCCCCGGTTCGGTCAATCACAGCTGGCACACCGTTACCCAGGGTAAAAACGGTTTCGCCCGCCGGGCGATGCTTTACACCGGTAAGGCGCTGGCGCTGGCGGCGGTTCAGCTCTTTGAAGCTCCCGAATTGCTTGCCGAGGCCAAAAAGGAACATTTTGCCAAGACCGGCGGCGTTTATGAACCTGCCATGCCGGCCGATGTGATGCCGCATTTGTAAGAATCGCTGTGTGCGGCTTGAGGTCGCTTAAAGAAAAATTAAACAAAAAGTTGGAAATGCTTTTATCGGAAACGATAAAAGCATTTCTGTTAAAAGTTTTTGAAAGATGGGGCGCGGGGCAGTTTTGCAACAGCCCTTTTCTATCGTTTTAACGGGATAGTTCATGTACAATACATGAAAACAATGGTTATTTGTTGACTGTTTTCAAAGCCCATTATTCCTTTTCTCAAGCATTTTGTCTTAGGAAAGACAAGTTTGAAAATGTTACAAATAAAGTTGGAATTGTTTTTATCGTTGACGATAAAAATAATTCCGCTGAAAGTTTTTGAAAGATGGGGTGCGGGGAAGAAAACTTTTTCCAAAAAGTTTTCTTCCCCGCAAAGCAGTTTTTGCAACAACTTTTTATTTGACTTCGGCGGCGATTTTTTTGAGCATCGCCGGGATGTCGATCTGCTGCGGGCATTTCTTTTTGCACAATCCGCAGGAAACACAGCTCGCCGCCTGCTGCTTTTTGGGCAGAGCTTTGTATGCTGATGCAAATCTCCGGCTGTTGCCGCTTATTTTCATGCTGTTGTAGAGATTGAAGTTCCGCGGAATCGCAACTCCCACCGGGCAGGGGAGGCAGTAACGGCAGGAGGTGCAGGGGACGATACCGCTTTTCTGATAGGCGGCAAGGGCGGCATCGATGACCTTTTGTTCGCTTTCGGTGAGCGGCTTGAAGTCGGTGTAAGTTGCGATGTTGTCGTTGAGGTGTTCGGTCATGGTCATGCCGGAAAGCACGCACAGCACGTTGGGCAGCGAGCCGACATAACGGAATGCCCAGGAGGCAACGCTGCGGTCGGGGGCGGCATTTTTGAACACTTTGCGGGCATCCGGATTGAGGGTCGCCAGAGCGCCGCCGCGCAACGGTTCCATCACCACGACCGGAATACCCAGTTTGGTCAGGATCTCATATTGTTCTTTGGAACGGTAGAGTGTCCAGTCGAGGTAGTTCAGCTGGATCTGGGCGAAGTCCCACGGATAAGCTGAAGCGATCTCCTGCAGCACCTGCGGAGAATCGTGAAAGGAAAATCCGAGATGTTTGATTTTTCCTTCATCCTTTTTCTTTTTCAGAAATTCGTAGACTTTAAGCTGTTTGGCCTTTTTCCAGCTTCCGGCGTTGAGGGCGTGAAGCAGATAGAAGTCAAAGTAATCGACCTTGCATTTTTTGAGCTGTTCATTCCAGATGCGTTCGATGTCGGCGGGGCGGCGCAGGCGGGAAACCGGCATTTTATCAGCGAGCATATAGCTGTTGCGGGGGTATGTCGAAAGGACTTCTCCGGCGCAGACTTCGCTTTGTCCGCCGTGATAGAAATAGGCGGTATCGAAATAATTCACTCCCGAAGCCATGGCGATGGCAACCTGCTTTTTGACGGTTTCGTAATCGATTTCGCCGTTGAGCCGGGGCAACCGCATCATACCGTAGCCGAGCATCGGGACGGTCAGATCGGTGTTTTTGTAGCGGCGGCGGGAAACTTTGCCGGGGGTGGAAACGAGCGCCGGAACGGCGGTCGCAGCAGAAATTTTAGCGGCAGGGGCGAGGGCGGCAAGCGCCAGAAGATTTTTCAGAAAATCGCGACGATCCATAATAAACTCCTTGTTGTTGAATACATTTACAATATAATCAAAAACCGGTATTTATGCAATAGCAGATGCAAAAATTTTTTGTATCCGGGAATTTTTCAAAGTTCGATGGTTTTATAGGAAAATTTATCGGTGTATTCGATTTCCATCATCGTTCCATTGCGGGTGACGGAACCGGAGATGCATTCACCGCGGCCTAGTTCATCGATTTTCAGCGACGGCTTGTGGACATGGCCGCAGAGTACCAGATCGAGTTTTTTGTTTTCCATCAGTTCGACAATTTTTTTCTGTCCGAAAAGCCGGTGGCGGATGCGCCAGACCGGATGTTCCTCGATCATCGGATAGTGCGTAACCAGAATTTTGGGAACGCCATCATCCGCCTGACAGCGTTCAATGATAAAATCCCGGGCGTCGCGTTTGAGAAATCCCCACGAACAGAGCAAATTGGACGGCGCGCTGGTGTTGACCACCAGAAATTCCACCCCGCCCATCGGGATGCTCAACGGCATATCATCAAAGGTATAGCGTCCGCAGGAAAGGTATTCCACAGCGTGGCGCACCGCCGCCACGCAACGGGGACGGGTAACGTAACAGTCGTGGTTGCCCGGGGTGTAGATCAGCGGAATATTTGAATCGCGCAGCGGCTTTAAAATTTCCAGGACCCGTTCGAATTCGCCGGGCTGTCCGGCGCTGGTCAAGTCTCCGGTGCAGATCGCCGCATCCGGGCTGGTATCCAGAATGTATTCAACGGCCTTCTGCAATTTGGACAGATCGTGCCGGAAGCGCCGCCGGAAGCGGTAGTTGAACACCCCCACCCAGCGTTTGTCAAAATATGCCATCCAATCTTCGGCAGGACCGCCGCCGTGCGGATCTGAAAAATGAATAATTTTCATAAAAACCGTATTGCTGAACTTCTTGTTGTCCGGATGATTTAAAATCATGTCATTCCTTAATATAGCACCACAATCCGGTTATTTCAAAACGCTGTATCAGATAATTGAATGATCTCTTTCGATCATCGGGAAATGTAAAAAACGCAAATTTTGAGTTTTTTGCTTGAATTTTAACACTTTGCGATGTATATTAATCTTTTTCCGAAACGCGGCCCGGTAAAGGATCGCTTAACTAAACAATATGATGGAGTTGAACTTGTAAAATGGGCAAACTTTTTGACGAGACAAATGAGAAATTTTCCCGGTATGTGGTTCCCACCTATGCCCCGGGTAAACTGTTTGTGCGCGGCGAAGGTGCCAGACTCTGGGACGATGACGGTGTCGAATATCTCGATTTCGCCTCCGGCATTTCGGTCTGCAATCTCGGACACTGCAACGAGCGCGTAAGCAACGCAATCGCCGGGCAGTGCCGACGATTGGTCCACATCTCCAATTTGTATATGAATGAACTTATGCCCCGCCTTGCCGAAAAACTGGTTACCGGTTCCGGCATCGAGGATGCGCAGGTCTTTTTCGCCAACTCCGGCGCCGAAGCCAACGAAGGTATGATCAAACTTGCCCGTAAATACGGCAACCAGACCGGCAGAAATACCATCATCAGCATGGATAACAGTTTCCACGGCCGTACGCTTGCCACTCTCGCCGCCACCGGCAGAGCGAAGTACCGCAAAGGTTTTGAACCGGATATGCCCGGATTCAAGCAGGTTCCTTTTAACGATTTTGAAGCGTTGGAAAAGGCGGTCACCCCCGATGTCTGCGCCATTATGCTGGAAATGGTTCAGGGTGAAGGCGGCATCTATCCCGCCGATGTCGAATATCTGAAAAAAGTCCGCGCTCTCTGCGATGAAAAAGATATCCTTATGCTCTGCGACGAAGTCCAGTGCGGTATGGGCCGTCTCGGAACCCGCTTTGCCTTCCAGAGTTTCGGCGTCGTGCCTGATGCGATCTCCATGGCAAAAGCGATCGCCAACGGTCTGCCCATGGGTGGATTCCTTGCCCGCAAAAAATTCGCCGAACTTCTGGTTGTCGGTACTCACGCCAGCACCTTCGGCGGTACTCCGCTTGCCTGCGCTGCCGCTCTTGCCGTGCAGGAAGCCTTTGACAAAGACGGCGTTCTCGAAAACACCGTCGAAGTCGGCAATTACATTATGGAAAAACTTGCCGTATTCGCTGACAAATATGATTTCGTTCAGTGCGTCCGGGGCAAAGGTCTGATGATCGGACTCGTCCTCGACCGTCCCGCCGGTCCTCTCGCCGGGATCCTGATGAAAAAACAGTTGATCGTTCTTACTGCCGGAGAAACTGTTCTCCGACTGCTTCCGCCCTTAACCATAACCAAAGCCGATGCCGATATTGCCATTGCCAAGATCGGCGAAGCACTTGAAGAATTTGCAAAGGAACAAAAATGAAAAAAGATCTGCTCACACTTCAGGACATCACCAGAGATGATCTTGAGAAAATCTTTGAACTTTCGCTCAAGCTGAAATCCGAACGCGGCAAAGTTGCTTTCAACCCCCTTGCCGGAAAAAGCGTCGGTCTGATTTTCGCCAAGTCTTCCACCCGTACCCGCATCTCCTTTGAGGTCGGCGTCAGCGAACTCGGCGGCAATCCCCTCTATCTCGATCAGGGCAAAATGCAGGTCGGCCGCGGCGAAACTGTCGCTGATACCGCCAACGTCCTGAGCCGTTACCTCCACGGTATCGTCATCCGTACCTTTGAACACAGCGAAGTCGAAGAACTCGCCCGGGTCGCCAAATGTCCGGTCATCAACGCTCTTACCAACGATTTCCATCCCTGCCAGCTGCTGGCTGACTTGCTCACCATCAAAGAATATTCCGGCAAGGTCGACAAATCCATCCGTATGGCCTTCTACGGCGACGGTAGAAGCAATATGGCAAACTCCTGCATCCTCGCCGCCAAACTCACCGGCATGGAACTGGTCATCGCCGCTCCGGAACAGGAAGCCCCCCGCACCGACCTTATCGGTGATGCCAAAAACATCATCTGGGAATCCGATCCGGTCAAAGCCGCTGAAGGTGTCGATTACTTCTACACCGACGTCTGGGTGAGCATGGGATTTGAAGAAGAACGCGCCCGGAGAATGGAAATTTTCCGTCCCTATCAGGTCACTTCCGCTCTCTTTGACAAAGCCAAAAAGGATGCGAAATTCCTCCATTGCCTCCCCGCCCACCGCGGCGAAGAGGTTGCCGCCGATGTTATGGATGACCCGAAACGCTCCATCGTCTTCGATGAAGCGGAAAACCGTCTCCATGTCCAGAAAGCGGTCATGACGATGCTCATGGGAGAGTAATTCTCCTGATGAGTATTGTTGAAATTCTGCTGATTTCCTTCGGTGTTTCCATCGATGCCTTTGCGGTGTCCACCGGAGGAAGTCTGTGCAAACCGTATTTGCGCCGCCGTATTCAAGCTTTGAATGCGGCGTTGTTTTTTGGTACATTCCAGTTTATTATGCCGGTTGCCGGATTTTTTCTCGCCGGACTGGCGATGAATCTGGTGCGTTCGGTCGACCACTATGTCGCCTTTGCCTTGCTGGGATTTGTCGGCGGCAAGATGATCTTCGATGCCCTCAAAGACGATGAAGAACAAGTCGCCTGCAAAACCGGCAGCGACTTTTTCGCCGTGAAAAATCTCTTTCTGCCCGCTATTGCCACCAGTCTGGATGCGATGGCAGTCGGTGCCGGTTTCGCTTTCTCCGGTCGACCGCTGTGGCTCCCGGCGATCAGCATGGGAGTTGTCACCGGGATCGTTTCCGCTTTCGGAGTGATGCTCGGCTGCCGCCTGCAAAATATCATCCCGCAGAAATATCTCTCCATCGCCGGCGGCACCGCAATCATCCTCATCGGCGCCAAAATTCTTGTGACTGACCTTTTCTTTTGATCGGACGGGCGGCGGGCGCTCGCAGGCGCTAACGTCGTCAGCGGCAGGTCTCGTGAACGGGAGTTCACGTCGCCTGCCGCTTCCTTGTTATCATCCCGCGATCATCCCGCCGTTTGGATCAGGCGGTTTTGGATGCAATGTTGGTTGGTGGTGCGGCGCAAGCGCACGCACGGCATGCTGCCGCATATGCGGTGAACCCATCGCCAACCATGTTGTTTTTCTGCAGGGTGTTCTGTTGTTATTTGCAAAAAAAACTGCCGGGAGGATTCCCGGCAGTTTCAGGCAGTCGACTTATTTCTTTTTCATGTAATTCTTTTCCCGGATGGGTTTGAGCCACGCCAGATCGTCATAGAAGTACAGCTTGCTCATATTGGCAAGGTTGGTGCTTTCGATGCTCTTGCGGAAGTCGAGCAGTTTCCGGTAGGCTTTGTAGAAGCTGTCCAGCGGTGCGCCCTGCTGGCATTTGCGGTACTCTTTCTGCACCTCCATCGCCAGCTGGATCTGGGTCAAACCGTGGCGGAGCATCTGCACCCGGCGGGCGGAAACCTTGTCCAGTTTGGGAGTTTTGGCGGCATCATCGATCAGTTTGAAGCAGTTCGCCATCACTTCCGGAGTAAACAAGGTGTCTCCGGCATAGATCATATAGCGGGCAAGTTTCATGCCGCCTTCCAGATCATTTTCAGCGAGGGTGTTTTGGGGGAATCCCTGCTCCATAGTGAGTTTGGTGATGTATTCAAAATACTTTCTGACCGGCTCTTTGGCCGCTCCGAAAAAGGAGTAGAATTCATCCTCCAGCTCTTCCAGTTTGGCATTCGGGCGGTGGTTCAGCGAAACGATCACATAATCGACCAATCCCTGCACCATGTGCTGTCCGACCTGGCTGTCCATATCGCTGGATGACATATTGTTTTTGTAGGCAAAGGTGTATATGTCGTAGAATTCCTTGTGGTACTGCACCGGAAAGTAGTGACCGCTCCAGGTGAAGTTGGGACGGAACTGTAAATTGGCTCCGGTCTTGGCCCAGCCTTGCCAGATGCGTTTGTAGTCGTCGATCTTCTCTTTGGTAAAGGGGTACATCACCGGCGGGCAGAAGCGGAGGTGCATCCGGTTGTTGAGTTTGATCTTATCAGTCGGCGGTTCGCTGTAATTGGCGTAGATCAGACCGCAGATCGTGTGGTTGGGGTTGATCTTGTCCGCCTCTTTCTGGGCGGCAAGCAGGAACTGGCAGTAGCGGTCGGAGAGAGAACCGAGCGAATATGCCCAGCGTTTCACATCTTTGCCGCTGTCAAAGGCCGCTTTAGCGGCGGCGCGGCGTTTGCTGGCGGGGATGGGGGAGTTGTCGGCGGCAAGGCAGTTGTCGCAGACACATTCACCGGCGGTATCGTTTTCATTGAGGTTGAGCATCGCCGAAGAATCCCTTGCCGCCCAGTTGGCGACGACGGTTTTGATAAACTTCGGATTGGTCACGCAGCTGCTGGCATAGTGGAACTTTCTTCCTTTGTAGGGGCTGAGAATTCGTTTGCCGTTGGGCAGCAGACTGAAAAATTCCGGATTGGTCTTGTGGTAGCGCTGATAATAGGTGGTGAAAGCGTGGCCGCCCATGAACTGCCGGTTTTTGGCGAAGCGGTGACGGAGCAGCCAGGTGCGGGAAGCTTCAAAGTAGCGCTTCATCGCCTTCGGGGAACTCCAACCTTTTGCTCCATGACGGCTATTGGGGAAACTGCGGAACTCGCTGGAAAGCAGGATCGGTTTCGTATTCAGTACGCTGTTTTTGATCGCAAGCTTGCGGACACGGGGGATGACTTCGCCATCTTGTCCCGGCCAGATCCAGCGGGCCTTGAGATATTTTTCCAGAAACTCATAGGTGGCAAAGAGGGTGCCGCAGCTGTTGGTATCAAAAAAATCTCTTCTGTCGCCGTCCAGACCGGCGATCTGGATACTGTTGGTGTTGATTTTGACCACGCCGTTGTGCCACGGCATTTTTTCCGGAGCAAGGGCGGCATTGGCTTTGCAGTTGCCGAGATAGAAATATTTTTCACCGGCTTTGACGGCGCTCTCTTTGATGACCGGCAGAGTTTTACCGGTGGCGCGTTTCAAGTGGTACGCCAGTTCTTTGGCGGCGAATGCGACCGACGGAACCGGATTCTCCGGAGTGACGATGCCGTGGAAAAGCATCTGGCCGCCCTTGGCGATCTCCGCCGCCGACAGGGCAATGCTGCATAAAATCAGCAATGATGACAAAATAAACTTTTTCATATTTTTATTTCCTCGAAAAATTTCAGATCACTCGTAGATAAGTCTGTCGCCCTGGGGATAGAAGACATACAGATATTTTTCGGCAGTATTGGAATTTGCATCGTGGTAATCTGCCAGCGGAATCACCATTTGTTCAGCATGACCATCGCCGTGCAGAGCGTTGAAAAAGCGGCTGAGGTGCATTAGGGCATCCAATCCCTGATCTTTATTAGGGCCGGGGACGTTAGACCAGTTGAAAACTGTCTTGGAGGCATTTGCACCGCTCACATTGTGTTTGCCATCGTGTTCGCCGTAGACGACAAAACGGCTGGGGTATTTGATCCGGTTGGCTTTGAGAGTGTATTTCCATGCGTTGGAATTCGGTTTGAGATATCCGCCGTACAGATTCCAGAGGTAACTTGAACGAAATGAGGGAGAAGAAACCGTATAATCACCATCGATATGTCTGTTATAAACGCTTTGAGCATCCGGACAGAAAGCGACTCCGACATTGGTGGAATCCGGAGAGATCCCCATATAAACGGCAAGTTTGCCGAAACTGGTGTGGGCGGCAACATCGCCTTCGGCAAAGCCATCATGGAAGGGCGGCAGGTATCCGCCATGGTCCGGGATATACATATTCAGCGCTGAACCGAGCTGTTTTTCATTGCTCAGACAACTTGCTGCTCGGCCCCGGGCACGCGCCTGCTGCAAAGCGGGCAGCAGCATCGCCGCCAAAATGGCGATGATCGCAATTACGACCAGCAGTTCGATAAGAGTGAATGATCTTTCTTTTTTCATAATTTCAAATCCTTTCATTTCAGGTTTTATTTCTTGAAGTTTTCCCGGAGCAGTTCCAGATTTTTCCGGGCTCCGTTGAGGACAAAACTGTAATCGTTTCCGGTGGAGATCATGGTGATCCCCAGATTGAGCCAATGTTTGATCTGTTCCGGGGTGATGGGACCCATGGAAACCCCGAGCCGTTTACCGGAAGCATTGACGATCTTGGCCGCCTGATGAACCAGATCCGTCACCGTTTTTCCATATACTTCGCCCGGGCATCCGGCGCGGCAGGAAAGGTCGCAGGGGCCGATGATAAAGCCGTCGATCCACGGATTTTTGACCATTTCCGGCAGATTTCTGATTCCCTCCGGGGATTCGATCTGAACCAGACGGCAAAGCGCGGTGTTGGCAGTTTTAAGATACTCCATTTCGCTGTCCAATCCGTAACGAACCGCCCGCTGGGGACCGAAGCCGCGGACACCATCGGGGGGATACAAGGTGGTTTTCATCGCCTTCTCCGCCTCTTCTGCGGTGTCGATCATAGGGAAAATTATTCCGGCAGGTCCCATTTCCAGAACCTTTTTTACATGGTTTCGGTCGTCCATCGTCACCCGTACCAGCGGCGGAGTGCCGCTTGTCCACGCATTACCGATCATCTGAACCAATTCGGCATAGTCTACGGCGGCGTGTTCTGTGTCGATCCAGAGGTAATCGTAGCCGATACCGGACATTATTTCGGTGAGGACGGCGTTATTCAATCCGGTGTGAGTGCCGCAGAGCAAACCGGTGCCGGAGAGTTTGTGTTTTAAAGTAAGATCGAGCATGTTTTATTCCTTTCCGGAGGTCGGATCTTGCAAAGTTACAAACCAGATGCGGTTGTCAGAACCGTATTCTTCGCATTTAAGACAGTTGTCCCGTTCGGGTTCGAGGGTCTGCATCCATTCGGCAACGGAGATGTAAGCGGAATTTTCCGGAGAAACGGCGGCGGTGAAGTTGCCCAACCTTGCTCCGTGTTCCGGAACGGCGATCTGTTCGGATCCTCTGATGACGGCAAGCTGATCCGGATCGACTTCGCCGATCATCAGCGGGGCACGGTGACGGAAAATGTGATCATTATTCAAACCTTTGCGGGTGTAGACCAGATAGAGTTTGTTTCCGATGGTCAGCAGCCGGGTCATGGTGTTGTAATTGCCCAAGTCGCTGCCGTCGGTAAAGCGGAGCGGTTTGACCGCAGAAAAAGTTTTCCAATCATCCGAAACTCCGAGGTATCCGGTCTGATCGTTGCGGAGCGAGAGATAATATTTTCCGGCAAAACGGCAGAGCGAGGGTTCGAGAAATCCCCTGCCGATGGGCGTTTGGAGTTTTTCGCTGTAATCGGTCGCAGTAATTGTGCCGTCATCGGAAATTCTGATTTTTGCAATGCGCGAATAAAATCTGGAAGACTCTTCTCTCACACAGTAGGGCAATAAAAATTCTCCGTCAATTTCGACCAGCTGGCTGTCCACCGCCAGCACATCGGCATTGGCGGGGGCATCCAGTTCGAGTTCCCGGATTTCGCTCCAGGAATCGTTTGCAATGTCAAAGTAAAGATAGTTCACCCGTTGCGGATTCGCCCGGTCAAGACGATTTTGCTGATTGTAGTTGAATGTGGTCAGCAATACCAATATTTTATCATAGGCACAACGGCGCATCGATGAAGCAAGATAAGCGTGACGGATTCCGTCAGCATCGGTGATCCCGGCGAGGTGAGCGACCTTTTGCGGAACGCTCCAGCTTTTGCCTCCGTCGGAACTTTTCAATATCGACAGATCGGAAAAACAATCAGTTGCTTTGATCAGCAGTTTCTGAGCAAGCACGATCACCGTATCGCCAATGGGGAGCGCCACCGGATTGCCCCAGCATTTTATCCGATCGTAACCGGAACTTGCAATATAACGGTTGATATTCAACATATTAGTGCCTTGCCTGTCAGAACTTCAGATCAATATTTCAATGGTTAATACCACCGTAAGCCGCCGAAACTGCTTACATGAATCTATTATATCTCAAAATTTTAAGTTTTGCAACGGTTGGCACCTTCAAAAAAAATGCATCAATATTGAATAATAAAGCGAAAGTCGTTTGAAATGATGGTGATTTTTATGTATATTATTGAAGATTGACAAAAAAATGTGAGGTGAAAATGAGAGTTTTCCGGAACGGCGCATATTCGATGATATTGAATGAAAAGGATAAATCCGGTCCTCAGTCCTTTAAATTGTATGTCCGGTCTGCCGGACATTGTGGAGCCGACTGCAATTTCCGGGAGAAAGCACGGAAAATTTCATTCGGCACGTTCTACTGGTTTGTCAAGGGAGGCGCCGTTTTTACCATGGGGAAACGTAATTATCCGGTGAAAGCAGGCGATGTCTGGTTTTATCCGCCCGGTTCAATAATCGATTATCGTCCCCTGCCGGAGGGGGCGCTGTTTTTCTGGGTGGGGTTCGGTGGTGATTTCCTGATGCCGCTGTGCGAATCGCTGAATATTTTCGCCGGTAGAAAGTTTTGCGGAATGCCTCCGGAAGATATTTTCCAGAATCTGATTACCGCCGTGCGTTATTCCACCCCCGATCAGCGGTTGGAGGTACTTAAGATCGGGATGGATATTCTGTTCCGCATTGCTTCGCCGAAACTGGAATCTCTCAAAGTTGCTCCCACGCTGGCACAGCTGGCACGGAACATTATTGAAAAGGAATTTCATTCATCGAAGTTCTGCATCGCTTTACTTGCGCCGCGTCTCGGCGTGCATCCGGTGACGCTTTGCCGGGAATTCAAAAAAGAGTTTCAAATGACTCCATCCGATTTTATAATCAGCTGCCGGATGCGCAA
>JAEIGA010007499.1_pt1 | contig 16565 bp, 23 predicted proteins | sample 9270691 | NCBI WGS metagenome assembly JAEIGA01 (sample SAMN17057246, study PRJNA624740) | gut metagenome | biome: biome; isolation source: fecal sample | host: Bos grunniens | place: China: Xizang | collected 2019
ACTGTGGCCGTGTCCGCACCGGCACCCAGGTCTTGCAGATGTCCGGTGTCCAGTACCATACGGTCATCACCGGTATCATCAACGGCATGAACGAATTCCGCAGCTATGGCCACATTGCCATCAAGGAACGTCGCATGACCCCGTCTGCAGTTCTCGAAGAATACAATTCCCGCCCGGCTGACTATGACGAAGCTGCCCGTGTCGCCATGAAGTGCATTGCGGAATCTCACGCAATGACCCCGAAGATGGTCGGCACCCTCTATTTCGCCCTTGTTCACGATGTTGGCGTTGGCAAGGCCCGTGCGGAACAGTTCTTCGAACAGATCAACTCCTTCGATACCGCCGAAAATGCGGTCATTGAAAAGATGCGCCGTTGGAACCTTGCAAACAAGGACAAGCGCATTTCCGAAAAGCTCCGTGTCGCCTACGTGATCCGTTCCTGGAACGCCTTCGTTGCCGGTGGAAAGGCTCCGCGTTTCAGTGAACACGATGCCGACATTATGCCCGTTTTCAAGAAGAATGGCTAATGGTAAGGTAAAAAATTTGTTGCCATAGAAACTGCCGGGACTTCGGTCCCGGTAGTTTTTGTTGCCACCTGTAATACAAAATGCTACATTTCCGACATGGAATACCAGAAACTCTTAACATTCGTCCGCCCGTCGGACAAGGAAATTGCCCAACGGTGGGAAAAGATTTTATTCAATTCCTGCTATGACAGGATTTCGACAAAAACGGATTTCAAACTTTACGAGGTAAAGAAATAATATGGGATTCAAGAACAACTTCTACATCGCCGCTTCTTCCGTCATGCTGATTGGCGAGGACGGCAAGCCTATGGGGGTCATGAGCCCCGGCAAGGCCAAGGCAATCGCGAATGACCGCGACCTGCCCCTGGTCTGTGTCAACCCGGCAGCGAACCCGCCGGTGTACCGTCTCGGCAACCCGCCGAAGGACGGCATCACCACGGCGACCGTGCGCCTGATGGGCGAGAACGGCGAGCAGTTCGGTGTCATTTCCAGCGAGGAAGCACGCAAGATTGCCGATGAGCGCGGTCTCGACATCATTGTCGTGGCTCCCAACCAGGATCCACAGGTGGCCAGACTTGGCGACCGCGGCAAGTACGAATACGAGCAGAAGAAAAAGAAGCGCGAAATGGAAAAGAAGAACCGTGCGGCAGCCAAGGCTACCGAAATCAAGGAACTCCGCTTCCCGTGCAACGGTGGCGATGCCGACCGCGAACGCATCCTGAACCAGGGTGACGAGTTCATGGAGCAGGGCCATCCGGTCAACTTCTGCATCCGTTTCCCCGGTCGCAAGGTGTCCCATTGCGATGATGTCATCGAGCGTACCAAGGAAGAAATGGGTAACGTCTTGAAGCATGGCGCCATCGCGAAGATTAGTCGCGCCGGAAACAGTTTCACAATCTCCTGCATGCCTAAGAAATGATTATTGAAGCAACAAACCGTTTCGTGTTTACTGAAGTGGCCCGCATGTTGAAGGAACAGTGCGGTGGCAAGCCCGAGTTTGCCGATACCGTGTTCATCCTCGGCCATGTGGACACCCGGTGCACCCTGGATGGGATGCGCAAGAAGTATCCCAACAAGAAGCTCGTCGTGTACCAGTTGGAGCAGATGTACAACGGGTGCAAGTATGCCAACAAGCATGTGTTCGAGTGGCTTGAAGGCGCCGATGAAATCTGGGACTATGACCTGGACAACATCGAGTGGCTTGCCAAGAAGGGTATCCAGGCATCATTCCACCCGATGCGCTACGCAAGCACCTTGCGCGACGTACCGAGTGTGGAAAAGGATGTCGATGTCCTGTTCTATGGCTACCTGACCGAGCGTAGGTCCAAGCTGCTTACCCAGCTTGCCAATGCCGGCTGCAACAAGTGGGCAACGACAATCACCATGGGTATTTCCGGCGAGAACCTGGCCAGATGGATCGGTCGCTCCAAGATTATCCTGAACATCCACGCATACGATAACAACAACCGCCAGGAACAGGTACGCATGTTCTACCCGGTAATCAACGGGGCATGTGTCGTTTCCGAGCAGAGTGCCCGGAACTACCTTGATGGCTGTATTACCGAATGTCCGTTGAAGTACCTCCCGGAAACCATAGACAACATCCTCAAGAACGACATGTGGAAGAAGCTCGGGGACAATGCTGTCTATAACTTCATGAGGCGATAATGGAAACGAGAGAACTCTGGGACCACAGCGCGAAACTTATCTCCTTCGTCAATGACGGGGGAGACACGCGGGTCGAAATCAACATGCCGGAACTCACGAAGGACTGGGGATGGCGAAAGACACCCGATTGCTACCACATGCCGGCGTTCAGTTCGGAAGATAATCTCCTTGCATCGATCGGTATCGGGCGTGACGAGGAGAACATCTGTATCGACCGTGTCACGAATTTGCGGGAATACAGGGTGGCTGCCGTTGCCGAGATATACACGGTGTATTTCAGGACCGGCCACAAGAAATACAAGATTGCCGAGTATGTCCGGGCAGCCGGTCGTCCGATGTATTACCTGACCTGCCTCTGGCGCCTGTCAATCGGTAACAATGTATATCGTCCTTACTGGGCTTCCTCGCTGGAAACCAGGGTCTGCATCCGGTCCACGCAGCTCATGGATCTCGCCGACTGGGGATATTATCAGTTGTTCTGTTCGAACAAGGGGTGCCGACACCGCGACGTGGTTCGCAAGGCAAGAATTCCCAACCGCTACGAGAAGGGCGTGACCCGGTTCAAGAAGTTCCTGAAATATACTCGTCTCGCCGTGGTTACGATGATGTACCGCGAAGAAGCGCTGAACAAGTGCGAGAAGAAGGACATACCCCAGGTTGACCGGGAGCTCTACCAGTTCTGGTGCAAGTGCCGGCAGTTCGCTAATGGAACTTTACGGAGTTATCTTTAAGTGAGTGTTCCGCCGAATGGGACGAACAGGTGGATGAAGAACCTCTGGTTGCACTCGGGACAGCGTAGATACATGCCGCGGATATTCTCGTCCAACTGCGGTTGATGCTCTCGGACCGGGATATCGCAGTAGGGGCACTTCACGCTCTCTATTGCGGGTTCCAGCCGTTTCATCTCACTGAACATCAAGTCGATAGTGCCATCGTCCTGGATTCGTACCAGGACGTTTGGATTTTGGTGCATGGCGGTAATGTATTCCACCAGTTTTTCGGGGTCCCTTATCTCCATTTTGATACCTGCAGGAAGCGGGTGAATGTTCCGGTGACGATCGCCGAGAACAGGATTGCCGGGATGAAGTGGGTAAATCCGCACAGGAACACCGACATAATAGCAAGCGCGATGATGTACCACCATACTGCCCTGCCGTTCCACGACCGGTCCTCCTGGTCATAGAATTGCAGGAACTCCATGGTCGTGAAGAACTCGCGCTTGATGAATATCCAGGCGAGCTCGATTACGTTTACATAGGGGTCGTTTTGAATCCTTACTATCATAATGCAAAACTATTTCAAAAAATCCGATATTTTTGTCAAATTGTCACGCAACTTGTAAGATTTTTGCTATATTTCGGATATGACTGTTTCAAAGTGCATTCAGCTTATAATGTATGGCCTCATTGCCGGGTACGAACTGCCCCGCATGGCCTCCCGATTCAAACCACCCAAGTTCCCCGAAAACGATTACCGTGATATTCCCCTCAGCCTGAGGGAGCCTCTACGGGAGCCCGTTTTGCAGTGCAATCCGGGAAAGGAACTCGAAAACTCTTAATCACCCAACAATAACGGAATACAAATGTCAAACGACGCATCTCCACGCGGAAAATTTTGGGACATCCTGACCTCGATTTCCAAGGACATTCCTAGGATTTCGACGGACTTCATCACTCCTGACGGGATAGACTACAAGAAACTCTTTAACCAGATTACGCATATCAATGCGAAGAAGCTGCTTCCGTTGGCCACTACCGGCACGGAATTGCTCCTTACACTCTGGGAAAACAAGCCGAAGGACTCCTTCGGGGTGCAGGCGGTCTCCTCCGCCCGTAACGCCATCGCCCTCTACTCGGTGCTCGATGACATCTACATGAACATCATCCCGAGCACTTCCGTCGAGAACCGCGGCGACATCATGTTCTGGAAGGAAATTGCCAACCGCTTCAAGGTGGACATCCCGCTGTGCGATAACTATTCCACGACGGCTTCCGGTGTACTGCCGCTTTCCGACATCCTTATCTACCTCCTCTCCAAGGTGAAGGACCACGATGCGATTACCTACCAGCCGTCCGATGACGACTTCGTGTCCAAGGTGACCATCGAGCGTGTCGGGTTCATTGGCGAAGATCCGATTATGAACAGTGATGGCACCATCATCACGAAGGACAATATCACCACGCTTCTCCACTGCAAGTGCTATGACAGGCACGGTGAACTGGTTGAGGATGTCTATTACGCTATTTCCATGGATAACGAGCGCGACAGCGACATTCCTATCGCTGAACGCATGTCGATGGAATCCGCCCAGGCTTCTACCGGCGCCTCGTTCATTTCCAAGACGCTTATTGAGCATGCCGCATACTTGAAGGGCTATGCCGAATCGGAATACCGTACAATCGAGCATGCCATCATGGCAATCTATCGTCGTCTTGACTACCATAGGTACCACTTCTACGTGGACCAGAGCAAGATTATGGTTGCCAACAACGACAGCTTCTTCACCGGTGACAGCAATGATTGCTGGGTCCAGTCTGCCGAAATGACCAGGCTTCGCGCCGAATGTAAGCGCGTGTCCAGCCTGAACATGAAGCGTTCCTATGCGCTTGTCGGTCCTCCGGGTACCGGTAAGACAGGCATGTGCGAACACCTGATGACCGAACTGTGCAATGACGGCTACACTCTCGTCCGTTGCTCCCTCGATCGCCGCATGATGGGCGTAATGCTCGGAAAGGTGCTCCTCACTACCAAGATGACATCCAAGTGTGCCATCCTGTTCGATGACCTTGACCAGCTTGACATCAAGCGCAAGGGTAGCGACAATGTGGGTGAGTTCCTGGAATTCTTCGCGACCCTCAACAAGTCCGATGTGCCTATTATCCTGTTCTCCACGGTGAACAACCCGAAGAACGTGAACAGCACCATCATGGGCCGTCCGGAACGCATTGACGAGGTGGTGCCCATCAACACCCCGGATATCGGGATGACCAAGGAACTGCTCCGCCGCTATGGCAAGAAGAACGGCTATTCTATTGCCGATGACGTGCTGGATCAGGTTGGAGCCGAACTGGTTGAATTGAGCGCATCCGTTGCCGACATCAAGAACCTCACTGTCATGATGAAGGTCAAGCACGATGCCAAGGAGACCTACAACTACGACGAGTTCAAGGTCGGTATCGAGACGTTGAAGCAATCCAGGGAAGTTGCCCGGAAGAACTTCTGTGTCGATGGCGACGAGGATTAGCGAAAGAGGCCGGTTGAACCGGCCTCATTTGCTTACCATGCTGCGATGACTTTCTTTTCGAGATATTTTTGTTCGAATTCGCGTTGTAGCGAGTCTTTTGCGCTTTCGTTCACCGATGCGATAATGACCGGGGACGGTTCTTCCTCGGTTATGGTGAACCCGGCATCCTTGAACTTGTTCACCAGGTCGAACTGGCTCTGGTACAGTTCGTCGGGATTGATGGGCCCCTTCACGAACTGGGCGAGCTGGTCGGTAAAGAAGCTGCGCTTCATGACGTTGAGTTCGATGCTGCGCTGGTTTGTGGTGAGGGCGACCTTCTTGGCCTCTTCGAGCTTCATGTAGAAGCTGCGTTCAAGAGCGGTCATGTCGGAAATTTGCTTCAATTCGTCCAATGTTACCATAATTTGGTCCTTTGTTTGATTTTTACCATCGGCTGCGGGAAAGCAGCCAACTCCTTGTGTATAAATATAGCAAATTTAATTATAATTCAACCTTGTTTTTATGTATTCGGCCAGAGTCTTTTCGGCCACTCCCCCAATAGTTGAGGCAAAATATCCACGAGTCCATAGATGGTGTTGCCCGGACCAGTAGAACTTGGATAGGTAGTCATGATGTTTCTGCCACATTAGATAGGTAGATTGCTGTTTGAGGTCGTGCACCACCCTAGAAATGGACTCATTCGGCTTGATCCGGACGAGCAGATGGATATGGTCCTGGTCTACCTCATCTATTTCTATCTTGAAGTTTCCGTTCTTCGCTTGGGCTACCTTCATTGCTTCACAGAGGTCGTCTCGAATAGGATTAAGCACCTTTCTCCGGTATTTGGTCGAGAATATAAGATGGTACCGCAAGAAGGTCTTTGCATGGTTGAATCGTTCATACTTGCTCATACATCCATAAATATAGTTAAAAAATAATAAAATGTCTTGCATTTTTAAGAAAAATTAACTAGATTAGTATATAAACTTAATGGTATGAGCATGACCGAAGAGCAGAGACTTGCGAAGAACGCTTCAATCAAGGAAGCGATGAAGGCTACGCACGAGAAGCGTAAGTCGCAAGTGTGCCGTGTCTACATGCTGAAGGTACAGAAGAACAAGCTGTCCGCACGGCAGAAGGAAGACTTCAAGATGCTGTTCGTGGAAGCCAAATGGTTGTACAACGATATTCTCAACTATGGATCGGTTAAGGGACAGTCGATTTTCGACTACGAACTGGGTAATGTAGTAGAGGTAAAGCTACCGGACGGTTCATTCGACGGAAGAAACCTAGGCCATATCGGCTCACAGATGAAGCAGTCTGTCTATACCGATATCAAGTCTTCAATCAAGGCGTTGTCGAAGCTCAAAAAGAAGGGTTTCAAGGTCGGACGACTGAAATTCAAGTCTGAAATCGGAGCAGTATCACTGAAACAGTACGGAACCACCTATAAGTTCCATAACGGCCATCTAGTAAAGATACAGAACATTCACGGTCTGGTGCGAGTAAACGGTCTCGACCAGATTAAGGACAATGTGGAGTTCGCGAACGCGAAACTCCTGAACAGGGCTGACGGCTACTATCTAGCGGTCACCACCTATACTGAAAGAAAACCGTATTCCAACCGGCCTCGCGCTGATGTCGGTATCGACATGGGTTGCCATACATCCTTCACCCTATCAACGGGTGAAGAGATTGATGTCAAGGTTAAAGAACCGGAGCACTTGAAGAGACTGCAAAGAAAGCAGAACAGACAGAAGAAAGGCTCCAATAGTCGAAGACGGACAATCCACAAGATACAGAAAAAGCATCAGCGTCTGGTTAACCGAAAGAACGACAAGGCTAACAAGATTGTTGCCGACTTGAACAAGCGGTTCGGCCTTATATACATCCAGGACGAGAACCTGAAAGGATGGCATAAGGGCGGACACGGAAAGGCGGTGCAGCACAGTTGCCTGGGCAGAGTCAAGGCGAAGCTGAAATCGCAGGACAACGTCTATGTCGTTAATCGCTGGGAACCCACCACGCAGAAGTGCATCAACTGTGGCAAGAAACATCCTATGCCACAGAGCGAACGCACTTTCAAGTGTGAGTGTGGACTATGTATGCCCAGGGACCTACATTCGGCTAACCGCATGGTGCAGGAAGGTAGGAAATTAGTACCTCCGGAACAGAGGGAGTTTATGAGCTCTGACTGGCAGACCTCTATCTTGTCCTATCTTGGGCAAGGCAAGTCCGCTGGGTTGAAGCCCGAAGCTCACGCCCTTTAGGGCATGGGTAGTTCACTATATTTTGAAAAACCTTCAAGAGGTGAATATGCAAGAAGAAGAATTGATTAAGGTTCACGACCATATCGTTGGGTGGATCAGGGACTATTTCAAGATGACGGGTGGTAAGACCGCCATCCTGGGCATATCCGGTGGTGCCGATTCCACCGTGGCTGCCAGGTTCTTGACGGAAGCCCTCGGTCCCGAAAACGTGATTGGTGTGTTCATGCCTTGCGGCTACCAGCCTGATATCCAGGATGCATACGATGCCGCGGCTGCTGCCGGTATCACCCGTACCTACGAGATTGACATCGGCGAAACCAATGCACACATGGCCAAGATTATTCCGGGTTTCGCCAACTCGGAACAGGCCAAGCTGAACCTCCGTCCCCGTCTGCGTATGGCTACTCTCTATGCGGTTGCCCAGTCCGTGGATGAAAATGGACATCCGAACAACGGGCGTGTTTGCTGCACTGGCAACCGCTGCGAATCCATTGTCGGCTACTGCACCCTCTGGGGAGACCTGGCAGGAGACTTTGCTCCGCTCGCAATCCTCACCAAGCGCGAAGTGTGCGAACTCGGCAAGTTCATGGGTCTTCCCGACCGCCTCGTTTTCAAGGCTCCTAGCGATGGCCTCACCGGCAAGACTGACGAGGAATCCCTCGGCATCACCTATGCCCAGATTGAGGACTACCTTGCCAACAAGCCGCTTGAACCGGAAGTTGCCAAGAAAATCACCGAGATGGCTGGCCGCAACCAGTTCAAGCGCGAAATCATCCGTATTCCGCACCCGTAGGAGGAACCATGCGGGAACCGCTGTACATGACCCTCAACCTGTCCGAAGATGGTCCCGATACCACCTTCTTCAAGCAGTTGTCCTATGACCATGTTCACCCCGTCGGCCTGACTGACCATAAGCATATATGGGATTTCCTGTCCCTGGTTGAACATAGGTACGTGGGCGGGCTGTACCTGCCGGAACCCAAATTGGCTGCGGATGCCGCGGGATGGCAAGGTTACACCAAGACGCCCACCGGATTTGCCGACACGATCTTCTGGAACAAGGAGAATGGGGTAGTGTGTGGTAACGATTCGGCATACGACACGCTGGTCGATACCATCATGCCGTTCCTGTTCGGGAAGTCTGACGTGATGGCTGCCGTCCTCGGCACCGGGCGCATGGCGAAGGCTGCCGCGATGGCCCTCTATCCGGTGTGCATATACCTGAACCTGGTAAGCCGTGGCGAGTCCGATACCGCGGTCGATATCGAGCTTGCCATTGACGCCATTGCCGAACAGGTAGGAAAGGTCACGTGCGCCGTCGAGGGCACTACCTACGAGGCGGTCGCATTCGAGCCGATGGATATCATCGTGAACGCCACCCCAATCCCGATGAGTGGGCTTATCCCCGGATTTGAGCCGAAACCCGGACAGTTGCTGATTGACCTGCCGGTGGATACCAGGTTCAAGATGGGCCTGTGCGCGAAGGTCATCGACCGCTGGTGCCCTTCCGACCGGGCGGAACAGCTCAAACGTCTGGGAAAGGCCATAAGAAGTGAAAGTTGCCATACCTAAGCCAAAATGCTACATTATGTGCATGAGTAGAATTAAGAAAATTGCACATATCCTCAATCTGGTCCTGATTGGTGCCAGACTGGCCAGGGCGATCCTTCAAGCCTATAAACTTCAGTCATGCAGAGACCGCCCTTCCATCCGCCATATCCGTGTCCCCCGCCAGAAGAAAGGTACGGGGTCGCCAAGATAGTCGATTACATCGACACTCCTGACGAGACTGGACGCATCGTCCTCTACGCGGACGGCACCCGTGGCTACATCGCCAACGGGTTTATCCCGGATGGTTTCGATACGCCGCACAACGGTCCCCGTTATTCCCCGTTCTCCAGTGGCGCCAGGGGCGACATTTCCGGCAGCGAGGGCATGGATGCGCCCAATTTCTGGTTCAATAATTCGGACAACGGTGCAAGTTTTTAGCATTTTATAATAATTTTGATAAAAATAATGCTATATTTTCCAATATAGTTAAAGGAAGTTTTTGCCATGGCAGAATTAAAGGAAAGTTTACCCGAGGATTTCCGCGACGGTTACGTCGTGGTCCCGGATTTCAAATCAACTACACCGGGTATTACCAATGTAATACGCGGTGACATGACCGATGACGAATGGAAGACCTGGCTACGGGTCTCCCGCATGCGCGATATCAAGCGTCTGCTCGCCAAGGAAGGCGGAAAGTCCGGTCTTTCTCTGATTATCTACAAGTACCTTACCGACAAGGGGATAGCCACATGTCGAATTGGAATGGAACGGCCTATCATCTAAGCGAAGCCGACGTGAGTTCGGCCTTCAATGCAATCTGTTCTTCCGAGCTCGTACAGCTCCGTAGGGAACATTGCGCCCGTCTTACACTGGAAACCCGTGTCGAAATACGGGATGGTCTGTCAGTCAATGCTTTTGCATCCAGGATGAGCGACGATGAAATCAAGGCACAGATTCCCAAGGATCCGGAAAAGGCCAAGGGTTTCATTCCCCATAAGTACCGGATTGCCATACTGCAGGGCATGCTTGACTGGCTAAGCGCACTGGCCGTGGTGGTTGCCGTCCTCGACCGTACCGGAAGCACCCGCAAGGCCCGTTCCATGCTCAAATGGATGCGCAAAGCGGCGACAATGGGTTGCGTTGGTTCCGACCTCCTGCTCAGGATGTGGGACAAGTTCCATCTGGAAGAAGACAGTGTCCAGGAGGAAGTCGCCCGGATGTACGCGAAGACTATCCTCATGGCTGTAATGGCCCACGAATGCGGACATATCTGCCTTGGCCACTTGTACCGCAATGGAGGGGACATGCATTGCAGCATCAGCCGCAACGATGAGCGCCAGGCTGACTCCTGGGCATCTGCCGTACTGCAATCCTGCTGCCTCGGTGCGCAGGGTGCCGTTGCCGGTGTAATGATGGTCATCGGCCTTACCTGGGCACACAAGATTAGCGAGGAAGAACTCCGGTTCAGTACGCACCCGATGCACATGGAACGCCTGGAACACATGTTCCAGACATTCGATGCAATGTTCACGGTGTCGCACATTACCAAGAAGCAGCTGCTGGAGATCGTACCGTGAAACTAGATGCCGATGAAACGGAACTCGCGGTGAAGGTCACCGACTTTACGGTCCAGTACATCTTGAAGGACTTGAAGTACGACATGCCGCAACCGCAGCCTACCAGGCACTATTCCGCCCGTATCCGGGTGCTCGTCCCGTCGATTATCATTCCGTACATTCCCACTTTCATCAAGAACCTTTCCGTTGCCGAAGATGCGGTAAATGGAAAGGACACCTGCCCGTTCCCGTACAATCTCCCGAAGGATGTTGCGGCTGCGTGGAAGGCGTGGCTGAAGGAGGAATATCCGGATTTCATCATCGAGGAAGAGCCCATACCGGGCATGCCCAAGAAGAAGCGCCGCAAGATGGATGCCGACGAGATTGCCGCTGCCGTAATCAGTTGCACTCTCGAAGATACCTTGAAGGACGCGCTTGAAGAATGCTGGGACACAGTTCTTGGACCCAAGTACAAGAATGCAATCCCGGTTGCGCCGGAAGGCTACAAGGTGGCATGCCGGTACATCCACTTACTGAAATGGACCCCCGAATTATAGGTTTCCAATGTTTGATTTCTTTGAAAAGACGAGCGTGTTCAACAAAATCGCTTTTGACGATGATTGGCACAGCTACACCCTGAACGGGCAGAAGACCGTATCGGTAACCAAGGTTACCGGCTCGGTGGTCCCGCCGTTCATCGAGAAGAAGGTGGCGTTGCAGTCCGCCAAGAAGCAGAAGGTAAATGTCAATGATTTGCTCCTGCAGTGGAAGCGGAACAACCTCATATCCCGCGCCAAGGGTTCCGCCGTGCACAAGTACATCGAGACCAACCTGGCCAACAAGGTGCAGCCGTATCCCAAGGATATCGTGTTCAACGAATTTGCCAAGGATTTCAAGAAGTACCCCGCTCTCCAAGCGATTATGCCGGGCGATCCTGTCAAGCCGTTGTATTCCGCCATTATACCGAAGGTTAGACAGTTCATCAACGACATCGAGGGCAAGATGCACCGCGTGCGTTCCGAACTTGTCATCGGTAGTCCGAAGTACAATGTGTGCGGTATGATTGACCAGATTTTCTACAACGTGAAGTCCGGTGGTTTCGAGATTTGGGACTGGAAGACCAACTCCGAATTCGATACCCGTTCGGACTTTAACCTGGAACCGCCATGCGGCCATCTGGACAAGTGCAAGCTCACCGAGTATTCGTTGCAGTTGCACTGCTACAAGCGCATCTTTGAAGAAGAGACCGGCATTCCCATCAAGAACCTGTACCTGTGCTGGTTCAGTGAACTTGAACCGACCTACAAGGTGTTCAAGTGCAAGGACCTGGCCAACGAGGCGGCATACCTGCTGCAGAATGCCCCTGCCCTGATTGCCCGCGCAGAGGAAAACAAGGAACGTCTCACGAAGGCATTTGAAGCCGAACTCCTCACCGAGGAAGGAAGAAAGAAGTATGGACTTACAGAAGATCGAAGCAATCAAGAAGTCGTTCTCGGACCAGCAGGCCAGAATATGGCAAATCCTGTTGGGGGATACGGCGAAGTTGGAAGCGGAATGGAAGCTGTGCCGTCGAATGTATGATGACGCTGCTGCCGTAATCAACGAACCCAAGATTGGGCCGGAGGTTCGCCTCCTGCTCCGCAACGTGAGCGACTACTGGAACCGTAGGCGCCTTGCGCTTGAACGCACCATGGAACGGGTCGGCATGAACGACCTGTTGGTCAAGTGGAGGGGAGATGGCAAGTAAGAAGAAGGAACTTGCCCGGTTCACTGCCGAGATTATGGATTCCGCTGTCGATACGATCGGCGGAATTCGTTTTACCGAGACCGCCGTGCTCGCTGCCTATGCGCAGATTACTGCCAATGGCTGCACGGTGGAGGACCTGGCTGTAAGCGAACGCGCCAAGAAGGGCGTTCGCCCGGATGAACCGTGGAAGGGTCATGCTATGGCGCATTCCATCGGCGCAAACATCGAGGGAACCATTCTGAAAGTGGAGTTTTCGGTTCCCGACACCAGGTATGGGAAGATACTCATGGCTACTGCCGATACGGTGGGTGGGTTCGATAAAATTCGGTTCCTGCCCGTCGGCCAGGCCATTCCCGGCAAGGACGGAAAAGTCGATGTCTTTAAGCTATCTTATGTCACGTTCAAGAGTGACTTGAAGTAGTTTTATGGCATGATGGATCTGAGCGTTATCATCGCCGTGGACGGCGATGCACATATCATTGAAAAGAACATTTTTTACCGTCAGGAACTGATAAGCGACCCCAGGGTGGTGGTCGAGGTATCGGGCAGTGCCGGGATATTCATGGATTGTATGATGAAGGATGCCTCCAACTATGTTGGCGTGGTTTGTCCGAAGGTTGCTTCCATGAAGAACGAGCGTACTCTCAAAATTTTCTGTGAAGCCGCTGCACATGACGAGGATTCCTGGCCATGCACGATTTTTGCTACCGAAAGCACTCTCCCTATCGTTCTTGATACATGCGACTGCCATAGACTGGTTGTCGTAGCCCCGCATAAGCGCAATGCCGATTTCACATTCAGGAAGTGGCGCCTTGCCGAGACTAATGGCTTCATACCCAAGTCGGAAAACGAGGCCGGATATGACATCATGATTTACGAGCCGACCGGTGAACTGATGATTTCCGAAAGCGACCTGGATGCCGAACTTGACCGGCTTTGCGGGGAAATGGATTCCAATGTTTCCGAACCGGCTTCCGAAGAAGATGAGGTGGCCATTGCGAAGGTTCTTGATTTTGTCAAGGGTGGCCTAGTAGTAGACAATTCCCATCTGGAAGCATTTGACAATGACTACGAAGATGATATCGGCATGGACGAAATCATGAAGAATGTCACCAAGTATGTCAAGAATTCCTTGAACGGATGTGTCCAGATGTCCCTGTTCCAGCGTGCGCTTGATGTGCAGAATGGTGCGTTGAAACGGCTGAATACCAACGAGGAGAAGGTCAACCAGTTGGAACAGACGATGGACAAGTTCCGTTCCAGCATGGTAGATACGAGCAATTTGTGCGGAGAAGGCATCAGGGGCGAACTTGAAACGGTGAACTTGAAGTACAACTCCGTCAATGAACGCCTGGATGGGTTGAAAACCCAGATCGGTAATGTCGTTTATGAGAATGCGATGCGTAAAAGAAAAACCACCGTTTTACCGGTGGTCATATCTATCGCTGCATTAGTAGTTGCTTTGCTTGCACTCATCTTTTAGAGTATATTGGAACCGAGGGAAGAAATCAGGTCCTCATCATTCTTCTGATCGGCAAGGCCAAGCGCCTTGTTGAGCATTCCCATTCCTTCATCCCAATCTTCACAGTCAAGCACATAGATTTTCTTATCCATTGTGTTATAATGTATCGTGAACTGATTGTATCGGGTTATCGGTTCATTTGAAGAATCGAATACCCGTATTCCAATATACGGGGTTTCATCATAGAATGACATGCGCAGCTTATTTGCATCACAGAAGGCCATGAACCGCTTGAATTCAGGGAAGCGCTCAGGGAACTTTCGTGACTCGAATAAAGCTCTTGCTACTTTCATTTTGTAATCCAGTCTCGGTTGCCGATGATGATGTCCTTTGGAATATATCGTGGGCACGGAATGTTGTTGGCCTTCATCAGGTACATCAGTTCCTCGCGCTTTTCTTCGAGGTAGGCGACGAAGGTTTCATGGTCGTACTTGTCCAACGGTCTCGGATGTTCGTTGTGCCGAACGCCGGCATCGGGTGCGCACACAGTGATAACTGAAATATCCAGGTACAGGGCTTCGAGGCCGATGAAGCCATCCTCACCGCCCCAGGTGCCGCAGAAATCCGAAGAACAGAGTTCATCCCGGCCATAGAGCGTCTTGTTCGTGGAGGTCATCAGGTCCAGTGCTTTCCGGTTGATGCCGATGTTGCATGTCCAGAGGACACCCGAGTCCACAAAGAAGGCTTCCCTAGTAATACGCTCCGACTTGTTGAAGATGGGGATGGGGAAATTCCCGTCCTTCTCGCGCTGATCGTGCCATCCATACTTGGCTTCACAGCGCTTACCGACTGTCAAAACCGGTTCTTCCGAATCTAGGAGTTCCTTGTGGGCCTTGATTAGGTTCGGTTCCGGGTAGCAGTCGCCGTCAATGAATACGATTGCGTCATATCCTTGCTCACTGGCGAACTTGACACCCAGGTTTCTTGCATGACCGGCGCAGAAATAGGGAACATGGTAGTTCATCTGCGGACGACCGACGTATTCAGGAAGCGAGGTCGAGATGAGTACGGTCACTAGTTCGTTAGTATATGCCCGTTTTGTCGCGTTGATTTCTGCAGGGGATGGACGTTCGAGGACCACAAGGACGCCATCAGGCTTCACAGTCAATGTTTCGATTGCCGCGTTCATTTTCTCGGCATATTGCTGTTGGTCCTTGGAAACGATTACTAATAATGTCTTCATACCAGACAATATAGCAAAAAATTTATATGTTTCAAAAAATTTTTAAGAAAAATGTCACAAAATGGTTGACAAGCTAAAAAGAATATGTTAGTTTTTCTACTACAAAGAAACAACTTATCAACAACCAATACACTATGAGCAAACAAGAAACCGTAGATTCCAAGAAACTCCTGAAGTTGATTGGAAAACCGACCCCGGACACTCGTTACAACAAGACCGACCTTCCACCGGTCGAAAAACTCCTCAAACTCTACAAGCTGGACTGCAATAAGGTCTACCCGTTCTATACGACCCTCAGGGGCCTTGGCTGGGTGACCGACTCCGAAGACGCTTTCCGCTCCAATGTCCGCAAGCAGCGGAACCGCATGAAGAGCGAAGCCGAAAACGACGGGGATATTGCTGCCGACGACCTCGAATCCGTCGTCCAGCGTGCGTCCGAAGGCCAGCTCGCCATTCTCCGCAAGGACATGGCCAATGTCCAGAAGGAACTGAGTGAAGCCAAGATACAGAAGTTCATCGCCCAGGAAATTATCGACGCGATGGGCGAATCGGTGATGAAGGTGAAGCCTTACACCGTCAATCTCAATATCACCAAGGCGCCGAAGGGGAATGTCGAGGGTAAGTTCTACAACATCTTGCCGATTTCTGACGTGCATTATGGCGAATATGTGGATGGCCGCGGCATCAACGGCATCAACAATTATAATATGGAGATTTCCAAGAAGCGCCATGAGCTCCTTTTCAAGAAGAATTACGAGTTCGCATCCATCTATGGCTGCGATGAACTCCATATCTTCATGCTCGGTGACATTTTCTCGGGGAATATCCACGCGGAACTCCGCGAAACGAACCAGCAGGTGATTACTGACTGCGTTCTGGACTATTTCAGCTTCATTACCGGGCTGATCAATGCGTATTCCAAGCTGTACAAGAAGATTACCATCTCCTGTGTGGTCGGAAACCATGCCCGTAACACCGACAAGTACCAGTTCAAGAACAAGGGCAAGGATTCCTATGAGTATATTCTCTATGGTTTCATGAAGAAATACTACGACATGCCGGAATCCCCGAAGAATGTGTCCATGAAATTGACCGATTCCGTGGTCGAGTTCACGAAAGTTGGTCAGCAGCGCTGGAAACTCGAACATGGCGACCGTTATAAGGGCGGTGGAGCCTTCGTTTCCCCGTTCTCCACGGTTGTCCGCGACAACTTCAAGGACAAGGGCATGTTCTCTGCCGACGAATTCCAGAATTTCGATGCCGTTATCATGGGCCACTGGCACATTGGCGGTGAAATGTCCCTTTCTGGCACGAATAC
>JAEIGA010007500.1_pt1 | contig 16564 bp, 25 predicted proteins | sample 9270691 | NCBI WGS metagenome assembly JAEIGA01 (sample SAMN17057246, study PRJNA624740) | gut metagenome | biome: biome; isolation source: fecal sample | host: Bos grunniens | place: China: Xizang | collected 2019
AATTATGGCAACAAATGTCGCACCTGTTGGGTGGATGATGCAGTTGATAAAGTTATATACACGGAAACCGCCGATGTTGTGTAAGTAAAGCACGGAGAGTGGTTTCCATATCCAAATGATGCCTATATGAAATGTTCGTTGTGTGGTATGGAATACCGTAAATCTCGTATGCCAGAGGTTGTCGGTTTCTGTCCTAACCCCAATTGCGGTGCAAAGATGGATGAGAGGAGCGATACCGATGACAGATAACGAGATTATAGAAGAGTTTGAGGTGTTTATAAAATACTCTGCTCCTGAAAGGTTGATGGACGATGTTCTCGACCTCATCAACCGACAGAAAGCAGAAATTGAGAGGTTGCAAGGTTTCAATGATAATCTTATTGCTTCAAATACTCACATATCAAATAATTTGCTTGATGAAATAGATAAAGCAAAAGTCGAAGCGGTCAAAGAGTTTGCCGAACAGGTCAAGATGGCTTTTTACTATCAATTTGATGAACTGATACCGTCAATCATGGCAGATAAGATTGATGACCTCGTGAAAGAAATGGTAGGTGATAACGATGAAAGCACATTATAACAAAGTCAGTAAGAGTTTCCGCAAAGAAATCCGTGCCAAAGTCGAGGAAGAATTCAAAGAACAGAGCAACAACATGACACGAAGGATTATGAAAATCTTTTGTATTGCTTTGAATCGTGAATTCGGGTTCGGTAAAGACCGATTGATGCGCCCGATTGCAAAGGTTGAGGAAATAGGCAACGAACGGGATCAAGACGAAGTCTTTTGGGCGCATGTTGACAGAATTGTCAATGAAGAAATCGGCATGGTTTGGGATGAAGAAGATTATGACCGTATGGACATGTAAAAGGAGTGATATCAAATGACAACCATCACAATGGCAAAATTAAAGAACATAACAAGAATTGTACAGACAATCTTGGAAAAAGACAAAAAGGCCCGAAACGATGACAATTACCTTTATTTGCGTGTTATTTGCACCGTGGCTGTCTTAAATCACACCGCCGAAATATACGGTGTCAACGTTTCGCAAATGACCGTGACAGAATTCTTTTTAAGTGCAAAGACATTGAAAATCCCCGGATTTGAAACGGTCAGAAGGGCAAGACAAAAGGTTCAAGCTAAATTTCCCGAACTTTCAGGCAACGAGGAAACAACGGAAGCACGGGCAGAATGTGAAACTGTGTTCAGAGAATATGCAAAAAAAGAGGTGGTTTAAATGAGTATGAAAACGGCAGAATACACATACAACGAAGACAACTTTGTTGAGGAAAATGAAAGTTTGAGAGAATTGACGGTCACAATCACGCTTGGTGAGTACCGAAATTTGATTGTGGATCAGATTAGTAATGAAAAGAAAATAGAATCCTTACACAATGAAAGAGTGGATTTAAACGAGCAAATTTCAACCCTTTACGATAACTTGCGTGAACGTGAAAGGGAGTTAGAATGTTTGAAAGAAGAATATAATGCTTTATTAAATCACATTTCTGTCAAGGCAATTGAAAGGTTATGAAGGGGCGGGGTATAAATGGCTGATGTTAAGTGGATAAAAATTACCACAGATATTTTTGACGATGAAAAAATATTGCTTATTGAAACCCTTCCCGATGCCTATGCAATCATAACAGTGTGGTTTAAATTGCTTTGTCTTGCCGGAAAACAAAACAATAGTGGTGTGTTCCTTATGGGTCGCATGCCTTACACAGACAAGATGCTTGCAACTATATTCAGGATGAAAGAAACAACGGTCACATTGGCACTTCAAACTTTTGAACAATTCGGTATGATTGAGATTATTGACGGGGTGATCACAATACCAAATTGGGGCAAGCATCAAAACCTTGACCAACTTGAAAGTAAAAAGGAATACATGCGAAGCTATATGAAGGAATACCGGGAAAAACAAAAGGCTTTAACATCGGGTAAAGTTTACTGTAAAACTAACAGTAAAACTAATGTTAGCTCACTAGATAAAGAAGAAGAAAGAGAAAAGAAAAGAGAAGAAAAGAAAAGAAGTGAGATATTTAAAGGGGGGATAGAGGAAATCCCCACCCTTTACAAATCCATTTGCATTTCATTTCCTTCCATTAAGGCTTTAAATGATTCACGCAGGGCCGAATTAGAAGCCCGTCTTACAAAATACACCCTTGATGATTTTAAAACCCTTTTTGAAAAAGCTGAAGCATCTTCATTTCTAAAAGGCAATAATGACCGAAAGTGGACTGCATCCTTTGATTGGCTTATTGCAGAAGATAATATGTTAAAGGTTCTTGAAGGGAATTATGACAATAGTGCATCAACACGTTCAGAGGTGATCCCGGCATGGATGAACTACCCCAAATCAGAGCTTGCAGAAAAATATGATGCTTTACAACGAGAAAAAGCAACGGCAGCCAATAACGAAGATATAAGGGCAAGGGCCGATGCTTTAAAACAACAGTTTGCAAATTCTTGACGGAAGGGGAATGGCAATGTCTGAAACAGAATACTTCCAAAGTCTTGAAAAGGTGGATGAAGTCAAAAAATATCTTCATGAAATCAAAAGCCTTGAAAAGCGCATAAAAAACAAACAAGATGAACTTCAGCAATTGTGGTGTCTTACAACAAGCATCACTGCACCGACAGACAGAGAACCCATTCAATTAAGCGGTGTTACGGACAAGGTTGGCAATGGTGTTGTAAAAATGCAAGAGATTGAAGCCGAAATCAAGGTTGCAATCGTTACGTTCATTTATGAAAAGAACCGACGTATAAAATTGATTGAAACCCTTGAAAATCCCATTGAATACACTGTTGTATATGAACACTATGTCAATTATAAAAAACTTTCACAAATTGCTGAAGAAGAAAATTTTTGCTCACAATACATATCAGAGGTACACAGAAATGCGTTAAAAAAATTAACAACCTTACAAAACCTATAGAAAACCTTACTTTTTATTTGCTAAAATGTAAAATGTAAAAATACATAGCAAACCAAAGACACCTTTATCACCTCGGGTGTCTTTTTTAGTGGCGGGAGATGTCAAGGGTGCTCATGGTGTTACTCATTCACCGTACCTCCTACCTTGGCACAAGGAATGAAACCCTTTGCCGTGTCCGTTAGGTTCCTGCACGGCTTTTTTATTTTACAGAAAGGGCGGTGTTGCGTAATGGCAAGAGAAATGACGGCAAAGCAACGGCGGTTTTGTGATGAATATCTGATTGACTTGAACGCAACACAAGCTGCAATTCGGGCGGGATATTCTGAAAAGACTGCACACGTTATCGGTGCAGAGAATATGGCCAAACCCGCTATACAGGAATTTATCAAGGCAAGAATGGATGAAAAGGAAAGTGAACTTATTGCCGACCAAAATGAGGTTTTGCGGTATTTCACATCTGTTATGAGAGGACAGACGGAATCTGAAGTTGTTGTTGTTGAAAATGTGGGTGATTTCACTTCAAAAGCAAGACGAATAAAGAAAGCACCCGATGAAAAAGAACGGCTTGATGCCGCCAAACAACTTGGCAAAAGATATGGTTTGTTCACTGATCGCATTGAAGCTGAAGTTGACACAACATTGAATATAACAATTGATTATGGTGATGATGCCTTGTGAAATTAAACATACAACTGAATAAATGCTTCAAACCTGTCAATCAAAGCAAAAAACGATATATTGTGATGAAAGGTTCTGCGGGTTCGGGTAAAAGTGTTGACACGGCCAATGAATATATTCTTCGGCTTATGCGTGACCCCGGACGAAACCTTGTCTGCATCCGCAAATCTGACATCACCAATCGTGACAGTACATATGCAGAGCTTACGGGTGCATTATATAAAATGTTCGGTGACCAATATGAAAAATATTGGGACATAAAACAAAGCCCCTTGCAGCTTACATGCAAATTAAACGGAAACAAAATCATTTTCCGTGGTGTGAATGATGAAAAACAGCGTGAAAAACTGAAGTCAATCACATTCCAAAAAGGCAAACTGACTGATGTGTGGATAGAGGAAGCAACCGAAATCACACAGGCAGATTTTGAAATAATAGATGACCGTTTGCGTGGCGAATTGCCGCCCGGTCAGTTTTATCAAATACGAATGACCTTCAATCCCGTGAACAAAAATCACTGGATAAAGAAGGTCTTTTTTGATATTCCCGATGACAATGTTTTGACACATCACAGCACATATCTGATGAACCGCTTCATTGATGATGCGTACCGTCAGAGAATGGAGCGCAGAAAGATTGTTGACCCTGAAGGCTATCAAATTTACGGTTTGGGCGAATGGGGCGAAATCGGTGGTCTTATATTGCATAATTGGGAAATTAAAGACATATCGCAAAATTTGGTCGATTTTGATGACATTGCAATCGGTCAGGACTTCGGTTTTAACCATGCGAATGCAATATTGCTGTTAGGCATCAAGGATGATGATATTCACATCCTGAAAGAAATATATCTGTTTGAAAAGGACACTTCTGAAATCATTCAGGAAGCGGTCAAGGTTGGAATCCCCGCAAACAAACAAATGTGGTGTGATTCGGCAGAGCCTGACAGAATTAAAATGTGGCGATCAGCAGGGTTCTGGGCAGACGGTGTCAATAAAGGTGGTTCACAGGGTTCTGTGAAAGCACAGATTGACTATTTAAAGCAACACAAAATATATGTGCATCCTTCATGCATCAACACCATAAAGGAATTGCAACAGTGGAAATGGAAAAAGGATGAACGGTCAGGGGAATACCTTGACGAACCTGTTCCCTTTCAGGATGATGCAATGGCAGCTTTGCGGTACGGTGTTGAAGGATGGCGCAAAGGTAATACATGGATTTATTAAGGCGGTGAATAAATGCTTGAAACATCAGAGATAAAAAGACTGATTGACAATGACATCACATCAGAAAAGAAAAGACTGGCGGCCGTGGGTGTACGCTATTATGAAGCAGACCACGATATTCGTGATTATAGGCTGTTTTATTTCAACAAGGACAATGAGCTTGTTGAAGATACATACCGCAGCAACATCAAAATAAGTCATCCGTTTTTTACGGAACTTGCTGACCAGCTTGTCGCATACATCCTTTCTGATACGGATGAAATCATCAAATCAGATGCAGAAGGACTGCAAGAACACCTGAATCAGTATTTTGATGAAGAATTCTGGGCTGAAATGTCTGAATTGCTTACTGGAGCATACACAAAAGGCTTTGATTATGTGTACGCATATCAGAAAAAAGACGGTGACAGGCTTGCTTTTGAGTATGCTGACAGCATGGGTGTGGTTGAGGTCAGAGCCAAAGACACCGATGACGGCTGTGAATATATCATTTACTGGTATATAGACCGTATCGAAAAAGGCAAAAAAGAGATCAGAAGAATTCAGGTTCACAGCGAAAGTGAAACAGCGTTCTATGTTCAGAGCGGTACAAACGGCAAAATCACGCTTGATGAGGACAAGGCAAACAACCCGATGCCGAATGTTATCTTTGAAAAAGACGGCAAAAAATACGGCGGTTCGCTGGGTTTTGTGCCTTATTTCCGTCTTGACTATAACAGAAAGCAGTTCAGCGGTTTAAAACCCATTAAAGGCTTGATTGATGATTATGACCTTCATGCATGTTCACTGTCGAACAATCTGAAAGACTTTGACACACCGATTCATGTTGTAAAAGGCTTCAGAGGTTCAAACCTTGATGAATTGCAGATGAACTTGAAAACAAAAAAGGTTGTAGGCACAGATGCAGACGGCGGGATTGAGGTTCAGACCGTCAATATTCCCTATCAGGCACGAAAAGAGAAGCTTGAAATTGATGAAAAGAGCATTTACAAGTTCGGCATGGGTACAAACACACAGGCACTGAAAGATACAAATGCAACCACAAACCTTGCGATTCAGACGGCTTATTCGTTGCTTGACCTGAAGGCTGGAAAGTTCATCACACGAATTAAAGCTTTTCTGAAGCAGCTTTTGAACCCGGTTATTGATGAAATCAACCGAAAGAACAAAACAGGTTATACCGTTGATGATGTTTATTTCAATTTCAACCCGAAAACACTTGTCAATGAATCAGAGGACATCGCAAACGAGAAAATCAAGGCTGAAACAAAGCAAATCGAAATCAACACCCTTTTAGGCATTGCAGTTTATATCGGGGATGAAGAACTGTTGAAAGCTTTATGCGACACTCTTGAATTTGATTATGATGAAATCAAGGCTGCCGTTGATAAGGCAAAGGCAGAAGAAGTCCCCATTGATGAAGCAAAGAACAAATTGAACGGTATCACAACAGAACCGAATATTGAGAAAGAAGGTATTGAATTATGATGCAGGGAACAACACCAACACACACTTGGTTTGTGCCAATCGGTGCAAACCTCATAAGAAATGCAAGGGTGACGTACAAACAGAAAGATGACATAGTGTTGACCAAAGAGGGTAATGACTTTACGATCACAAGTGTGGATTCAAACCGTGCCAAAATTTCCTGCAAATTGACACAGGAAGACACTTTGAAATTAGACCATGAAGCAAAGGTCAAAATTCAGCTCCACTTACTGACCACCGATGGGAATGCATTGATCACGCATGTGTACACCCGCAAAGTCGGTGAGTGCTTGGCCGGGGAGGTATTATCATGAGTATGACTATATCTTCCACTATGGAAGTGACAGACCAAACCTTTGAAGCCAACGTGGGTACGTTGCACATCATAGACAACTATCAACAAGGCTATGGTGAAGGTTATGAAACGGGTCACGAAGAAGGATATGCCCACGGTAAAAGTGACGGATGGAATGACGGTTTGATGCTTTTTGACCCGATGATGAAATATTATAGTGGCGAAACAAACGAACTTGACATTCCTGTAACTATAACAAAGATAAGGGCATCCGCATTTAGAAACCATACCATGACCGAAATATCGGGGCTTGGTAGTGTTATTTTTGTCGATGTTTATGCTTTTGCAGATTGTAAATCCCTTGCAGGAATAGAGTTAGAAAATGTCGAGAATATTAACGTCCGTGCTTTTTATGGGTGTACGGCTCTTGCATCGGTCTATATGCCCAAGGTATTAAAGATACAGAGAGATGCATTTTGCAATTGCACATCGTTGACAAGCATCACATTTGAAAGCACACCGACAACGATTGATTCATCGGCATTTTCAGGGTGTACAAACCTTACAACAATCAATGTACCGTGGGAACGTGGCGAGGTTGCAGGTGATTCGTGGGGGGCAACAAACGCAACCATAAACTATGAGTACAAAGGGGTATAAAAATGACTGCGAAAACACTTTATAAATTCAATCGTGAAGACGGCGGTGTCACTGTATCACCCATAAAACCTGATACGGAATATTCCCTTTGTCACAGACTTATAGCGGACGAAGGAAAAGCACTGACCCGTGACGGAAATAATTTGTGTTATGTGGTCGATACAGACAGTGTTGACGGTTGGTATGAGGTAGACAAGCCCATTGAGGATGATGAAATTCAGTGAATAAATATCAAAAACTTGTTCAACAACAATTTTTGAATAATGAGGAAGCTGTCATCAAGCAGCTTGAAAAGGTTTATGGTCAGTCACAGAAGGACATAAACCAAAAGATATCGAATTTGACCTTTCATATCGGCAAACTGCAAGAAGAATATGACTGGATGGATGACAATGACCCCGAAAAAGAAAAGGTCAAGTCAATGATACAGTCAAAAATCTATCAGAAACAGTATCAGGAAGCCTTGAAAGGTCAGATTGATGGTATTCTTCAGGATATGCACAAAAACGCTTACAAGACCGTTTCTGACTATCTTGACAAGTGTTATGAGGACGGTTTTATCGGCACAATGTTTGACCTTCAGGGACAAGGCATCCCGCTTTGTTTCCCTTTGGATCAGGAAGCAATGGTCAGGGCCGTTCAGATTGACAGTAAAATCAGCAAAGGTTTATACAGTCATTTGGGTGAGGATGTCGCAAAGCTCAAAAAACACATCACATCAGAGATCAGCAGGGGCATTTCAAGTGGAATGTCCTTTTCACAGGTGGCGCAACAGATAACGTTCAAAATGACAGGCACTTATGACAACCCCGGTGGTTCATTGGCTTATGCTTCAAGGATAGCCCGAACAGAAGGACACAGGATTCAGGTTCAGGGTGGCATGGATGCATGCTACAAGGCGAAGGAAAAGGGTGCGGATGTTGTTAAACAATGGGACAGTACCCTTGACAGCTCAACAAGAAAATCGCATCAACAGGTTGACGGTGAGATCAGAGAACTTGATGAACGGTTTTTAAACGGCCTGATGTTCCCCGGTGACCCCAGTGGCGGTGCTGCCGAAGTTGTCAATTGCCGATGTGCTTTGTTGCAACGTGCAAGGTGGGCTTTAGGTGATGGGTTCACAAAGCATGATAATTTTAGCGGTGAGCTTAAACAATTTGATAACCCTGAAACATACAACGAATTCAAAAAAGCCTATTTCTCAAAAGAAAACAAGGATTTTATGAAGTATGTGGGTGAACTTGAAGACCAATACGGAACAAAGGATTTTCAAAAGCTACTTTCTGCATTGGATGATAATGAATACGAACGTTTTGTTCAATTGCAAGATGCAAGACCGATGTTTTCGGGCATGTATCGTGGTGATAGTGTTGTCAAGAACAAAAAAATACTTGAAAATTCTGTAAATAGTGATATAATGAAATCGGGACAAACAAAGGCTTTCACAAAGGTCAAGGTTGAAGATATACCCCCGATGGATGAAAAGAAATTCAACACCATAAAAGGAAATCTTGAAAAGCAGGGTGTTGCAGTAATTCAAGATGCTGATGGTGATGATTATTTGCGGTATATGGGAGCAGAAGCAATGACCCTTTCTGATGGTTCGGCGGTAATATTCCAAAGTGGAAGAACACCCAGTGCTTCAGCTACATACGAAGAAGTTATTCATATAGCGCAAATAAGAAAAAAGGGTGTTATTGAATCATCAGGGGATATTCAAGGAACGATTGAATATCTTAATAGAGAGATTGAAGCGAATGAAAAATTGATTCGCAACCAAAAAGCATATAAATTGACAAACAAGGATGTTGAAAGCGTTCAAGAAAATCTTGATGCGTATTATAAGAAATTAGAGGAAACAAAGAGCAGTGTTTAATATGAAAGTTGAAAAACAATTGAATATTAAAGATAGAACGCTTCTTTTGGGTGTTCCCGATTATGATGCCATTCCAAAGGTTGTTGTGGTAGATGACCGCAAAATCAATGTTATCGGCACATCATTGGGTGTCAAAGCACCATTCCTGTCTTTGGAAATCGAAAAAACCGCTGTCAATTTAATCGGTAAAACAATCACAAATTAAATAAAAAGCACTTTGCAGATATCAAATGCAGGGTGCTTTTTTAATGCAATAAGTCAAAAAGTTAAGAAACAAGTCAAATTTGACTTGTTTTTTTATTTGTTCTAAAAGAAGGGCAATAAAATGACAAAAATTTATCTTGTAGCATCAGACCAAACATTGACCGCCACACAACAACCGAAAGTTGCGGCGGGAAACAAGAAATCCGTCACATTGCATGTTGATTTCAGCTCACATTGGAACGGATATGGGAAAAGTGCGGTGTTCTATACCGAAAAGAGCAAAACACCCTATGAATGCCCGCTTTCTGACGGTGAATGCAATGTTCCTGTCGAAGTTCTTGCAAATCCCGGTATGGTTTTCATCGGTGTTCGTGGTGTGAATTCTGATGATAATTCTGTCAAGGTTGCAGCCCTTGTCAGATATAAGATTGTTGACGGTGCGCCCGAAGGTGAAGGCACAACGGTTGAACCGACACCCAATGTGTACCAACAGTTATTGACCGCATACGGCAAGACCGATGCTGCTATTGCAAAGGAAACGGCAGACAGAAAAAAGGCCATTGCATCAGAAGTGTCAGAAAGACAAGCTGAAATTGCAGTTGAAAGGAAAAGAATTGATTCTTTCGTTGCATTGAAAGACGGCAGCACAACAGGTGATGCGGAACTTCAGGATATTCGCATTGGTATTTCTGGAAATCCATATTCCGTTGCTGGAACGGCAGTGAGGGAACAAATTGGAAATCTCGTAAAAACCATTGATGAAATTTGTTCTGGTGAAAACATCAATGTATTTTGGAGATATGCCAACGGCGGCAATAAGGGAAAGGTATATAAGAACGATACTGGGGAACTTATTTCTACATCGGGTAATTACTCACACAGTGGTCTTATCCCTGTCATCCCCGGTCAAACCGTTACAATATACGAACCAGAACCGGATGGAAAATGCATCACAATGATGGGTGCATATTTTGATGTAAATAAAAACGTTGTTCGTGGAATTGGGATGCACCCTAATTATACATCAGGTGAATCTGTTGAAATTATTATCCCGGAAGGCATCTTCTTTATTGGTGTGAATTATCATTTGGATTTTGCCGAAGAAACTGCTGTAATTCCACATGTGAATTTACCGTGGATGGTTTCCAATAGTGGTCAAAAAGTATGGTGTTGCGTTGGGGATAGTTTGACGGAAGCAAACAATAGAGCTGAAAAGCACTATTTTGATTATATTGCCGAAGAACTTGGACTTTCTGTGTTGAACTATGGTGTGAGTGGTACTGGGTACAAAAACGGCAGTTTTGCAAATCGTATTACTAACAACATCACCGAAGATTTTGATTTTATGACAATCTTTGGTTCATTTAATGATTTGGATTCAACGTTAGCACTTGGCGAAATTACAGATAACGATACAAGCACATTATATGGTTGCATGAATTTGGCCATTGAAAACTTTTTCACCAAATATCCTACTAAAAAAATTGCAATAATAACACCCACACCTTGGAAGGTTGGCATTAACTATTTTGGTGTGGCTACTACCAAAGAGAATATGGAAGCCTATGCCGATGCGTTGGTGAACGTAGCAAGAAAACATAGGATTCCTTATTTAGACTTATATCATTGTAGCGGTCTAAATCCAGACAACCAAACAGTTCTTTCTACTTATTTTAATGAAAACGGCACGCAAGATGCGGGCGCACATCCAAATTCAAGTGGTCACAAGTTTATTGCACAAGCAATCAAGGAATTTATTAAGACACTTTAATAAAACAGCATCATCCTTTTGGGTGGTGCTTTTTATATTGTCCAAAGCCTGATGACATATAAAAGCACGGCGAATATTGCCCTGATGCAAGGCATATAAAATGCATCTGTCGAGCGGTGACACCGCATATAAAAACATAGACATAGAAAGGGAAAAACTATGGATTTTTTAAAAGCAATCTTCAATGACAAGGCTATCACCTATGATGAACTTGTCAACGGCATCAATGCCCACAACGGCAACGAAGCAAACAAGGAAAATCAAATCAAGCTTGCCAATCTTGGCGGTGGTGCGTATGTCGGCAAAGGCAAATATGATGCCCTTGAAACCGACAAGAACGGCATACAGGCACAGTTGGACGAAGCAAACAATCTGATCGAAACGCTGAAGAAACAGGCAAAGAATGATGAAGCGGCACAGCAGAAGTTCACTGATTACGAAGACAAAATCAATGAATTGACCGAACAGCTCAATAAAGAACGTATTGACAATGCCCTTCAGCTTGCCATTCGTGATGCGAAAGGTCTTGATGCAGATTATCTTGCGTTCAAACTTCGTGAAACTGGTGACCTTGAAATCGGTGAGGACGGCAAAATCAAAGGGATTGATGAAAAAATCACAACGCTGAAAACACAGTTCCCGAATCAGTTTGAAAGCGCAACAAACGGCAGGGAAATTGATGAACAACGGCTTCCCAAAGGCGAAGGTTCAAGAACAGGCATCACACAGGAAGAATTCAACAAAATGGGCTATCAGAGCCGCTTGAAATTGAAACAGGATCAGCCTGATGTGTATGCACAAATGACAGGTAAAACCACAAATTAAAACACACAGAAAGGAACTAAAATATTATGATTACAAAACTTGATAATCTTATCGATGCTGAAGTAATGGCAGATGCCATTTCAGGCAAAATCGAATCCGCAATCCGTGTCACACCTTTTGCAAAGGTAGACACAACCCTTGAAGGCAAAAACGCTGGTGATACAATCACCGTTCCCCAGTTTGCTTATATCGGTGATGCAGAGGATATCGCAGAAGGTGTCGAGTGCGGCACTGTTCAGCTTTCCGCAACATCAACCGAAGCAAAGGTCAAGAAGGCAATGAAAGCAGTCACCTTGACTGATGAAGCTGTTCTTTCAGGTTATGGTGACCCTGTAGGTCAGACAAACACCCAGCTTGCAAAGTCTATTGCAGCAAAGGTTGATGTTGATGCTATGGAAGCACTTCAGAGCGCACAGCTCAAATATGACGGTAGCGCATCAAAGATTGCCTATGCTGGCATTGTTGATGCTGTTGATGTCTTTGAAGAGGAGTTCAATTCAGAGAAGGTTATCTTCATCCATCCCCTTCAGGTTGGCGCACTTCGTAAGGATTCGCAGTTCACAGCTGCTGACCAGCTTGCAGAGAAGGTCACAGTCAACGGTGCAATCGGTAAAATCTGCAACTGTGAGGTTGTAGTTTCAAAGAAAGTTCCCGAAAATGACGGCGGCACAGGCTATGTCTGCCCCATCGTTAAGCTTAACGAGGACACCGAAACAGAGGATGACACCCCTGCACTCACAATCTATATGAAGCGCAATGTAAATCTTGAAACCGAAAGACACACGCTTTCAAGAACCACAGACATTTCAGTTGATGAAATTTACACTGTGGCACTTTCAAACGCTTCAAAGGTTGTTCTTGCTACATTCAAGAAATAAATGAAAGGTGGTGTTCTTGATGATTCTGACAGTTGATGAAGTCAAGGCACAGTTTGACTGTGGTGATATGACCGATGGTGTTATTTCTACAAGGCTGAAAGCAATTGAGGAAGTCATCAGGGCATACACAAACAATAATTTTCAGGTTCGTTCAGCTCGATTTGAAGCGGCATCGGTTGGCGGTGTTCTGTTTGGTGCATCCCCATTCATCAGAATGGGGGACACCGTTGAAATATCGCAATCAGGGGTCAATGACGGCCTTTATGTTGTCAACAACATAAAGGGGGATCAGACAACCGTTGGCGGTGACATTTTCGATGTTTCCCGCAACCTTGTCACAAAAATTCAATACCCCGCCGATGTCAAACAGTGCGCTGTTGACCTTTTTCAGTGGAAACAGGAATTCGGCGCTAAAATCGGCATTAAAAGCGAATCTGAAACCCTTTCAAGGCACAGCGAATCAGTGACCTATGAGGACAGCGCAACACTGTTCATGGGCTATCCTGTGGGCATTTTAAGCGGCTTGTCCCTTCACATGAAGGCGAGGTTTTGACGGTGCGAAAAATCAAAGGAAACACACCTTTTGTGATTCAGACAGGGGCTTCCACCGTCAACGCTATCGGTGAAGCGGTCAATGAATGGGTTGATGCCGTTTCATTCAAGGGTGTTTTGGGCTTGCAGTCAGGCGGCAGCAATTACACAACATTCAATGCAAAGATTGAAGAATCAACGCATGTGATGACGTGTGATTTCAAAGCTGATATCTATGCCCTTGCGGATCAGAACACAAGGATGATTGCAAAAGGCAAAATGTATGATGTTTTGCTTATCGACAACCCTGACGAGCTGGATGAACACCTTGAAATATACTTAAAATTTATAGGTGGTCAAAATGGCTGACATTAAATTTGAAGATTACAGTTTCAAGGTCAAAGATGCTATAAAAGATGCCCTGTGTGCTGGACTTGAAGAAGCGGCGGGTGAACTTGAATCACAAGTCAAACGCAATTCAAGAGTTGGCACAACCCGTGAAACTGGAAACAGTTTCAAACATCGTGTTGTTGATGCCGAATATACTGCTTATGTCGGTTCAGATGAAGAAAATGCAATCTGGGAAGAATTTGGCACAGGTGAATATGCTATCACCGAAAATGGCGGTAAGGGTGGCAGAAAAACACCGTGGTATGTTCCTGTTGACAGTTATATCGGCAAAAAGAAGCCTACCTATAACGGAAAGGTTGTTGTTGTTTATGGTAAAAATAAGAAAAAATACTATAAAACAAACGGCAAAAAGCCATCAAGAGCATTTTGGAATACTTATACCAGCCAGAAAGCATCAATCATCAATCTGATCCAGAATAAGTTGAAAGGGCTGTAAGCATGGACAAGTTAAAGTTTATAAAAAATCAGCTGAACGAAATCGGCATCCCCTATGAATTCGGGGAATGGGGTTCAGTTGTTAAATATCCGTATTATGTGGGGGAAATATCAGAAGAACCCACAATCACAGAAGATGGGGCAGAGCAATCAACCCTGATTCTGAACGGCTTCAGCCGGGGCAAATATATTGACCTTGAAACAGACAAGGCAAAAATAAAAAAGCACTTCCATCCTATTCACGGCTTGCGTGGACGGACTGACAGCGGTTCAATTGCTGTCTTTTATGGGGGTGCTTTTTACGTCCCCACAAATGAAGCCGATTTGAAAAGAATTCAAATCAATTTAACTATCAAAGAATGGAAAGGAGCATATTGATATGCCGTTACCTAAACATGGAATCACACAGGACACCCCTTCTAATATCCCGCTTGGTGCGGGTACATGGTTCAAGGGTCTTGCATTCGGTGAAGGCGGCTGGAACGGTACAGTTCTTGGCGCAACATCGGGTGGTTCTTCAATCAAAATCGTTCCCGAAGTGCTTGACATCGAAATTGACGGTGCAATGGCACTTGCAAAGGGCCTTGCAGTCATGCAGGGTGGCACAGGCGAAGCAGAGGTCAACTTTGCAGAGCTTAATGCAGACATCCTGAAAATGACCACACTTGGCGAAATCCTTGATGCAGAATCTGAAGGCTATGTCGAAGGCTTTGACTGCATTCAGACAAAGGCAAACATCAATGAAGGTGACTATGTCGAGAATTTGGGCTTTGTTGGTTACACTGCCGACGGTTCAAAGCAGATTATTGTCATCCTTGATTATGCACTTTGCAAGTCGGGCTTCCAGCTCGATCCCAAAAACAAGGAAAATGCGGTTGTCAAGGCAACCTTCACCGCTTATGGTGGCATAGACACTGACCTTGACCGTGTGCCGATTCGCATTTACTATCCCAAAACATCGGCAGCTTAATTCGGGGGTGTAGAACATGAAAAAGATCAAAGTTAAAGTCAAAAAGGAATTTCGTGACCGTTATTCAGGTGTCACCCATAAAGTCGGCACAGTGCTTGACGTGACCGATACCCGTTACAGAGAAATCAAACAGTCAGGTGACCTTGTTGAAGTCATCAAGGACACCGACACCAAAACCGAAACAAAGAAATAAGAAAAGGAGCTATTGAACAATGAATGAAACAACAAATTTTGCCGTAGAGCAGGCAAATGAACCTATAGGGGAAATTGTAAGCACACCCGAAAAAACACCCGCAGAAGCAGAATTTCTGCCGAAACCGTACACATTCAGAAGGCTTGCCGCTGAAGACGTGTTCCCGATGTTTGCAATTTTAAGCAAAATTGGTCTGAAAGAATTCAAATCCTTCTTTGAAGGTGATGAATTCAAGAACACCGTTTCAGCTTTCACGGGCAAAGCAGATGATGACAAGGCCGTCACATCATTGGGTGTGTCAATTGTGTTTGAAATAGCAACCGTCATCATCGGCAATCTGCCGAAGTGCGAAAATGACATTTTCAACATGCTTTCAAGCACATCAAACCTTTCTGTCGAGGAAGTCAGAGGGCTGGGGCTTGCAGATTTCACCGAAATGGTCATTGATTTCGTCAAAAAAGAGGAATTCAAGGATTTTATCAAGGTTGTTTCAAAGTTGTTCAAGTAGGTGACTTTCAATTCATGGACTTGCTGTATCAAAGATACGCAAGTCCTTTTTCTTTTATGAATGGAATGTTACAGACAGGGCGGTTCTGTGAGTTTGTTGAACAGTTTGCCGAAACCGTGGTCAAGGAAAAAGAAACGAAAACACGGTGGGAATACTTCCTTCACAAAGTGTGGGATGAAAAAATGTCATTTCAGGCTTTTGAAAAACAAATTGAAACAAACAAAGAGAATGCCACCATGTCAAAAAGAACTATTGAAACAACCATTCAGGATTCTATGGATATACTTAAAAATTTCAACCCGAATGAAGGGGGTGAATAATTTATGGATTTATTTAAACTTGTCGGCAAACTGTCTATTGAAGGTGTTGAGGAAGCAAACAAGTCAATTGACGGTGTAACTGACAAGGGTGAAAAGGCACAGGGCAAATTGTCAAAAGCCTTTTCCGCAGTCGGTAAAGGTGCGGCGGTTGTCGGTAAGACTATAGGCACCGGGCTTGCGGTGGGCGGTGCAGCTATGGGCGCATTGACCGTCAAAGCCTTAAATCTTGGCGGTGAACTTGAACAGAACATGGGCGGATCTGAAGCAGTGTTCAAGAACTATGCTGGAAAGATGCAAGAAACGGCAAAGACAGCCTTTTCAGAAATGGGCTTGTCAACAAGTGACT
>JAEIGA010007501.1_pt1 | contig 16564 bp, 15 predicted proteins | sample 9270691 | NCBI WGS metagenome assembly JAEIGA01 (sample SAMN17057246, study PRJNA624740) | gut metagenome | biome: biome; isolation source: fecal sample | host: Bos grunniens | place: China: Xizang | collected 2019
ATTTTCAAAGAACGGAGGCTGACTTACGTCGGCCTCTTTTTTATTATTATAACAAAAGCAAACCGTTAGTGAGCGTTAGACTTTTAAAAATCTTATGACTTTTAAAAGTCAATGAAATCCATAATGGAATAAATCTGCAAGCAGGTGAAATCACTTACATGATGAAATCGACTGCGTCGGTTTTATATCTAAATTTAATTCTATTTCTAATTCTATTTCTAATTCTATTTCTATATATGTGCATATGCTGAGCATATATAGAGCATATGTTAAGCATATGTAGAGCATATGCTAAGCATATGCATAAAAAACAAACAAAAAACCGATACTTTTTACGGTATCGGCATCTGTTGGCTCGCACCACGAAAGTGGGTGGGAGATTTATTCAAAGCTTTTTATCTTTTCAATTACAAGTCCTGCGCAGAGGTCTATGCCCTCGTCGCTCAAATGTATCATATCACATTCCTTAATATACTTATGAATATCTGAGGCCACGGCGGAGTAAAGGTCGTTAATAACCACGCCCTCAGCCTCTAAAACGGGAACGATGATCTCGTTGAAGCGCTTTATCTTATCGTTGTGAGTGTACTCAAACTCATCCCAGACGGGAGTTGTGGTGGCAAAAATCACGTTGGGAGTAATTTTTTTAAGTATTCTTGCAATGCGTGTGCAATCCCTTATATATTCCTCCTCGGTGGTAAAGGTGCCGTCGCCAAAAAGCTCCGTTGCATCCCAGAGTCCGTTATTCCAATGGATAACGTCCGCATCCTTAAGACCATCCTGCCAGTCAAACATACCGCGAAGAGTGTATTTTGTAAATCTGCAGTTATCCTCGGGCTGATAGACCGTATATTCATCTCCAAGCATTTCGGGTACTTTAGTGCCGTATCCCCAAAGCCTTATGGAATCTCCGAGCAAAACTACCTTCTTCATTTTTTATCTCCTTTACATATATCATATATAGGGCAAATATCGCATTTGGGATTTTTTGCCGTACAGTATTCCCTGCCGAAAAGCACCATTCTGTGGCAGAAATCACTCTGCTCAGAGGGCTCTATAAGCTTTGACATTATCTGCTCCGTCTTTAAGGGGTCCTTCTGCCCTTCCTTATACATACCGAATCTGCCGCAGATACGCATACAATGGGTATCCGCAACTATGGCGGGCATATGATAAAGATCACCAAGTAGCAAATTGGCTATCTTTCTACCAACGCCCTCAAACTTAAGAAGCTCGTCCATATCGTTTGGGATAATTCCGTTATAATCGTTTATCAAGCGGTTCATAGACGCTTTTATAGAGCTCGCCTTCATTTTGTAAAGGCCGCAGGGCTTTACTATTCTTTCGATATCCTCAAGGGGCGCATTTGCAAGAGAGTCCATTGTGGGATATATCGAAAAAAGCTCACGGCAGACGATATTTACTCTTTCGTCAGTGCATTGGGCACTGAGTCTGCCCATAACCATCAGCTTCCAGCCCTCGCCCTCGTATTCAAGGGAGCAAAGAGCCTCCGGATATAGCTCCTTAAGAGCCAAAACTATCTTGGAAATCTTCTCTTTTTTCTGCTTCAAGGTCAAAATCAGCCACTCCCCTCGCTTTTTTATAAATAAATATCAAATTCCTTATTAAGTATCTCTACAAGGCGGCAAAGAGGTAAGCCGACTATATTGTAAAAATCTCCCTCTATTCTGCTGACAAATGAGCCTGCCATTTCCTGTATGCCGTAAGCTCCCGCCTTGTCAAGCGGACGCCACTCGTCCACGTATTTTTCGATTTCCCGCGTGTTAAGCTCTCTCATTCTAACAGAGCTTGTTACAGCCTCAGAAACAGTCTTATTTCCGCTTCTTACCGTAAGACCGCTTACTACGTAATGCTCCTTGCCCGACATCATTTTAAGCATACCTATAGCGTCCTCACGATCCTTTGGCTTGCCAAGAAGGGTATTGTCTATCAGCACAACAGTGTCGCAACCGATTATAATTTCGTCCTCGTTCATCGTAACGGCAAGCGCCTTTCTTTCCGAAAGTATCCTTGGCACATCGTTTAAGGGAATATCCTCATTATAGCTTTCATCCGCGTCGGACACTCTTATATCAAAATCCTTACACACCAAAGAAAGGATCTCCTTTCTCCGTGGAGATTTTGAAGCAAGAACTATTTTCATTTTACTTTAACCTCTTTATTTTCTTATCCGTCGTAAGTCCCCTTTTGTATGCGGAAATTACCTTTTCACATTGCTCTCTCGTTTCGTCAGAGAATATAAAATGGTGGAAAAAGCCCCCAAGGGTGTCCATTTTATCCGCCATATAGATGGGAACACTGTTGTAAATTACGTTTCTGTGGCCAAAAATGCCCTCACTATAGAAGGAGGCGCCCGTTCTGTCCGTCATACGCACGCGGCACTTGTCACATCCCGCTGTATCCTTTATTATACACTTGTGTGTGGTCATAACGGGAATATTGCCGTAGACTATCACTCCGCATCCTGTCATATCCTTGCATTGTCTTAAGGTAAGCTCGGGAGATAAGATCACGGAATCAAAGCCTTCATTAAGTAAATAATCAACACAGGGTCGGTTAAATACGTTGAAACGGTAGTCCGCGGTGATTACAAAGCCGTGCTTTTTTACTCTTTCTATCTGTCCTACGTTAGTAACAAGGGCGTATTTTACTCCCGACTCCTTGGCGTAGGAAAGCATTTTTTCAACATTATCCCATTCCGAGTCTAAAATTACGGGAGGGAGACATATTCCGTTTGCCGAGCAACCCCTTTTGTACCTGTCAAGATATACGAAAACTCTGTCAAAATATGACACGTCCTCGGGTATTTGCTCACATCTTGAGAACATTGCCGTTCTTTGTGCGGCTCTTTCGTACTCCTTATATTCCGTAGAATAGGAGGCAATCTTTTCTTCTCTGCCCGTTTCCATAAGTGCGTCAATGGCGCTTCTTCTTAAAGCGTTAAGAGAGGAAACTCTTATAATTATATTCTCGTCCTTGTTGACTGTGATACTGCCCACCTCGTAGGGAGTATTACCAAGCTTGCCAAGGCTCTTTTTTATGTCATCACAGCTTATGGGGGCGTTAATTGCCTTCTCGACCACGTCACCGTAAACCGTAACGCTTTTTCTTCCGTCGCCGACGGTAAGCTCCGCCTCCTTACCCAAGGTAAAGCTGCCATCTATATTCAGTTTTATCTTCGGGAGCTTTATTTCCGCGCCCTGTGTTTCTCTGCTTTGCGCCTTGTCCTCCTCGGAGCGAATGCCAAGCATAGAGGAATCTATCTTAGCATTAAAGTACCCGTCACTAAAGCCCTGCCTACTGAAAAGTGAGGTAAGCTTATTTCTTTCCGTCTTGTCCGCGTTTCTTTTTCCATCCACCAAGGAGCGGAAAACGGAGGCAACTCCGTACACATAGTCGGCGCTTTTCATTCTGCCCTCTATCTTAAGTGAGGTAACACCCAATGCGCATATTTCATTCATGTGGTTTGAAAGTGACATATCCTTAAGGCTTAAGGGATAGGAGGTCTTGCCGCATATTTTATAAGGTAAGCGGCAGGGCTGAGCACACTCACCGCGGTTACCGCTTCTGCCACCCATTGCGTAGCTCATAAGACATTGTCCAGACACGGACATACAATGGGCACCATGGATAAACATTTCTGTTTCTGCCTTGGTATTCTTGCAAATGTAGGCAATATTGCCTTTATCAAGCTCTCTAGCTATAACCACTCTTTTACATCCGCGCAAAAACAAAAAATCAACACCGTCAAGATTGTGCGCGGTGCATTGGGTGCTGCCGTGCAATTCAAAATCGGGAAAGTGTTGTAAAATAAGCCTCATTACCCCAAGGTCAGACACGATAAGAGCGTCCACGCCCGATGCGTAAAGTGAGGATACGTATTGTAAAAGGGTATCAAGCTCCCTTTCGTATATTGCCACGTTAAGAGTGACGTAAACTGCCACCCCATAGGCGTGACAAAGGCGGACAGCCTCCTTAACTCCCTCAAGAGTAAAGTTGTTTGCCCGTATTCTTGCATTAAAAAGGTCGGTGCCGAGATAAACCGCGTCGGCACCGCCCGCTATTGCCGCAATCAGCGCATCCCTGTCCCCTACAGGACAAAGAAGCTCCGGTAATTTAAAACTGCTTGCCATTATTTCTTAATTTAGCCAAAAGCTCTTCATTTTCTCTCTTGAGTCTGTTTACGTTAACCTGGTAAAGAGCAACCTGTGCCTCAAGATTCTTTATCTTCTTGTCATTATTGTCAAGCGTGCTGTAAAAATCCATAGCGCAGAAGATAGCAGCCTCAACAAGGGAGCAGTTTCTCTGTGATGAGGTCATAGCGTTCATTTTATCGTTTACAGTCTTTGCAATATAATCAACGTACTCCTTACCCTCCTCGGAAACGATGCCGAGTCTGATACCGCCGATATCAACATAAAATTTTTCTTTCATCTGTTTTTCCTCCCAAAACACTTGAATTTTATCATACTTAGTGTTATTATATATAAAATTACTTAAATACTATAGCATCTGCCTGCTGACTACTTTAATTATATCTTATTGTCAGTTTATATTCAAGCAGATTTTGAATTTTTTTTGGAGAATTATTATGAGCGTTATCAAAAACTGTAAAAGAATCGTCATAAAAATAGGTACGTCCACCTTAACGTACCAAAACGGCTCTCTTAACCTTCGTAGAATACAAGCCCTTGTGCGCACCATATCCGACTTTAAAAATGCGGGACACGAGGTAATTATGGTAAGCTCCGGTGCGGTTGGCGCAGGATACGCCCGTCTCGGACTTGAAAATTATCCCGACACCTTGGCAAAGAAGCAGGCTTGCGCGGCGGTGGGACAGAGCCAGCTTATGAAAATTTATGAAAACTTCTTTGGTGAGTACGGACACACCGTTGCCCAGATACTTATGACCAAGGACGTAATTGACGACCCACACCGTCTGGAGCTTGTAAGAAATACCTTCCATACCCTTATTGATATGAAGTGTATTCCCATAGTAAATGAAAACGACTCCGTATCCAGTGAGGAAATGCAGTTCGGCGGTAACGATACCCTCTCCGCCTACGTTGGCATCGCATCTGATGCAGACCTTATTATCAACTTAAGTGATATTGACGGTCTTTACGATAAGGACCCTCGTAAAAATCCCGACGCAAAGCTTATTGACCGCGTTGAGGAGATAAACGATACTATTCGCTCCTACGCAGGTGGCGCGGGCACTAACCGAGGCACAGGCGGTATGGTAGCCAAGATAAAGGCGGCGTCCATTGCCACGGACAAGGGAATTCCTATGCTTATTATCAACGGACAGGATCCCTTTATTCTCTATGAAATTCTGGATGGCAAGCACGTTGGCACTTATTTTGCCGCAAGAAGGGAAGGTTGAGTCATGGACGTATATACTAACGTAAAAAATATTTGTGACAAAGCAAGAGATGCCTCCCGCTCCTTAGGAAAGAAAAGCGGAGGGGAAAGAAATTTTGCCCTTCTTAAAATGGCGGAGGCTATACTTAACGCCAAGGACGAAATAATCGAGGCAAACAAAAAGGACCTTGAAAATGCCAGATCAAGCGGCATGAAGGAGTCTATGCAGGACCGCCTTATGCTTAACGAGGGCAGAATCAAGGAAATTGCCAAGGCAATAGTAAAGATTGCCGACCTTAAGGACCCTATCGGCACGGGTGAAATATTCACAAGACCTAACGGACTTGAAATTCACAAGACCACAGTTCCCTTGGGAGTTGTAGCTATGATATACGAGGCGCGTCCAAACGTAACTCCCGACGCGGCTTCCCTCTGTGTAAAAAGCGGTAACGCCGTAATTTTGCGTGGAGGCAAGGAGGCAATAAACTCCAATAAATGCATTGTTGCCGCAATACGTAAGGCGCTTTTTGAGTGCGGCTTTGACGAAAACTGCGTAACTCTTATTGAGGACACCACAAGAGAAAGCTCCTCTGCCCTTATGCAGATGCGTGGCGGAGTGGACGTTCTTATCCCCCGCGGCGGTAAGGGACTTATTTCCTCCGTTGTGGAAAATGCAAAGGTACCCGTTATTGAAACAGGCGCAGGTAATTGCCATCTTTACGTTGACAGAAGCGCGGATATTGATATGGCGCTTAAGGTTGCGATAAATGCAAAATGCTCCCGCCCCTCCGTTTGTAACGCTATCGAAACCATTCTCGTTCACGGCGCGGTGGCAGAGGAATTTTTACAAAGATTTTATACCGCCACAAGAGATTATTCTCTCGAGCTGCGCGGTTGTCCCGTATGCTGTGACATTTTGCCCGGCATTAGCGAGGCTACCGAGGAGGACTACAACACGGAGTACGACGATTATATCGTGTCCTTAAAGGTGGTTGGCAGTGTATATGAGGCGGTTGAGCATATCCGCAAGTATTCCACGGGCCACAGCGAGTCAATTATTACCGAAGACCACAGAAGCGCGGACTATTTTACAAGCTCCATTGACTCCTGCTCCCTCTACGTAAACGCATCCACAAGATTTACGGACGGAGGAGAGTTTGGCTTGGGCGCGGAGATAGGCATCTCCACACAGAAGCTCCACGTAAGAGGCCCTATGGGTCTTGAAGCTCTTACGACTACAAAATACGTTATAAAGGGTGACGGACATACAAGATGAAGGAAGTAATTTTATGTAAATACGGTGAGGTGGTGCTTAAGGGCGCTAACCGTTCCGATTTTGAAGCAAAGATGCTTAAGGATCTTCGAAAGAGAGCCAAGCACGTTGGTAATTTCAATATTTTCTATTCACAAAGCACGGTGTTTATCGAGCCTATGGACGAGGACGCCATTGACGCAATCGACGAAATGACCGAGCAGGCAAAGCACGTTTTCGGCTTCGTTGGTGTTACGCGTGCAGCTGCTTGTGCAAAGGATATGGATGAAATAATCCGCGTGGTTAAGGAATATATTCCGAAAAGATTAAAGGGCTACAAGTCCTTTAAGGCAGAGGCAAAGCGCTCCGACAAGCGTTTCCCACTTTCCTCCCCACAGATAGCGGGTGAGGTGGGCGCTGCGGTGCTTGAGGCTACCGAAGGCAAGGTAAAGGTAGATCTTTACAACCCTGAAATAGTTGTAAGAGTTGAGGTGCGCGACAAGGAGGCTTACGTTCACGCAGGACAGGAAAAGGGCGCGGGCGGTATTCCATACGGCTCCAGCGGAAGAGGACTTCTTCTCCTTTCCGGCGGTATTGACTCCCCCGTTGCAGGCTTTATGATGGCAAAGCGCGGAGTTCAGCTTGAGGCTATCCATTTTGAGTCCTTCCCCTACACCTCCGAAAGAGCAAAGGAAAAGGTACTTGAGCTTGCAAAAATTCTTACCGACTACACGTCAAAAATAAGAGTGCATATAATTTCTCTTACCCATATACAGGAAATGATACGCGATAACTGTGACGAGGACTATTTTACTCTCCTTCTTCGCAGATATATGATGGCGCTTTCAGTTCGTTTGGCTCACGATTACGATTGTGACGCTATTATCACGGGTGAAAGCCTTGGTCAGGTGGCAAGCCAGACAATGAAGGCGATAAACGTAACTAACGCAATGTCCGATATTCCCGTTTACCGTCCTCTTATCGGTATGGACAAGGACGAGATAGTTAAAATTTCAAGACGTATCGGCACTTACGAAACGTCCGTTCTTCCCTACGAGGACTGCTGTACTGTGTTCACTCCCCGTCATCCCCGTACACGTCCCGAGCTTGAAAAGGTACTTGCTGAGGAGAACAAGCTCGACTTTAACGCTTTGGTGGACGAGGCATACGCCACAAGACAGAGCGTAGTGCTTAAGGCCTTTGAATAAAGCGCCAAAAAAAGCCAAATAATTATATAAACCGCTCCCCCTTGACAAGAAAATAAAGATATGATAAAATAAAAACAGAAGACAGAGGTGATACTGATGAAGAAGGATAAGGAATTCATTACTCTCTTTGACGAGACCGATACGGAAAGAGATTATGAAATAATAGACAAGTGTGAGATCGACGGCGCCACCTATATTGCCGTTACTCCTGCTGAATATTACGTTCTTAAAAGAGTTCAGTCCGGTAAAAAAGAGGACACCTACGTCGGTGTTGAGGGTAAGGAGCTTGAAAAGGCGTTTAACGTGTTTAACAAGCGACTTAACACCATTGACCACGATAACGAGTAATAAACATCTCAATACGTGGATATAATTAAATAAAAATAACTCCTGCTTAGTGCGTGATAAGGCGATGTATTCGACCTACAAGATAAAATTGGAGTCCAATATCCTATGATGGGATGCAGGCCTCCCGTATTCTTCTCTCTCAATGAGGCTTTTGCCGGTCAGAAAATACGGAAGTTGGAAGCAACGAAGTCATTATGAGGACACCTCCCTGGTAATACCGGGTTCAAATGATTGCTTTACACGGCTCGGCGGGTATTTTTTTGTGAGGAATTATGAATAAAAAGGGATTTAACATAGTACGTATCATAGTAAATACGGTGTGCTTTCTCCTTGCGGGAGTGGTAATACTTCTGATATACGTATCGGGCATTTTTAACAATATTAAAAACGCAATACCCACCTACATAGTCCTTGTTCTTATTCTTGCGGGCATTCCCGCACTTATGTCCCTTGGCAACAAAATGATAGTCAAGGAGGACAGTAAGATCGCCTTGCAGGTCCTTTACAATCAACCCGTAAGCTTTAATAAAAGATCTATCATCTGGGGATATATCATTATGTTTTTCCCAATGTATCTTTTTATTTTCGCATCGTTGCTTATCCCCTACGACAGCGGCATATGGGCCATGTTCTTTATCCCCGGCTCCCTGGTTTTGTTTACCATTTCTAAGCTGAAAAAGGAAATGCTTTCCCCCTTTAAAATGTCAAAAAGAAAATACAGTCTTATTCAGACAGGGACTTTTCTTCTTGTAACCCTTATGGGCTTTGTTCTCCGCTTTGCCGTGATCCTTCCCCTGGTAGAAAAACTAAGCTAAACCTTTTTTCTTGACTTTATCATAGCTTTATCCACACTCCCCCGCCTTTTTTATATTTTTTCTCCCTCGACAAAAAAACTATTGCAAATCCTGTTCTTTTGTGATATACTATTCAAGCAATAAATTACAATTTTATACGCAAGCGTAGCAAACCTTTGGTTTGTGTCTCAACGAGCCTTTTGCTTACAAGTAGACAACGGCTTTCGTTGGACATACGCAGTGGATTCGCAAAAAAATTTGCGAGCCGCTTCTCTTTGTTGCGTATCAAATTGCAATAAATCACAATTTTATACGCAAGCGTATCGAAGTGGTCATAACGGGGCTGACTCGAAATCAGTTTGCCATAATCGGCACGTGAGTTCGAATCTCACCGCTTGCGCCAAATAAAAACCGCGATCTTATAAAAACAGGTTGCGGTTTTTATTTTTGTGTGATATAATTTAACCGACAAACAAATGATAAGAAAAATTCGGGGGTAGGGTTATGAAAAGGATTTTTTCTGTATTAGCGCTTATGCTTTCGGTCGTTATACTTTTTAGCTGTGGAGGATACGTTAATAATTATTCCGCAACTATTATGATCACCTCTTGCCAAGGGGACGAGGCAAGTATGAAATTTGACACCTTTAAGGGAACGTATAATTTCAAATTGCGAAGAGACGGCGCGCCCGAAAACACCCTTGATTTAGAAGCGAGTCTTAAAGAGGGGGAAATAAATATTTATATCGGCGTTAATGGAGAAAAGGAGCTGCTCCTTACTGTTAAGGGCGGGGAATCCTATGACAAGACAATTACCCTTGATGATAAATACCGTGACGAAAAGAGAGTCTACGTTATTATTGAATCCAACGGCAAATGCGTAGATGGCGATTTTGAGTTTGAGTATAACTGATTTTGCAATTATGAATAAATAGCATTTTTGGGAGCTTACTATGGATATAGTACTTTTGGTTTTTGAAATACTCGGTACGGTGGCGTTTTCTTTGTCGGGGGCGCTGACCGCTATGAAAAAGGATATGGATATTTTCGGCGCTTGCGTGTTGGGTATGACAACGTCCATTGGTGGCGGAATCATACGCGACGTGATCTTAGGCGTAACTCCACCCACCGCCTTTGTAAATCCTATGCACGCCATTATCGGATTTTTAATTCCCGCTATAACCTACATACCCGTAATTCAAAGATTTTTTATCCGCAAGCACAGAACATACGATTTTTGTATGCTGCTGGCGGATTCCATCGGTCTTAGCGTGTTTACCGTTGTAGGTGTAAACACCTGCTTTGAGGTTATCGAAAGCCCCAACTTTTTTACCGTTTTGTTTCTCGGAGTTATAACGGGTGTTGGCGGCGGAATTTTGCGCGACGTTATGTCACTTAATTTGCCCAAGGTATTCGTAAAGCATTTTTACGCCTGCGCTTCTCTTTTGGGCGCGGTGACCGCATTTGTGGTACGCATATACTTTTCCACCCTTGCCGCCACCATTTCGGGTGCCTTAGTGGTTATTACCCTCAGGCTTCTTGCCTCCTTCCTTCGCTGGACCTTACCAAAGCCTAAGTATCCCTTTGAAAAGGAAAATAAATAAACGAAATCAGGACTGCGTAAGTAGTCCTTTTTTTATTATTTGGAGTTGCGGTTTAAAATATTTTGTGCTATAATGTAAAATGAGAAAGAATTGGAAGAAAGGTGAGGAATTAAATAGGAAATGAAATTTTTAGGTAAATATTTAGCTCCCTTTAAAAATAGAATGATAATCGGCTTTTCAATTAAGGTGGCAGGCACGGTGGTGGAGCTTTTTCTCCCTCTTATACTTACCCACATACTTGAAAACGTGATCGGGCAGATGAATATAACGAGAGTCGTGCTTTTTGGCGCGCTTATGATACTTTGCTCCCTTGTGGCTTGTACGTGCAATATCATAGCCAACAGAATGGCATCAAGAGTATCAAAGGACTTTTCGGGCAGAATGAGGCGCGACCTTTTTGAAAAAATAATGTACCTGTCTGCCAGAGATACGGACAGATTTACCATTCCCTCCCTTGAATCCCGAGTTACGACGGACACCTATAACGTACATAATTTTGTAAGCATGATGCAAAGAATGGGTGTACGCGCCCCCATACTTCTTGTGGGTGGAATGACTATATCCTTTATTATGGACCCCATCCTTTCCCTCGTTATGCTGGCAACCTTTCCCCTTATTTTTATCGTTGTTTACTCCATTTCAAGAAAGGGCGTTCCCCTTTATTCGGGAGTGCAAAGATCCGTTGACGGTATGGTAAGAGTAGTGCGTGAGGATACGCAGGGCATACGCGTAATCAAGGCTCTTTCCAAAAACGATTACGAAAACCGCAGATTTGACAAGGTAAACGCAAAGCTTTCCCGTGATGAAAAGCACGCAGGCACTATAATGGGTATCGTAAACCCCGTAATGACTCTTTTAATGAATCTTGGCATTGCCTTTGTAATAGGCTTAAGCGCAACTCTTGTGGCAATGGAACGGTCCTCTGCCTCCACGGTTATTGCCTTCGTACAGTATTTTACCCTTATTTCTATGGCTATGATGGCGCTTTCCCGTATGTTTGTAATGTACACAAAATGCTCTGCCTCTGCCAAAAGAATACAAGAGGTAATTGAAACTCCCGACACATATTTTGTAACCGAAAAAGTGGAAAATCCCGACACGGAGTGGCACATTTCATTTGAAAACGTATCATTTTCCTACTTTGGCAAGCGAAACGATCTTGAAAATATTAGCTTCTCCTTAAGAAAGGGAGAGTCCCTTGGTATTATCGGCGCTACGGGTAGCGGCAAGACCACACTTATAAGACTGCTGCTCCGCTTTTACGAGGCGGATAGCGGCTCTATAAAAATAAACGGACAAAGCATTACCTCCTACACAAGGGAGGAGCTTACCTCTATGCTTGGGGTAGCGTTACAAAACGATTTTCTGTACTCCGATACCATTGAAGAAAACATTCGCTTCGGCAGAAGCCTTTCCCACGAGGAGATAGAAGCCGCCGCAAAAATTGCACAGGCCCACGACTTCATCTCTGCAAAAGAGGGTGGATACGAGCATATTCTGTCCCAAAAGGGAACTAACCTCTCCGGTGGACAGAAGCAAAGGCTTCTTATCTCCCGCGCGGTTGCATCAAGCCCCGATATTCTCATTCTTGACGACTCCTCCTCGGCTCTTGACTACAAGACCGACGCAGCATTAAGACAAGCTCTTCGCAGTTCTATGAAGGAATCTACGGTTATTACCGTTGCCCAGAGAGTAAGCTCAGTAAAGGACTGTGACCTTATCCTCGTGCTTGACGAGGGCAAAATAATCGGCAAGGGCAATCACGAAATGCTTCTTGCAAGCTGTCCCGAATATAAGGAGATCAGCGACTCACAGATGGGAGGTGCGGTAATTGAATAAGAATATGTCAAATATGTCAAAAGCTCCTATGGGGGATAACAGAAGCCAGGACAAGCAAAAGCTGTCCGGCAAGGAAAGAAATAAGGTAATTTTGCGCCTTGGCTCCTACGTTATCCGTCAGTGGCACCTTTTTATCCCCGCAGTAATTTTTACACTCCTTTCAAATCAGCTATCATTACTTGGACCTATGTACTCGGGCCTTGCAATTGACGCAATAGAAAAAGCGTCGGGAGTTGACTTTGACGCGGTATGGGAAAACGTAATACTTATGATAGGCTGTTACGTGCTTTCCGCCATACTTTCCTACTTTCTTTCGGTAATTATGATACACCTAAGCCAGCGCATAGTGTATAAAATGCGCAAGGAGGTGTTTGAAAAGCTCAACACATTGCCCGTTGGCTATTTTGACACCCATCCGACGGGAGATATAATAAGCAGAATATCCTACGATATTGACACGGTAAACGCATCCCTCTCCCACGATCTTGTACAGGTTATGACAAGCGTATACACCGTTGTAGGCTCTCTTATCTTTATGTGGCGCATATCTAAGCCCCTTATCCTCATTTTTGTAGTAACAGTTCCCGCATCTATACTTTTTACCCGTTATCGCTCCAAAAAGGTGCGCCCTATGTTCAGTAAGCGCTCCCGTAAATTAGGCGAGCTTAACGGATACGCGGAGGAGATGCTATCGGGCACTCGCACCATTGACGCCTACGGCAAGCAGGATGAAATATCACGTAGATTCAATGTACGTAACGACGACACTATGGATGCTTACTATCAGGCGGAATATTACGGCTCTGCCCTTGGTCCCTCCGTAATGTTTATAAACAATCTTTCCCTATCCCTGGTTGCTATGTTTGGCGGCATACTTTATATGCTTTCCAAAAACGGAAGCGTTGCCGAGGGGGCAATATTCTTTATCACCCTGGGAGGCGTGGCGCAGTTTGTACAGTATTCAAGAAAATTTGCAGGTCCTATAAATGAGTTTGCCAACATCCTGCACGAGTTCCAATCCGCCTTTTCCGCAGCGGAGAGAGTGTTCCGTATTATTGACGAAAATCCCGAAACGCCCGATCGCGAAAATGCTGTGGAGCTTAAGGAAACCGACGGCTTTGTAGAGATGGAGGACGTAACCTTTGGCTACGTACCCGAAAAGACCGTACTCAAAAACGTAAGCGTTACTGCAAAGCCCGGTACTACCGTTGCTATCGTAGGTCCTACGGGTGCGGGCAAGACCACGGTGATCAATCTGCTTATGCGCTTTTACGATCCCGAATCGGGACAGATACGCATCGACTCAATTCCATCCCTTGACATCAAGCGCGCCGACCTGAGAAAAGCCTTTACAATGGTGCTTCAGGACACCTGGCTTTTTAACGGAACTATATACGATAATATAGTTTACGGTAAGGAAAATGCCACCCTGGAGGAGGTAAAGGCGGCGGCTAGAGCGGCAAGAATAGACTCATACATTGAGGGCTTGCCCGAGGGATACAACACCATCCTTTCCGACGATGGAATCAATATATCAAAGGGTCAGAAGCAGCTGATTACAATAGCCAGAGCCTTGCTTTCCGACGCGCCTATGCTTATTCTTGACGAGGCGACCTCCAACGTAGACTCCCGTACGGAAATAAAGATACAGGAGGCAATGTCCGCCCTTATGGAGGGACGCACCTGCTTTATTATAGCTCATCGCCTTTCCACAGTACAAAATGCGGACACCATTCTTGTAGTTAAGGACGGCACGGTTACCGAGCAGGGTAACCACGAGGAGCTGATGCGCCTCGGCGGCTTCTACGCTTCACTTTACAACTCACAGTTTGCATAAAATCCTAATATTAAAGTAAGATATTTAATTTATTTCGCTTTATCCCTTGACAAACGGGGGTAAAAGTATTAAAATCGTAAATCGGGTAATATATCTGATACTATTAGACATAAATACGACATTATTAAGGAGTATAACATGGAGATCTTACTTGTTCTTTCAATTGCGCTGTTTTCGGGCTTGATGCTTTCCCGTCTTGCAAAGCTTGTGCAGCTTCCCGCAGTTACCGCTTACCTTGTGGCAGGCGTGCTTATAGGACCCTTCTGCCTTGGCGCATTCGGTGTTGAGGGAATTGGCTTTACATCTATGGAGGAAATCGAGCATCTTTCTATAATTTCCGACGTAGCCCTTGGCTTTATCGCATTTTCAATCGGTAACGAGTTCCGTCTTTCCGAGCTTAAGCATATCGGTAAGCAGGCAACAATTATCGGTATTTTCCAGGCAGTATTTACAACCATCGTAGTTGACGCGGCTCTTATCGGCTTGCACTTTATCATCCCCGACAAGCTCTCTTTGGAGGCGGCTATAGTTCTTGGTGCCGTTGCTTCCGCTACTGCTCCTGCCGCTACTCTTATGGTAGTAAGACAGTATAAGGCAAAGGGTCCCGTAACTAACACCCTTCTTCCCGTTGTTGCTCTTGACGACGCGGTGGGACTCGTGCTCTTCTCCATTTCCTTCGGTATTGCAAAGGCTCTTATGTCGGGTACGGCAAGCATTGTTTCCATCATCTGCGAGCCACTTATCGAGGTTGTTATCTCCCTTGTGCTTGGCGCGGTTATGGGTTACGTATTTACCTTCTGCGAAAAATTTTTCCACTCCCGTTCAAAGCGACTTTCTATGACCGTTGCATTCGTTTTCGTAACTGTTGCAATTTCTATGATGTCCTTTACCGTAGGCGGGGTACACGTTGCCTTTTCTCCCTTGCTCAGCTGTATGATGCTCGGCACTATCTTCTGTAACATATGCGACTTTTCTGCGGAGCTTATGGACAGACTTGACCGTTGGACAGCACCTATGTTTATTCTCTTCTTCGTTTTAAGCGGTGCAGAGCTTGACTTAAACGTGCTTTCCGACTACACGATCATCATTATTGGTCTTGTATATATTGGCTTCCGTTGTCTTGGAAAATATTTTGGCGCAAGAATCAGCTCCGATATTTCGGGCGCATCTGAAACAACGAAAAAATTCCTTGGAATTACTCTTTTCCCACAGGCGGGTGTTGCCCTCGGTATGGCACTTAAGGCAGAGGCGCTTGGTCCTGTTGGCGCGGTAGTTGCAAACATTACTCTCTTCTCCGTGCTTATTTACGAGCTTGTTGGTCCCTTCCTTACAAAGGTTGCCCTTACAAAAGCGGGCGAGATCGATCCCGAAGGTAAGACCAGCGCAAGAATACAGCACCACAAAAAAGAGCTTCACGAAAATAATCCTCAAATATAAAAGTAAAAATGCGTTCTTTTACGAAGAACGCATTTTTAAAAAGGAGCAGATACAATGAACAATTTCAAGCGTGTAAAAATGGCGTGCTACTCCGCCAATATTTCAATGTCCATAGTGGGAAACCTTTCTCCTGTTCTTTTCCTTACGTTCCGTTCAATGTACGGAATTTCCTACACTCTCCTCGGTCTTTTGGTGCTTATCAACTTTGTTACTCAGCTTCTTATTGACCTTATGTTTTCTTTCTTTTCCCATAAATTCAATATTCCCTTGGCGGTAAAGCTTACACCCGTTATCACCCTTACGGGACTTACCTTCTTTGCCCTTTCCCCCTTTATATTCCCAAATAATATTTACATAGGACTTGTAATAGGAACTATAATATTCTCTGCCTCGGGCGGCTTTGCCGAGGTGCTTATCAGCCCTGTTATAGCGGCGCTCCCCAGTAAAAATCCGGAAAGGGATATGAGCAAGCTCCACTCCATTTACGCTTGGGGCGTAGTTGCGGTTATTATCATAAGCACTGTTTTCCTCCTTCTTTTCAAGGGAGAAAATTGGCAGTATCTTGCCCTTGGCTTTACGGTAGTTCCCCTGTTTTCCGCTTTTTTGTTTTTTGGTGCTGAGTTACCCGAGCTTAAAACTCCCGAAAAGGTCAGCGGTGTAATTGACACCCTTAAGAAAAAGGATCTTTGGATCTGTGTTCTTTGTATTTTCCTCGGCGGTGCGGCAGAATGTACTATGGCTCAATGGAGCTCCGGTTATCTTGAAAAGGCATTGTCCATTCCAAAGGTATGGGGTGATATATTCGGTGTGTCGCTCTTCGGACTTATGCTTGGTCTTGGCCGCTCCATGTATGCAAAATAC
>JAEIGA010007502.1_pt1 | contig 16563 bp, 10 predicted proteins | sample 9270691 | NCBI WGS metagenome assembly JAEIGA01 (sample SAMN17057246, study PRJNA624740) | gut metagenome | biome: biome; isolation source: fecal sample | host: Bos grunniens | place: China: Xizang | collected 2019
GTGCTTAAGAGTCATTGCCTCACCAATTACAGTTGAAGCACCACGCTCTAGAGCATAGTCACCCTCAGAGTTCCAAGTTCCATCGTTGTAGAAACGAACCTTGAAACCCTTACCAGCCTCCAAGCTTACATTGGTAACATACAAATAACCGTTCTGGTAATCTGTGAACAACATGTCACTGCTACCACCCCAGCCATTGAATTCACCTACCAAGCCGTACTGAACAGCAGGTGTTGTGATCTCAGGAGCAGTACCCGCATTCATAATATACATTATGCAAGCAGTTGGGTTGAAATAGATATCATAAGTACCAGTTGTAGGAACTGATAGGTTATCGCTATCACCACCATGCTTAAGTGTCATTGCCTCACCAATTACAGTTGAAGCACCACGCTCTAGAGCATAGTCACCCTCAGAGTTCCAAGTTCCATCGTTGTAGAAACGAACCTTGAAACCCTTGCCAGCCTCCAAGCTTACATTGGTAACACACAAATAGCCATCTTGATAATCCTCAAACAACAAGTCGCTACTGCTACCCCAGCCATTGAATTCACCTACCAAGCCGTACTCCTTAACTGCTGGCTCTGGCTCTGGCTCTGGAGTTACAGGAGCCTCACCGTTGATAGTATAATTCCACTTACCACCCTCGTTATCAGTAAGAGTGATTACAACATCTTCAGAGAGAACAACACCAGTGATATCTACAGTCTGATCACCCTCGCCGTTGCTGAAGATAACATTTACTGTAGCACCTGTCAACGATGCAGGAACATTCCATACATAGTAGTCGTCCTCCATAGAAAGAGCCTCACCTGGCCATGTACCACCAGTGTAGTTTGCAGCAGCATCCCAAATCCAAGCGTAGCAATTTGTCCAGCCAGTAGCTGATACATCACCGTAAATCTTGAGAGTCTTAACCTCAACGCCCTCTGGAGTCTCACCCTCAGGCATTACCCACATCTTGAAATCAGCAATGTTGAAGTAGATGTCGTATGTACCAGCAGGAGCAGAGAGGTTCTTACCACCTGCAACAAGTGCCATCTCCTCGCCTACAGTAACTGCATAAGGCTCAACATCGCCAGTAGCACCATAGTTGATATCCCAAGCATTGTTGAAACGTACCTTGAACTGATCGTCAGCAGTAACAGCAACACCCATGCGAACATAGAGATTCTCGCCGACCTCGCTCATATATAGGTCAGGAGTACCACCCCAATTGTTGATAGTACCTACGATACCCCAACGGTCAGCCTCGATACCTGGCTCTGGCTCTGGCTCTGGCTCTGGAGTTGTGCCACCGCCGGTAACACCAGGCTCCTGCTTACCGTACATATCAGCATTAAGCTCCAAAGTACCCTTATTGAGGTTTAGATATACACGGTAGTTACCAGCATCTGCTACCTTCACATTTTCAGCGCCTTCGGTAGCATCAGCGTTAACACCCCAACTAAGTGTCCAAGCACCATCTGCACGACACTTGAACTGGTCGCCAGCAGCGAATGTTACATCGGCATAGAAACGGCAATATACAGGGTTGAACTCCATCTGTGCAGCATCAGTATCCCAGTTATTTCCAACACCAATGACACCAACGCTATCAAAGCCAAACTCCTTAGTTAGAATCAACGATGTCTTATCGAATGAGAACTTGTAATAACGCTTAGAGTAGCTCTTAATATCCTGTGAGCCACCGCCTGTGATAAGCTGAAGTGATGAAGCCTCTACCTCTGCAGCTGTATTATCCTCCAAGCCCCAGTTGCAAGCGTCATCCCAAGCAGCAACACCTGTAAGCTTGAAGCCATTAGCTGCCTTTCCTCCAAAGTCGATTACACCAGAGTAAACATTACCTGATGCAGCATAGTCGAAGAGGAACTGAGTCTTATCATGTGACCAACCGCAGTAATCACCGATAACCCAAACCTTATCGAACTCTTCGGCATCTGGCAATGCTTCCTTAATCTCAACAGGAGTGTAAGATACTGTAACAATGTTTGAGTAAACCTCAGTACCTGCAACAGCAGTACCCTTCTCATTAGAGACACTTGTCTCGATCTGGAAATCTACAGAGATCTCCTGACCATACTCAGCCTCAAGTTTCTTTGTAAGGATATTATTGATAGTAGTAGCGTCAATAAAAACACTCTTAGAACCATCTTCGTTATCCTCAGATTTTGCAAAATCAACAGACAACTTCTGCTTATTTTCCATATCTGCACCTGACTTTGCTACATAGAGAGCATAGATAGGTGAACTGGCATTCATGTTGTAGTTAACATCGGTATATTTTACCTCTGTCTTAACACCACTCTCAATGTCACCAGCATTAACCTCTACGATCTGAGCTGGAGTAACATTTTCAGGTCTATAAACAACATCAATATTCTCTTGCTGACATGATGTGGCAACCACACCCGCAAGAGCTAAAATGCTATATAATAATTTTTTCATTTGCTATTAGTTTTATTCGTTTCACGACAAACTACATCTATTAGTAACCAGCGTTCTGCTTAAGGTTACTGTTAGCATTAAGCTCAGATGAAGGAATTGGCATAAGAGCACGGAAGGTCTCTGTATCCTTACCCTCCTTTACACCACCTTTCCACTGCCAAGAATAGCCAACATTGAACTTGCCAAAGCGGATAAGGTCTGTACGACGACCACACTCCCAGAACAACTCGCGAGCACGCTCATCAAGAACAATGTCCAAATCATAAGTTGAAAGCTCAGGGAGATTTGCACGGGTACGAATAGCGTTCAAAGCGTTCAAACCTTCAGCCTCATCAGCAGCACCACGAGCAGCACACTCAGCAAGCATCAAGAATGCATCAGCAGAACGGAACAAAGGATAGTCAGTATCAACACGACCGCCCTCAGTTGATGAACCTGCAGTGCCATCGCTCTTCATGTTAGAGTACTTCATAGACTTGTAACCAGTCTGCATCTTCGATGGATCCTCTGAAAGGAACGAGTAGATATCATCAATACTCTGACCATACTTAGTGTGGAACATAGCACGATAATCGTTCACAAGATCAAACTTATCAGAGAACTCATAAGTAAGCGACAAACCACCCCAACCAGAGCTAATACCCAACTTTGATGGATCCATGTAATTCTCATCTGGACTGTCAGTTGATGCACCACAACCAGCATAGATCAAATAGTTGGTAACACCCCAAGAGGTAAGTTTCTGTGCATCCTGAGGAACAACAAAGATAAGCTCCTTACCATAGAACTGATGGTTATCAGCCATAAACAACTCAGCATAAGGCTTGTTGTTAGAGTTAACAGCAACTGTATGCAATGGGTGATCACTCATAATCTGCTTACACAATGTAGCAGCCTCTGCATACATAGCCTTACCTACATATACCTCAGCATTTAGATACATCTTTGCCAAAACCATGCGTACAAAGCTCTTATCCAAGCGAGCATAGCCAGCCTGACCAGCCTCAGGGATATCGTTACCCTCAAGCAAAGCCTTACACTCATCAACTACATAGTTGAACAAATCTGCGCGTGAGATGTAGTCTGGGTTAGCACCAACAATGCTATGCTCAGACACAAAAGAAGCATTACCAAACAAGTCAACAACATGGTAGTATGTCAAAGCACGCAAAGCACGAGCCTCAGCAATAAGACGACTCTTAGATGGGAACTCCTCAGCACTAAGTTCGGTCTCATTTGCCTTACGAATAAACTCGTTGCAGAAACCAATCTGAGTGTAGAAACGGTAGTAAGCACCATTTACGAATGAGTTAGATGAGTTCCATGTGTGGGCATGCATATCTGGAAGACCTGGGTCATTCCAACAGCAAGTTGCCTCATCTGTTGTCAAACACTGCATCACGAACAAGAGACGCACATACTGGCTGAAACCACCATCAATACCTGAAAGGTCACAACCACCATCCTTACCAAAACCACCACTTGCTGCCAAACCAGTGTAACACTTAGCAAGCAATCTTGTAAATGCTTCCTCGCTATCCAACACATCCTCTGGCATGGTTACATTTGGATCAATAGGCTCTACATCAAGGTCATTTATACACGATGCAAAACCAAGTGAGCAGACAGATGCTGCCAATATCAAAAATTTATTGAAATTCTTCATAATTTACAATCGTGTTTTTAATTAGAAATTAAACTTCAAACCGAGAATGTAGGTACGAGGACGAGGGTACATATTGTTATCAATACCTCCTGCGATCTCAGGATCGATACCCTTGTAACCAGTCAATGTTGCTACATTCTGAACAGTTGCAAATACATTAAGAGACATAGCGCGATCGTATGGCTTGCCCAAGTTGAAACGATAGCTCAAAGTAATGTTATCAAGCTTTAAGAATGAAGCATTGTGAACATAGTAGTCTGAGAAGTACTGTGCTGACTCATCAAACAATGTTGTCATTGATGATGATACACGATTTGCCACGAAGTTGTTAGTCCAAAGGTCTGTCAAAAGTTCACCATTTGAAGCGATGTTGTCATAAACATAGTTACCAATGTTTGCGTGAGCCGATACAGCCAATGTAAGAGCCTTCCAAGAGAGCTGTGTATTGAAACCAAGAGTCACCTTTGGTGCTGGATCGTGGAAGCAATACTTGTCGTACTGGTCGATCTTACCATCTGTGTTGCGGTCAACATACATACCCTCGATAGGATTACCATTCTCATCGTAAACCTGCTGATATACAAAGAATGAGCTTAGTGGGTGACCTGTCTGGTGAATCTGAACCTTACTATCAATACCACCAGAGATACCACCAGTATAAACACCCTGATAGTCAGGACGCTCATCATCTGATGTAAGCTTAGTGATAGTGTTCTTATTCCAAGCAACATTAGCACCAATGCTCCAGAACCAATCCTGAGTCTGGATAGCAACAGCGTTAATCTCAGCCTCAGCACCAATATTCTTCACCTCACCGATATTTGCATCAAGATAGTTTGTTAGGTTAGAACCAGCTGCTACTGGAGTGTAGTTCAACAAATCGGTAGTATAACGGTGATATACATCTGCGCTTGCAGTGATACGACCATCCAAGAAACCGAGGTCAAAACCTGCATTGTAGGTAGTTGTTGTCTCCCACTTAAGATCTGCGTTATAGCCCTGTGGAGTAATAGGCTCAATCCACTGGTCACCGAATGGGTAGAATGAACCCTCTGTGTTATTAACATAAGTAGGGATAGTACCATAGAGCGCACCTACAGCCTGCTGACCTGTCTGACCATAGCTCAAACGAACCTTCAATGCTGACAAAGCATCAACATCCTCCAAGAATGACTCGTTCTTTGCATTCCAAGCCAATGCCACAGATGGGAAGTAACCCCACTTGTTGTTAGAGAAACGAGAAGTACCATCGGCACGGAATGTAGCAGTTAACATGTAACGATCATCGTAAGAGTAGTTCATACGACCAAAGAACGATACAAGGAAGTACTCGCTCATAGAGGTCTTAGGCTTGCTAATCCAATAATCCTCAGCTGTTTCCTCTGTATCAAGGTTGAAAGTAGCGTTGTAAGACTCGTTATAGAAGTGCTGCCAAGAGTAACCTGCCATAACACCGAATGAGTGCTTGTCAAGAGTCTTAGAGTAGTCACCGTAGAACTCCAAAGTCTGATCACGACGCAAGTAGCTATAGTCTGAGTGATTACCGCGAGGATCACCATCCTTAGATACCATCTCTGTACCAGATGCGATATCAACAGTACCATTAGACTTAGCGTAGTCCAAACCAACATTAAGATTCAAACGCAAATCCTCGAAACCGTGAATCTTATAGTCAACCTGAGCATTACCGATGAAACGCTTAGCATTAGAAAGGTCAAACTTATCGTTAAGTGAAGCAACAGGATTGCTTGTTGCATTTGAGTTTGCGCCCCATGAGAAGTAACCATTGTAGCCATTCTCATCATATACTGGCTGTGTAGGGTCGAAACGAACTGCCTCACCTACTGCTGCCTGATTAGCAAAACGATTCTTTGAAACAGTACCCTTACCATTAAGGTTGATTGAAAGGTGGTTATCCCAAAGCTGTGGGTTAAGGTTCACAGAGAGTGTACCACGCTCCATGTTTGAAGTCTTCAATGTACCATTCTGGTTGATGTAACCACCAGAAACGCGGTAAGGAAGATTGCTCTTATTGCCCATCTTAACATTACCTGTCAAAGAGAGATTACCCTCATAAGACTGAGCAAGCTGATAGATCTCACGCTGCCAATCAGTATTAGCAGTACCCAATGCCTTATATGCTGCATTATCTGTACCGTTTTCATACCACTCGATAACCTTACGCATCTCGTCACCAGTGAACACATCTACATAACGAGTGTTCTGGCTCAACGATGCAGTGAAATCTGCAGATAGATGTGGAGCGCCTGAGTCATACTTAGAACCCTTCTTAGTTGTGATGATGATGACACCGTTAGATGCGCGTGAACCATAGATAGCTGTTGCAGATGCATCCTTCAATACGGTGAAAGACTCGATATCAGATGGGTTGATAGAGGTAAGTGGGTTACCCATACCGCTAACACCATCGTTAGATACTGGAAGACCATCGATAACAATCATTGGGTCGTTAGATGCTGACAATGAAGCACCACCGCGGATACGGATAGAAGCGCCTGAACCTGGAGCACCATCACCAGAAGTTACAACAACACCTGCAGACTTACCACGAAGAAGATCGGTTGGCGAAGTTGCAAGACCCTTATTGGTCTGGTCTGCCTTAACGGTAGAAACAGAACCTGTAAGGTCGTTCTTCTTTACAGTACCGTAACCGATGACAACGACATCGTCAATCATCGCAGAGTCCTCCTCAAGAACTACACGCTGCAACTCGGTTGATATTGCTGCATAGCTCTGAGTTAAGTAACCGATGTAGCTAATAGATACTACTGACTGACCGCTCTGAACCTTCAGTACATACTGACCGTTGAAGTCGGTGGTAATACCATTAGTTGTACCCTGCTCAAGAACAGTGGCACCAATAATTGGATTACCAGCAGCATCTACTACCACACCCTTCACCTCGAATTTACCCGACTGGGCAAACACCTGAGCGGGAACTGCCATCACAAGGAGAGCAAGACCCAAACACATAGTCAAGAATTTTTTCATAGTGTGTTAGTGTTAATTAAATTGATTAGATTGTTTATTTGTTTTGGATTATGTACATATAAAATTAAGCCTCGCGCTTAGTCTTAATGCCAAATACTGCAACTGCACCGAGTAGCAACGATACACCCGCCACAACAAGCATCGAAATCTGACCTGTCTGGATGCCATCAACAACATCACCGCCAACCAAGCCAAGAATCAAACCACCTACCAACGACGCTACAATCTGTGGCAAGCAAATTGTACAGTTGAATAGACCGAGGTATGAGCCAAGTGACTTACCCGAAAGCGAGTTTGTGAGGAGCGCAAATGGCAATGCAAGCATCGCTGCCCACGCGCAACCAATCAACAAGAACGACACAAATAGCATATACTGGTCGTGGATGAAGTATGTCGAAATGAAACCTGCTGCACCAAGCACCAAACTTGTTGAGTAGGCAACCTTCTCGCTTTTGAAGCGTGGAATAACCAGAGCCCAAAGGATTGAGCCTACAGCCTGAACAGCAAACAAAACACCTGTCCAGTCACCTGCAGCTTGATACTCAGCCGATGAGGTGGTGATTGTACCCCAAACATTCTCGGCGATACCTCCTGTGGTGTATGTCCACATATAGAGGAACGCGAACCATGAGAAGAACTGCACAAGACCAATCTGCCAGAAGGCCTTAGGTGCGTGGAACAACAACTCAAAGAGGTTTGTCTTCTCCTCCTTAGCCTCCTCCTTGATGCCGTGGAAGGCTGCGTACTCCTCAGGATTCATCTCCTTAACCTTAGCACCTGTGTAGAGGACACAGAGGATAAGAATTGCAGCACCGATGTAGAATGACCATGTCACAGAGTCTGGAATCATACCCTCTGGAGCCACATTCTTAACACCAACCCAAGTGAAGATGTATGGGAAGAGGTAACCAACCAACGAACCAGCGTTGCACAACAAACTCTGGATAGAGTATGCCTGGGTCTTCTGCTCCTCGTTCACCATATCGCCCACCATCATCTTGAATGGCTGCATTGCCATGTTGATAGATGTATCGAGCAACATAAGCATGATAGCACCAAATGCCAACGCCGCCTTAACGGTCATGTTGAAGCTACCAGCATTTGGCAATAGAGCCATCACGATGATAGCCACGATAGCACCTACATAGAGGTATGGCTTGCGGCGACCCCACCTACACCAAGTCTTGTCGCTCATAGCGCCTACGATAGGCTGCACAATCATACCCATCAATGGAGGTAACACCCAGAAGAAACTCAAGGTGTGTGGGTCTGCACCCAATGTTGCAAAGATACGGCTGATGTTTGCACTCTGTAGTGCATAGGCAATCTGTACGCCAAAGAATCCAAAACTTAGATTCCACATCTGCCAAAATGAAAGGTCTCTTTTCTGCATATCTAACAGTTTTAAGTTTTTTCGTCAACAACAATAACAATATAGGCGTGTTATTAAAAATTTTTAATATACACACACATATACCACAACAAATCTTACGAAAATTATCCAAACAAACAAATAAATCGCGCTCAATTGGATGATATTTGCGACGAATAGCAATAAATTTAGTCCGAATGGAATAATTAGTGGCATATCTTCAATAAATACTCCACAAATCGCATACTGAAATAATTGTTGTAAATTTGGATATTAAAAAAACAGCTGTAACTTTGTGGGAAATTTCCAACTTGTATAACTATTCAAACAATTTAAACTATGGAGACAGAGGCAGGAAAGCACATTTTCGGCGTTGTAAAAGTGGGCGATAAGGGTCAAATTGTAATCCCTAAGGAGGCACGAAAACTCTTTGATATCAAGCCTGGTGATGCGTTACTTGTTTTGGGTGACACAAGCAAGGGACTTGCCTTGGTTAAGACTCACATATTCAACGATGCCGTGGAAGACATTTTCAAATAGCAACCACAAAATCAGAGATTTATGGAGAAGAAACGGTATTACTTCTTGGATAATATTCGTTGGGTTGTAGTACTTCTTGTGCTACTCTACCATGTATTCTACAACTACAACGCCTTAGGTGTTTTTGGTGGCATTGGTGGGTTCAGCGAAAATCAATGGCAAGATACGATTTGTGCGTTGCTTAACCCTTGGTTTATGTCGCTACTATTCATTGTTGCTGGAGCATCGAGTCGCTATGCTCTACAGTACCACACCTCAAAGGAGTTTAGAAAGGAGCGTTGTCGCAAACTACTCGTACCATCAACCATAGGTCTTGTAGTGCTTGGTTGGGTACTTGGAGCAATGAACAGTTATATTGCAGGAGCCAATATACCCGAAGGCATACCACTGATTGCAAAGTGGATGATATATGCAATAAGCGGCACAGCACACCTATGGTTTATACAGGATCTATTTATATTCTCGTTGGCACTACTATTAGTACGCAAATTTGTTGATGTTGAGCGTGTTGACAAGCGGCTAAGTGGTCTAACAAAGTGGGGATATGCACTCATTATGATTCTCTTCTTTGCCATCCTTTGGATAGGTTCAAAGACACAGATCGACTCCCCTACTGCGGCTCAGGGATTGATAAATCTCTATCGTCCTATTTACTATTTCGTATGCTTCGTTGCGGGTTACTACATATTCTCGTCGGAGGCTATACACAACTACCTCGCCGAGCGCGCTAAGGGGCTAATAATTATTGCTTTAGGTACTGCAACATACTTTGTTATACGATATTATGGCACCGACTACACCCTGCCCGCAGTTCTACAAAGCGTATGGTGCAACCTCTTTTGCTGGGCTATGGTCTTAGCGATGATAGGAACATTCAAGCGTTGGGCAGATTGCTCAACACCGACAACAGAATATCTATCCCGCAGTAGCTATGGTGTTTACATCGTACATATGACGGTATGCACAGCAATATGTTTAGCCTTGAAACAGACGACACTACCAATCTGGAGCATCTACCTTATAGCCGTCGCCACCACATACATAGGGTCATTTGCTCTTTGGGAGATATTGCACCGAATACCATTTATTCGTTGGTGCGTGTTTGGCATAACTACGAAACACAAGAGATAACTACAAAAAAAATGCTGGCGAACAACATAGCCAGCATATTTTTTTAATCACTATCGAGCCATACCAAAAAATCAGATGTACGACTTCGACTCACAACTATATCCTCCTCGGTGCGAGGGTTGAGTTGGAGTTTAAGGCGTGTACCGAGGTGCTTAGAGATATTCTCAATAGCGTTAATTGCGACAATGCAACTGCGCGATACGCGGAAGAAACGCTTTGGGTCGAGCATCTCCTGCACCATATCTAAAGAGTAGTCCAAGAGTCGGCGAGCGCCAGCAAAGTTCACAGCATAGGTACTCTTATCCTCTGAGTAGCAGTATGCTATATCGTCAACAGGAATAATGATAATCTTCTCACCTGTCTTTACGATAAATCGTTTCTTATACTCCTTACTTCTCTGTGTTCCTGCCTTGGCTATTGCATCCATAAGTGTCTCCATACTTGGGGTATTATGCTGCTCTATACGCTCACGACAACGCTCCCATGCCCGAATAAAGTCACTGTCCGTAATAGGCTTAAGCAGATAATCTGTACAATTAACACGAAAGGCATTGACAGCATAGTTATCATACGCCGTGGTGATAACAATCTGCGTATTAACACTCACTCTGTCAAAGATATCGAAACACACGCCATCAGATAGTTCCACATCCATAAAGATGACATCTGCGCCATCGGGATTCTCCTCCAACCACTTCACAGTTGAGCGCACAGAACCGAGTGTATCAACGACAACACTATTCTGACAATGCTTATCAATGAGCTTTTTAAGGTTTACCTGCGCAGGAATTTCATCCTCAACAACAAGAATCTTTATCATATAATTGGCAGTTTTACTATAAATTCAGTGTTACTCTTCTCAACCACGATGCCACGACCAGTAATATCTAAGTATTGGCGATGAATATTCTCCAAACCGAGGTGCGTAGAGGGTTGACCGTGTGTCCTAAGTTGAAGGTTATTTTTCACCACAATCCACTCATTGTTCGAAAATATCTCGATAGTTAGTGGTGATTCAACACTCACAATATTATGCTTAGCAGCATTCTCCACCAATAGCTGTAGAGCACAAGGCACAACATCCATATCATGTAGTTGGTTGGGAATATCGACTCTAAAATACATTCCATCGCTAAAACGCTCCTTGAGTAGGTCAATGTATTTATTTGTAAAGTCGAGTTCTTCGCTAAGTTTAACTAATGTTTTTTGATCGTTACTCAACATATAGCGATATATTCCTGCGAGTTTATGAATAAAGGCACTCGCACGCTCGGTCTCCTGCTCCTGGACAAGGTAGTCAAGGATACCAAGCGAATTAAACAAGAAGTGCGGATTTATCTGCTGCTTGAGTCGCTCATATTGATACTCCGAACGATGCTTTTGCTCACGCTCCTCACGCAACTTCTGATGCGATAGTATAGACATATGTACGAGATAGCAGATTGTTATAACTATCAAATCTATGAGCAACGATGCTGAAAGGATACGCACAAAATCGGGAAGAGTGGCTTGCGTGGCATGAAAATAGGGAAGATCAAAAAAGACAATAAGCGTGGTTAAAATAGGTATTACCAGTGAAGATATAACCACTAAGATTGTTGCCGTATGCCTATTTTTATACTTGATTTTTTGCTGACGCGAGATATGTATGGTGAGGATGATGTTACCTGCCAACAACAGCAACAACGCCCAGCTATTATCCATGACACTAAGGATGTTATCAAGAAGCATATTCTCGGTAAATATACCAGCACGATCCATGACTACATAGCCCATTCTAAGAAATAGTATCGATAGTCCCACGGCTATGATATGGTGTGGCGACACTGAAAAGTCTCCATCGTGCTTACGCAAACGCTTAACGCGGATGGTGATGATATCGGTACTAACACCAAGTATCGCTGTAACAATAAATGTTGATAGCGCAGGTGCGAGGATATTGTTTTGGAGCAACGACTCCATAGGTTCACGAAGCCAAGAGCCAAAGACAAATCCGAGGAGCGTAGCGACCATGGTGAGTATTGCCATGATATCCACACGCGTATTGTTTATGGTGGCGACAACTATAATCATCAAAATAGTGAGAATTGTCAACGGAATATCATCATAGTAATCAAACATTCGACTCACAATTGCCACCACAAAATGGCAAAGAGCGAATATTAGAACTATAACTGTGTTGCTTATGTTCGATAATCTCACCATATTTTGCAAATTTATATAAAATTTTCGCGACAAACAAATTTGACTAAAAAATTAAGCAATTTTGAATTACTATTGCATATAGTCGTATTTAAAGCTCTTTTCATAACATTTTATTGAATAAATTTTCCTATATTTGCACGATATTTCGCACTATGCGAAAGATTACTTATAACAAACATTTATGAGACTCTACAATCTATTCATCGCTTTTGCACTCTTGCTGTGTAGTTGTAACGCACAACAGAATGTGCTATATTTACAAAATATTGACAACAGTGCGGAGAGTAACATTCCACATAACACCATCATACGCATCAAGCCTCTTGATCAGATTACTGTGGTGGTTAACAGCAAGAACCCGGAGCTTGCAATCCAATTTAACTCATCATCCAACTACAATGCACTAACAGGTTCTGTAGTCTCAAATGGAGTAGGTTCTGAGCATAGCATCCAGGTACTAACCGTTGATAACGAGGGCTATATAAACATGCCTATAATTGGTCGCGTGGAGTGCGCAGGCTTAACACGCGAGGAGCTCGCTCACAAAATTGAAGAGCTTATCCGCGAGGGTGGTTATATCCAAGACCCTAATGTTAATGTGCGCTTTGCAACGCTCACACTATCGGTTGTGGGCGAGGTCAACAGACCAGGAAGATACGACATCATAAAGGATAAACTAACGATATTCGAGGCGCTTGCATTGGCTGGCGATATGACCATCTATGGTAAGCGTGACGATGTATTGGTGGTAAGAGAGATAGAGGGCAAGAGCATCGTAACAACACTCGATCTACGCTCACCTGAGGTCTTTAACTCACCTTGCTACTACCTAGAGCAGAACGATGTTATTATTGTAAACCCAAACAAGTATAAGGCAGCCACATCCGAGATTAACCAAAACCGTTCATTCTGGATATCATTGGCATCTACAGCTATATCCTTGGCAACTTTCCTAACCGTATTATTGTAATTTATCTTAAGAGTGACAGATATGTTTGAAAATAACGACAGGTCAGAGATTAACACCAACACCCTAACTCTACGCGAGTTCGTGGAGATGGTGCTTAAGAATTGGTATTGGTTTGTGATATCGCTCCTTGTATGCGGAGGTATTGCGCTCTTTTATCTTGGCACAACACCATACAAATATGTGCGCACCGCTACGGTGTTAGTTAAAGACTCTCGTAAAGGTTCAGTGAGCGAGATTACAGCCTTCAACGATGTTCTCGGTGGCATAAGCCGTCGCTCTGTGGACAACGAGATACACATCTTTGAGTCTCGACACCTCATGGAGCAGGTGGTGAAGCGTTACGACCTTGATACACGCTACACCACAACAAAGGGGCTGCGCACCGTGGATATGTATGGTCGCATGCCTGTGGTGGTTAAGTTCATTGGAGCTTTGCCGAAGAAGAGTATCGATTTCAGATATAACATTGATAAAGGAGGGAATATCATACTCAACCACTTCAGAGATTATGAGAACTATACTATTAAAGGTTCAATAGGCGACACCTTATCAACGCCATACGGTGAGGTTGTGACCATTGCAACACCCTACTTTGAACAGTACTGTAACAAGGAGATAAGCGTTAAACATTACCCTATCAACGAGATTACCGAGTCATACCGCAAGCGACTAAAGTGCGTTATCATTGACAAGCAGGCTTCGGTCATCAACCTTAGTATGATAGACGAGGTGCCTATGCGCGCAGAGCATGTGATAAATGGTATTATCGAGGCGTACGACAAGGATGCTATCGAGGATAAGCAGGCAGTATCGTTGCTCACCGAAAAGTTTATCATGGAGCGTCTGCAGAGCCTTGGCGAGGAGCTTAACAGTGCAGATATAGATATTGCATCGTTCAAGCAGGACAATCGCATACTCAACCCTGCACAGGAAGCATCATTAAGTGCCGAGGAGGTAGCTCGACTTAAGGAGAGCGCTTTATCGTTTGAAGCGCAGTTAGAGATGGCAGCATATATACTCAACTACCTGAACGATAACACTAAAGAGGGTGCATTAATTCCCGCATCTGCTATCTCGATGAGCGGTGTATCTTCAGCTCTCGTATCGCAGATAGATAAGTACAATGAGGCTCTGTTGGAGTATAAGCGTCTTCTTGCTGCCTCATCACCTACAAACCCTACAATCATTGATCTTGGTAATAAGATTACGGGTATCCATGATGCAATAATCGCATCTTTAGAGTCGCATATCGAGGGTCTTAGGCTCCAAATTGAGCATATTGACCGCGAACAGGACAAGGTAGATAACCGCATCAAGAGCTCCCCAGCCAAGGAGATGGAGCTTCTATCGAAGGCTCGACAGCAGAAGGTTAAAGAGGAACTATACATTTATCTCCTAACCAAGCTTGAGGAGAACGCCCTTACGGAGGCTACAGCCGAGAGTAACGCCCGCGTTATCGACCACGCCTACGGCAGCAACAAACCTGTAAGCCCACAAAGCATGATGATTCTTGCTTTTGCCCTTATCATGGGCATCTGCATACCTCTTGCCATACTCTATATTCGCGAGATTATGGATACCTCGGTACGCTCACGACGCGATATTGACAAGGCACTTACAATTCCTTATCTTGGCGATGTACCTCAATATAGTGGTAAGATTGGTAACGGTATTGTTGTGAGGGAGGATAGCCGCGATGCCCTATCCGAGTCATTCCGTATGATTCGCACAAACCTGGGCTTCATGTCGATAAACAAGAGAGTGCAAGTGATAATGTTCACCTCATCGGTACCACATAGTGGCAAGTCATTCATATCATCGAACATAGCTATGACACTCGCCTCATCTGGCAAGCGTGTGGTAATCCTTGACCTCGACCTACGCCGTCGCACACTATCTAAGAGCATGGGACAGCGAAACAATCGTCGAGGTATAACAAGCTACCTAAGTGGTAAGATTAGCTCGATGGAGGATATAATCACCCCAAGTGAGCAGAGTTCAAACTTAGACTTTATCTATGCAGGTCCACAGCCACCTAACCCTACAGAGATGCTTATGTCGGAGCGCATTGAGGAGCTTATCTCAACACTACGCACACGCTACGATTATGTTATTATAGATAGCGTACCTGCTATGGCTGTTGCAGACGCTATAATTGTAGATCGTTTAGTTGACCTTACTGTATATGTCATTCGTCAAGGTCTGTTGGATCGCCGCCAGTTACCTGATATCGAGATGCTATACCGTGAGAAGAAGTTTAAAAACATGTGTATCATCCTTAATAGCGTAACGCATAATAGCCATGGATATGGTTATGGCTACGGCTACTATGACAATACAGAAGATAATGGTCGATTTAAGCGACTACTTGCCAAGATTAAAGGAGAGAGATAATGGGTATGGAATCACTAATCATAGCCATCGACTTTGATGGCACATGCGTGGAGCACGACTACCCCGCTGTGGGTCTCGATGTAGAGGGGGCTGTTGATACTCTGCGTACGCTGAATAAGAGAGGACATCGCTTAATTCTATACACTATGCGCTCAGGTGCAAAGCTCGATGCTGCACTGCGTTGGTTCAAGGAGCGCAAGGTGGAACTATGGGCAGTGAACGAAAACCCTGAGCAGAGAGAGTGGACCGACTCTCCAAAGGTCTTTGCACAATACTACATTGATGACTCTGCCTTGGGTTGCCCAATAATGTTTATAGATGGTGTGCGTCGTCCAGTTGTCAATTGGGTCAAGGTGCGCGAGATGCTGGAGTATAATAGAGTGTTGTAAAACAAAATAGAAGCTGTCTAAGGGGATACTATGGCGTTATACTTGCTCTCAAAACACTCTTTTAAGCTAAGTTAACTCCACTATTTCGAGCCTTGCAAGCCTACGATTGGTTCTTTCTATACAACTACTGTCTTAAAAAAATCCCCAAAGCAATAAACACAGATAAAAAATATAACTGTTTCTTACATTTGCTACGTCATTAGCGGAGGAATGCTATGATATAACATAAATTAGAAGCCATAAATATGAAAAAACTTATCGTATCAACATTCATCCTGCTGCTGACAATAGGAGTCGGTGAGATCTCAGCTCAAAGCTTTCTTGAACAACTTGGCAAAGCTGTAGGGACAGAAATTGAAAAAGGTGTAAAAAAGGGAGTGGAAAAGGCTGTTGGCAATATGAAAGAGAAAGCACAGGAGAAGAAGGATCAGAAACA
>JAEIGA010007503.1_pt1 | contig 16562 bp, 10 predicted proteins | sample 9270691 | NCBI WGS metagenome assembly JAEIGA01 (sample SAMN17057246, study PRJNA624740) | gut metagenome | biome: biome; isolation source: fecal sample | host: Bos grunniens | place: China: Xizang | collected 2019
CATATCATTAAAGTCGGGCAACGTACCCTCGATATAGTTGAGAGATAGTTGAAGCTCCTCCAACTCCTCCCATAAGAATAGATTTCTAACGACGTTGTCTTCAGCATCCTCAATCTTTGCATAGATACCAATCTTGCCCTCGTTGGTAGTGCTTCGCTCACGAAGATCCTTAATTGATGCTCGACGGTTACTTGCAAGGTTCAAAACCTTCAACTTAGGGAAGTTCTCCCTAGTAATCACATCAGGTATCTCGTTGAAGTTGTTAGAGTTAAGATCAAGAGACTCAAGCGTATCGCCAAGCTCGGCGAAGTTTTTGGGCAACGACACAAGACCAAAGGCCGCGATGCGCAAATCCTTCAAATACTCAAGCGTAGCCACCTCCTCGCAAAGGTCGATGCTCTTGAGCATAGTGTTAACATTACTAAACAAAGACAATGTCTCCAAATATTTGAGGTGCTTAATCTCCACAGGCACACCATCCTCAGTGTTGAAGAAGCTTAAATCGAGATCACGCACACGACCTACAGCCTCCGGCGCTGGAAGGGTCTTATCCGTAGACTTCCACAAGCGAACACAGTCCCAACGACTCATATTCTCGGTCGTAGAGATACCATTATCGGTCCAACACTCCAACTTCTCGTAAATGGTGATTATAGCCAACGAGTCACCCGCACGGTTATCCTCGATAAGAGGTCCTGCCGCCTGGCAAATATTTAGCGTTGCAAGCTCCACAGTATCAGCATCGTCACTGATAAAACGTAAGGTCTCAACACGCTTCTTAGGGTCACTATTCATCTTCCAGTCGAGGCGTACACGTGTAGTACGTGGGCGCATACCGCGGTTAAGGTTGAGATTTTCTCTATAAGCAGTATCCACGGTAATCCAGTTTGCACCACTCTTAACCTTGAACTTCACAGTGGTGGCTACATCGAACTCAACCCATCTGTTGGCCTTGATTGCCGAAGCTGCGATATCAATTATATTAATTGTATCGGTTGTACCCTTCTCTAAGGCAACAAGACTCTTCTCATAGCCCTTCTGAGTAATCGAAATGGACTTAGGATCTTCGAAGCCAGATTTGATGAAGATATTTGCATTGCGTGTATCAGACTTCAATGCAGAGTCAATCTTAACAATGCATCGTGTTTCACCACGACCATTTGCAGGCGAGAACATCACCCAAGGTTGATACCCTTCTACCTCGACGAACCAATCCTCCTTAGAGCGTATAATAACCTCGAACTCTCCACCCTCGGCCTTAGCCTCGATATGGTCACAATCTGCCTCGAAGCCATTAATCGTTGTAATATCCTCCTGGCAGGCATAGAATAGAAGTCCTGCAAGCAGAGGAATATAATAGTATAACTTCTTCATAATCACAGCTTTTAATCAAGATTTAGAGCATCACAGCCACGAATATCCTGTGTCGAATCGTAGACGAGTAGATAATAACCCATCTCAATATATGGACAGACATTACTTAGATCTATCGAGATATTTGGGTTATCCATAATCTCGAGAATCATGATATATGGCGATATTGTATCTGTAATCTTACCCAAGTCGTTAGAGCCGATATACAACGCCGCAAGACTCTTATGGTTGCCAATACCCTCTGGCCACTCCGAGAGCGTACGGTTACCCTCATCATCTCTCTGCTGACGAACACTGATAACGCTCAATCTATCAACCGATAGCGGTGCGTATGGGAACTCCGAAAGAGCGTTGCTCGAAAGGTCGATACCATAGAGGAATGGGATGTTCGTGATGCTAAAATCATTGTATGGAAGCTCGGTTAGGCGGTTGAAGCTAAGGTCGATAGTCGTTAGATACTCACTACCTGAGCCTACAAGCGCACCCTCCTCAATCTTAGTCATTCCATTTGAGCTAAGCATCAATATTCCAATCTGCGAACCTGAGCCGATAAGACGTTTTGGCAACATCTCAAATCGGTTATTTGCTAGGTTTAGTGTCTCGGTGTTGACACCATGCCACTTATCACCATTCTGCAACGCGTCAATGTTGTTTGACGAGAAATCCACGCTCTTGAATCTATAAACCGACTTAGCGGTAAAGAGGTCAGGAAGCTCGGTCAACTTATTATTCGAGCAGGTGAAATCCTCCAATTGACTATAACCGCAGAAATAGTCATCCTCAACAACCGAGATATTCTCTATCTGGTTGTAGTCATAGATAAGCGTTGTTGGGTTTACCTCCTTACCAAATGGGTGAATGGTTGTAAGTTTATTGCTATTGCAATCCAAAAGACCAATCTTCGACATACGCTTCAAATAGTCATACGATGGTGTCTCTGTAAGGTTGTTGAAACCAAGATATAGAATCTGCACCTTAGCTCCCGAAGCGCCATCAATCAACGCCACCCAGTCCTTCAAAAGCTGCTCGCCCGAGATACCATAGTTCATCGCCACATTCAACGACTGTATATTTGGCAACTCAGTAATAAGTTCGCTTGGCAGAGCCTTTAGGTTTGGACAGTTGTAGATCTCCACATCGGCAAGGTTTTCAAAGTTATTCCAACTCAACTCCTCACCATAGTATGGCGACTCCTTTTTAATATCACGGAAGAACTCATCTTCTCTGATAGGTGCATTTGCGATAAAGAACTGCTCGAGCTTTGTAAGGCGCATCATCGCACGCGAGATACCTGTAATGCCGTTTGTTAGGTTACCAAACGCTACATCCTTGCGGCTAACACGACTCTCGAGGATTGGACGCTGTGTAGCATCGTTATTGATAGCACTCTTTAACTCACGACTTAGACCCTCACGCACATCACGCTTTAGAACATTATTATAATAGCTCATAGCACTGAGACGACCAGCCTTAGCATCGCCATCGTAGCCACCAATAAGCTCGTTGTGGTTACCCAAATAGAGGAGTTTAAGATCGGTAAGCTGACCGATAGCATCAGGCACAACACCCTTAGCGCCAAAGCCCGAGAGGTTGAGATTCTCAACACGACCCTCAGCGTTAAGCGTAACACCTGGCTGGTCACCCCACATATCCTTATCCTTATTGAAGTTCCAGTTGCTACCCGCAGGGTACTCCTCGCCATGGAACGACCAATTCTCGCCATCCAAAGCCTCCCATATAAGCTTCAAGGCTTCGTAGTCTTTGATATGCTCAGCAGTCTCAGATAGCTTAATAGGAACATCCTCAACAATATGCAACTGGTTATCCTTAACGCTAAACGTTCTATTTAGATCTTCGATAGAGGCTTCGCCAAGCTTCTTCTTAGCCTTAGCATCTGAGTATGTTGTGTAAGAGGTGATGGTGTAATCACCAGCCTCCAACCAGAAGCTCTCCTCACACTCGATATAGGAAGTAAGAATCTTCTTTTTCTTATCTTCAGCGCTCTCCACAAACTCCTCTACAAGTGACAACTTACGCGCCTCCAAGGTCTCATTTCCAGGGAAGTCTGTTCTCTTTACTTTGATATCTATCGCCTTGATATTCTCAAAGAGGTATTCACCATTAGCGCGTGTCTCCTCTGTCTCCTCCTTACCAAAGAGGCTCTTAACCAATCTAAAGCCAACCTTACCGCGCTTAACAGCATTCTCTACACCTATCTCACATATCGAGAGTCCATTCTTCACAACCTCGAACTCCAAACCATTGCATTCATCATCGAAAAGAGGGTTATCGCAGTTATCGTAGAGCTTATAGCCCAAAACCCTATAACTGCCAACAAGCATACGAATCTTATCACTCGTAACACCCCACTCTGCCAACTCCTTGTCGTAATAGGTGATAGGCAGTGTCTGCGTTAATGAGATAACATCGTCAAGTGGCTGTAAGGTAATAGTAATCTTATGCGCATCCGAGAGCCACTCGAACAGCGCGCGCGATGATGTCTCAGCATCAGCCTCAGGCTGCGACGCCTTGACCAATCTAAATGCCACATATCCATACTCTGTCCCCTGCTCCTCGACCGGATCATGCTGACAAGCAGTCATCAGGAGGGTTGCAAATGCGACTATCGCTGTACAAAGTAGTATGATTTTTTTGCTCATACCGAAATCTTTTTGTTGTTATACCTATTTTGTTGGAGGGGTTACAACGAGGAGCTTCTTAGCCTCGCCATCCACCTTGAATACTGCATATATATTCTCACCGCCAATCTCAAAGCCTGCCTTTGGGCCATAGAGATGCAATGATAGAAGTTCGTCTACATTCTCGCCAACGTAGTACTCCTTATCCTCCGCCTTCAACAACTCACCCTTATACCATACTTCTACTCCAACTCTACCCGCTTCAAGATTCTCTGTTGTCCAATCCTCAACACGTGGGTTTATGACAATACATGGCTGCTTGCCTGGAACAGAGTTGACAAATGGAACGATGTAGGCCTCCTCAACACCATACTGCGCCATTACCGCACTATCAGTATAGCACAATGCTGGAATATCGTATGCTGTAAGCGAGTGATACACATGCATCTGGGTTGCAGTATCTACAACCACCTCAGAGCCAGACTGTGTCAACGATGCAACAATATACTGTCTGTATTCAGCTCCAATTGTTGGCATATCAATACCAGAGCTATTATCCGCCTCATATATGATTCCTGTCTTCAAGTCGGCAAGCACAAAGTTATATACCTCTTGTGGGAGCGCCAAAACATAGCCATAACGTGGCTTTGCAGCTGGATCTACGGTAAGCGTTCTGCTATACTTATCGAAGTGCATCCAAAGATTTGCCTCTTCCTCGTTAAAGGCCTCCATAGTGTGAATACCACGCTCGATAACTTTCTCAACGTAGATAACATGGAAGATATTCTTGTTCGCAACGATATTGTACTCGAGCTTATCCTGATATGTCGTAGTCTCACCCTCGTCATTGGTCTGGCTAAATGTCTTACCATCAGCCGTAACATCCCACTCCAACAGGTTTGTAGGAGCAGTGATTACAATATTTCGTCCCATGCCATCGTAGGTGATAGGACACGCAAAGGTCCTATCCTCGCTACCCTTATCATCAGAGAAGACCATCACATGACCATCCTCCTTCTTGATTGCATAACGCTCTCTATCGCCGTCAGGAACGATTCGAAGAAGAGCCTCAACCTGCTCACCCGCACGACCTGAGATCGAGCCATCTTTAATCTCAACCCAATCAGGCCACTCAACAGCCTTAAAGTCAAAATTAGCCTCAACATAGACAAGTGTATAGGCATCATAGCTAATCTTGATAACGCCATTTGTAGAGGTATCTGTGGCATCCGAAATCTTGATATAGAACTTATCTGGTCCGCGCAATATGCGAGCAATAACCGCCTTATGACTACCCATAACGATAGTAATCTCGGCCTCAGTTACCTCATCCTTAATCTGCTCATTACCAATCACAATTGCTACTTCATGTGTACCTGCACGACCTGAAATATCCTGAAAATTGCCACCCGAAGTCTTAAACTTACACCACATCTTATTAGAGCTCAAACGCCAATTATTTTGAGCAGAGAATACAATCTTACACTCCTCACCGGCATCACACTCAATAACTGCCATATCGGGCAACTGAGGTATAGTCTCCTTCTCCTCATTGCCACACGATACTGCTCCAAGGGTCATTGATAGCAAAAGTATCATCGACCATAGTTTGTTTAGATTTAGACTCTTCATATTCTTATATTATTATTATTATCAACCTTAGAATCCCTCGCGCATAATACGCTCCGCCTCGTCATCGCTAATCCACTCGAAGATATTGACATAGACACCCACAGTACCTACGTTATCTACATACATCATCGTGTACAAGACCATAAAGTTCTCGCAAGTGCCATAATATGAGGTATAACCCGTAGGTTCGCTCATCATCAACTTGCCATTACCATATATAGTACCAAATGCCTCACCAGTAGAACCAATCACCTGAGCATCAGGCACAATAACACGTGGCTCCAATGGGTCTTTATCATCGAACTCAACCTCTATATCGTAGCCCTCATAGAACATCTCCTCGATAATAAGGCTATTCTTATTCTTGCCTTGCTTCGTGCGCACCAGGCGTGCATCACTATTCATATACTGCATAGTCCACGAAGAGGTCATCTTGGCATATCCCACAAAATTCTGGATATCGAACTTACAGCAACGCTGCAACTTCACCTCGCTGCGTGTGCCATAAAGCTCCGATACATTCTCCTCATCGAGCACCAAGCTAAGGCATAATGTAAGTTCCTCACCAACAGGGATATTCTCCGCCATACCACGAATACGCAACGCTGTGGTAAGCTCACCCGCAGGGATAGTCAACGTATTAGACTCAACGACGTAGTGCAAACCCTCGATGGCGCTACTCTCCGACCACAGAACCTCAACACCGATATTACGGTCGTAGTCCATCACCTTAGTAGCCGAAATGGTTATCTCGTGCCACTGCTCGTCACCACTCTCATCCTCCTTATCCTGCTCCATAATACCCAACGTATAGCTCTCTGCCGAGAACATAATAATATCGGGGTTTACAGGTACAGTAAAGTCTGACTTACACGCTGTTAACGCAAATGCTATACAGATTGTTAATAGATGTTTTATCTTCATAACTTACTTTGTTTCTATATGTTGCTATCGTTTGGTTCTATCATCGAGCCTGGTGCTTCGAGTTCGTGCTTAGGGATAGGCCATACGAAGAATACATTGTCTGACTCAATCTTTAGCGACGAGCCATTCTCCAACGACTGCTCCTGAGGCTTACGCTCGAAGCCCTTACCCCAGCGCTTGAGGTCCATAAGGCGGAAGCCCTCCATATACAACTCCTTGACGCGCTCCTCCTCGATAATCTCCATTGCCGTATCCTTAGTCATCGCGACACTGCTACCGTATGACTCATATCGCGCCGCACGCAATGTTGCAATATCCTCCCCAGCAAGCCCATAGTTCTCCTTCATAGCATAGGCTTCAGCACGAATAAGATACTGCTCAGCAAGGCGGAATGGCTTAGGCATTGTAGTGTGCAATATGTTGCTATTGTAGAAGTTCATATTACCGAAATACTTAACAAGCAGCGGCCACTGCAAGCCGTGGTCGTAGCCTGTTTGATAGGTATAAAAGTAGTTACCGTATCTTAGGTCGCTCTGATCGTATAGGTTGAGCACCCACTCAGCAGGCACATAGTCTGGCTTCATACTACGGTAGTCGTAGTTGAAGAATGGCTGACCTAAAGCACCACCGTATGAGTTGATTGTGTAGCCCACCTTCCAGATAATCTCCGTAGCATCGTCATACTGCCACATATAGGTAAAGTAGCTCATACCAGAGCTATACTCTACGTTTGCTGGCGAGAGGGCGTAATATCCACTATCGATAACCTTCGATGCATACTCAATCGCTGTGTCGTAGTCCTTCATATATAATGCTACGCGCGCGCGAAGGGCGTATGCGGTATACTCATTAAAATATGTTGAACTAAACAGCGCTCCAGAGAAACTATCCTCGTCAAGATCCATCAACTCGATAGCCGTATCGAGATCCTTGATTACCCTCTTATATGAATCCTCGAGTGTTGCACGCACTATAGGTTCGTCAGTGTTGTACTTTGTTACAATCACCACACCTGGCTCCAAGAGTGTATTCTCATTGTAGTCCTTGCAGTAGAGCTTAATAAGCTCCGAGTATGCCAAGGCGCGAGCAAAGTATGCCTCACCGCATATCTGATTAAAATACTCAAACTCCTCGTCTGTTGTGAGCGTCTGCTCCACGCGAGGAGCATACTGCAACATAAAGTTGGCATTAGCAATAACAGCGTATAGAGATGCATATACTGACGTAATCTCTGAGTTTGTAGCCAGAATATCCCAGCGCCATATATTACCATAAATATTGGTATAGCCATTCACGGCATACGCCATATCGCACTGCAAATCTGGAAGTAGTGTTAAATAGCCGCTATACAACGTACCACTAAGGAAACTTGCGTAGAGACCTATTGCCGCCTGATCCAATTCATCAAGGGTGTTGATTGCCTTATCGGCAGGGATTGCATAGTTAGGATACTTATCCAAACACGATGTGGCGCTGAGGCTGATAGTAGCAAGCATCGCCACAGAGATAAATGCGTGATATATCTTTTTCATAATCATAGATATACGATGTTTAGAAGTTCAAATCTACACCCATAGAGTATTGGCGCGACATTGGGTACTGCGCCTTATATACGTTGCCCGACGACTCTGGATCAAGACCCGTAAATGGAGTCAAGGTAAAGAGGTTCTGCGCCTGAATATAGAGTCGTGCTGCGCTAAATACCTTAACCTTACGAAGTGCACTGCGTGGCACCGAGTAGCTAAGCATCAAGTTCTTCAAGCGTAGGAACGAGGCATTCTCCAAGAAGCGAGAGTCCATCTGTGGGGTTACGCCATAGCGAGGAATATCCTTCACATCACCAGGCTTCATCCAACGGTCGGTAAGCAGTCTGCGCGACTGGTTATATGCCGAGTAGAGTCCGTTACTCTCCTCGAAGAAGCGGTCGTTGTTGAACATCCAGCGGTCCGCAACCCAACTAAACTGCGATGATAGCGTAAAGCCCTTCCAAGTGATTGAAGTACCAAAACCACCCTGCCATGGGGCGATATAGCTCTTGCCAATCATCTTCTTATCGCTCTCGCGGTACTCCGTAGTGATATTGTCTTCGGCATCCAACCACCACGCATCACCATTTGCAGGGTTAACGCCCGCATAGCGGTTTACGAAGAACTCACCTACCGAGTGCCCCTTCATAAGCTTTGTATTTGTAGAGGATAGCTCATACTCATTAAGGTCGCCATATAGCTCAGTAATCACATTCTTATTATACGATACGTTTGCCGAAACATTCCATACGAAGTTATGGCTACGCACGATGTCTGCATTGAGTTGGAGCTCAATACCGCCATTCACCATAGCACCGATATTATCCCAACGGAAGCCCTCGCCCTTATCGGCATACGACACAGGCACAGACATAAGCATATCCGTTGTGAGTTTATTATAGACCTCCAAGTCGACATTCAAACGATTCCAGAAGCCGAGGTGGAAGGCGATGTTTGTTGTCCACAACTTCTCCCAACCAAGATCCTCATTACCGCTCTGCATTGGATAGATACCCATCTGGTCGTTGTAGTTAGCACCACCACCAACCAATGCCAAGTGGTCGTAATTAGGAATTGAAGAGTTACCCGAAGTACCGGTACTGAACGCCACCTGAGCATTCGACAACCAATCTACACCATCCAAGAATGCCTCCTTGCGCGCATTCCACATAAGACCAACCGACCAGAATGTAGCCCAGCGACCGCTCTTACCGAAGCGTGATGAGTCATCAGTACGCAACGACATATCTACATAATAGCGATTATCGAAGCTATACTCACCACGACCAAAGAATGACAAATAACTATACGAATCGGTAACATCGCTCCATACCGAAGCACGTGAGCCCGAAGATAGCGTAGTTAGGAAGTCGTTATTCTGACCCTGGGTGATAAGCTGGAAGCCCTCGTAATAGTAGTTGACACCCTCCTGACCGAGCATAAAGTTGAGCGAGTGGCGGTTGTCTATATTCTTCTGATATGTAGCCGTATTGGTGATTGTAAGGTTTACGGTGTTATATGCCGCACGACCCGCAGCACCTACGCCATTATTCGCCACATAGCTTGGCATAGACTGCATAAAGGCTGTCGAGTTGGTGTAGTCGGCACCCATCTGCGAACGGAATGTAAAGCCCTTGAATGGGGTCAACTCCACAAATAGCGTCGACAACGCCTTATACTTCTTATTTAGCTGCTGGTTGTTATTCATCCACTCCAATGGGTTCTGACCCGTACCCTTCCATGAGCCATCAGCCTCCGACGCGATAGAGCCATCCTCACGGTATGGATTCCAATAAGGCAACATAAAGCGGCTCGCCGAAATTGGAGAATAGAGCGCATACTCGCCATCCTCAGCCTGACGCACCTCCTCGTATACAATCATCGAGTTGGTACCCAATCGCAACCACTCCGAAGCCTTGACATCGGCATTAGAACGGAGATTATAGCGGCGGAACATAGAGCTATGCGCAATACCATCCTGATCATAGAATGAGCCAGATACGTAGTAATTCATCTTATCCGTAGCTCGGCTAATAGAGAGGTCGTAGCTCTGCAACACGGCGCGGTCGTTAAAGACCATATCAAGCCAATTAACATCTATCTGCGAGAGAACATCGTAATTTTTGCCCGCATCGAGACCAATCTCCTTCTCGAATCTGATACGCTCATCGGTATTCATCAGATTCCAATTTCCGTGAGCCAACTGCGAAATACCAAACTGGCTGCGGAAGGTAACCTTTGCACTATCAGATGTAGTACCGCGCTTAGTGGTGATAACCACAACACCATTTGCAGCACGCGCACCATAGATTGATGAAGAGGAAGCATCCTTCAAAACAGATACAGACTCGATATCCGATGGTGAGATAGCATTGAAATCAGAGCTTGAAATAGGCACACCATCGAGGATAAATAGTGGTGCTGTACCAGAGTTGATAGAGTTTGTACCACGAATCTGGAATGTCGCCGCCTTTGATGGCTCACCAGAGTTCGACAAGACCATAAGACCTGGGCTCTGACCCTGCAACGCCTGATCGAAGCCCGCCGCTGGCACGCTCTCCAACTTCTCGCTCTTAACGGTCGACACCGAACCTGCGATAGTACCCTTCTTACGCGTACCATAAGCTACCACCACAACCTCTTCAAGTTGGTCGACAACATCGAACTCCAACGCAACGTCATGGCGCAACTCGCGCTGACCCACAGGAACAACCCACTCGACGGTCTTATAACCCAAGTATTGGTAGACAAGGGTTGTACCCTCAGCCACCGTAACCGAGTATCCTCCATCGACACCTGTCGTCACACCCGTACCTGGACCTGTGACGATACTCACACCTATCAACGGCGTTGAGTCCGAAGCATCGGTAACAACACCCTTAACCGTAATTCTCTGTTGCGCAGATGCCGTTACAACCGAACACAACAGCATCGCAAGTGATAGTAGTTTGTATAATTGTCTCATTGAATTACTAATTTCTTCAATAATCATATTATAAATTGTGGACAAATATAAGTATAAATTTCCAATTTTTAGCATTTATTTACAAAAAAACTACCATTTATGGTCAATATTTAACAATTCCTATCTCAGCACATAAGAGGAATTTAGTTTTTCATAATTTGCTATTTGGTCTAATTTTCACACTCCACCCTCAATTTAGGTATTTATACTACCGATTGGAGGGGTAAATTTAGATAACTTTGCCCCTGTAAATAGCATCTAAATATGGGAAAATATTTCGATATGCTCACTGAGGATGTACGCCTCAAAGAGGGTCTTAAAGCCTGCATGAACTGCGGCGTATGCACTGCCGTATGCCCCGCTGCGGAGTTCTACAACTACGACCCGCGACAGATTGTCGCCATAGTACAGACTCGCGACGACAATGAGATTGAGCGACTATTAAAAGAGGATACTATCTGGTATTGTGGAGAGTGTATGTCGTGCCGACCACGATGCCCAAGAGGCAATACCCCAGGATATGTGATTCAGGCACTTAGAACACTATCACAGCGTCTTGGGTTCTTCGTAGAGAGCGAAAAGGGACGACAGCAGTTAGCCCTTAAACGCTTTATTGGCGACAATATCCTTAAAACAGGCTACTGCCTCACACCTCGCAATATTCGCCCCGACCTACACCCCGAGCAGGGACACATCTGGGAGTGGATATATGAGAACGACAACGACATATTTGGCAAGTTCTCAGATTGTTATGGCACGGAGGGTGCAGGAGCATTGCGCCGTGTAGACAAGGAGTCGATGGATGAGATTCGCCGCATATTTGAGGTTAGCGGCGGCAAGGCATTCTACGACAATATCGAGCACCACTCCGAGCGTAAAGCACGCGAGATGGGCTACGATGGTGCTAACGAGGAGTACCTTATGGATGTATACACACTTAATTCTGAGAATCACTATTAAAATGGGAGCACGAAGAGCATCATGGCAGGAGTACCAGAAGGATATTGCCGATGACAAATACTATTATGCCCGTAGCTGCATACGCCAAAACTTCTTTCCTGGAAGCGAAAAGGCATTTCTTGACATTCTTTCAAAGGATTTAGGCAAGGATATATTCGACGATCCGTTGCACACCTCCTGCACAGGCATTGGCTACCACTCCGACGTTGTTCCATTGGAGACTATAATGACGGTTGTCGCGCGCCAATTTGCCCTGATGGCAGAGGCTGGTTATGAGAACTTTATATCATCCTGCATAACATCTTTCGGTATCTACAACGAGGTTCTCTCAACATGGGAGGAGTTTCCCGAAACCGAGGAGCGCACACGCAAATATTTAAGGGAGGCAACAGGGCGCGAGCTTGTAAAACCGCGCTCCATAGCCCACACCTCCGACATCATATTCGCCCATCGCCACGCCATCGCCCAGAAGGCAAAGCGTCGCTTAGTGAACATCAACACCGGTGAGCCACTACGTGTTGTGGAGCATATCGGCTGCCACTACGCCAAGATATTTCCAAAATCGGGCATTGGAGGCTCAGAGTTTCCATACGTCTTGGCAGGAATGATCGAAGCATGGGGAGGCGAAGTTATAGACTATCCAGAGCGCAGACACTGCTGTGGCTTTGGATTTAGAAACTATTTAGTGCAGGCAAATCGTGGCTCGTCGATAGCCAACTCGCATAAGAAACTCGACAGCATGGCGCCCTATAAACCCGATTTCATAGTGGCAAACTGCCCTGGTTGCACGATGTTCCTCGACAAGTGGCAATACACTATCGCTGAGATGGATGGCACAATATATGGCGCAAATGGCAAGGGTATACCGGTGCTTACATACGAGGAGATGGCGGGCTTGGTATTGGGCTACGACCCTTGGGAGCTTGGCATGCAATTTCATCAGGTCGACGTAGAGCCACTGCTCGACAAGTTAGGTGTTGAGTACGATCCTAAGAGCAAGTATTTGGGCAAGGATAACAAGTACATCGGCAAGCCCAAACCCGCAGCCGTAAACTGCGAGTCGGAGCGATATATATACGAAATGAAGGAGAACTTAGAGAGATGGTAAAGCGTGTAGTTATAGTAGGTGGTGGCGCTGCGGGTATGCAGACCGCCCTCGAACTCAAATCACGAGGCATAGAGCCAATAATCGTAGAGCGCGACATAGAGCTTGGCGGCAAGGCGCGCGGTTGGCACAAGCTATTCCCCACGTTCACACCCGCCAAAGAGGTGCTTAGCGAGATTGTCGACCGCGTGAAGCAGGCGCGCATACGATGCTTCCTCGGGCAGGAGGTGAAACATATAGCCTCTGATGGCGTAACACTGCGTTCCGACGAGCGCATACTTGCCGATGCAGTGGTTATAGCCACTGGCTTCACCCTCTTCGATGCTCACCGCAAGCAGGAGTACGGATATGGTCTCTACGACAATGTTATCACCTCGGTAGACCTTGAACGAATGATGAATGGCGGCAAAATAACCCTCGCAGATGGCTCGGAACCTCGACGCATAGCGATACTACACTGCGTAGGCTCGCGCGACGAAAAGGTGGGACAGCGCCACTGCTCGAAGGTATGCTGCATTACAGGCGTTAAGCAAGCCATCGAGCTAAAACAGCGCTTCCCCGATGCCGAGGTCTTTAACTTCTATATGGATATTCGTATGTTCGGACCAGGCTACGAGGAGCTATACCGCGAAGCTCAGGAGCGCTACAACGTGCACTTCGTGCGTGGTCGCATCTCTGAGGCGGCAGAGACAATAAACAAGCGCATACAGATTAAGGCAGAGGATACCCTTACGGGTCGCCCTCTACGTATGACAGTAGATATGCTCGTACTCTTGGTCGGTATGAATGCCAATTATGAGAATGGCGAGCTCGCTGCATCGGCTGGATTATCATTGGCACCAAATGGCTACTTCCGCGCACGAAATCCATTTCTCGGTGCGGTATATAGCGAGCGTGAGGGCATCTTCTTCGCGGGCACAGCAACAGCCCCAAAGAGCCTTGCCGACACCCTTGCCGAGGCATCATTAACTGCCTCGGCGGTAGATGAATATTTACGAAATAAGTTTCCGCAATGGGAGTAACTAACTTTGGATATAATATCAGCCGTCCGCGTATTATCGATCTCGACAACAACGACCTGCGCAAGAGCTTCGACATCCTTACCGAGATGCCAGAACTGCAAACCTGCATAGGTTGTGGCTCGTGCACAGCATCCTGCACCGCGGGCAACCTCACCGACTTTAACTTTCGCAAACTCCACACCGCTGTACGCCGTGGCGAATACAAGGGTGCATACGAGGAGATAAGCAAATGTATGCTCTGCGGAAAGTGTCGATTGGTATGCCCTCGCGGTATCAACACTCGCGGCTTGGTGATGCTAATAAAACGCAAACTCGGAGACTTCTAAACCCCACGTTCTATGACCTTCTATGCCCCATTTACCATACCATTTATCATAGGCTCAACACTGATGTTTGCCATAATAGCCGCAAAATGGATACTCTGGTTCATACACCTCCCAAAGGTTGACCGCAGACTTGTGCGCCACAACTTTTTCACTCGCAAGACCGCACTCGCAACCGTCGAGGTAGTCCGCGAGAGTCTACTCCATGCGCGCATCTTCAAAGTCAACCCCCTGCTTGGCTATATGCATATGTCATTAGCATTCGGTTGGTTTCTACTTATTGCGGTGGGTTGGATAGAGACTATCGCCTATCTCGGCTTTGAGCCAATACCGCTACAAGGTCACGTCTTCTTCAAATACTTTATACCGCTAAACAACATCACGGAGCACCATCCACTCTTCGAGCAACTTATGGATGCACTGCTTCTGTTTGTCCTCTCGGGCGTGGCGTTGGCATGGTATAAACGTCTGCGATCAAAGGCTATGGGTATGCGTAAAACTACAAAACACGTCGCCTTTGACCGCATAGCACTCTCAGCATTATGGTTCGTCTTCCCCGCGCGACTTGTTGCCGAGAGCATCACAGCGGCGATATACGGAGGCAATGGTTTTCTTACGGGTGGCATAGGTAGGGTGCTCGCTAATGCCGTTCCGCAGGATATTTTAACCCTTATATATGAGCCATCGTGGTGGTTCTACTCCTCCGTACTCGGAGTATTCTTCGTCACCCTACCCTTCTCGCGATATATGCATATCTTGACCGAGATACCACTTATATACCTGCGTCGCTGGCAGTTACGCCCCACCTCAGAACGCAAGTCGTACGACAACTTCGAGGTCGAGGCGTGCTCGCGTTGCGGTATATGCATCGACCCCTGCCAACTACAAAGCGTTCTTGGCATAAACGATACGCAATCGGTCTACTACCTGCGCGATAGACGATATAATATGCTATCGTTAAAGGTGGTAAATAACTGCCTTATGTGTGGTCGCTGCGAGACGGTATGCCCCGTAGGCATCAACCTCGCTACCCTACGCCTTAACTCACGCGCCAAACGCCGCAACATCCCCAACGAGGGACGATATAAATATATAAAGGGCTTGGACCGCTCCTCGGGCGGGGGTCGCGTAGGCTATTTTGCAGGCTGTATGACATCCCTTACTCCTGGCACTCAACGCTCTATGGAGCAGATATTCAGCGCCGTTAACGAAGATGTCTGGTACGCCGACAAGGAGGGGGGCGTATGCTGTGGTCGCCCACTGATGCTCTCAGGCGAGACGGACGCCGCACGTAAAATGGTGGCATATAACACCGACCTTATCCGCAAGCACGAGATTACAACCCTTGTAACCTCCTGCCCTATATGTCTGCGCGTATTTAAGGAGAGCTACCACCTCGATGGCATTGAGGTACTCCACCACTCCGAGTATATCGAGCGACTTATCGCCGAGGGTAGACTACGCCTAAGACTCTCAACCGAAAGCTACACCTACCATGACCCCTGCGAGCTGGGTCGCGGACTTGGCATCTACGATGCTCCACGCAATGTAATATCTACGGTAGGCAACCTCCGCGAGGCTGAGCATAACAGAGAACATTCGCTCTGCTGCGGCTCGTCGCTGGCAAATACAGTTATCAACGACAACCAGCAACAGACAATCGCCAAACGTGTGAGCGAGGAGCTTGCCGCTACAGGATGCGACACGATTGTAACCTCCTGCCCACTATGCAATAAGACAATCGCCCGCACCACAACGACAAAAGTAGAGGATATCGCAGAGATAATAGCAAAAAATATTTACAACCTCAACTAACTCACTATCTGCACATTAATATGTTTTGCAAAATTATTTTATAAAAAATTTACAAAAATATTTGCTCAAACGAGAATTTTGCACTATCTTTGCACTCGCATTTAAGGAAAATCGGTCGCAGACCATTTGACGATACATCGCGGGGTAGAGCAGTTGGCAGCTCGTCGGGCTCATAACCCGGAGGTCGGAGGTTCGAGTCCTCCCCCCGCTACTACAAACATCGGTAAACACGCTAATAATCAGTGATTTACCGATGTTTTTATTTTTATCGTTGGCG
>JAEIGA010007504.1_pt1 | contig 16555 bp, 10 predicted proteins | sample 9270691 | NCBI WGS metagenome assembly JAEIGA01 (sample SAMN17057246, study PRJNA624740) | gut metagenome | biome: biome; isolation source: fecal sample | host: Bos grunniens | place: China: Xizang | collected 2019
TCTGTTTTTAGTTCTATTACACAACGTGTATCAAATGGAATAAACCATTGTGAAATAAAAGCTACCAGTTGTTCTATACTTTTTTGCAAATTACTATATTCTTCGTTTGTTAGTTTTGGAATCCAAACCTTGTATGTAATCATAGGTTGTGTATCCATGCTCTTGTCGCTCCAGTTGTAACAAGAAATGTGTGTTGTGACTCTATGGTTTAAGATAACTCTCAACAAATCACCTATTTTGTGAAAATTGCCACGTATATGACTTGCCTGTGGCAACAATTTCATCATTTCTTTTACATACGGATTTTGCTCCTCATCTATATCTACTCCGTAAAATGTTTTTAGTATAACATTTAATTTATTGTTGAGTAAATCTGCTAAATCTTCTTCGTTGTGAATACTATCTCTTAAATGCCAAGAGTCGAACGGAACAAAAAGTTCTTCTAAAAGTTTTTTGCGATGACTAAGTGCTTCGTATCTTTCTGGGAAATCTTTACCTCTAAGTTCGTCTTCTGTACTAATTAAACCTTGAGGAAGCAGTTTCAACAATCCATCACGTGAAAGTGATATTTGAGAGTTTGACTCTTCTAATTGCAGAATATCCTCACTATAGTTGCGATAAAAAGCACCTTTATCTCGTGCTATCCAGCGTTCTGTTTTTTCGGGATATAGGTGGTTTAGTAGCACCTCTGCCCTGATTTCTGATATGTTTGTATTTTTCATAAAGTTAGGAGTTAGGAATTAGGAGTTGACCCTAACTCAACGTAAAATTCTCTCTCATCCCTAAAGTGTAACACATCTTGCTCTGGAATGCCAAGTTGTTTTAGTGTTAGGTTTTTGTATTTAAAATCTTCATTGATACCACGAATGGTGTGTTGGTAAAACAGTCCCATTGGTTTTGAACATAAAACCTCATCATTTTCTATAAATGCAGCAACCTTTGTTTCTGGCAGCATCACTTCATACTTTTCACCTGTGCTTCTATCTTCTATAAAATCTACAAAGGCTTGATTTCTTAAAACAATTTCTGCTTCTTGCTGGGTGATATTTTCCTTTATCCAAGTGAAAACTTCTTCTAGTGTGTTAAGATTGGTAAGAGAAGATTCCACTATAGGAGACCAACTCTCGTGCATAGGGCAATCGTCGTCCCATGCCTTGTGAGAAACCAATCTCACTGTCATTGAAGCCCCATCGTAGCAAAACATTTTACCACAAAGAGATGTAAGTTCGCCAGAGGCAAGTTCCTCTTTATGAATCAGTTTCATTGCTTCTTGTGCTTGAACAGCACCTATAATAGATGCCACCACAGGTGTTGTTGGCACTCTGCCACTTTCTACATCCCTTTTAATTGCCACAGCACACGAAGTACCACGTTTTAGTTCTTCAAGGGCAGAAGGCTCAAGTGTGCAAGCATAACAATTTTGTCCTGGAATAAACACTTTGGCAACACCTTCTAGTGCATTTATACCTCCATCTACCCAAGGCACACCTGCGCGCATACATAATCGATTGAGTGTGTAGCGAGCCCATCTATTGTCCAAACAGCCCACCACCACATTCATTTTACGAATAAGTCCTAGACCTACACCACTAGCAATATCGTCCACTATAGTGGTAACATTTATATTAGGATTTATTCTTTTTACACTCTCTGCAGCAGCCTCTACCTTGTAATGATGCATCAAAGCATCTTCCGATGTAAAAAGAATAGAACGAGTAAGATTACTATATTCAACCTTGTCAAAATCTACTAAGACAAGATTTCCAACACCAAAAAGCGCCAAGTTTTTTATCACTTCGTTGCCAAGAGCACCACAACCCACTACCATAACGTGAGCAGAAGACACCTTTTGCTGTTTAAACCAAGAAAGTTTAGGGAAAATATCACTCCCCCATTCCTCTAACGTAACTGTTTCTATGTCATTTTCTTTAGACATGGTTTTTGGTATTTGCACGTGGCAAAAGTATGTAAAACTTCCACTTGAGATCTCTTTTGGGAGTAATCTTTAACATAAATAACATTTTTTCATTCTTCGATACTTTTTTATGCTTTTAACATTAAAATTGTTAAACGAAAGTCTTGAAAATGAGGATTTTATGTAACGAATTGTTAAAATTTACTTTCTCAAACGTTTTAAATGTAAAATGTTAAAAAATTGATTAATTATATTCAACAAAAAAAATAGTGGCATAGTTTTTTAGATACCTTTGTCACACGTATTTAAAGGAAACAATTAAAAAAGAAATTTATGGCTAAATATGTATGCATGGGAGCCATGCTAAAATGTAGTTTTGGAATGGCACCTTCCACTTTGATGGTTACAATTCCACTTCGTCCTACTATTCAAAATAAGTTTAAAGCCAACATTATGGACTTTGCACCTATGATGAATATTATGCCGTTTGGTATGTGTCAGTCTATGGCCAACCCAACAGTAGCTTCTGCCACCGCAGCTGCTATGGGTGTGCTTACACCAATGCCTTGCATTCCAGTGATTGTGTCGCCTTGGGCCCCAGGAGGTAAAGAATTGGTTTCAAATATGCCAGCGCTTCTAGACAATTGTAAAACAATGTGCGCCTACGGAGGTAATATCTCTATTACAAACCCTGGCCACACCGAAAATACAACAGGAAAATAACATTAATAAATAAACTATGAACAACAAAACTATTAACGAAATTTTTGACGAAACAAAACAAAAAATGAACGGCCACACAATGCTGTTTTATTTTCATTTGTCAAATTTATGTATTACAGCAGACCCAATGGCACTTCTTTCTGCCAATATTAAAATAGATAATCAAGAACTTAATCTTGAAGATGTTGCTACTGTTTCTATTCCAAATGACCAACAGTTTGCCGTGATGCCAAAAGATAAGGAATATCTACTTCCTATTACAAAGGCTATCAAACTAGAACATCCAGAATTTAAATTGGAAGAAAAAACTGAAAAAGACGAAATTACTGGCGAAGACAATACTGTAATTTATTACACTATGCCAGAAATGAATAAAGAGCGTCACGATGTTTGTTTGGAACTTATAAAAGCAGACTTTGATGCCACCAACACAAAACTTGAAGCAATTTTCTCACAAGGTTCTGCCAGAGTGGCTGTGAAAATGGCTGGTGCATCTGAAGAAAATATGCAACTTGCAAAAGACAAACTACAAGAAATCTACGATTGGCACACCGACACTGCAAAAAAATTAAAAGAGAATAAAGAAAAAGAGGTGGAAGATGCATTTCAAGCCTACCAAACTGGCAAACAAGAAGAAAGCAAAGCTAGCGAAGAAAAACAAGCTGCCGAAGGTATCGACCAAGTATTCAGCATGGATATGAATAGTATGATTGAGTAATTTTTTTGCTATAAAACACTCTGAACTCTGCGGAATGTGTAATTTTTTGCTACATTCCGCAGGATTCAGAGTATTTTTGTAAAAAAGTTTTAGGTATCTATCATAGAGACAACATAATATCTATAAATTCTTTCTTATAATCAATTGACCAACCTTTAACCAATTGTCCTTCATCATTCATTTTATAGAATGAGTCTTTAGAATCTGATATTAAAATAGCACCAGTATCATGTTTACTCCATATTTTATCATCAAATGATTGAGAATAACCAGAGTAATCAAAAGTCTTCTTTAATCCTTTATAGAAAGCCTCTTTATATCTGTTTTTTTCTTCATCGGCAGCATTATCTGAAATTTTTATATTTTCCTTTAACTCATTCTCGTTATTATCATACTTAGCATCTCTAAGGTCTAAATATTTATATTCAGATTTCGTAGCTACCATAGCTTTTAATTGTTCAAATACTAGTTGTTTAAGTGTTAAAGGCATTGGTGCTTGTAGGTCATGTACAGCATTTGCATTTGTAAATGCATTTTTAAATGTGCTCCAACTATCATCAACCTGACTATTAAAACAATCAATTTTCGACATCTTGATAAGTTTTTTATACTCTTTAAGATAACTCTCACATTTATTTCTTAGTAAAAGCATTTGGTCTTTATTAGGATCATTCATGTATTGTTGTTCAATATCTCTTTTTGAAATAATACTATTATCAGCATTTATAAAAGCTAATCTTGCAGGCAGAAGTTGAACATCTGCTTTTAATCTATCAGCCCAAGAGTCTAAAGCACTTTTAGCTCTCACGGCTTCTTCTTTAGCTTGCTGAAGTGGTGATAAACTTGTTTTATTTAGGAATGCTACAAGTTTATTATTAGCTTTATCCTTTGTATGATAATATGTAGATGTTTTTCCTTTACCTGCTTCTAAATGTAAATATCTATTTGATTTAATTAGTAATGTACCACCAACAGGACGTAAGAAAACTTCTAGAATATGCCTAATAAGACTTAAATCTATATGGCTTGCTAATCCTCCTACCGTACTTTCAACTAGACCCTCTGCAAAATCTGCAAACATTCCTTTATATTGAAATGCGTCATCTTTAAAATAAGAACCTAAGCAATTTTTGATATTCGTGCCAGACTCTATTTTAAGGTTGTTGCGGGCTTCGATAGTTACATTTTTACCTACTATTTTTACATCACCTGATGGTGCATTTATTGTAATACCCGAGAATGCATCTAATTTAATATTGCCAAAAGGAGAAGACACATTTATGCTTCTTCCATGAGTAGAACCTTTAATGGAATAAATTCCATATCTATCTGCAATTTCAAATCCACCTCCATAATATTTGTTTTCTTCTGAATCGAATTTACCCCAACCAAGACCAAAACTACCTAAGGTCTTCATAAGTGGAAACATATTTGCCACTAGTTTGTGAGCACCACCACCATCTGTAAATGAAATATGGTGTCCGTTGGCAGAACTGATAGACTTCACCTTGCCAGGATCATTGGTTTGCGCTGCAGCAGAAGGCATATTTTTATGGTTGTAAAATGCACCACAAATGTATGGTTTTTCTATATTGCCATCTTCATAGTCTATCAACACTTCATCGCCTTTTGCAGGGGTAAACATAAATCCAGACCCATCTGATGCCATTGGATACGACACACGAATCCATGGAGTTGCATTTTTCCTATTTTGTATGTTATTTAGATGAAACTTTTCAATATTGTCTTTATCTATTTCTTTCTTTTTCTCCTCTATCTCTTTCTTTTGCTCTTCTGTGAGATTTTGTTTATTGATATTTTCTATATTATAGACAAAATTTATTTCTTTCTTTATCTCTTCCCAATATTTATCATCACTCAATACATTTTGCCATGGATATAAAATGCGCACCCTACCAAGACGCTCTGGGTCGTAATTATCTATTACAACAGCCCTTTGTGCAGTAGACTTGCGAACACGTTTCTCTGGCATTGGAAGAGGATAAAAGTGAGAATCTACATCTTTAACTAAAAGAATATCGAAATCATGTCTATAACCTATATTTTTCTTATACAATGAGGTTATATTTAAATTATAAACTACAAACTTAACTTTACTATCTTCTTTTATTTCCACTATATCTCCTAAACTTACATTTGGCATAGCACTTTTTTCTATTCTTGCCTGTCCTGCTTCTGCCCTAGATTGATATTCATATAAGTCTTTATAACCTTTACTATCTCTTGTCTTTATATTTGATGAATATAAAGTCCCTTTAGGAAACTTCTCTTTAAATTTTTCATTTTCTTCTTTTATAGTGTATAAATTACTTCCCTCTGTGAGTAAGGTACTAATTCCTGTTGATATTATTGCATCACTAATAGTTTTATTTAAAAGAACATTACGCACTGCAGTAGAAACATCATTAAATAAATTTGTATAATCATCTCTATTGGTGAACTCATCTTTCTCAATCTTTTCAAAAAATTCTGGCGCATACACTCCATTATAAGAATATACGGCAGACCCTTCTCCATTTTTACTGTAAGACGCGCTATTTCCTGATAAATAGTTCTTATCCAACCAATTACTTTCGTCGGATTCTTCGTATGAATCTATATATTCTACTTCATTTGTAGAAAATTTAATATTGTTAGATTGGGTCGATTTAAGACCTATTCGTAAATTGTTTTCGTTGTCCATGTATAAAAACTCACCATCACGATTGCACATACGCACTAAAAAGTCGTAGAAACTTTCATTGTATTGTACTGCATATGGTATAATAGTTTCTTCTTCTGAGTCTAAAAAGTTTACAACATGTTTCCAAGCGTAATTTTTTACATCATTATTTGTTTCACTATTTGCTATCAACCTAAAATTTTGGAAGTTTCTACTATTATATTTTCGCAAAGTAGGATTTATAATACCATTTACCAAGGTTTTGGCAGTAAATGCCTGACAAAATTTGTCTATTGTTAGAAAATAATCTGCACTATATGCCTTTAAGGTAAAGTCTGTTCCTTTCTTTCTTACATTTACTATAAAATAATCATTGGCATAAATCTTATTACCATTATGCATATCTGCCAATGTAATTAATTTACCTTTAAAATCATCTACCTTTTTAGTTTGGGAAAAAATTGACACTTCTAAACAACCAGGTTTATACATCGCACGTTGAAGTGAGACTGATAATAACATTTCCCCCTTACTTTCTTTTTGTTCTAAACAAAATCTTTGAACTGTAGGGGTGTCTAGTTCTTTGATAATAATTTTGTAAGCCATAAACTAACTATTTATTGTTTATATTTAAACACATAGCTCCAAGTTTTTTAGGTCCTGGAGCTATGAAATAATATATTACATATTATTTATTTTTGTTCTTTTATTTCTTCCTCTTTCAGTTTTGCTGAAAGTTTGCCTGTGGCTGGAGCTCCTGGCATTGCGATACCTTCTGACGTGCTTGGCGACTTAAACGACGAACTTACCTTCATATTCTTCATTTCTATATCACCGCCCTTAATTGCACCTTTGGCAGTAACATCTCCCTGAAGAGTTGTCTTTCCGTATAAATCGAGGTTTCCTCCTCCAACTGCTGTATTGCCGCCCGAAAGTTGTACTACGGCTTTTGCTTGTTGTAGTTCCAAAGTATTTTCGGCGAAGACACCTGCCTTGTCTGATGAAACTTGTACTTGTGCACTCCTATTTTTAGAATCACGAGCACCCATATACATTTTATCTGACAATAACAACATAGTACTACCTTTGGCAAGGGCTTTTTCTGTGCGTTTGTCTTTATCTACATCCATAGATTTCACTTCTAGCACTTTGGCATTTACTGCCACTTTACCAGTTGCTTTACCTTCGGTGTCTGTTACAGAAACATCTACTTTTTCTGCACGTATTGCAATTTTACCATCTTTGGTAAGGGCTTTTTCTTGTTGTTTTTTGTCTTTCCATTCGTAGTCGATGGTTTCTAAATCTATATTTTTAGACTTTATGATTACATCGCCCACTGCTGCGTAGTCGGCTTTGGTGATTTCACCTTTGTCGTTGCGTTCTACTTTTGGATTAAGGGTGCTTATTTCTACTTTGCGAGATGCCATTGTAATAGTGCTATCGTCTTGTAGAGATTCGTCTGCTTTCACGGTGCCAATGTTTACATGTTTGGCAGTGATGCTCACGCCTGATTCTTTGTTTTCACGATAGTTGCCATCGCCATCTACAGAAAGCGCAGTAATATTTTCTGAACGCATGCTTATGAAAGTGCCTGTGGTCTTATCTTTGAATGAAGATTTTGCACTATCCACAGTTTTTTCCATGTCTTCTATGCAAGTTTTTTGTCGGTTTGCCTCTGCAAGTTTTGAAAGCACACTGAAATAACTTGCCATAGAGCTGTAAAGAGTTGCTGAACTTGTTTCAAAAGACTCATATAGTTCAGTTATATCTAGATAGTTTGTACGTACAGACTCTACACTACCCAATAAATCTTCTGTATCTACTACCTTTTTCAAGGTTTTCATATTAGACTCTACCTCACTTTTTAAAGATTTGGCCTGAGATTCAAGGTCTTTTATTTGCGAATCCAACAGTTTGCCCTTGCTTTTAAGAATAGACTTCTTGTTGGCATTTGATAGTGTTGCATTCATTGCAATACCTGTTTCGGAATTGATTTCCACACCTGTGATGCCACCGCAAGCAGGACGTGTAAATACACCTTTAGCATCTTCACTAATAAGTGACACACTACGGCCTTGTGATACCACTTCTGAAAATGGTAGCACTGCGTGTTCGGAGCCATCTTTTCCTGGGTCTTCTGCTATATTGCGTATTTGTGAGGCACGTGTTGTAACACTTCCTCCTAAAAAGCCCCCTATACCAGAAGCCTCTAGATTTACATCGTTGCCACGCACCACTATATGTGAAGGCATATTGTAAAGCACACCGTCTTTATCTACATTGCCTATAATGATTTCTGGAGCAGATAGGATGATGCGATGTTCGTCGCGAATAAATTTTCCTCTTGAAAGTTCTTTAAGTTCGCCTAGAGTATCAGTCAAGTTGTTTTTCATAGACTGTACTTCCATTTTGCAACGCTTAATCTCTTCCAAATCTTTTTTGACATTCTTTTGAAGCTCTTCTAGCTCAGATTGCCATTGCTCAAAATTTTCTGCTATTGTGTTCATAATTGTATTAATTTCCTAAAGTTTGTCCTACTACTTGATTATTTACACTACTCATAATCTCAATAAACTCACTTTTATAATCATTCCACCTTCCTTTTATAAAAGTTCCGTCATTATGCATTTTGAAGAATGTATTTTTGTTATCTGAAAGTAATATTGCACCTTTGTCTTTAGAACTCCACATCTTATCATCCAATAATTCAATAAAACCAGAGACACCTGATGGTTCTAATAAAGAATTAATAGTCTTTGTTTTCAAGACTTCCTGCCATGTTTCTTCTTCGGCTGATGCAACATTTTTTTGTTTTATAGCTTGTTCCAAGGTTTCAATATTATATTCAGTAACTTGACTAATTGATATAAGGTCATTCAATTCCTTATTATTTTCAATTGTATGTTTTAAATAATCAAAATAGACTTTGGACTTATTTAAGCTCACAGATAAGCGTTGATAATCCTGCTCATGATTAAGATTTGATTTCGCAGCATTCCATAAACGAGTAACCTCATCATTGTATACTTGAATATCCAATTTATTAACAAGTTCTTGATACGTATTAAAACACCCAGATATTTCAGTATGTATCAGCTTAATATTATTTTTATAAGAATCATCATCTATATTATCATATTTTGTAGATACTTGATGTCCTCCTACTATTTTAACACTATCTAATTCTTTTAATTTTATCATATTTCCACGATTATCAAAGAAATCTATATTAGCTGTACTATCAAAAAAATCATTATGTTTATATGCGTCTAAAAAATGATTTAATTTAGTTACCCATACATTTAACATCTCCAAAGCAGTATCTACTTCTTCCTTTGCATATTTAAGTGGAGATAACTGTTCTTTGTTTAATAGAGTACTAAAAAACTTATGATGAGATATTTTCTTTTCTGAATCATATGTAAATGTTTTTCCCTCACCAGCCTCCAATCGCATATAACGATTTGATTTTATAAGCATTGTACCACCGATTGGACGTAGAATAGTTTCTAAGTAATTTCTAAAAAAACTCAAATCAATTAGTCCAGCAACAGTTCCCAATATACCATTTACTATTAAATTTGAACCTAAATCATGAATCATCTTGCCAGCTTGCCATCTTCCATTTTTAACGTAATTACCAAAACAATTCTTAATATTTGTTCCAGATTCTAATGTTAAGTTGTTGCGAGCTTCTATACTTACATTTTTACCCACAATTTTCACATCACCAAGAGGAGCATTTATTGTGATTCCCTGAAATGCATCTATACTAACATTTCCAAATGGTGAACTAATATCTATACTTCTATTGTGAGTAGAGCCTTTAATAGAATAAATTCCGTGATAGTCTGAGATTTCAAAACCACCAGCAAAATATTTATCTTCATCTTTCTTATATGTTTTATTGTCAAAAACACCATAAGAACTAATAGTCTTCATTATTGGTAGAAAATTAGCAGCATAACGCTCTGCACTACCATTGTCGAAGAAAGCTATATGGTGACCATTTGTAGAGGTTATTGATTTTACTTTACCATTTGTTTGGCTTTGTGCTAATACAGATGGACGGTGGGAATCACTATAGAATGCACCACTAACGTATGGAGACTCTACATTTTCATTTTCAAAATCGACTAATACTTCATCACCTACTGTTGGAATAAATAACATACCTGCATCTTTTGAGGCCATTGGTGTAGAAATACGAATCCATGGTGTCCAATTATCATCAGTAATAGTTTTATCACCTACTTTTGTATCCTTTTGCCATGGGAACTTCACCCTAACACGACCTATACGGTCTGGGTCAAAATTGTCCATTACAATAGCTCGTTGAGCAGAAGCCTTACGGATTCTTTTCTCTAACATAGGAAGAGGGTAAAATTTATTTGATGTAGAAGTATTATCTGTTTGATTAATACCTTTTACCAATAACAGTTTATATTCCTGCCTATAGCTGTCTTCTTGTTGAGTAGCAGAATCTTGAGGTTCAGACATCTCCTCAGACTTAGTATATTTATCTTTTTTTGAAATAAAATTCACATCCAATTTATATACTACATATTTATCGTTATTAAATACTACTATAGAACCTAATTCTGGAAAATCCACACCCTCACCTAATACTTTAACTTGATAAGATTTTACTTCTTCTAAATTTTTATATAATTCTACATAACTTGCAGTTGTTCTTTTATTATCTGCATATAAATAACCAGAATACCTATCGTTAAAATCTTTTTTATAATCTCTTACCCATTTATTTATATGCGTAAATTGATCTGTAAGAGATAATGATGTTGAAATTAAGGCATCTGACACGGTCTTTTTGTCAAAAAGAGAACGTAACACACTTGCGGCAAGACTGAAATCTGTATAGTATTCATCCCTTTTTACATAATCTTCCCTTTCTGCATTGGGTTCACTTATATTTTCTAAATATTCTGGTGCTAAAACTCCACAATATGAATATATATTTGATTGATTATTTTGATTGTCAGTTGAGCTTGAATTTGAGTTTGAGTCGGAATTTGAACCTGATTCTGAATTTTTATTCGTTATAGGGGCATTGAAATCTCCTAGATAATCACTATCTTTATTTTTTAATTTTCCCAAATAGTCAGGATCTACCCAGTTTGTTGTATCTTCTGTGTTGTATGTCTGAATAAACTCAGCAGTATAACTATCTGTTAATGAAGATGGTTCATCCTCGTTTCCTAAACCTATATGCAATTTATTATCTGTACCAAAATATAGGAACTCACCATCTCGGTTGCACATACGCATTAGAAAATCGTAGAAACTTTCATTGTATTGAACAGCGTATGGAATAATAGATTTTTCATCAAAATTTTGTTGATTGATTACAAGATAGTCAGTTGCGTCTTTCTTAGCATTGGGGTCATTTGAAATTTCGCCTGCTAATGTTCTAAATAAATTAAAGTTTTTACTTACACTATTTTGTAATGTAGGCACTACAATACCATCTTTTAAAGTTTTTCCAGTAAATGCTTGGCAGAACTTATCTATAGTTAAGAAATAATCTGCACTATATGCCTTAAGAGTGTATTCTCTTTGGTTTGCAGCAGAAGATGTAATCTTAAATTTCTTTTCAACTACATAATAGTTTTGTGCCACATAAGTAGTTTCTGATTTATATAAAGATAATCTTATATCATTATAATCTTCTAAATTTACACCTGTAACACTCAATACTACTTCTAAACTATTAGGAGAATACATTTGGGCATTGAACTTAATGTCTTTTACTAGGATACTTCCATCTACACCATTAAGAGGGGTTGGATTTCCTTGAGTAAACTGTCCATTAAATGCTTTTTTATTTTTATCTGAACTTGTAGCATTAATTCCTAATTGATAAATAGTTGCTGCCATAACACTTATTTTTTTAAGGGTTAAACAATTATATTTTAATCTTCAATACTATTAATTGTATCTACAATGATTTTATCATAATCTTTAGGGTGTGACTTTTTAAGATTACCATCTGTTGAAATCTTAAAGAAATTTCTTTTGTCATCGGAAAACAAGATTGCTCCTTTTTCTCGTTCGGTCCACGCCCTTTCGTCATTCAACTTTGAATATTCGGCTATACCTGTTGCTTCTAGTACAGCTTGTTTCAATAATGATTTTATATTTAAAACAGAATTGTCTTTCCTTCTTACTGCATCTTCAATATTAATTCCATCTGTCCATTTGTCCATCTCTATCACATCTGCAAGATTTTTTTGAGACTCAACTGCGATTTTTATTTCCTTATACATCAACTCTTTTACGTTTAATTTATATGGCTGTTCTTCGTCGCTATCCCAATTTTGCATTTGAGAAACAAAAATACTTCCGAAATCTTCCAACTTTGATTTTATATCTTTGTCTTGCAATTTGTAATCATCAAACAATGAATCTTTTATATCCAAAATTTCACCAGCATCTCGGTGAATTGCTCTTAAAAGTCCCCTCTCATCCAACGACAAAGTATATATTCTATCTTCCAATTCTTCTTCTGTAATAATACCTGTATCAGATACAAATTTTTGTCCGATAGACTGGATAATATCACCTCTATGCTCTTTTATTCTCTCTACTAAGTTTGACCATTTATCGCATAGATTGTGATAATTTATTGCTAAAGTATAAGTACCAGAAATAGTCTTAAACAATACATTGCCCACTGTCTGTTCGTTGGTACAAGACAAAAATGATCTAAAGCCATTGTTTGCCCTTTCTCTCTCCACTATAGTTTCTCCATCACCTGCCTCAAGACACATATAACGATTTGACTTCATAAGTAAATTACCTCCAATAGGACGCAATATCACTTCTAAATATGTTCTTATAAAACTAAAATCTATACCTGCTACTTTGTTTAGAATAGCAAAAGGTTCAACAAGCAAACCTAAGTTTTCTTTATTTTTAAAATAACCAGGTATGTTGGTGCCAGATGTTATCGTTAAATTGTTTCGTGCCTCAATATTTACATTTTTACCTACAATATTCACATCGCCCAAAGGAGCTTCTATGTTTATACCAGAAAATGCATCTATACTTACATTTCCAAAAGGAGAACTAATATTTATGCATCTATTGTGAGTAGAACCTGTAATAGAATAAATACCATAATAATCTGCAATTTCAAATCCACCACCAAAATATTTTGTATATGGTCCTTTTAAAATTTGCTGGTCAAGTAAACCATAAGACGCTACAAACTTGGTAAATGGCATTATATTCGCCAAATAACTTTCGCCACCTGCATTGTCTATAAATGAAATATGATGACCATTTGCAGAAGTAATAGATTTTACTATTCCACGTGTTTGGCTTCTTGAAGGTTGAGAAGGTTTATGTGTATAATTGTACAACGAACCACAAACGTATGGTCTCTCCACATTTCCATCTTCATAATCAATCATCACCTCATCTTTCATAGAAGGACTAAACAAGAAACCTGCGTCTTCAGATGCCATCTGCGTAGAAATACGAATCCAAGGAGTACAATTACTACTGTTTAAATCTTCATCATCTTTCTTGATAATACCTTCTTGCCATGGATATTTCACACGCACACGTCCCAAACGTGAAGGATCAAAATTATCTACCACAATAGCTCTTTGAGCAGAAGCCTTTCTAACATATTTCTCTGGCATAGGTATTGGGAAAAAACCTTTAGTGGTTTGAGGCACTAAAAGCAATTCGCACTGTTCTGCATAGTCTGAGGTAAGGGTAAAATTTATTTGATATAATACGTATGAAGTGTTTTTATGAGTAATTATTCCGCCCAAGTCTATATTGGGATGTTTTGTGGCAAAAACTTTTATTTGACCATTTTTTGTTTCTTCTTGAATATTATACAACTCGTGATAACCCTTGTTGTCTCTATTTAAAACTCCTTCTTCTTCTGTTATTATTGGAGAAGAATACAACATTGTATCCTTTGGGTATCTTTTATTGAATATTGTATTAAAAAATAAAACAAAAAGACCATAGTGTGAGTTATTTACCGCTATCATCTCAGCTGCTGCTTGCAACGAATCCTTCAGAGTTCTTTCAAGTGCCATTGCACGTATCACTGTGCAAACCTCAGAGAAAGGATGAGTAAAGTCTTCCCAAGTGGAATATTCCTCTGTTTCAATTTTTTCTAGATATTCTGGAGCCAATGCTCCAAAAGATTTATTTAGTTGTTTCTTTTTTTCTGTTTCATTTTCAGAATCCAATAAATAACTACAATCTACCCAACCTGCTTCGTTAGTTTCATTATAAGATTCCAAATATTCTATTTCTATTGGTTTAAGAAAATCTAAACCTACCGGATTTGTTTGTTTTAATCCTATATTTAATTTACTTTCCTCGTCAAAATATAAAAACTCGCCATCTCTATTGCATATTCTCACCATAAAGTCGTATAAACTTTCATTGTACTGCACTGCATATGGAATCACCGAATCATGAAAGTTTCTTGCACTATTTACTATGTTGTTTGCAATATAACCATTTTTTAAACCTGTTAAAATCTCTCTAAATTTCTCAAAATGGCTACTTTGTGATTTTTGTATACTTGGCTTTATAATACCCTCAACAAGTGTTTTTGCAGTAAAAGCCTGACAAAATTTATCTATTGTAAGAAAGTAATCTATACTATATGCTTTTAAAATTACTTTCTTTACTTTTTTCTTTATATTAAATATGTAATAGTCTTTTGCGAGTGTTGTATTATTGTGTTTAAAGGTAATCAACTTATCACGAAAGTTATCTATACCTTTTTCAGTTTGTATTTCTACTTCTAAGCAACTAGGTTCATACATCTTTTTGCTTAGTGAAGCATTTAGTAATATCTCAGATGTTTGTTGGGAAGTATCTTGTGTATAAGATATTGTTTCTGCGGTATCATCTTTAAATGCTTTTTTGATTTCTACCTTATATCCCATTGTCATAGTTTTAAAATTAACTATTAACTACCAATCTTCTGTGAGTATTAACTCCTATATAATTTACATCATGAAGCAACACCTTCATATTAAGAATCATACTTTGGTTTTTCTTGTTATTTGTACTAAATATCTCCTCTATTTCCACTATATAACCATTTAGCACTGTTGCTGTATCGTATGATTCAACCAAACGGTCGTCGGCATATTTTACATTGTATAAAACAGAAAAAGAATAACACTCCCTTTGTTTTAATATATTGTATAAACTCTTGTAGCCGTCGCCAGAGATGGAACGCAACGTAATGTGTGCAAGTGAAGCATTGGAAGGTCCGTATGGTTGCCCCAACTTATCACGAGAGCGAAATGACTGATAATCAAAATCTTGTATTGTGTACCCGTCTTCTTGACGCAAGTTCTTTAGTTCTGTAATATCTCCTAAAAAAAGAACCGCTTTAAGCTGATTTGAAAAGAATTCGGTCATAATCTGAAATTTTATAAATTGAAATTTTGAAATTCTATTGTGTCCACAATAGTTTTTTCTGCTACAAGCTCAAGTTTTATAAGTCTTAAACTCTTGCCATTTATGTCGTATGACTCACTCATTGAGAAGCAAGAAGCATTCTCGAAAGTCACTATTTTTTTTCCTTCTTGTGATTGTGTTTGAGTTGGAAACTCCAATTCTATCTTGCCAGACAACAGCATTCTCTTGATATACCAGTCGTAGATTGTTAAATCTTCTTTCCCAGGAGATACCAATGTGATTTCTATGCTATTATTTTTAGCTTCTGTATCTGGAAGTCTATAATTATATCCGCAAGAAACCTTGTACTGACAACTTACTACTTGATATTCTTTTTCGTAGCTTCCAATTGAGTTGTCACCTATTTTTAAAGTTGCAGATAATGACATGATATTAAATTATTAAAATAAAGAGAGTTGTTTTTTAAAGGAGTTATTTCTAGCATCCCTTAAGAACAACTCTCACTCACAGTAAATAAATTATAAATAATTATTTCCAAGGGTTTGCGAACTCAACTGGTCCGTTTTTCAATTCTTGGCAAACTATCTCTATTTCTTCATAGTGACCTTCACCATCTTCCCATTTTTCTGTGAAATGTACGCAGTAGCAACCTTTACCGGTAAGTTCTTTCATTGTAGAACCATCTACTGTGTTTGCGAAAGAGATTTTCACGTCACGAGGATCGTTTGCAGAAAGCATCCATTGTAGAAGTTGGTTGTTACCGTCATTCATTGCTTTTACGCGGATAACGATTCTACCACCACGAGGAATACCTGCGATTTGACCTTCACGATCCACTTCTTGGTTAAACTTATAGTCAACCAACATTACTTCACGGGCTTCAAAGCCACTTACCTCCAATTGTACTGGAGTTTTATTTTCTGCCATAATGTTTAAATTTAATTAGTTACACTTTTTGTTAACTTATGCCCAGTCGTTTTCATAAACTACTGAACCAAATTCGATCTTTTGACAAGTAATGACGATTTGTTCTGAGTGTTCTTTTTTGTCTTCCCATTTTTCGTCGAAGTCGATGCAGTAACCA
>JAEIGA010007505.1_pt1 | contig 16554 bp, 15 predicted proteins | sample 9270691 | NCBI WGS metagenome assembly JAEIGA01 (sample SAMN17057246, study PRJNA624740) | gut metagenome | biome: biome; isolation source: fecal sample | host: Bos grunniens | place: China: Xizang | collected 2019
AATCTTCTTGTTTGTGCATCGCATACACCTGTATCAATCGAAGGTATAACACTGATGATTTTAACTTTACCTGCATAATCCGCCAATGTCGCAACAGACAAATCATTACGCAATACAGAAAAATTCGGTGCCTTTTCCCCTACTTTTACTTCTTGACCAATCAATGTTACTGGACTGTTTTTGAATGTTATATTTGCCAATTTACTTCTCCCCTATTCTTTACAAAATATGTATAAATATATTCTATTTGTTTTTATTCTCATAATCAATTAATCAGCTTTACCCTTAGGAAACAGAATTAAAACCTGTTTTTTACTGCGAATTGAGATCTTGCGCAGAATTATTGGGCTTACTGTCCGTCCCCTTATCTTTTTTTCCTATCATTGATTGTATTTTATCCACAGCAGCTGGGGCCAAATCTAAAATTTTATCCAGCAGATGCGTATTCTCATCGAGATGCAACAGTTTCACACCACTTGAATTGACAATTAAAAACGCAATAGGCGTTATAGATACGCCTCCTCCGCTTCCGCCTCCGAATGGCATTCTTTGCTGTTGCTGAGCAGCTCCACTCGCCTGCGGCACACTTCCTTGAAATTCACTGCCTCCCGCTCCGAAACCGAAGCCTACTTTAGAAACGGTCAAGATTACACTTCCATCAGGTGTTTCAACAGGATCACCAATAATCGTATTTACATCAACCATTTCTTTCAAATTTTCCATCGCCGCATGCATTAAACCATGAATCGGATGTTCTGACATAGCTATTCCTCCTGGTAAACGGTTTTATTAGTTTTAAAAAGCATGGAAGATGGTGCATTAGACCTTCCATTCTTCCAATAACGTAAAAGCTGTATCGCTGTTAAAATAGCATCTCCAACCCGTATCGAGAATATACAGTTAAACTCCGTACAGATTACTTTATTGTTATAAAACCCGGTCACGTTAAAGCAAGGGCGGCAACGGACCGTTAAAAATTGATAAACAAGCATTTGAACAATCCCTTTCATACTCCAGACAGCGCCAATTAACTTTCCTGTCAAAGCTGCATCCCCCGCTCCAATTGTACTAACCCATGAAAATTCATGGACAACCATTTTTTTCAAAAACTTTCTTAACACATGCTTAGAACTATTGAACAAATGTATGAAGTCTTTTACATTTTGTGCACCATCTCTAATTTTCTCAAAAATTGACTTGTTTCTCATCTCTTCCATCCGCTGTTTTTCTTTCTTCTCCTCATCCCCCTTCTTCTCCAATAAAGATTCAGGTATTGAATACGTTTTTGAAACTAATCCATAAAGAGCAACAATCCGGACAGTAAAATAGTCTTTTTGATTGTTATGCACATATTGAGCTGTTATTGTCAGCCTGGAAATAAAAATAATGATTATTAAAAACGCTAGCACTAATAAGCTGACGATAAAAATCTTCATGATTATTCATCCTTTTTTTATTCATTTTCGACAGAATCACATGAAGATAAACATAAGAAAGGGGTCTCTCAAAGTCATTCAGTGACTTTGAGAGACCCCTCCCACAAATTTTTACTTAAAGCACAAGACCATTCACACTTTATTTAGTTGTTTTGCTTCGTTATGCTCATTGCGATCAATTAGATTGTCATTATCGGTTCTTCTCTTGGATTACACTTGTATCAGAAAATATATCATGCAAGCCTTGCTTCTTTGGTAATACTCCGACGAGAATATACGTAAACCCAAACATGAGTGTTCTTACGATAAATCGTCCGACTACCTCCCGAAAGAAAACTGTCCCCCATGAAAGTGACTTTTCCTTCAGGCTAACTACCTTTAGGCCAAGCACCATTTTACCAAGCGTTTGCCCAAAATACTTGGTCATCAGCAGGAAGTACAAATAGAAAACAACAGCAGAGCCAATTGTAATCGGTGATAAAATGGTAAAGTCATATTGTGAAAGATTCAGTGCCTTAAAGACTGGCTTAACTAAAAGGTGATCCAAACTCCAAACAGCAATAATATCAATTAAGTACGCCCAAAATCTAAGCCAAAAACCTGCGTATACAACATCCTTTTGTACTTCTTCCACATCCGCTTCACTTAAATCGTTTTGATTGTGATAAACTTCATGATTCAGAAGCTCATTTTTCACATTCTTTTCTTGAATATTTATTTCATCACGCTGCCATTGTGCATTATTTTGGTCAGAACTATTTGAATTTGTATCTGTCATTTTTGCTCCCTCCTATTCCGTGTACAAGTACATGAGTCTAGGAGAATTGGATTGCGTGAAAGTTTTCATCAGCTCTGAGAGTTCTGACGATTCACCCGATAGCTTTTGGTAAGTTGCAGAGAAAAACTGGCTGAAATTAAACTCTCCTACCGCTGAATAACGCACAACCTGAGCATCCTCTATTCCCAAATCCATTTTCATTGCATTAGTTACATCACCTAAATAGCCAAACTCATCAATCAAACCAATCTCTTTTGCTTGAATACCGTCATATATTCTTCCATCAGCAATTTGCCGTACTCTTTCTTCTGTCATGCCCCGTCCTTCGGCAATGATCTGTACAAAGCGATTATATGCATTATCATTCAGAGCCTGCATAATCTTTAGCTCTTCTTCCGTCATATCTCTAGAGGAAGACATTATATCCTTGTATTCACCACTCTTGATTGTCACGCTCTCTACTCCGATGTTTTCCAGAAGCTTTGAGTAATTAATGCTCGACATGATGACTCCAAGCGAACCGGTCCATGTTTCCTCTAGGGCGAATATTTTATCCGCTGGTGCAGAAATATAGTATCCACCAGATGCAGCCATTCCACCCATTGAAATATAAATAGGCTTTTCTGTCTCTTGCTTAATTTGTTGAATTTTATCATAAATTTGTCTGCTCTCGACAACCCCACCACCAGGAGTATTTACATAAATTACGATTCCAGCAACCGCTTCATCCTCCGCGGCATAATCAAGTTGCGACAGAAAACTCTCATGATCATATCCATCGCTGCCAATGAGCGAGCTAGTGTTGTCAGCCAAAATAGTACCCTCTACACTTAATACAGCGATTTTGTCTAAACCGCTACCTTCCTCCATAATTTCTTCAACAAACGATTCATCCGACATAGCAAAGAAGTCACTTAGTAATTCAGATTCCTCATTACTAAACAGTGCTGATGTCGTAACATTGACAATTATCGAGAAAAATAACAAAGCAACTGCAATCCCTAATGCAGCCCAACGTTTTCCATTCATTATATGTAACCCTCCTTCATAACCTAAATAATTATACGCTTCATATTTAATTTTGTTTCATTTTGATGTTAAAATATTTATAATTATTTTACAATTAAACAACATTCTAAGAACGGACGTGACCTTATGTCAAGTAAACAAAGCATTTACTTCTACAACAGAAAAAACCAGGATCAATGGGAAATACCAGAATCTCTCGTAACGTTAGGAAGAAACCATAACTTCAAAAAAGTCCAAGACAGCAAGGATGCCAATATTATCGTCAGCATCGGTGAAGACGGAGATTTCCTTCAAGCAGTCAGAAAATCTAATTTCCGAAGCGATTGCCTTTATGCCGGCATATCAGCTTCTGGAAACCTAAATATGTATTGTGACTTCTCAATTGATGATCATGATAAAATGATTTCTGCGATTACCGAGTCTAGATTAGAGGTACGCAAATATCCAGTCATCGAAGTATCCATCGATGATCAGCCTCCATTCTACTGTTTAAATGAACTAAGCATTCGTTCTTCGATTATTAAAACATTTGTAATAGATGTATTTATAGATCATTTACATTTTGAAACCTTCAGCGGAGATGGCTTGGTCATATCAACGCCTACAGGGAGCACCGGATATAATAAATCCGTTAACGGAGCAGTTGTTGACCCGTCACTTCCCTGTTATCAAGTTAGTGAACTGGCTTCTTTAAACAATAACTCTTATCGAACGCTAGGATCATCCTTTGTTTTAAGCACTCGAAGAAAATTGACATTGCGCATTAATGATCCAAGAAATTCATATCCTATAATCGGCCTGGATAATGAAGCATTTAACAGTCATCATATTGAGAAGATTGAAATCAAACTTAGTAAGAAAGTGATTAAAACAGTGAAATTAAAGGATAACTCTTATTGGGAAAAAGTTAAACGTACATTTTTATAAGGTCCTATGTTGTAATAAGCCATCCGCATGAATGCTTACGAACAGAGCCTTATAAGAAGGATAGGGGTTGTCTCAGAGTCATTGAATGACTATTGAGACAACCCCTATCCTTTGTTTATATGTTTTTTAAAAGTCCACCCAAAGCATTTCTTCTTAGACAATCTTCCTAGCGAAGGAGATGAATATTAAGCCCCTTCACCGACTCCTCGCTCGACACTTGTTTTCATTTTCATTTGTGACAATGAAAATAACAAAAGCGCAACCCATATAAACCCATAGCTCAAGGCATGTACCTTAGTAAAAACTTCATGATAAAGCAATACTCCAACTAACATGGATAGGGTCGGTGCTATATATTGTAGAAAGCCTAACAATGTAAGCGGAATACTATTTGCTCCAATCGCAAATAGTAACAGTGGCAATGCAGTTGCTATGCCGCCACCCATTAACAGGAGCAGGTCAGGTGCAGCGGGTAATCCCATACTTCCATTAAAAAATGAAAAGCCTAAATACACAAGTGCAACCGGCAGCATTATTACTGTTTCTAGAGCGAGACCGATTGACGCCTCAGCTCCGATCATTACCTTTACTAACCCGTAAAAGGCAAACGACAGGGCAAGTGCAAAGGAAATCCAAGGAAACTCTCCGTAGTACACCGTAAGAATAAGCACACCGATTAACGCTAAACAAAAGGATACTATTTGAGCTCTGGCCAATTTTTCTTTCAGGACAACCACACCTAACAAGACGCTTATTAACGGATTTATGTAATACCCTAGACTAGTATCCAATATTCTTCCATTATTGACTGCCCAAATAAAAATCCCCCAATTAACACTCACAAAAACGGATGCAGCTATTAAAGCCAACAGCTTTTTGTAATTTGTACCTATCTCTTTTATATATGCAAGTAAAGCAGGTAATTTCTTTTTGAACAATAAAAGCATAATCATAAACACACAAGACCAAAGCACCCTATGCATCAATATTTCCATTGAACCGATATGCTCAAGCTGCTTCCAATAAATCGGAATAATCCCCCACAACATATAGGAAAGTGCACCATAAATAATGCCTTCTTTTTCTTTTGTCACCGTCATGTCAACTCCGCCACCATTTCCCCTTATTTTACATTATTGTACTACATCACTTTAACAAAGTTAAAAGGTACATGTATGTTTATTACATTTTTTAGTAATCATATAACTGTACCATTATTTTCTAAAAATATGTAAAAATCCATACAAAAAGAGGTTGCCGAAAGATTTACTTTCGGACAACCTCTGTAGCCATATTTATGAAGTTATTTTTGGTATCCGCCTAATTGTTGTTCAGCCATTTGCACTAAACGTTTTGTAATTTCGCCTCCAACTGATCCGTTTGCACGTGCTGTTGCATCTGGACCAAGCTGTACACCAAATTCAGAAGCGATCTCATACTTCATTGAATCCAAAGCGCTTTGTACACCCGGTACAAGTAATTGATTTGAGCTACTGTTGTTTGCCATGTGTTTTTCACCTCCTTGTGATTATAGATTGTGTAAAAACACATGGCTGTATACGAGCAGTACAATGGTAATTAATCACAAATTAGGTAACCCCCAAAAACTTAAAATAATTCTTGTTCTATTTCCTTTTTGCCTGCAATATCTCCAGGTCGAATATGCACTGTTTCTGTATTTTGGATTGCCTGTTCCACTAGCTCATCAAATTCAACAAAGCTCTCATAATAATTAACTTTTTCTCGACGAGGCATTGTTTTAGGATTTACTGGCGTAAATACAGTACAGCAATCCTCAAATGGACGGCTTGAAATATCAAATGTATCAATTTCTTGGGCAATTGAAATAATCTCATTTTTGTCCATCGTGATTAACGGTCGAATAATCGGGAAGTTCGTCACTTCATTAATCGCATTCATACTGTATAGCGTTTGACTAGCAACTTGTCCTAAGCTCTCTCCTGTGATAATCGCTAGTCCATTCTTTTTAGCTGTAATTCCTTCAGCTATACGCAACATTAATCTTCTTGTAGTCGTCATGGAGTAACTTTCAGGTATTTGCAATTGAATCTGCTTTTGAATATCCGTAAAAGGAACAACATGGACAACCATGTGTCCACTTGTCTCTGACAGTACTCTCGCAAGGTCAAGAACCTTTTGCTTAGAACGTTCACTCGTAAACGGGGGACTATAGAAATGAATACACTCCACTTCAATTCCTCTCTTCATTGCTAAGAAACCTGCAACCGGACTATCTATTCCTCCCGAAAGCATGAGCATTGCTTTACCACTTGAGTTCAAAGGTAATCCGCCTGCCCCTAAAATTACCTCACCTGTTAAATAAACCGCTTCTTTTCTTATTTCAACGATTAAATTCAAATCAGGCTTCTTTACATCCACCTTTAATTCGCCGTCTTTATGAAATAAAATATGTCCACCTATTGCGTGATTTACTTCATTTGTATCCATAGGAAAAGTTTTATCCGCACGCTTTGTCGTTACTTTAAAAGTGCTGATTTCTTTCGTCAAATTATTAACATACTGAAGAGAAGCTTCTTTCATCTCTTCAATTTCTTTTCCTACTTTCATAACGGGACTGAAAGATTGAATACCAAATACCTTTCTCAATTTATCCGCTACAGCTTTATAATCGACACCATTCAAAAGAATGTACATACGATCACGCGATGCTTGTATTTCTAAAGTATCAAAACCACTTAATACATTTTTTACACTTTTTTTCAGCTTAGCAACAAACAACTTACGGTTTTTCCCTTTTGTAGATAGTTCTCCATAACGAACCATTATTTGATCGTATCTCATATATATTACCTCATGACTTCTTTTAAATTTCCAAGCACTATTTTTAGCTCAGCAATAAATCGCTTCGCTTCTTCCATTGTATTCTCATAGGATAAGCTGATCCGTATACTACTAATCGCTAATTCTTCATCATTCGTCATCATTAAGATTGTATCACTAAAAGTCTTTTGTTTTGAGGAACAAGCACTCGTAGTTGATACGTATATCTGCCTATCCTCTAAAGCATGCACTAATACTTCCGATTTGATTTTCGGTACAGAAAAATTCAAAATATGCGGCGCACAGTGGCTCTCTGGCGAATTAATGATGATGCCATTAATTTTTTTAAGTTCAGTGCGAAGAAACGAATGAATTTTCGATAATTGCTCACCGTTTTGATTCATGGCTTCAAAGGACATCCTTAACGCTTTAGCACAAGAGACAGCACCAGCTACATTTTCTGTTCCGCTTCTTAGTTTCCGTTCCTGATTCCCACCGGAAAATAACGGTGAAAGACGGATACCGTCACGCACATACAATATACCAGTTCCTTTCATACCATGAAATTTATGAGCTGAAAGAGAACATAAATCAATTCCGCTCTCCTTTATTCGTAAAGGTACTTTATTGACGCCTTGAACAAAATCAACATGGAAAAATACTTTATCCTTCTTTTTCAAAAACTCGCCGATTTCCTCAATTGGCTGAATGGAACCAACTTCATTGTTCACCTGCATGATTGAAACCAAAATTGTATCATTACGCACTGCCTTCTTTACATCAGCAACTGATACTCTACCATCAGAATCCACTGGAACATACGTAACTTCAAACCCGAATTTCTCAAGCTGTTTGCAAGGTTCCAATACAGACGCATGCTCAATTGCCGAAGTGACTATGTGTTTTCCTCTTGATTGAAAGGCCATAGCCACTCCTTTAATCGCTATATTATTACCCTCAGTTCCTCCTGAGGTAAAATATATTTCTTGCTCCTTCACATGTAGCAAACTAGCCACTTGCTTACGGGCCTGTGACAGCAAGCCTTCAGAAGTTGCTCCTAACCCATGTAATGAAGATGGGTTACCAAAATATTTCGTCGATACTGTGACAAACGAATCGACAACTTCTTTATATGGTTTTGTTGTACTGCTATTATCAAAATAAATCATTCGTTTACACCGTCCATTTTACACTTATGCAAATCTTGATTTTAACACAATTAAATAAAAAAAGTTACTAACTATAATTCCCAACAAATTTTTCTCATTTTTTTCACAAAAATATTCACACTTATGTAATAATATGTTCATGTGAATTCGTGAGCAACTATTGTAATGTATCACAATATAGCAAATTGACAAACTATTTAGTTTTTGAATGTTTTGAGTGTTGAAAAATTCAGATATTTCTTACATCAGGAGGTTACTACATGACGAATAACGAGTTATCCAACAAACAAGTACTGTCCATCGGATTAATGCTTTTCGCTTTATTCCTGGGTGCAGGAAACATTATTTTTCCACCATTCCTCGGACAACAAGCAGGGACAAATATATGGATTGCCGTAGCAGGCTTTTTAGTAACAGGAGTTGGTTTACCATTACTTGCTGTTATCGCAATCGGACGCTCAGGAAACTTACAAACTTTAGCCAGCCGTGTTCACCCGACTTTCGGTATTATATTCACGATTATCATCTATTTAGCTATTGGACCGCTTTTCGGCATTCCGAGAACTGCGACAGTTACTTACGAAGTCGGAATACTTCCTTTTATAAGTGAAGCAGCCGGTCAATCTTTTTTATCTTTATTCATATTATCAGTAATATTTTTCTCACTTTCAGTTTGGCTTTCACTTAATCCGTCAAAGCTAGTGCATCGAATCGGAACAATCATTACACCGGTATTGCTTCTTGTACTTTCTTTACTTGCAATAAAAAGCATTATAACTCCTATCGGTACGATATCCAATCCTTCGGAAAGTTATGTAAATAATTCATTCTTTAACGGTTTCATCGAAGGGTATTTAACGATGGACACAATTGGAGGGCTTGTGTTCGGAATTGTAATTATTTCCACCCTGAAAAGTCTTGGTATTACAAATCAAACAGCCATTACTAAAACGGTTGGAAAAGCTGGGACAATTGCCGCTATTGGGCTAGTACTTGTATACTTAGCACTAACTTATATTGGGGCTTCTAGCGTACATGAAATCGGCATGCTTGATAATGGAGCAGCCGTTATTACAGCTTCTACTAAAGTTTTATTTGGCAGCATGGGATCGGTTATTTTAGCTATTGCAATTACATTAGCGTGTTTAACCACTTCTGTTGGCTTAATTACATCATGCGCAAATTATTTCTCAATGCAGATACCTGCATTGTCCTATAAAAAAATTGTATATATTTTAGCGATATTTAGTACAATAATTGCGAATTTTGGCTTATCGAAATTGATTTCCATTTCACTGCCTATCCTAAGCTTTATATACCCATTAGCAATTATGCTTATTCTATTATCATTCCTTCACACATATTTCAGGGGTTACTCTACTGTATATGTAGGCGGAATGGTTGCTACCGGTATCTTCAGTTTGTTCGATGCCCTTTTATCTTCCGGCTTTAACTTGGGCGCAATCGGTAACTTCGTTTCATCCTTGCCTCTATCGGCTCAAGGAATCGGCTGGTTACTCCCAGGAATAATCGGATGCTTGATTGGTTACGGAATTGCCGTCGCGATCGGCCATGAACATAAACTTGAAACAAAGACAAAAACAGAGTAAGAACAAAAGTACAAGCGGCCCGTTTCGTACCATTAAGAACAGAGGCAGTTCACTATGTGCTTGGGGACTGAAGTTAGACAATACAAATATATATTTCATCCAAAATGAAAGAGGCACACCCAAGAGTATAAGGTACTCGGACGTGCCTCTTTTTAATTTAACAGAATTTCATCCACAGACTTTTTTTAGTCCTCAAGCTCCAGATGAATCCTCATTTCTTTAATACTTCCGGGTTCAACTTTTTCGAGAACGGCTGCTGCCGATTCAAGAGCAGCATCATACTTATAATTTCTAAAATCATCCTCTGCCGACATTAATGCGGCTTGTATACCAGAATTGCGACTGCGGTATCGGTTCGCGTATTGAATCACCTTTTCAGCTAATAGCATCGTTTGGATTAATTCCCTGACTGTTTCCACATATTGATCGACCATAGAAACTGCTTTTTCTAAAAAGATATTAACCGACGCCATATCTAATGGTGTTTCATTTAGTTTTAACTCTACATCCGCAATTGCTTCCTTCGTCTCATCTAAGTATTCTTTAATATGCTCTGGCAGCCCCGGTACATTATGCTTATTTAACCATTTAATACTCTGATTCAGTTTCATGCGCAAATCTTTAATAGACTCTTTTGCCTCTATTTCATCCTTGCGCAGGTCACTAAGCTTTTTAATGAAAGAATCCTGCTCACTCTTAACCGATTCTAATGTCTTCTCCAACTCCCTCATATTATCCGCAATAATAGATGCACCCAAGGTATTTTCGTTAATTTTCGATTGGATTTGCTCGAATTGCTTACTAATTGTCGAGAGTTGTTTTTCAAATGTTTTATGTAGCTTAATATCTGCTTCAGAAAGGTGATAGCTCCCTTGAACGGCAATTAAATCAATCTTCAATTTATTATTATTAAAGGTCACTTCCGACACCTTATCCTTAACAAAATCTCTATTTGTGAATATATACTGCTTTGAAGCAGCTTCCTTCTCAAACAAATCATACAGATGATTAATTTGTTCTTTTACATTATCAAGACCCTTTTGAACTTCATCAATTTCAGCTTTTTCAATTAAAGCCACATATTCTTGAAGCGTGTTCTCAATACTCAACATTTGACTTTCTAGATCAATATGATCCAGTACATATCCGCTTTCAACCATTTCCTGATAGCCGTTTCTCAAGTCCGATAATTCTCCCGGTAAATAGGATTGACATTCCACAAACAAATCTGGAATACACTGCATCTTCTCTTCAAATGTCTTCATATACGATCTTATTTTCAATACCAATTCTCTGGCATACAAATAGTTACCGTTGTCTGTCGCTTCTTCGAATAACGAGAAAATACTAACAATCTCCTCTAACTGACTCTCTAAATGATTCGCCGCTTTCCCATATGCATGCCTATGAGCCAGTAATTGTTTCTTCGCTATCCGATAGCTTTCCTTTAATTCTTCTATTTCGATACGATTTTTCTCTTCGCTGCCTACAAGCTCATTCAATTCATCAATAATACGTTGAATTTTATTATCAATGTCCTTTAGCTTATTGGAAATATTTCTTTGTACTTCCTTCGACTTTGAAAAGCGATATTTATCAATATACTCTTCCGCATCAAATAATAGCTCTTCAACCCCTGGAAGTTCGATTGTAATTACTTCATCCCACTCGTTGCGCCACTTTTCGAACATTTCCTCTGTTTCACCTGTCATGTTCAGCTGCTTCACCTTTGAAAGCTCTTCTAAAACAGGGCGGTTTATAATCCTTAATTTCTTTTCTTCCAACCGATCAATATCAGCATATTTCTTCTTTTTAAAGAAATAACCTATTATAATTAGAGCAAGAACTACCACAAATAAGCCTATGACAAATCTCATTTTTAAAGCCCCCTGTAACTATATGTCTCTATCCATTTAAATGTATGTATTTTCAACTAAAAATTTTAAAAGAAACGATAGAACGAAAAGAGTTATATATAATTTTCGCCAAGAATATACAAAAAACCCTTTTTTCTTTTCAAAAAAACTGTTAATCTACGTTTTTTATTGATTTTATGATACCATGTATACAAACTTTTTTGCGTAGTTATTTATATTTTTCTAAAAAAATATATCCATAAAACATTAAAAGGAGGTCAATTTTATGATTGCTGACGGTCATATCCATACACCATTCTGTCCGCATGGCACTTCCGATCGATTTGAGGAGTATATTGAATGGGCGATAAATCACCATTTAGAGGAGATATCCTTCACTGAGCATGCTCCATTGCCCGATGACTTTATAGATACAACTCCAACCAAAGATAGCGCTATGACTCACGATCAAATATCTGAATATATAGAAAAAACAACCTTATTAAAAGAAAAATACAAACCGCACATTCACATTAATGTCGGTCTCGAAATCGATTATATCGCTGAATACGAACAAAGTATTGCTGTATGGCTAAATAAAATCGGTCGCCATTTGGATGACAGTATCTTATCTGTTCATTTTATTAAAGTGAATGAAGATTACTACTGCATCGACTATAGTGCAGAGTATTTCAGCTTAATTACTGAAGCTGCAGGCTCCGTTGATCGAGTATACGAGCTGTATTATACTACACTAAAAAAGGCCATTCTTTCTAATTTAGGTATTTTTAAACCTAAAAGAATCGGCCACCTTACTTTAGCACGTAAGTTTCAAATCAAATATCCATCTGTACGCGATTTTCATCAAACAGAGCTCGAGTTATTACAACTTATTAAAAATCAGCACATGGCACTTGATTATAACGGAGCTGGTGTGAGCAAGGAATACTATAAACAGCCTTATCCTCCCTCTTTACTTATAGAGAAAGCAATATCTCTTGAGATACCGCTTGTATACGGTAGTGATGCCCACCGTACGCAAGACTTAGGTCAAGGCTTTGAACAATTGCACCCAAAAGCTAAATTAAGCAAACCTTCTCAGCTGTACAAATAAAGCAAACCTTTGCTTGGTGAGTATTTCTCCTTCTTCGCTCACCGAGCTCACCCGGCCTTTAAGTGACCACTTCTTTCTTTTTCAGTAAATATTGAGTGATCAAAACTTCGCATTGTTCTCTATATTTTTTCGTATAGTACAATTCCCGAGGGTAAAATTGCAGTAATTCCTGAGCATAATGATCATGCATAATCGGGGCGGAAAGCAATCCCTTCAACTGTAAAATAAATGTTGACGGGCATACTTTCTTAAATACATTACTTTTAATACCGCAGTTGATTATGTGCTGAAAATTATAATTTTCTCTAGCCATATATGTAGTGAAAATTTCCCGATTCAAATTCGTATCCAAGGTCATCTCACGCATAATAAAGCGAGCTGCCAAATAGTGCTTTCTTTGAAATGAAATAAGCTTTGAAATAACGGAAAGCAAGCATTGATCAGCAGATGTTTCTTTAAGCAACGCGACTTCACTCTCAATAATACTTATATATTCTTCTAAATAACGAACAATACAATGCTCTAACAATCCGTTCTTATTTTTAAAATAATACGCAATATTAGCCGGATTTGTATTTGCTTTTTGAGCAATATCACGGATCGAAGTGCCATCAAACCCATTTGCATGAAATAATTGTAAAGCAGCCTCTACAATCGCTTGCTTTGTATTTTTTTTCACTTTCCAATTGTTCATCGCGGTTCGCTACCTCCAATTCATTTCTGAATAATTCGAATAAAACGAGGATACGATTATTTAAGTTGAAACCGGAGTATAGTTGCGTATTATCATCACTACTATTATTTAAAAACACTCTCCATACACTCTGCTATAAAAATTATTCTCGAAAAGGTGTATAAGTTCCTTTAAAATTATTTCGACACCTTCAGACAGAAATGATAAAGTGACTTTAAGCAGCGCAGCTTTTTATGTTCCCCTTACGGCTTTTAAATCACCTTTCTTTCTCCCTATTGGACACCTCTTATCGATTTTAGGTAGTTTTTATATGTATTAACAAACCTTAGAATTTCACTTTGAAGAGTACATGTTCAAGCAAATTTTAAAGGGTTATATGTCGATTTATAAAAATAAAAATTAGGAGGACGCACAATGTTTCATTCCATAGATTATTCAGGAACAATGAAAGAAAACTATTCTATATTAAACAAGCAGCTATCAGCACTTTTATCGGGTGAAACGAATCTGATTGCCAATTTGAGTAATACTTCCGCCTTATTAAACGTCTTTCTAAAAGACATCAATTGGGTAGGATTCTATCTATTAGAAAATAATGACCTTGTACTTGGTCCATTCCAAGGACTCCCTGCATGTATTCGCATCCCTTTAGGAAAAGGAGTTTGCGGTACAGCTGCCCAATCAGCCAAAACCATTATTGTTGATGATGTTGATCAGTTCCCTGGGCATATCGCCTGTGATGCCGCTTCAAAGTCTGAGATTGTTATTCCTATCTTTAAAGATGGCAAATTAATAGCCGTTCTTGATGTTGATAGCCCTCAAAAAAGCCGATTCTCAAAAGAAGAGGCGCAATATTTGGAACAGTTCGTAAAGGTATTAGAAATGAATATTTAACCCTATGCCCCGAGCTACTTAAGAAACAAGATACAATAAATAGGGCGACTGAAGTGAAAAACACTCTTTGCCGCCCTATTTGTTCATCTATTAGCCGTTCAATAACGAATTATTTTATGCACTCACAATTACTTTATTTTTCCCAGAGTTTTTCGCCTCATAAAGCGCCGTATCAGCGCGTTTAAATAGTGCTTGAAATGTATCAGCATTTAATGAATTCCAGCTTGCTACACCGCATGAAATACTAATGGATGGAGTTGTTTCTTTTTCTACCTTACTTCTAATGCGCTCTGCAATAACTACACCGACCCCCATACTTACTTTAGGCAAATAAATAGCCAACTCCTCCCCACCCCATCTGGCAGGAATATCAGATGATCGGATATTACTAGCAATTACGTTTGCCACCTGCACCAATATATCATCACCAACTTGATGCCCATATGTATCATTTACACCCTTAAAGTCATCAATGTCTATTAATATGAACACACCTTCTTCATCTCTAACCATAGACTCTGTCAATTGCTCATCAAGAAAACTACGTGAATAAAGTTTTGTTAAATGATCCGTTATAACCATTCTTTCTAATTCTTCACGTAACAGTGAATTAGTAAGTGCCAAAGTAGAATGATGTATAAGCGATTGTAGTAGCTTAAACATTTCAAAAGAAAAGTGGTAGGCTGTTTGATGCATAACCACGGCAAACCCTCTTACCTCTCCCCCCTGTATCATAGGCACTGCCATTATGGATTTATAGATGGCATCGTCTGTCTCATCTAATGTTACATCCCCGAAGAACAAAGCACTGTTATCGTTTGATAACTTATCCTTAATGAAGCGGATATACGAATTTGTCGGCATTTCTTTAAAGTAATCAGAGCTACCTATAAGAACCTCCCACTCATCAGCAGATTTGTACATAATAAAGCCTATTTCATCAGGATTGAAATATTGATTGATTTGCATTTGCATATAATCCATCATTTCACTAAGACGCAAATTTGAGTTCAAGCGATGAGAGGTTTCATTAATAAGCTGCAGATCCGAGATTAATTGTTTGGATTGCTGATAAAGTTGGGCATTCTCAACTGCACTACCTGCCGTGTTCGCAAGCAATGTTATGAATTCCACTTCATGCCAAGGAAAAACGTATGTGTTAGGAGAAATGACTTGCAGCACTCCGTACACACCTTGTTTTCCTTTCAATGGAGCATACAAAGCAGATTCTGTTTCGGTGGTGAAATCATCAAAAATTGTAGTACCAGTTACATAAGATTGCATAGCCGAAATATTTTTACTATCATATTCCAATTCTTTTATCGGAAGCTGCCTACGATTGGTATTATCCTGTGATAACAATAAATAGTATGAAAAGGAAGGGTATACTTGCTGAAGAGCATAAATAATCTCTCCAAGTACATCATCCATATTCATAGAGGAATGGAATTTTTCCGTTACTCTAAATAATTGTTTGTATCGATTCTCTTCATCAACGATCTTTGATACGTTATAGGCAGACAGAAGTACTTCTGCAACCCCTTCCGAAAATTCTTTAAAAAAACCATTTCCATGTGAAATTCTGTTACTTTCATCTTCCTTAAATGCAAGAACTCCGAGAAAATGCTCTTTCTTTACAATAGGCAAGCATAGATCATATTTCATTAATTCAAGATGGGAAAAGTCCGAAAAATCCCTGACCATAACCACCTGCTCTTTTAACCGCTTTTTCATTTCATCGTCAACAACAATGAACACATCTTTATTTTCGATTGTTTTGTCGTGCACTTGACCTATAAGCTGTAACTGCTGTTGAATTGGACTATATTGATAATAAACAACATCCTCTACTCGTAAAAAATCCTTCACATATTGTAAACATTCTTTCAGAACCATTTCGAAATGCAACTGTCCCTTATTGCTTTCCAAGCATTTCAGGAAAATCTTTCTTAAATCCACTAACCACTGAGGTTCTTGAAATTCCATATCCATCCCCCCTGACTTCATTTAAATCAATTATCTATGTAAATAGTCTATAATTATTTTAAATAATAGGACTAAGTACCTATAAAGCATATATCATTAGGCTTTCTGCTTTTATAATAGCACAAATTAACTATCTTTTTTATAATTAACAATTATATAATAATTCAAACGTTAAACTTTGCTTGGTAGGGGAACAAGGAAGCAAGGATATCCCACTAAGCAAAGTTTCACTTTATCTTTCTTGACATGAGACACAGTA
>JAEIGA010007506.1_pt1 | contig 16547 bp, 14 predicted proteins | sample 9270691 | NCBI WGS metagenome assembly JAEIGA01 (sample SAMN17057246, study PRJNA624740) | gut metagenome | biome: biome; isolation source: fecal sample | host: Bos grunniens | place: China: Xizang | collected 2019
TATAATATTGTCGGCAAGAATACATAGCTATTCCTCACCTAATTTAGCGAAATATTACAGATAAAAATTCAAGTATTTTATAAAAAGAAAAATGGCCGAACCTATTAAATGTTAATACTTTATCTGTAGTTATTTTGCCAGCTATTTACATAGCTTAATAGTAATAATAGTTAACGTTGTTGATATAACTATTTTGCCTAGTTATATTAAATAATTATTTTGTTATAGCACTTGATTAAATATTTCTACTATTATAGTAAAAATATATTAAAAAAGAGCTTACTAAAAACTTAATAAGCTCTTTTATTATAAAGCATTACTTAGGCGGAATTTCTATCCAGTCTTGTGGTGCTTGATAAGGGGCATCCACGGCGGCACCACTATATCCGTCGCCTGTGCCAACACCTCCGTAAGAAGGTATAAGAACTACTTTATTATTATTCGTAGTACCGCTGATACCACAAAAAGTATAAGGCACAACTAGCTTTACTTTTTTAGTACCTGAAACATAAGTCCAGTATAGATCTGATTGGGTCATACGAGAAATATGGGGTATTCTTACAAAAGCATCACTTTGATGTCTCATATAATTATATGTTTGAAGAGCTGTTTGTCCAGCAGGCGGGAAGCCATCATAAGGTGATGCTGCGTTATGACATGTTATGTGGTCATGGAAGAGCAAGTAGTCTGTATACTTCTGGCCAGCAAAGCCTTTATTGATATTAGGATCAGTAAAGTCAATTTCAATAGCCTGAGTTGGGTAGCTATCTAGATAAGCATCACCAAGGTAAACCTCATAGTTGCTAGCACTGGCTTCTGGCAAATGTTCAGGTACCCAAGATGGTGGAATTTGTATTTTAGTAGAAGTTGCGCTATAGTCAAACGCATAGCTACCCTTAGGATATATTGTAAATTCAGTATCTTGATCTGGCTGCATAGTTAGTAGCGCTTCTCGCCAGTCCTTATCATCATTTGATAACATAGCTCTGCACAGGCTACGTTCAATTCCATATTGGTCAGTGTACGAATAACGTGTTTTTGACACTTCAAAAGAACCGGGTCTTACTTCATACTTTTCTACAAAGTCACCATTTGATTCCGTTTCATCTGCGTCCAGTATATCATACGCAAATCCGACAGAAAATAGATAAGTAGACTCCACTGCTTTTATGTCAAAAGGTTTAGGTAGTGCGGGTGCATATTCACCCGTAACACCAAAAATGGTAGTACCAGATTTTATATTTTCAGGCTTTAGGGCAGTATCTGCTTTCTGCATCAATTCTGTAGTAAGTGATACATCGCCTACAACTTGGGTCTCTTCAGATGCATATCCTGTGCAGTCTGTCGAAAAATAAACTCTTAGTTTTGCATCATTTTCTACAGGCACAGATACTGTTGGCGCTTTAAATTGTACTTCAGGCATATTACCAGTAATACCGTATATGTTTACGTCTGGCTTAACATTCTCAGCAATAAGATCTCTGTCACCCTCAGCAAATCTAGGTAATAGCTCGTCTGTCATTGGTGATTTAAGTCTGAAACGTACTGAGTTATTACCTATATCGTGAGCTCCGTGTCTAGTAAACTTAACGGAGATAGTGTGCTGACCAGGAGAAACATTTTCGTAGGTTAATTCTTGTACTTCTTGATTGCCTTGGCCTTGTAAACTGTATTTAATATCAGCCATACTGGTATTTGTATCCGGCATCCAGCTCATTTCAATGTCAAGTTCACTGAAAAATGCATAGGTGCTACTAGGGGCATAGTTAATAACTTCAAAAGTAACATCGCAAGTTTCAAAAACTTCGAAGCTAAATCTACCTAAAGAAGCAGTACTAATCGCACTCACACTCTTATTTGAAGATTCCCAGTAACCACCATCTATAAGATTAAAAGGATAAGGAGCTGTTCCACCTGCGTAGTCTCCACCATATGCTCTTACCAGTTTTTCGCCATACTTAATATTGTTGCTCTTATAGTCGCCGGCAACGCCAAAGATAGTAGCACCCTCTCTTATATTTCCAGGTACTAAATTTACGTCATTTTTTACTTCTATGTTACCGGTAGCATATTCGCCTTTTGCTATAGCAATAGTATTTGTTTCTTCACTTGAAGGTGTAATAACAGCAGCACTACGTACGTTCATTTGTGTAGTTGTTTCGTTTCCAGCACCGGTGTAATATCCAGCAGAGCTAGAATCAACTGTAGCGGTAATTACACCTGTATCAGCATTAACGCTAATACCTGGCGCTGGAATACTAACTTTATTCATTACTTCTTTTTTTACATTTGAGTCATAAATGCCGGCTGCAGCAGTAGCGTATACTTTAGTTGTGCTTGAGGAGGTGTCTATAGAAACATTATCTGTGCTTCTTGTTGGGACCTCACCAGTTATCTCAGTACCATTAACCCACGCAGTTTCGCCTTCTCTAATATCATTTACGGTAGCAGTAGCTGTAGTATCTGTATCGTATTCGCCTTTGACTCCAAATATAGTAGCATCCTTTTTAATATTACCTGGCACCAGAGCATCGTCACCATTAACAGTAAATGTAGAATAGCCACTAAGGTTATTATCACTTGCTCGATATGTTCTTGACTTAGCCTCAGGGGTCACGGCTATGCTGTCAAATTTGTGGTCACAGCCTTCACCTGCGTAATTACCAGCTACTCCGAATATAGTAACGCCAGCCTTGATATTACTTGACTTTAGGTCGGAGTCGCCTTCAACGGTAACTTTACTAAGGCCGTCATAATTAGTATCAGGCTCTACAGTAACACCGGCAGCAGTAGGTGTTACACTTTTATTACCTTGCAAGCTAGGCTCGGCATCGCCCTTACCCTCGTAATAGACTTCAACTATTTTTTTAGGAAAATCTTTAGGAGATATTCCATCTCCGCCGATATATGTACGTATAGTATCAGCGGTATCTGTTAGAGTACTTCCTTGAATTAAAAAAATGTCATTCATATAGGATTCCTTTCAGTTTTATAAATATTTTTGCTCTTTTTACTTAATAATAGCTCTCGTTAAAAAGTTGAGTCTTCAGCGTTTGTTATTGTTGCCCATCTCAAAGCCCCGCCGCTAATACGTAGGAATTGTCCCTCATTAGATGCATCATAGCTTGGTAAAAATTCTTTACCTTCAAAGGCATCATCAACATATTCTTTAGTAGCATAGCCGCTTAAGTCAACTTCTTCACCACCGAGCTGCGCCTCAGCAATTTTTTCAGTAACAAAGCTCTCAGTAGCAAAATCGCTAACATCTGGAATATCAGTCTTTTTTGCATATGGGGTGAGGTCGGGTTTAGCCTTGTTAATTTCAGTATTTACGTAAGTTTTAGTAGCATAGCCAGTTAGATCTACTGACCCGCTACCGGATATTTGAGCTTCAGCAATTTTTTCTGTGACAAAAGTCTCAGTTGCGTAGCCTTCTAAATCTTTATCGGTAAGTAGACGCTCAGCATCTTCATCGATCATTTGTAATTTTTTCTCAATTATTTTACCTGTAAGTGGCGAAGGCAGTGCATAAGTTTCCATAATCTATTACCTCCTTTAAAGTAACATATATCGTATAATTTAGCTGATCATTGATTTTTAGTGCTATTATATTAATCCTCATGCTCATCAATCATTCTAGCAGTGTTTATTAGAATCTTAGTTAGCTGTGGGTCAATATTAAATCGCGCTGCATTAATTTCAATACTTTTTAGCAGGTTGCCGTCATTGTGCCTTAGAGTACTTGCTTTCCAGTCACAAAACATTTCAATTAGATCTATTAGAGTCATATCATCAATGCCGTTAACAAAGTGCTCCGGATGGTGTCTATTAGTAGCATAATGATGCTCTAGAGCTGGCTTTAGCTTTTCTAGCTGTGCCGCGTACTCTTCTGATCCATAAGTTAAACTTTTTAAAATACTTGTACATTCTGCGAAAGCTTCAACTTCTGGGCTTTCTAGTTTAGAAGCATCGTGCTTAACGCCGCGCATTTCAATTTTATCGATTATAAATCTAATGTATTTTCTAACTGCCTCTATATGCTTTTGTGTTTCCACTTGGCACTCTGCGATAGACATTATATGACTTGCTTCTAAAACTATTGGCTTATTTTCTTTACAATTATCACAGATTTCTTCTGACTGACTGTAAGTAACATTTGCAACATCTTGTGCTACTAACTGCTTGTAGCAGTCCAAACAATAGTGTGTCATTTGTTCACTCCTTAGTTAGCTATTTATTTATAAGCCATAAAGCAGTATTGCTGCCTTAAGTTTATTTTGTTGCTATATAATTTAGCAAATAAAACATGGTAATAAAAACTGCCTTTATGGTTTTTAAAGGCAGTTAGGGTTTTTATTGCGGCTGTGCGTTATCTCCACTAATTCGTGTTAGCGATAGTTGCGTGGTATAGCCTTGGCTGTTAATGCTATCAACTTGTCGTGTAACAATATAAAGTCCGCTTGCAAGGTGCTTGTGTCCGCCGGGGAATATTATATTTAGTCTGAGATATTGCATCAGTGTTGCCGGACGGAGTAAGCCTTGAATTGTAATATTAGCAGTAATTGGGTACTTTGTGGCCTTGGTCCACCAAATCATATCTTTGGCAGTGGCATCAAATTCATTGGCTCTTACCATATAGGTTGGTGAATATATCGTTTCCCACTCGCCTTGTTTATTCAGACGGCGCACATATTCTTCCGGATGAATTTCATTTTGGTAATCATAATACAAAGAAAAGTTTTCATTTTGCTCGATATTAAAATTACGTACAATAGTTGAGGTATTATAACCGATATCAACTTCAAAAGCATCGCTGTGCTCTGCGGCATAAGAGGTTTTAGTAATCTTAAAGTACGGACCGCCTTTTCCTCCAAAGCTACTTGGGTCATAAGTTGTATCTAAAATTGTATCGTCATGTACAGTTAAGATATAAATATCTTTTGACAGACCTGGCTTTGTTCCTGAAGGCACCATGCAGCTAGCTAAGTACGCAATATAGTCAAGAGCTGAAACATTTCTTTTAGAATCAAGTACAACTGGCTGATCGTCACCTGCAATAAGTTTATCTAGGTCACTTATACGCATGCCGGTAAAAGTATCTTGTAAACTCTTATTGCTTCTAAATAGGCTTTTTATTTTTTCACTTGGCTTTACCGGGGCGCCAGTAGCCAACTCTGTAATAGTACCGTCAGCAGTAAGTGCCGCACCAGAAACAGCTTCTATTTGATAAGAAATTGAGCTAGCCTCTAAGTTAAAGTTTTGAGTAATTTTTGTGATTATCGCTTCTTCGTTTTTATAAACGTAGGACGGTACTGAGGCGTCACCATAAGAAAAAATAATTTTACGGGTGCTACTAATGCTTGAAAACACTTTTTCAAAGAAGTTTGGGTCATCAAATTGAGTAATAGGATACGTAATATTTAGTACATATTGGTTTACCTGTCCGTTTATTTTTGTTACCGTCAGGCTTTGGATGTAGTTGGGATATTGTACTTGGTAAGTTGAATAAAAGCCGTTTTGATCCTTTGCACCTTTAGACTTAGTTTTGCTGTCAAAGATTCCAAAAGTATAAGTACCTAGTGTTACTTTTACCCACGGTACTTGTATTCTGGTCTGGCTAGACAGCAAGCTCTTTCTTTGTTGCGAAAATTTTAATCCTGCCATCAGTTAGTCCTTCCAAAAGTTATACTTGCAATGTTAGGGATTTTCAGTACCTTGTAGTGCTCTATTAAAGAAACAAAAGAATCTTGAATATCATTAAAATACGCAATTACCCACCAATAGGTTGGGTTATTATAATATTGTAGTGATAAGCTATGCAGCGTATCCTCTTGTGTTAGTTTGTGTGATACGTACGGGCTATCTTTTAATAAATTACTACCAATACCATATACTTCTCTTTCACGTAGCGTATCAAAATAATATGGTACTTGAGCATATCTGCTTAAGTAGTCATAACTTTCATAATTTTTATTTTTTAAAGTATCCATTTATTTATGCGTCCTCCATTCCAAGGCCTTTACGCATAGATGATACCAATCCTCTGAAGGACCCATTTGTATAAACAGTGGACGCATCATAAGGGTCAACTTCCGCCACAGTAAAGCCTAGACCAACAACTGCATATTTTTCATTTGCTAGTATAGGCTTTTTATAGGTAACAGCAATTCCGCTAGTGACAACACCTTTAATAAATACCTGTCTACCAAGTCTGATAGCAACCATTGGAGGCTCAATTGTTTTGTTTGTTAAATTGTACTTCGGTACTGCAATAGCTTGGAGTGCTGATATAAGCTTATCAGAATAGTCCTCATTATCCTTTAGTGGTACATTACTATAACCTACGTTAGCCTCGTCAATCATATCCCTGTGGAATTCTAGGTTAAACTGCACTTGTCTAGGACCGGCATTGCTGAAGGTATAAACAGGTGCAGATCTTCCCAAAGCGTTTTGTTCACTAAAACTTGACTGCATTTGATCAGTAACCTCGTCTGGGTATTGAGGTAGCCGCCAATACTGTGGAGCTATTCCGTCTAAGTGCGAGATATAAATATAACAGTCAGGAAGTACTCTATTTTTAATTTCATTTTCAGTAAAACTTGTCAATACTGCCAAAATAATATCCTCCTTTAATTGTTATATAATTTGCCGTAAATATTAACGTTTTCTAAAGTGGTTTTTGCCACAACCTGCTTTTTATTTGTTTTTTCATTTGTTTCTACTGTCCAGCTAGCGTAAAGCTTTTCAGCATCCTTATCACCATAGCCTAAGATATCATAGAAATCCGAGCGCATTTTTTGACCTGTTTGCTTTAGATTGCCTGTACGCTTATTTTCCACTCGGCCGGTTGGTTTCTTATTGCCGTGGATATCCCGCATGAAGTTGCCATTTTCGTCCTTTTCGAATTCAACAGTAAATTTACCGCTATTCATCAGATAATCATATAAAATCATCTGCATTTTAGGCTCCCAAATACCGTCTATCTGGAATGTATACCCACAGTCCTCCATTACTTTCTGAAGCCTCTTTATATTATCAGGCGTGGTATCATTTGGCAATATGACATTTGCTACTAGATATTCTATCAAGCGATCAGCGAAAGGATATGAAATACCAGTATTTAATGCAAGTAGCTGTAACTTGCTTATTGGTTTAAACTCACGTGCATTTAACTCAGGCAGCGCGGAGTCCTTATAAGTTTTTTTAGTTTCAAAGTTTGCAATAGTTGTGTTATTAAAATACTGCCAGCCATTCTCAGTACTTACTGTATATATAGAGTCATTAAAATTATGATAATCGCCCTCTAAAACAGCAATACTAGAGGTATTGGACGTAGGAATTTTTATAAACAGCTTAAGCTCACTTTCTCGCATCGCAACCTCAGATCTTATAATTTTGTTTGTGCTGCCAATAGTGGACTCCAGCCCCTTGGTATTAATTACTTGGTGCCCACCCGCTGTTGTACTAATTTTTATACGAGTTAACGCGTTTTCGCTTTCCCAATTCCAATACTTTACGTCAAGCTTATCGTAAATAAACGGCTGATTAAATAAAGCCTTTGGTACCTTTTGATAAGTTCTTTTAATTAAGTCGAGGGCTTTTGCGGACGTATCTAATTTTTCATTATAGAAGCCACAGAATAACTCAACGCCTTGGTAACAGTCTATTGCAATAGTATAGTTTTCAAAAAGTTTTACAGGCAGCATATAGATTTTGTAATTAGTATCATAGGCATTTACTGCAAGCTCTTGTGTATCGTTAACAGCAAGTTTAAATTTTACATTATTACAAAGTCTGTTACTAAAGCAATTATACATAGACATTAGATTTATGTTTTCGTAATCTCTTAAAAATCTAAGGTAATCGCCAAGGTACTCATGCGTTTGGTAGTTGTAAAGAGTCGTAGGATTTTTTAGAGTTTTAGTTAGCCCTAAAATCTTATTTCCATTATAGTGAAGTGTTTGATTACTCTTCCAGTATTTTACTACTTTGTTTTGATTGATTGAGCACCTTGCGTTCCAGTTGCTGGTATCCCAGAAGTACTGTTGGGCGCAACCATCTTTTAGATACGTGATTCCAATAGCAGGCCTCTTTTTATCAGCAGCAGCTGAGATTATTATTGGCAGGCTAGACTCAATAACTCTTGGATCTTCATAGCCACGCTCAGCATAAAACTTTTCAAACTCTGCTGTATATACCCTGCAGGTTGGTAGGTTAAAAGAAGAGAGAAATTGCTTCAGATAACCTGTAAATATATGGTTATTATTAAATTGTAACATAAATTAATTTCTCCCTTCTTTACATTGCAAGTACCCAGTTGCCGTTGTCAGTACCGTATTTACCTGCATTCATGCTGGTAGGCGCATCGCCTTCCTCACCGCCAATTGGATTACTACTGTTGCTAATACCGCTGCATCTTAAAGCCTCTGTATTTACTAACTTAACTCTCAAGCTCTGTGAGCCGTGGGCAACTTCTTCGAGTAGGTTATAGATGTTTACAACCGCTAGGTTTGCCTTAGTGGCAACATCATCAGCAGACTCTTCATCTTTTGCTTTAATCATCAGTTTCTTTTTATCATCCTCTGCACCCTGCATAGTCTGATTCTTAATATCAGTTGCAGAGCCTTGTCCAATATAGCCAGATTCAGAAATACTCGCACCTCTTAGATTTTGTAAAGGGGTGGCTTTACCACGAGCTAGGACTGGCGCTTTTCCAAACGGATTAATACCAGCGCGCAGCAACATAGTACTACCGACTAGTGGGTTAGCTAAGTCACTCAAGCCGGTAAGAACTGGGCCGAGTGCTCCAAGTGCTGTACCCGCCATAGATGCTACTGACATGAGGTCTGCTACAGAGGTATTTAGGTCAACGCCAAAGCCCATGACGTTTAAAAATGGCAAAGCAATTCCGTCACCGCCAGTAACATCTCGTAATAGATCAGCCATTTTTGGAAGCATGTATAGCATTGGGTTGCTTGCTTGAGTGCTAGCCATGCTGTACATCATATTATCCCACATATTGGTCATGCCTTCACCAACGCTAGTTCTAAGTCTGATGGTATTCATCATGTGATTAAGTTGTCCCATCATGCCACTATACGTTAGATCTTGTTTTGAAACATCCTTGATGCTTGAAGCTAAGTTAGTAGCTGCCTTTAGGTCTGATGCTTTCATGCCGTATACATTTGCTAATTGTTGCTGTACGACTCTGCTATCGCTAGAAGTTTCTGCAATCTCAGCTAAGTAATTTACCATCGCCTGCATGAGTTCATTAGTTTCCTTAGCATCCAAGCCTTCTTGTAATATATCAGCTATAGACTTTCCAGCTTCATTGGCAGCCATGATTAATAAGTTTCCTGTACCACTTCCAGTAAGGCCGCTAACATCACCACTTGCGATTTGTCCAAATGTTCTGGCGATATTTTGAACGGCTTCTTGCGACATACCGACAGAGTACAGAGAGCCCATCCATTTTTGTACTTGGAATTCTAGCTCTGTGGCTGCAGCGCCTTCCATAAGAGCTTGCATTTCCTCTAAGCTACCTCTAACACTGGACGCAACGTTTTCTAAGTATTCAGAAGTTTCGTACATGCTGTTTAGGAAGCTATTTAATGCGGACTCCATTCCAAGGCGTCCAGCAGTGGTATCTTGTTGCTGAATACGAATTAATCTAAGCAAAGTGCCGTCGGCCACATTAAACGTATTTGCAATCTTTTCTTGTACGGTCATTAAGAAAGCACGCTGCTTAATGTCAAAAGAAATACCTTTATCAACCAGTACTTTTACGTTATCAACAAGCTTTTCTTGCTTAATAAACGGAGAAGCACCAGCGATTTTTTTCATGTCTTCTAAGAGCTCGTTCCAGTAGGAGCCATTACCAAAATCACGGTCATTAACTCGTGATCCCTGCAGACGTGTATCCACAAAGCCCTGCATAGAAGAGATTTCTTTTACCTTAGCATCTAGTGTAGCAGCTAAGCCGCCAGCAGCTTCAGCGAGCAGCTCGAAGTTTGCAGTAAGCTCAGCAGAAGCATCATTCATGCCTGCTTCCTTTAGCTCTGCTGTACGCTGTCCCATATACTTGCCATAGGATTGCTGTACATCGGTTAGTGAAAACTCACCTGTACCAAACTTCTTTAAGCCGTCAGTTATTCCATTAACTGCTTCTTTTTTTGCGGCCTTATTATCTTTCCTTGCTCTATCCTTTTCGTACTTTGCTTGATCAACGGTATATTTACCAGCCTCTAGCTGAAGCTTTTGATAGTCCTGTAGGTAACCAAGTCGTTTTTCCTGTAGCTCTTGAGCCATCACTTCTTCTATGTGCTCACGCTCCCAGGCAATCTCAGTTTCAAGGTTTATGCGATCTTCTGTGAGTTTATTTTGCTTTTCATAAAAAGCATTTTCACGAGCTAAGCGTGCCTCAAGCACATATTGATCTTTATTATCACTAAGATCTTGTGCTTTGGCTGCAGCATTAATGCCAGCGACTCGAAGCTCATTTTCTTTATTGGCGTGTCCAACTTTGAGATTATGTAAAGCCTCTTCTAGATACCTCTCTCTATTAGCCTCAATATCGTCTTTTTTTGCCTGAGCGTCAATGAGCGCTTGCATTGCAGCCTGCTCAGCTTTAATCTGATTAATACGCAGCTCATGCGCTTTTTGCTCGAGTATACGCTCTTCATTATCTCTGATGAATTTTAGATCAGCTTCGGCTTGTATTCCTTCAGTAGTAAGTTTATTTTGCTCAGCCAAGAAAGCAAGGTTTAGATTGCGGTATTCTTCCTGCGCATAAAGCTCACGATTATGTTTTAGATCATTGGCTTTAGCTACAATGGCATTGTTAGTTTGCATTGCCTTTAGTGTAGCATCTGCGTGCTCTTGTTTTAGTTTCAGATCTTCTTGAGCTATTAGCTCATCTCGATTGGCTCTAGCATAGAATAATGCAGCTTCATTTTTTATATTATCTTCTGTTAACTTGTTTTGTGCACTTGCAAAAGCTTGCTGCTGTGCCCAATAAGCTTCTTGGAAATAACTTGCCTCATTATTTTTAAGATCTTCTGCTTTTGCAGCGGCAGCAATTTTTGCAGTAATGGCTGTAAAAGCTGCTTCTTCATGTCCGGTCCTAAGCTTTTGCTCTTCTGCTAGCTTAGTAAGGCGCCCATTGAGATCTCTATTCTCATTAAATTCACGTACTTTTCTTATAGCCTTCTCAGTAGCATTAAATTCTTTTAGCAGATCTCTTGCTATGTCAACAGAGGGCTGTGATGCTGATTTACCGTCGTTAGCAGTAACTTCATTTAAAGCTTTTTCGAGGTCAGAGCTCTGTTTTCCAATTGCTTCTCTAGACGCGTCAAACATTGTTCTGACGGTATCAAATAGGTACTTACCTAAGTCAACTTCTTGTAGGTCAGAGTGATCATCTGTATAGACACGCTCTTGTGGTGGTTGAGCTGGCTTTACGATTACCTGTTGCGCCGCAGTTACGTTTGTCTGCGGCGCAGCCTTATTTCCTGAAGTATTTTTAGGCACTGACAGAATTTTCGCACCGCTCTTAGTTTTAGAAGCGCTAGAGATGTCATCAGTACTAGAGGCCGTCTTATTTGTTTGACCTTGAGTTTTCTTATTCTTTATTTTAAGTAGCTCTTCTGCGGCATTTTTAGCTAATTGAAATTCTTTTTGAATTTCTTTTTTACGTAGCTCAAACTGTCGATCTGATAAGGTTAATCTGGCCTTTGCAAGTTCTCTAATTCCCTTATCTTCTAAAGCAATTAGCTGATCAAGCTTTGCTATTCGTGCATCTTGTAGCGCAGACAAGTTTTTAAATTTTAGTGCCGCCAATTCCTCCTCAGCGGCGACCTCAGCAGCTCCAATTGATGTAGTAGCTTTGTCTAACTCTGATTGCCACTGCTTTAAGCTTTCAGTATCATTTCTTAAATTAAAAGCATCTTGTTGATTATTTTCAAAAGCCACTTAAGATTTCCTCCTGATAAATTTCACTTATCTAGCTTGAGCGCTCTGTCGAGCTTCTTCAAAAGCTTTTCGAGTAGCGTCATTTTTAGCATTAATATTTTCAATTAGATATACTCTTTCTGTATAAGACAGATCAAGTACATCTGTGTAGCTGGTATTTAAGCTATCACTTATATACCAGCATTCTTGTACCAATTCTTTAAATCGTTTCGGGCCATAGGGCGAGCCGTCATTAGATGTTGGTGGGTCTAAAAAACTCGGGCCCGAAGCGAAAGAAGGACGTGATTTCTTCACCGCACTTAGGACAATCAACATAAAGGATATTCTCTAAGCCGATGAGTGTATTTAACTTATCAATATTATTTAATAACTTCTGTAAATCGAGTGCAGGCAGATTAGTAATAAAGTTTTCTAGCTCGTACTCAGGCTTCTTTTCACCGTCAACATAATCAATAGCACAAAGAAGTTTTACAAGAGTTTCAAAGTCAATAGTAGCAGTCTTATACTTACGCTTCATTTCCTTAACTTTGACTTCCATCTCTTCAGTCATTCTAGGAGTATTAAACTTTAAAGTAACAGTACGACCACTCTTAGGAAGTACAAAAGTTCTGTAGCTATTAATTTCTTCCTCATCAAATGGCTTTAACTCAATATTACCGAGTTTTGCTGTTGTTTCTACGATTTCGCCGCACTCTGGGCACTTAAGTGTTACCTTATACTCTTCGCCGTAAGTTACGATTCTAAGCTTATGAAGTAAGAATTCATAATCACCTAAACACATATCATAAACGTGAATCGCAGGCTTTTCAATGAAGCAATCCTCAATAATATCTGCAAGTGTTTTTAAAGGAGTACTAGAAGGAGATAAGCGCTTCATTTCGTCACGAGCTGTCATGCTTCTAAGCTCAACATGAGGATCAACTCTTGTCTCATAAATCTTACCGCCAGAAGGTAGCTCATAACCCTCCATAATAGTGTAGTTAGTGTTTCTTTCTGCCATAGTAGTTTTACCTTTCTTTCTTTAAATTAGATTTCGCGATTTTCAAAATACCTCTCAAGAATTTCACGAATTAGAGCAGACACTGTTATATTCTTTCTTTGCGCCGTCTCTTTTAGCCGTAATATAAGAGGTCGTGAAGCTTCAAAAGTTTGTATTACTTTATCGCTCCTATCTACTTTTGATCTGCCCATAAACAAGTTGTCCTTTCAATTTTATTTTGTCCTGGAACAATCATATAATTTAGCAAATCTCTGAATAGATTTATTAAATTTATTTAGGTAAAAAAGAAAGACGCTAAATAAATTGGCGTCTTTCTATATAGCTATTAATATTATACTTCTTTAGGAGCTGTCTCAATGTACGCACGGTCATATTGGATAGTCGCAGAAATAGCACGCTTGCCATCATTTTCTTTATCGAAAGAGTCTTCAGATAAAGCACTAATCCAACAACCAAGAAGCTTCCACTCTCTTACCGGAGCATAATCCTGTGTATACTCAACAAGAGTGCAGTCAATCTTATAGTCTTTCATTCGTCCGCCCTTGCCAGTGTGTACATCATATGCCTTAGCCTGCCAAGCCATGAGAATATCCTTGGTATGCTGACCAATAACGTCATCAACCTTTACAGTGCCAGCTTCAAAAGTAGGAGTACCTGCAAACTTAACTACGTCATTACCGCGCTTGTACTCAAGTACATTAAGGCTAAAGTGAGGCACATCGGCAGTAAGTACATTGAGCTTTAGAGACTCAGCTGGCTGAATACCATAGTCAGTTAATAGCTCGCCGTTTTCCTTTTCCTTTGATGCTTTTGTGAAAGCATTAAGTTTATCTTCTGGGACGATTAGCGCAAAGAAACCAGTTCTAGCTGCCTCCCAAGACTGGTAGGTACCCTCACTAATACGTCTAGTATTTAAATGATTGTATTCTGACATAATATTTTATTCTCCTTTCAATTACTCTGTAATAGCTACAGCAGTTTCACCGAGAGAGTCTTCAAGAGAAATCTCGAGGGTAAAGTCCTCAACAGCCTCAATAGGAACAATTCTAATTCTAGCCTTTAGAGTAGCCTTCTTATCAGTGTAAGCCTTTACGATGCTGTAGTCTCTGATACCCTGGTCAGCCTTCATTCTTTCAAGCATTGGAGTGATAGAGCTCTTGAAGTTAATCCAAAGTACATCACTGTTGGGATCGAAGGTAAATCTGCGGCAAGAAACATAAAGCTGCTTTTTAATAGTTGTGCAGAGCTGTCTGATATTCAAGAAGTGACTTGCTACAAGGTCGCCTTGTGTACCATTAGCGTCACCTAACTGGTGGCAAGTTCTGTTACCCCAGAGGTAGTAACTACCACGGAAGTTTGCAATTACGTTTACTGCAAACTTAGGCGTATCATCTGTACCGTCGTTATTTCTGGGCTCAAGTGCTTGAATAGCGATCTCACCAAGCTTAACAGTTGTACGATCAATAGTATAGCTTGAAACACCTCGAGTATAACCAGCAACTGCGTACCACTCTGCAAAACCTAAGCCGAGAGCGTTTGCAAAGCACGCAAGGTAGTGGAATGCTCCTGGGAATTTTCTATTGTAATTAAAGCGCTCACTTGTAGTCATATTATAAATAACGCTTGGTACAGTACAAGCACAGTATTTACCTGTATAACTGTTTATATCACCAGCCATGCTATTTACGGCAGTAATAATGCGAGCTTCTGGTCTCTTGTTTTTGCCAGTCTTATCCTTAATGTAATCAGCCTCATCAATTTCGATAAGTGCAATGCAGTCACCACGTCCAGAGTCTTTGTGCATTTCATCCTCAGTGCCATCACTGGAGACGTCAGCTCTGTAGTGAGCTAGTTTTGCGATAATTCTGTTTGCATTAGCAAAATTATCAGGCGTGATTATATTTTCTTCTTCTGCCTGAATCAGATCCTGAATTGCTTTTTCTTGATCAGCAATATTAGTCGCTGCCGCAATATAGCCTGCAACTAACTCTGCGTCAGTTGGCTCACCTTCTGTTTCAGAAATAACATGAGCTTCAATTGGATATTTACCATTAGCATTCTTTACATAGCCAATAGCATCACGTACTTCCTGCATATTTTTATTCTTTACATATTTTTGCTCAGCAGCTAAAATATCTTTAAAGCATCTAGCTTTAGCAGCAGCCTCGGTCTCGCCCTCTTTTATATCTGTTTCTGGGTTAAATGCTGGACAAAGCTCTCTCATTTTTGCAACGCGCTTTTCTAACTTAATTAGATCATCAGACTTTGCAAAATCTGCAGAAGAGAGAAGACCGTGAGAAATAAATCTAAAGTCGTAAGAAGCCTTATCCTTAAAAATTTCCCAAGTATCATCTGCCCATAGTTTTCCTAAAAGCTCGCCTGGCGTTTTGTAAGTCTTTAGTTCAGCCTTAGGATCAACTACCTCATAAGGCTTTCCAAGATTAATATAAATTACCGGATAACCCATTTTCAGAAGCTCATAAGCCATCTGGTTACCGTAATGTACAGGAAGCTTGGCATCAAGAACTTCATCTGGTGTTTCATATGCATCAGGCGCAACTAAACCGATAGTTCTTTCAAAGTCAGCCTCAGACTCAAACTCAAAAATTCCGTTATCGTCAGCCTGAATAGCCTTTGCGTTAGCCTTAATTTCCTCATCTGTATACGCAGAAAAACCAGCGATTAAGACCGTATTATTAGAATAACCACCAGGGGTGCCGGGAGAAGTTCTATCTTTTTCATTGATATTTATTCTAGGCATTTTACAATTTCTCCTTATTTATTTTAATTATTTTAATTTTACAGTATTATTGAGTTTCTTTAAACTCAATTAATTTAGCAAATATTTTTGCTCAATGATATCTAATTCTAGCGGGTCTTCAATTCTATCACATAGAGCAAGCTCAACACCAACAAAACGCCAATTCTTTTTATATGGAATGCTAAACAAAAAGCCGTCCTGAAGCTCTAGTTGAATTGTCCAGCGATAAAACTGTCCTGGAAATAGGTGATTAGGAATATCACTTGTGTCAGAAACACTATTTAAAACTCTTAAATTGGCTGTGTGCTTAATTAAATAATTATTATATGGAATTTCAACAATAATTTGTGGGTTATTTATGAGCTTAAATAAAAACTGTCTTACGTACTCATCAGCTTCAAGTTGCTTTTTTGTGTAAATATCAAGCTGATAAAGTGTTTTAACTGGGATAACATTCATGTGCACGGTGGCAGCATTTGCAGTATCCTTTTGAATTATTAAACCGTCAAAGGACTTGCTTTGTTTGATTGCGTTTGTTATTTCAAGCTCTTTGTTTCTAGATATTGTTAGCAGAGGCAGCTGCAGAGGCTTATCTCCAGAATCTTCTGCAGCTAGCTCAATAACCCTTTTTGTCTCATCTGGATTAAGCACTCTTAGACTAGAGTTGTCTGCCAGCCAACCTTTTATTTTAGCAGTAACTGCATCATCATAATAACTTATTGCCATAGTCAACTCTCCTTTCTTAAGCGCTTAGTGCTGTTTTTAATATCTGGCTGCCTGAAATGTTGTCTATTCCGTAAGTAATTATCCGAGCCA
>JAEIGA010007507.1_pt1 | contig 16547 bp, 13 predicted proteins | sample 9270691 | NCBI WGS metagenome assembly JAEIGA01 (sample SAMN17057246, study PRJNA624740) | gut metagenome | biome: biome; isolation source: fecal sample | host: Bos grunniens | place: China: Xizang | collected 2019
CCTCGCAGAGAGGCGACGACAGGAGCGCAATGGAATTCGAGGGCGCATAGCTACCGTAGAAGAACGCCAAGCCATCACTGTCACCATTGTAAGCATTGCCGGAGCCAAGAGGCGAACGAAAACCCGAAGTAGCAGTATCGAGATACGCTCCATCACAATAGTGGGTAGATGCGGTTGCGCCTCGCTCGGCTGGCATACCCGCCAAGCCCTCAAAATTGATAGTCTTGATGTAATCCCACGAAGCTGATGCTGGGGCTGCAATGCCGCCCACATGTATCATATTCGCGGTGTCGCTATAATTCCAAGTCGTAAGCGAGGACTTTGCTACATAGAATGAGTACGAAGCATCAGCGTTTTTTACCCCGACAATGCGGTTCTTGCCCACCCAAAGGTGTCCGTAAGGGTTTTTCAAACCGAAAAATACGGGTATCGGGGCAGTGTAGGCGGTGGTACCGTCAGCCTTCTTGACTGCGTAAGAACCCACCCCGACAGCATCGCCCAACTCAACACCTGCCGAGGTGGGGACTACGGGGTAATAAGCATTGTATGCTTCCCACGATGGCATACCCGACACGCCACTACCAAGACCGCCTTGATACAAACCGTTAGCGTCTTTGCTTGCATTAAACGCTGCCTGACAGTTGCGGGTACCCATAATGAGCTGGAACAGCATCATTGTAACCGTCTCAATCCAATACCAACCTGCACCCCAACCAGCACCACGCTTGGCTGCATAGGTCTCAAAGTTTGCGGTGCTTATAGCAGTAGCAGCATAGCCAAGCATCGCAAGGTTATCTGCCGCAGCGGTACCCGTAGTAAGAGCCGAACCATTACCACCTCGATACTGCTCTTCGGTGCTGATGAGCGAGCAGAGCTTTGTATTGGTACGGTCCATCACGCCACAGTGCATAGCTGATACAGATGCAATAGGCACCTTGTAACAAGCACGCCCAGCGATAGGTTTCAGACTTGCTGCAAGGTAGAAGTAATCACCTTCAACCCACCACGCAATGTAGAACGGCGTGCGCCAGCCCCACATATATTGACCCATCGAGCCATCGAGTTTTGCCGTCTCCCCCGTTGCCAACTTGTAGTGGTTTGCAGGGTCGAGCTTACGGCGGTTGTGGGCGTCATCAACGAGATAACAACCAAGACCGAGCAACGAAGGCAACTCACGCAAGTAGTCGATGTTACCCACAGCCTCGCCAATAGGCGTGGAGTTATTCAGGTTCCACCTACGGCAAGCGTAGCCTTTACTACCCAGCATAGAAGCAGGGAAGAATCCATATTTGTCGCCTGATGCGGACTTTCCAAAAAACAGGTCGTTATCCTCGACCTTGCCGAAATGCTCCAAGGAGCTGAGTTCTTTTTTGTTCATATTGTCTTATCGCTTAATGTTCATATATTACCCATTTAGTACCCCCTGATATAGTATCTGGGACACCCAAAAAACGCTTAATCCCAGCAACCCAATTCACACTATATTCTTTAACATAACTATCTGGATTTATTTCCATATTAATGGCTTCTTCCACCGTTTTAACTGCTTCTTGACGCAAAAATGGGCCGCACTCTCCACAATATACAGTTACACCATTGCCCAAGAGTGCTATTCCTGTTCGCGTATAAGGAGGGTAATTATTTGCATAAATAGTTATAACACTACCCACATATTTTTCATCATGCGGAAGAATTATGTTATACTCCCCATTAACAATTAGGTTTAGATTCTCTACGGGTTGATACCCTTCTATTCCCACCCCCTGCGTAAAGAATGTACCTCTTAAAGCATCAGAATACAGTATATGTATAAATCGAGTGCGTACATACCCATCAAAAGTTCCAGAAGCAGCGGCTAATTTCCCATCAGGCGTCACTACGAATTCCGAATTCGCACCTGCTTTAATCGCACCGTCAGCGGTCAATTCAATAGTCCCAGAAGTATGTCGTATAACGCCATTTTCGATTATCCAACCTTCTGCTCCCTCACCTACAAAGGCGACTTTTGTGGCTACGAGCGCAAAATTACTCTCAACGGTCCACAACTTACTTCCCAACTGCGTGGAAGCATAAGGGTTGGTATTTGATGTGCTTGTATGCGTTTTTATACATCGATAGTAAAGACCTCTATAATAAACAATATCAGCAAAGGTCTCCCCAGAGGTTCCCGAGCAATATACAACTCCCTCCACCCAATCTGTAACACGAGACACAGCCCCACGCTCACCCTTTTCGGGCTCTCGCTTATAGGCAATGCGAGTTATGTTTTTCAACTTTGTCATACTACTCTGCTGTGATAATAAGTGTCAAATCTCCATTCGCCTGAATAGCGTGGGCAAGGGTTACAACAAACAAACTACCGCCGTCCTTCGAAGCAATCTCATCGCCTGAAGAGTTTGTTACAAGGTAGTTGAAGGTGTAGCCCGACACCTCCTCCGAGGTGCCACGCTTATATACCTTCGGAACATAGGTAATGCTCTGCTGTGCCGAGCCCAGCTCCTCGGGTACCGTATTGCCCGCACCGTCAGTAGGGTTCGGGTAGATGATAAGCACATCGGTCTCATCTGCGACCTCAATAACAGCCTCGGCACTCTTGTCGCCGCTGGTTATTACACAACGGTACAACTCTTTGTTGTTGATAGCCGATGCCCCGATAGTTATTGACTGCCCTGTGTTACCTGTGCTCACCCAACCGTCAGCACCTGCCGACACCTGCATCTTATACCACGCATATTTGACACCCGAGGTCTTCTCAACCCCGCCAACAAGCAGATGAGCCTTGGCGGTAAGAGAAGCTACATCGTCATCAATGACGCCGCCGTTATTGACAGCGATATAGGCAACATAAGCATCTCCCTCGGTCTGCTCGATAGCGACCTCAATCGAAGCCGACACCACCGTAGCGAAGCCTGTATTGACCACACCCGAGAACTCAATGCTATCCGAGTCGATATTGTTGCTCGAAGCGAGGTCCTTGCAGATGGTCAAGGTCGGAACACCGAAGCCATCTACACTCTTCCACTCCGAGTGGAATGTGCCCGCTGCAATACTACCCAAGGCAAGCGAATTACCGCTACCGTCAAACTGTATCTCTACGGTGTTGTAATACCACTTATAGCCCACTGTCTCGGGCGATATGCGGGTAGCCGACAATGAACTACGCACAACAGGATAGATGCACGGTCTATTCGCCGCAAAAGAGGGCGAAACAGCCCCGTTGCCGTTAGATATAAACTGTTTGAGGGGGAATGTACTACGGAGCCCGCAAGTTACCGTATCGCCCTGTTTTACATACTTAATAGTGGATATACCTTTTACATTGCTCATAGCTATTCTGTTTTTTGAAGTTCTTGTTTTGCTTCGAGAGCCGTCAGCACCTTACCACTCAACGCCTCCACCTTCTGCTCAAAGGTATTACTCTCCGAGCCATAGGTCAGCAAGTCGCTCTCGTTGATTATAACATCGCCACTTGGCGTGTGGCGGCGTATCTTATCCAAGCCCAATGCTATTGCACTCACCAAAGGGATTTTTGCGTATTTATATCTCTTCATTGTCTAAAATGTTATTACCGCATTACCATCGCATAGAACCGTATTGCCGTCAGCCATCGTACCGAGAGCTGCGAACTCCTCGACCTCCAAACCGACATCAGCACCATCAGCAAACTCATCGGCAGGGATATAGATACTTTCGCCAAATCCGAGGTGCTGCCACTCGGCACCATATACAGCTCGTTTTATCGACCAGCGAATTGTAAAGTGTTCCGCTGGGTGTTCCAAGACCTCACGCCCAATGGTTACAACACACTCGTTCTTGACAACTTCGGCACCTGCTGCCACATCGACACCGCCATGCACAAAGTTCTCAAAGTCGTAGTTCGGGTACCTGCGAGCGATAACTGTCTCGGCAGTTAGGCACTCGGCTGTCGGGCTGTTCGGGAGCGACTCCGCTGCCAATACATACTCCGCCTTGCAGATGAGGTGCATTGCCCCGTCAATATATCGTGGGTCTATGGTCAGGGTGTTGCTGTTCTGTCCCGACTCATAGAACAGATCCTCACCCTCATCGATGAGGCTCTCCACTCCGCCCTCAACCTTATACCACCAATAGCGGACTTTGTAGGCAGCATCAGGAACAACCCCACCTATACGGAGTGTAGCAACTACGCTACGGGTACCGCTATCTGATATCGGGTTAAAGCCCCACGATGCGGGCTTATCAAGCGAGAGCGTGGCGGGCAATACTACGGAGCTGGTCGATAGTGTTGCTGTTGCGTGGATACGCAGTATCTTGCCATCGCGAGGATCTGCGTAGTTACCCGTAAACACCAACACGACAGGCGACAGATAGGGAACATTGGTCGATACGGTCAATGTTCCATCCTCGGCAACCGAATAGCCTTGTGTCCCTGCTGTGATAACATACTGCGCGAGCTCTTTGCTCAAATAGGACTCATCGACAATCGTGTCTGCAATATCCTTTGGCAAAGCATACCAAAGCACGCCTGACAGTCGGACATACCCGCTTGTCAATACTCCATTTGGGTCTTGGATATAGACCTGTGGAACGATGACTAACGGGGTCAGTTCTCTATCAGGAACGAACTCCGAGCGCTCGGCGCAGTGAGTCTGTGAGAGACTGCCACCACGCACCAGAAGCGAAGCGGAGATATTAAGCGGGTCGTAAATGACACCTATGCGTTTTACCTTTTTCATATAGCGTTCAAATGTCTTTCAAATGGCGTTAAAATGCTACTTGAGCGCTGACCGGCTCCGCCCCATCACGCACATAAGCGGTGCAGATAAAGCGACCAGAGAGCGCAGCCAAATCCTCGTTGGTCAAAGTAACCGAGTTACCACACCCAGCGTGGTCAGTGTTCCATATTGTATCCGAGGCAACATCGCCCGTCTCGCGAGTCCACGACCAATCTCCAACAAGGATATCGGCTGTGATATCCGTAACGCCTCGTTTTACCTTTGCAGTGAGGGTGGTCGATAGTTGCCCTACAAGGAAGGTCTCCCCATCGGTACTCTCAATGTCAAGCGTGAGAGTTGTATCACCAGCGACAAGTAGCCAATCGGTAGAGTCGTAGCGAGGCTCGGCAGTGGTACCCTCAACAATGCAGCGGTACTTGCACGAGTTGTGATATACTTCGTCTTGGTATTGAGCGTTGCACTGATAAGGGTTCGTAACAGCATCAACAGCACTCCACAAACCTCGGTCTCGCACTGTGCGGATAACCTCATTGTCCTTGTCTATCTGGAAAAAGTTTTTCGCTATCACATTATCCAGATAAATCGAAGCTCTGCCCGATACGGGATTGTTCTCGGGAAGCAGAGCTTCGGGAACACTACCAATAACGACCTTATAGTGTTTCGGCTCGATGATATATTGGTCCACACCCGAAAGCAACGATATACGCTGCTCCGAAGATGAGAAGTATTGGCTCTGCTGTCTCTCCTCGTTGGTAAAGTTACCATAACGGGCGATGTTCATATAGGCAGTAGGCGCACAGTTCACGCCCCCGGGCACAGCTTCATCATCACCCAGCACTACACGAATCGTCTTGGCTGTCTGATTGACCGACACGACACGAAAGTACGAGGTTATGAAGCCCCCGTTCTTGTTGTAGTGTCCCTTGCATATATCATCAACCTGCAACTCGATGTTGTCGCCGTCCTCGATATCCATCGTAAGCACAAACGCAGTATCGCTACCAGCATCAGGTTCAACCTTGGCTATGGTACCGCCCTCGGTATTCCACATCTCGCCACCTGTAACCTGCACCTTGTTGTAGATAAGTGTTGGTACCTTCAAGAACGATCGCAGCGTCAGCGAGGTCATCTCTGCGTTACCCTCTTTGTCAATAGCTGCACCTGTTCCCGTCTCTATGCCTGACACATATTTACCAAGCTCGATACCCTCGATGAATTTGATTAACCCTTGTGCAACATCTGGATAAAGACGACTCAAAAACTCTTTAACAGCCTTTTTCGCTGAATATAGGTTAAAGTCAGATGCGGGGGTGCCTTCCCAACTACGCACCACATCAGGGATAGATGCGGCTGTTGTTTGGGTATAGTGGCGTATCTCATCAACATCGTCTCGTATCTGTGTTACGGTACCCGTTGAGAGAACATCGCTAATATCCAAGTCATACATCGTCGGGGTATTGACATTCTGCGTAAATGCGGAGATACGACTATCCCTATAACCCGATGCAAAGTGCTCCAAACTTTCAAGGCGAATACGCTGCCCAATATCGAAACTCAGACCTCGGTTTTCGATATCCACATAGTTGGTCGGAACTTTATACACTCGATGGTCCTTGCGATGTTTGTGCATATAAGCATCAACCGCCTCGGCATACTCCTGAGAGGCTAATGCATAATACTCATCAGGCATACGGATATTCCACAAGATGTACTCGTCCCCAACTTGGGGTATGAGCATTCCACCGGGCAATTGCGTATCGTCATCGTATGGCCATTGGGTAATTATCTCGAACTGCTGTGTTTCCGAGTCAAAATTCACTTCGAACTCTCGCCCATTCAGCTCTCCACTTTGGAAAGTAATATGCTTGACCAAGCCCCCTATTTCATAGTCATTAGGGTCAAAAGGCAATGAAGAGTCTTTGAAGTAGTAGATTGTAAATGGTTCCCCGTTTTCTCCAATCTTCTCCTCGCAGGTTGCAATCGATATCTTACCAACCCTGCGTGGGTATATATGCGAGAATGCCTCTTCCTCAAAGTGTTCTACAATTCCCAACTCGGTATCTTGCTCGACATAGCGCTTCCCATCGGGCAACTGCAAGCGAGTATGCCCATAGACAGAACGGTCTATGTTACGGGAACTTCCGACAGGGAACAAACGAGTGAAGAATTTTACATTGTCAGCTGCCAAAACCTCAATGGACAGCGCTCCATTGTCATACCCCAAAGGGATAGCCTCCCCATATTCGCAACGACATAGGTTCACTGTCATACCGTCAATCCAATACTCGGTCTCGGCTTTTTCGGCAATCATCTTCAAACCAGCATTGCAATATGTACCCTTATAGTCGATGGTTATATTTTCAGTCGCAATTACCTCTCCTACCTTCCAATCGGTTGTACCCATTTGGCGGTTCAAGTTCTCGACCACAAGTGCCACATGCACCTGTGCAGGGGCAGTGAGGGAAAAGACGGGTTCATTCTCCCCATCTGTCGTTTTCAGAACGAGTGCCTGACCAATAAGGTTTTCAGGCCCATAGAATCGGCAACTATACTCCCACTCAACAGTTGATACCTGTTTGGGAATATATTGCTCTATAATCCAAAAACGCTGCCCCAAGAACTCTACATAATCGTTTACATCAAGGCGCACGAACTCAAAAGAAGTAAACGACAGGCTCAATATATGGTCTGCTTGAATACTCTTTTGGCGAGTTGAATTGTCAGATGGTTGAACCGTTAGCTTCAACTCATCATTCTGATTATATATTTTGAGTTCCATTTGAGTGGTTTTCGAATGTTATTCAAAGTTAGGTTTAGGTTCACGGAACTTCACATAGAATTTACCGCCAACCTCACCCTCAAAGTTCGTTAGTTGTTTATAGTTTGAAGACTCTTTATAGTACACATTGAAGTGCCTATCGAGTTCGGGGAGGTATAGGTCAAGCCACCCCCTATTACCCGTTTTGAGCATTGCTATAAATGCTCGATATCGGTTCAAGAACGCAACGCCATCATCAGCAACGATAGTGAACTGTAAAGAAATATCTCGTGCTTGCCAAGTCTGGACGATAGTGGTTGGCACATCAACGCCATCACGCTCACGCACCGACACCTCTTTTTGAGCCTTGACCGCTGGGGGCTTCAATAGTGATGAGTAGTTAGCCGTTCCCCCTTGTTTATCCTCCGAGAGAAACGCTCCAAATTCCTCATACACATCAACCCCATTGATGTAAAATAGTCCTTTGAGTATATCCATAATTACTTCACTTTTATACCATCCCTATTCCACTTCTGCATTTCCGCCAATATCTTCGGGATATTGTCAGTATTATCCTTAATCCCCGATAACACATCAAGGTGCTCTCCGAGGGCATTGGTTACATTATCCATTTTGCTATCGATACTCGACCAATGCATCTGACCAGAGGTGAACAGACCTTCGAGTTTTGTACCTTGGTCTTGTGTCATAGTCTCAAAACCTCCGCTTTTGCCTCTTTGAGATGTTCCAGAATCCCCTGAAAACAAATCAATGCCCAAAGCCTCCCCGAGAGCCTTCAATTTCTCGGTTTCAGTTCCCATTACAGAGACAAGTAGGTTCTTCCAATTCTCAATGAAGTCCGCATCGGCAGTGCCATCAATTAACGCCCCAGACAAGTCATTATATAGGGGTTCGAGGACTTTTGCCAGATGCTCATACATAAATGCATTTAGTAGGGCTTCAGCAATCGTCTCCTCGGCGAAGGTGGCAAATTGTCCAACCTCCCCACGAGCCTCACGCATTGCATTACGCACATTGGTCAAGAACCCATCGAAAGAGTTGCCCATAACCATCTCCTGCAAAGTGGCATAGGTCTCCTCAATCTGTTGCTTTAACTCCTCAATCGTTTGGCCACTCTCAACCCAAGCCTCATAGTAGTCGCGTGCCGCATCGGATAACTTATTTTGGTTGTAGTACAACTCGATTTCCGCAGCGGTCATTCCTCGTAGCGAGTGCTCAACAGAGCCCCACGATAAAGACTCACGCCACTCCCAATAGGCGTTACTGCCTTGCAACTTTTCCCACAGCTCATCGTACTGAGCAGCTTCGGCTTCAAGGTTCTTCTGATACTCTGCCAGAGCCGCCGACTGCGCCTCCCAAACCGATACACTGCTGGGTTTAGAAAAGCCCTTCTCCACCAACCAATTCAACAACTCTTGATTGGTGATAATATCCAGTATGGTATCCCTTTCAATGGCGAGTTCCTGATTGCGCTCTCGGATAGCACGGTTTGTCTCTATCTCGGCAATATATTGCTCACGCTTTAATGCCTCTGCTTTCTCCCTCCAACTTGTAATCATCTCAATGATTGAAGCGAGACCACTAAGGGTGTTGGTAATACCACCGATAATGTCGCCCGAGAATATCTGTGCGATGCCCGTACCCATATCCATAACGCCATCGACCATCGTCATCATCTCGTTAATGGATTGGCTGAAACCCTCGCCAAACACTGCGCCCAAAGAATCTCCCCAACCCTTGATAGTAGAGGTGAGTTCTTTACCCTTTGAGTTAAGATTTGACAAAGCACCGGTAACATCACCCTTGTTCTTCATCGCCGTCATCAACTCGGTCCAAGAGGTCTTAAATGCCGCAAAGGGGTTTTTCTTCTCCAACTCCTTCTGAATAGCCAGCACCTGTTGCTTCATTCTCTCGAACTCGGCAACGGTAACCTTGACCGCTTTTTTGACGAATGTGCCGTCAGCCTGTTTTACGGGGATCTCAATGGTAACACCATCTGCCCCCATCTGTGCATTTTCAAGAGTCTCCTTTGCCCTCTCGTAGAAGTCTTTTAACGCAGCGTAACCCTTTTGCGAGATGTTAGAGAACAGTTTATCGTAGAACTCGGTAGACTGTAATATCTCAGACTCCAACGCTTGAATATCTGCTCTATAAGCATCTGTTCGGGCTTGAATAGAAGCCTCTATCTGTGAAGTATCCCCGCCAGCATTACGAAGGCGATCCTTCTCTGCATTCAAAACCGCCATATCGTTTTGATATGCTGTTTCTATATCTCTGCGCTGCTGGTCGTAGGTGCGATACTCCTCCAATAGTTTGTTCAACTTCTCACGCCCTCTCTGCAACTCCTCGGCATCTACCGCTTCAAGATTTGCACGACGCTCATTATCGGCATTCTGGAGGGCAGTTGCAATCGCAGAACTTTGGTCAGGGGTAATAGCACCATTTTGGGCGCTCTTCCACTCTTCCTCTTGGTCTAAAATAGCAGCCCTTGTCTTCTCATAGTCTAATGCGATTTGTCGGCGGCGTTTCTCAGCACCTTCCTCCATTTGGTCTATCTCCGACTGCTCATTATCCCAACGCATTTGGCGCAGTTCTCTTGCCATACGGCGCTCCGCTTGTAGTTGGCGTTCACGCTCACGCTCTGCATCATCGGCAGAGGTATCATTTTTATCGGTCTCTTCGATATTCGCATTTTTCAATAGTGCTGCTGCTCGCACTTCAAGAGCGGCTGCAGTATCATAGTAGGCATCTGCCTCTTCTCGCGCAGCTTGTGCATTTGCGCTATACTCATCGGCTCGTTCCTGAGTATCCGTTTTTTCAGTATTAGTAACATATCGTGCTCTATACCCCGTGGTTTTAACACCAGTACGGGTTCTTGTATATATCGGGTCATAGCCACTAACAATCTGGTCAGGCATAGCATCCGCTGCTGCTTGCTGTTCTGCGGCATTGCGTTCTGCTGTTAATGCCTCTTCGTATTTCTCGGCAGCCAATTTATTCGCAGCCGTAGCCTCTGCTCGAAGTCGCATAGCCTCTATGAAGTCGGGGGTATTTATCTGCAAGAGATTCTCCGCATCGTTTACATCAGAGATAGCGACTCCAAGGTCTTCAAATGCCGATTGATTATCCTTGATAAACTTCTTCTTGGCATCAAGGTTATCACCCAATGTCAGCCACTCATCGCTCAACTGTCGGAGCAGAACAATCTCATCCCCGATGCCATAGCCACTCTCCTTGATTGCTTCTGAAAGACCACGCTGTGCTCTCTCTGTGGCGGTCAATTGCTCTTCGCCTTTGATTAAGGAGCTAACCCAATCAACAATCTCATCGCCATACATCACTAACAACATTATACCCGTAGTTAGAGCTGTTTGCCAAGAGAACAGGGAGGTTGCTATCTGTTTCCACACAGGCGTAGCCTTCTGCCCAGCTTTGGTAAGAGCCTCGTATCCCAATCGGGCTCGGGATACTGCATCTGCGAAGACGGGCAAGTTGTTAGAAATCGCCATAAAGAACATCTGCGGACCCATAGCCAACGATGGCATCTCTCGTGCAATCTGCTGGATACTCATATTGAGCCCGTTGAAGGATTGAGTTGCCTTCGGGATATCGGTTGGGGTCATTGGAGTTGTCTGAACTTTACTTGCTACACTCGTAGCTGTATTCCCTGCCTCCTTAATTTGTGCTTCCAAGCCTTCAAGAACAGTTATAAACTGCTCCACTTGGGCTATGTTGGCACTATTATCAATTGTAGGATTCGACTGCATCTGTGTCTGCAATCGACCCAACTCCTCCCTCAATCTGGCAATGACAGCCTGAGTCATTGCGAGCTTTTGGTCTGTCGAAGCCGAAGATGCCATAATCTCTGCAAATCCCGTCTTGGTGTCATTTTTCATCAAGAATTCTATTTCAACAGGTTTCATTGCCATATTGTTTACTTCTTATGTTTCTTAATTCTGGATTGGATAAATCCCGATACTGAGCGCTGCTGTTTTGCGTTTGGTGTCGGTTGGTTTTTCTTTACTTTTACATATCGAGGGGCATCGGCTAACATCATACGAAGGACTATATAATTCACTCCCCACTTAATATAGCGGGTGCTCCAGCCTGTCGCTGATGCTATCTGCCACACGATACCAAAGGGGCTATGAGAGTTCTCGTGTCGAGTCTTTAACTCCCCTTTGCTTCTTGGCTCTTCCTCGGCATCATCGGATTCGTCACCTGTGCCGATTTGATAATAGGCATAAAAGACTTTACGCTGAGTAATTGCATAAACTGCAACCCCGCTGCATATAGATATTTATCATCCATAAAACAGCGCATCAGCCAAGCCAAAATGCCAGAGAATAACACGCCCGAGATACGCCCTCGGCAGATCGTCAAGGCAACCATTTTGGTAATGATTTTGCCGTGTTTAGCGATAAACTCTAACTCCTCGTGCTTGGAGAATTTGTGCATCTGTTCACAAGTAACGCCAAGTGTCAAGTATAAGCGTGTTATGCGGAACAGGTTACCCAAACAAGGTCGTTTCATCGTTACTCGCAAATACTTTCGAGTAAATGGTATTTTAAGAAAAGGCAGGGAAACCCCAATGTCAAGTAGGGCCTCCGCTGCCTCCTTTTCGATGATGTTATTGGTTTTCATCGTAGTTCAGATTAGCCCTCGGGAGTTGCGTCAGGCTCGGTGTCAATGCCATAAGGCAACGAGTCATCCGCAGGGGCGAGGATAGTGAGCTTACAATGAATCTTGAACACATCGTTGTAGCCAAACTTACCCTTAGGCTTGGCAACGAGCGATGCTCGCTTAACCTCGGTTGTTGAGCCATCAGCAGAATGGATAACTGCATCGCCCTCCAACTTTATGCGAGACTTGGGAGCATCCCAACGCTTACCATCAGCCGATACAGTACCGCCCATTACCTGTGCAAGGTTTGCGGGTTTCAACTCGATAAGGTCGAACTCAATAACATCCTCTCCGGGGTTCTCCTCAATCTCCTTAACGGGGGCACTACGCTTCTGCGCTGCCCATACCTTAACCGTAGAAGGGTCACTACCTCCCCAATCAAGGCCATCATTACTGATAAGACCCAACTCGGCACCCTTGAATTCAAGAGCTTCGAGACCGTAGATCATACCATCGTGTGTTGTTACTTCTGCCATAGTTTCGTTACTTTATTGATTAGTGTTTTGATAATAGACCCTAAACGGGTGCGGTTCCATAAAATACGGACGGCAATACATAATGCCACCCCGAGCACGACACCGCCAAGCAGCCACTTGTGCCAATTGGAAGGCTTCTTTACAGTCTGCTCGACCTGCTCAGTAGTTCCAGAGCGAGCCATCTCTAATGCCTCATACTCATCGATGAGTTTCTGTTGGTCGAGGATAACATTCCGCAAAGAGTCAATAGTGCTACATTGTCGGAACACCGTTTGCTCAAAGCGCCAACTTCGGCGAGCGACACTATCACAGTTGCCTGTAATCACGATATTATCTCCTTGCCGCTTCGCCTCCACCGAAGAGCGTCCCTCGCTTGCGTTATATGAGGCACCCTCGGGTAAGTCAAGGAGGTTCTGAGTCGGCACCGTCAGAGAGCTCGTCTGTGCAGGTACCACCTCCGTGTCCTCCGACTTCGTTGTCGTCTGTTGAGTCTCCACCTGATGGAGTACGGAGTGCTGCTCTGCGTGTGCGGTTTCTGCCTGAATTACGGCACTTGCGACCTCCTGCACTACCTCGTCCATCGTCTCGGACTTCGAGCTCGTTGATTTGGTCGCGCTGCACGATGCCAGACAAGTCATTGCGAGCAAGAGCAGAAGCATAAGGGGGAATCCCTTGATTGTTTTTCTCATAGTTTTTCAGTTGTTTGGTTAATGAATCAATTTTGCGTGTTAGAGAGTCAATTTTACCCTCCATTACCTGTTGGTTGGCGAGCAGTTTAGCATTATCTGCTTTCAACTGCACATTCTCGTTTAGCGTCTCGGTGTACTTCTCCGTTAGCAGGTCGATGGACTTCTGCAACTCAGACAGAAAATCGTTCTTCTGCTTACGGTGTGCAAAGAACCACGCCACCATTGACGACCCACAGCCACCAACGAACAGCAATATGTCTTTTACGGTTTCAAAGTCCATACTTGAATCAGTTTATTAGTTGATACCTATCTCTCGGAGCCACGCTGGGACATCAAACGAAGGACACGCCTTTGCGGATAGAGCGTTATGCCCAACGATTTCGACATCAGGGTGTCGGCGGTGGAAGTCGAGTACATACTGCTTCATTGCCTCACGCTGTGCCTCGGTGCGAGTATCCTTGGGAGTTTTGGAGGTCGCAGCACGACCTCCTACATACACAATGTGCCGGGATGTGGAATTGTACCCTTTTGCCCCATTTGTAATCTCCCACGGATCTACATTCGCATCTTCGTTGTTCGCAACCAAACGCTCGACTGTTCCGTCAAGGTGGAACATATCGGTGTAGCCGACCTGTTGCCAACCTCTACCCCCCTTTGAGGCAGGGGAGGTATGCCAATGACGAATATCGTCAGAGGATACCTTGCGCCCCTCGGGGGTATCGGTGCAGTGTATTACCAAGCGTTTCAGTTGTGCCATCACTACTCCTCCTTCTTCGACTCAGCTTTATCTGACTTGCGAGTACCACGCTTTGGCTTCTCCTCTGCAGGGGCAGTCTTTGGCTGCTCCTCGGCAGGATCAGTCTTTGGCTTCTCCTCTGCAGGGGCAGTCTTTGGCTGCTCCTCGGCAGGGTTGGTCTTTGGCTGCTCCTCGGCAGGGTTGGTCTTTGGCTGCTCCTCAGCAGCGGTAGCCTCCTTCTCCTCCTCCATAGGGATACAAAGGTCACGCTTGATGAGGTTTGTAACTCGCTCAATCTCCTTGATGTTAATCACATCACCCACCTAATAGATGGTTTTGTGGTCGTTCTTATCCTTGAACTGTTTTACTACTTTCAGCTTCATACTGTTTATGTTTTAAGGTTAGACTTATGCCTCAGGGAGTTCGTCTCTCCAATCAGCAAGAACGGTGTGCTCACCGAATGCGATGTTGGTATCTGCCTTCATCAACATCTTGAAGAAGTAACGCTCACCGGCATTGGTCAAGCGGTCAATCTTCACGCACTCAAAGTCGTCTGCGAGATTTACAGCTGCCCAGAGGTTCGAGTCGATATCCATCGTTGCGATGGTCGCTACGATAACGCCCTGAGGCCAATCTGCCAACGGCTCGATGTTGTACTTCTTGAAGCGAGCCACATTGCTCGAAGTAGGATCTGCACCCTTGTGATGGAGGTCGGTGAGCTCATCATCGTAGGCATCAAAGTCCTCAATAGACATCAAGAACTTCAAGCCGGGATGGTTGCGGAGAGCCTTAGGAATTGCACGGTGTACCTTGCGCAACTTCTGAATCATCGTATCCGCACCCGACACATCTGCCTTGACTACATCGCCATCGGCAAGGATACGAGTAAGAATACCATTGAAGAACTGCTCCTCACCCTCACCAGCGGTACCGTTGATAAAGTGCCAGCCGAGCTCAAAGTCCACGACCTTACCCAACTCCTCGAGGAATGCTGCCTGTGCCTCAGCAGGAAGCTCCGAGAATACGAGGTTGCCCGTAGGCTGCCACTGCTTCCAGAACTTCTCAAACGAGCGAGGATTGAAGGTTGTGAACGCCATAAAGTCCACAGGCTCCAACTTGCGCTCATCGATATTGAACGAGCCCTTCGAGTCGCCATCCTCAGGCTGCTCCTTGCGCTTCTGCAAGAACTTGCCAGCTTTCAAGCGAGGAATGTAAAATGCCTTCTGCACATTAGGCTCAATGTGGATAAGGCCACGCTTTACCAACTCATTGTTGGTCGTTGCTTTCACGAGAAGTTTTGCTAAAACTTCACCCTGATAAGCTGTCTGAATGTTTGCCATAGTTTGTACTGTTTTTTGTTGTTATTTTGTTACTTTTTGAGGTCCTCACGAATCTCATTCATACGGGCCTCCCACGCATCAGTTACCTGTGCACCACCCTTGCCGATGATAGTTGCTGCACGGCGTTTGGGCTTCTGTGATGCAAGAATAGCACGGGCATCGTCAGCCTTCTCCGTGTGGAGCATAGCGACATAGTGCTCACGCTGATCCTCCCCGATGCGACCCTCATCGATAGCGGTCTGCACCTCGGCATCGATAGCAGCTTCCGCCGCCGCCTTTGCCTTCTGCTCATACTCATCCGCCTTCTCCTTGTAAGCATCACGCTCTTTGGTTACGGCTTCCAACTGCTCCGCCTTCGCCTCCATCTCGGCGATGCGGTTCATAATAGCTACTTCGTCAGCGCAGTCGCTGAACGAAGGTCTTGATTTGATTTTGTCGATCATTTGTTCGTGTTTGTTAGATAAAACCTTGATTGAATTAAGATATTGAGCAGTGTATCGCTCACATAGTTGCTGTTCTGAAAGGGTATCTACAACCTCGACCTTGTTAGGGTCATCGTAGATTGCATCAACAAATCCCATAGCCAACGCCTCATCAGCAGTCAGCCAATGGTTCTCGCCATCCATATACTTTGCACGCACCTCCTCCACGCTCATACCTGTACGCTCGGAGTATATACTGCAAAGGATATCCTCAATATCCTCCAGCGTTTGGATATACTCCTTCAACTCATCAGCATTTGCGCTGACGATTACTGACGGGCGATGTATCATTATACGAGCATAACGACTCATCTTTACAGGCTTACCACAGCCCGCAATGAACGAGGCGGTACTTGCTGCAATACAATCAATGTAGATAGTGATATCCGCTTGCGACTGATGCAAGGCATTGAAGATGGCGATGCCTGTATGCACATCACCACCGACAGAGTTGATACGCACATCAATCTTTCGATATGTACGCTCTGCCTCCATCAGCTGGGCAACTACATCTTGTGCCCTAACATCGGCATAGTTGCCAATCTCGCCATAAAGCAAGATGCAACAGGTGTCCTCCTGAGGACCGGGAATGATATTGAATATGTTTGCCATTTTGCGTTTTGTTTTGTGCAAAATTGGGGCGTGTA
>JAEIGA010007508.1_pt1 | contig 16546 bp, 19 predicted proteins | sample 9270691 | NCBI WGS metagenome assembly JAEIGA01 (sample SAMN17057246, study PRJNA624740) | gut metagenome | biome: biome; isolation source: fecal sample | host: Bos grunniens | place: China: Xizang | collected 2019
GAGGGGCCGTCCAAGGCAGCCGAAGCAATAATCCAACAATGGCAATTTAACGGAAAACCACAATCAAAATGGCTGTTTGAAGTACAAAGCGCGGGATATTTCAGCATCAAGTCCCCATACAGCAGTAAATATATCGGTGTTGATTCCACTGCAACTACAGTAATACGGCAATATGATACGTCAAGTGATTACACACTGTGGCGATTTGTAGAAACAACGTCGGGAAATTATAAACTAATTTGCAAAGCCACTGAGTCAAGCGGAAATGTATTGGCGGTGCCGCTTAATGCAAACAGCAATGGTACAAATCTCACTATGATCCCATATACTGATGATACGAATTATAGGGATGAGTGGGATTTTAAAATTCAAAACGGAACATTAAAAATTAACATAATGGTTGATACGGCTTATGGTTTAAGATACCCGGATTACTTGACCAAGATATCCAATAGCATGTCGGAAATCAAATTGAAGTTTCTTGAGTACTATGGAGTATTAATAGATTTCTCTGAATTATCAAACTTTGTTTCATGGGGAGATTATTGTGACCAATTAAGCGGTGGAACTTATTCCACTTGTTGCCCTCATGGGACTAATACCGATTGTAATAATTCCCAAGGGTTTAACAATATAAATGAAGAATTGCATCACAAGAATTTCTATAATATAATGTATCGCATTACCCCTCCAGATATTAGCGTAAATGTTGCGGTCGTTTTTGTTGGTCACAAATATTGTCGCGATGATTCTAATGGGCAGCATCACTTTGGCGGCATAAATGGTCTAGCTAAGCGCTCTTCAGGATTTTGTATGATAACTAACGTGACCTCGGAGTTGAGTGAGAGAAAGACAATTATGCATGAATTGGGTCATTTATTTACAGCAGGTTTAGACCATTATGGGGCTAATGGTCCTTCAACTCAAGATAAGGGAGAAGGCTATAGTAGTTTATGTATTTACGGAGAGGATAGAGAAAGCCCTCATGTTTTAAATAACTTAATAGTTTGTGATGGGTGCAAGGCCACGATCAAGGCAGCGGCAGATAAGTTTAATCACTGACACATATCAATTTGGGAGGTAGCTAATGAGATTAAAAGTAATGATTCTCGTGATATTGGTTTTGCTTTGTTTGTTGTGTGCGGTATCGTGCAATTTGACAGATACAAACATCAATAATTTAGAAGACAGTTTAACTGAATCTAGTTACGCGAAAGACACAAATACGGATAATGAGGATCTGGATATTGATGCAGAATCAATTTATTTGACTTCTGTTGAAGAATATTATAAATTTATAGAAACAGACGTTATGCCAAATGACTTTATAACGTATGACATGCTTAAAGATATCGGAGATCTACAGAGTTTTGTTATTCCAGATAGAGATTATTTATCGTATTACGGATATCATTTGTCGGACGAAAACGGATTTTTGATAGACGTATTCATTACACATCTTGAGGAAGCCGAAAAGGGTAGTCTTGTTGCAACGGATACGGTACAGTTACAAGCTAAGCCTATAGAGGGATTTCTGTACGGGAAAGAGTTTGACAATAACAAAGTGTTTTATAATGATATTCAATATACCTATAGTTCTAATGGTTCTTTACGTTATATTACCACTATTATCAACAGTGTGAAGATAAGTATAAGTCCGAGCTCAATCTATGACAGTGATTTGGGAAAAGTTGTAGAATTGGATTTTGTTGATTACAAGCCATCAACTGAAAACTTAATAACGTATTTGATTTCGGGAAATGAAGATAATGTGGACATTGCACGTTATCTGGCAGGTAAGAGTCAAAAATAAAAGGTGATCAAAAATTGTGGCTGCTTCACTTAGCGCAGAACAAAAGTCACCTCCAGGAGCTTAGACAAAAAACAACTTAAAAATATAGTTTTTGTCTTTCAAATGTGGAAATCCGCCGATTTTTTCGGCGGATTTCCCTATTTTATGTGGATTTTGTTTTGGCTAAATGAAGCTGCCTCAATGATTTTTTATTTCTTTGCGTTCATCTTTAGGTAGGCGTTGATGAAGCCGTCGATATTTCCGTCCATAACGGATTGGATATTTCCGTCCTCGTAGCCTGTTCTTGTGTCCTTTGCGAGTGTGTAGGGCATAAATACGTACGAGCGTATCTGCGCGCCCCACTCGATGTTGGTCTTGTTGCCTTGAATTTCCTCAATGGTATCAAGTCTCTCACGGAGCTTTATCTCCATAAGCTTTGCCTTGAGCATCTTGAGTGCCGTTTCCTTGTTCTGAAGCTGGCTTCTCTCTGTCTGACAGCCGACCACGATTCCCGTAGGCTTGTGCACGATACGGATAGCCGAGTCGGTCTTGTTGATGTGCTGTCCACCCGCGCCCGATGAGCGGTGAGCGGTTATCTCAAGATCCTCGTCGCGAAGGACCACGTTGTCAACGTTTTCAAATTCGGGCATTACCTCGATAGAAGAGAAGGAGGTCTGTCTTCTGCCTGCTGCGTCAAACGGAGAAACTCGCACAAGACGGTGAACGCCGTTCTCGCTCTTGAGATATCCGTAGGCGTTGAGTCCCTCGACCATAATGGTAGCCGACTTTATACCTGCGGCATCTCCGTCAAGCCAATCTATGAGCTTGACCTTAAATCCTGATTTTTCTGCCCAACGAGTTATCATACGGTAGAGCATCTGCGCCCAGTCCTGCGCCTCGGTGCCGCCTGCGCCCGGGTGGAATGAAACTATGGCGTTGTTTTTGTCATATTCCTCGCACAAGAGCACGGAAATGCGCTCCTTTTCGGCAGTTGCCTCTATCTCTACAAGCTCGCTCTGCACCTCGTCAACGCTGTCCTCGTCGTTCTCCTCAATAGCCATTTCGGCAAGAGCGATAGCGTCCTCAAGTCGAGCACAAAGCTTTTCATATCCCTCGATAGTATCCTGCGCCTGCTTTATTTCTTGAGTTATTTTATTCGCGGAGTCAGGGTTGCTCCAGAAATTCGGGTCAAGAGTCATAGCCTCAAGCTCGGCAGATCTTGCTTTGAGGTCGTCTACTCGGAGCGCGTGTCCGAGCTCCTTTATGTCCGCACGCAAGGCGACAAGCTTGTGCTTAGCTTCTTCAAGTGCTATTATCATCAATATCTCCGTTCCTTTTCGCCAAATGATCGGCGAAAATATAAATTACACAATAAATCACTCTATATTATATCACATAAGATGGCTTTTTGCAAGAGAATTTTTACAAATTATTGCGCTTGGGAAAATTATACTCGCGACACGCCCGAGCACGCGACAAAATTCATCAAAACAAGGCAAAAATATATGAGCCGCCCTTGACTTTTAGGCGTGAAAAGGGTATAATATAAAGTGATAAAATATATTTAAAGGAGGAGCTTTAGAATGAAAGTAACAAAAGAAAGTATTATCGGCGATATCCTCGATTATGACAGAGGAACTGCAGAATTTTTCTTTGCTATCGGTATGCACTGTCTTGGCTGTCCCGCATCTCGCGGAGAGTCCATTGAGGAGGCTTGCGCGGTGCACGGAACTGACGCGGATGAGCTCGTTGCAAAGATAAACGAGTACCTTGCCAACAAATAATAGGCAAAAAACAAGATTTCCGCCTCGGCGGAAATCTTCAATATTGATGATTTGAGGGAGAGTGACTATGCTTGACAAACGGCTTCGCGCGGCGGCAGAGCTTGTGCCCGTGGGGGCAAGGCTTGCCGATATAGGCAGTGACCATGCGTATCTGCCGATAGCGCTGTGTCTTGAAAACAAAATAGAGTGCGCTCTCGCTTCTGATATAAACGAGGGGCCCGTAGCGGCGGCGGTCGCCAATATAGGCAAAAACGGTCTGTCGTCGCGCATTACTGCGATACGTGCGGACGGACTTGGCGGCGCGCGGGATTTTTCACCCGACTGCATTACGGTGCTTGGAATGGGCGGCGAGCTTATCGTGTCTATACTTGACGCGGCGCCGTGGATAAAAAAAGAGGGAATAACCCTCATACTTCAGCCTATGACGCACGCAGAGACAGTGGCAAAATACCTTGCGGCGCAGGGCTTTGCTGTAAAAAAAGAGACTATCGTTATGGAAAATGGCCGTGACGACAGGATATACCGCATCATCTGTGCGGAGTACGACGGACAGATAAGAGAGCTGTCCGAGGCGGAGGCATGCGTGGGAGTTCTTGACGAGAACAGACTTGACGGTGATACCAGAGCCTACGTAAGCAGATGTGTACGCAGCCTTGAGACCAGAATGAATGGCAAGATGGCGGCAGGACGGGACTTTTCATACGAGGAGGAGCTTATCCGCTCTCTATCGCGTTACCTTTGACAATAATCCGAGTAAATGGAGAAGCATATATGAAGGCTATCGAATTTTATCAAAAGCTTTGTGAATACATACCTACGTCTCTTTCTTGTGAATGGGACAAGGACGGTCTTGAGTCCTGCCCCGAGCCTGACAGAACGGTAAAAAAGGTACTCGTCGCCCTTGACGTTACCGACGAGGTAATATCAAAGGCAGCAGACGAGGGCTTTGACGTAATACTCTCGCACCACCCGATATTTTTCGGTTCGCTTATGGGTATCAATGCTACTCTGCCAGCGGGCAGACGCGCGGTAAAGCTTGCGCAGAACTCTATATCCGTAATGTCATTCCATACCCGTCTTGACGCGCTTGATGGAGGAGTAAACGACACTCTTGCGGAGCTTCTGGGGCTTGAGAATATAAAAACTGTCGATGGTGACAAGGATAGGATAATGCGCATAGGAGAGCTCAAGTGCGAGATGACGGCAGAGGAATTCTGCATTTCCGTAAAAAAATCCCTTTCGACCGCTGATTTGGCGGGTGGAGCCGGCGTGGCGCTTTTAAGCGCAGGCAGACCTGTCAAGAGAGTAGCTCTGATAGGCGGCTCGGGCGGAGATTTTGTCGAGATGGCGGCGACGGCGAGAGCAGACACCTACGTTACGGGAGATATGAAATATCATCAGTATCTCTCATCGTCGGATTATAATATGAATCTCGTGACGGCAGGTCATTTCTTTACCGAGTATCCCGTGTGTAAGGTCCTTGCAGAGAAGGCATCGAGCGCGTGTCCCGAGGCACACGTTGAGATATTCTTCTCAAATAAAATAGTATCCCTTTAAATTAAGCTTGAAAGGTTGGTTTATATAAATGACGTACGTAGTTGCAAATCTGCACGGCTGTTATACAAAATTTAAAAAGCTTGTTGAGACCATATCCTTCAAGGAAAGTGACATAATGTACGTACTTGGAGATATAGTTGATTATGGCGACGAGGTAATGGAGCTTATCGGTGACCTCAGCGTAAGATATAACGTGTACCCCATCGTTGGAGAGCACGACTATACTGCTGTGAAGATGCTGTCAGGATTTGAAAAAATGCTCAAATCGGGTGAGACTCCCGACAAAAAATTCATCACCAAGATGACCGAATGGGCGGCAGACGGAGGGCAGGTCACGCTTGATTCCTTCCGCACGCTTGACGCCGAGATGAGAGAGGGTATTATAGATTACCTCTCGGATATGACGCTCTATGAGGAGGTAGAAGTGGCAGGCAAGCAGTATCTGCTCCTTCACGCAGGTATAGCGGACTTTTGTGCCGATGCAGACCTTGACTCTCTTGAGCCGGAGGCATTTTTCTCCGAGCCTCTTGACCTTACCAAAAGGTATTTCGAGGACAAGACCGTGATAGTAGGACATAACCCCACCACCGAGGATAACGGCGGAGACGGCAAAATATTCTACGGCAACGGGAGTATAGATATAGACTGCGGAGAGGCACGTGGCGGCTGCCTTGGCTGTCTGCGCCTTGACGACGGTAAGGAATTCTATATCTGATAGCACTACCTGATTTTACGTGGATAGGGAAAATACAGTGAACATAAAGAAAAATCAATTGATAGAGCTCCGCATTACCGACTTGAACAATCTGGGGTGCGGGGTCGCGCACTACCCCGACGAGAACGGGATAACCGTGTTCGTAAAGGGAGCTGTTACGGGTGACTTGGTGCTCGGTAAGATCATCAAGACCTCGTCGTCATACCTTGTCGCGCGGCTTGAGGAGCTTCTCGAGGCATCGCCCCACCGCGCCGATGTCCACAATGGACTCCGCAAAAGTCAGTGCAAGGCTCCTGCGTCCTGCGGTGGCTGCTGTTATAGGAGCATAAGCTATGAATATGAGCTTGAGCTCAAGAAAAATTACGTCAAGAGTGCCTTTCGTAAGGCGGGATTGCCTGACGTTGCCGTCGGTGACACCGCTCATACGGAAAAGGTCACGGGATACAGAAATAAAGGGCAATACCCTGTGCGAGAGGTGCAGGGTAGAGTTCGCGCGGGCTTTTTCGCGACCAAGACGCATAATCTGATTCCCTGCGAGGAGTGTATGCTTCAGCCCGAAATTTTCGGAGACATAGTGGCTTTCATTACCGATTTTGCCGAAAAAAACAGAATAAAAGCCTACGATGAGGAGAGCGGTGGCGGAACTTTGCGCCATATCTATCTCCGAATCGCAGAAAAAACAGGTCAGATAATGGTCTGTCTTGTAATCAACGCCGACAAGCTTGCTTGTGCGGACAAATTTGCACGTGAGGTCACCGAAAATTTTCCACAGGTCACGTCGGTGATGCTCAATATCAATAAGAAAAATACAAACGTTATTCTCGGCGACGAATTTGTCTGTATCGGCGGTAATGATTATATAATTGACGAGCTTTGCGGCCTCAGCTTCAAGATATCCGCAGGCTCATTTTATCAAGTTAACAGAGATGCGGCAGAGCTTTTGTACGGCATTGCCCGTGACAGAGCAGAGCTTACGGGCAAGGAAATTCTTGCCGACCTTTATTGTGGCACGGGAACTATCGGACTGTCTATGGCGGATAAGGTCTCCCGCCTTGTCGGTGTTGAGATAGTAGCCGAGGCGGTCGAGTGCGCTAAGGGAAACGCCGCGCTCAACGGAATAGAAAACGCTTATTTCTTCTGCGGAGACGCATCGGACACGCGTGGAATTTTGGCGTCAGCGCAGGATAATCTCGGAGATTTCTGCCCCGACGTCGTGGTGATAGACCCACCGAGGAAGGGAACGACAGAGGAGCTCATCGACTACCTCGATGCGCTCTGTGTTCCAAGGATAGTGTACGTTTCCTGCAACCCCGACACTTTAGCCAGGGATTGCGCGTATTTTGTCAAAAAGGGATACTCAGTAGGCGAGGTCACTCCCGTGGATCTTTTTCCATCAACAGGACATGTTGAATCAATCGTTTGTCTCAAACGATTGATTCAACAATGAATTGCAACCTTGCGGTTGCATGAATTGGCTTCGCCATGAATTGCCTGCGGCATGAATTGCGCTGCGGCGCATTGGGGTTGCAATTCAATTCATGATGACAACGCCGTCAATTCATCTCAAAAAAAATGACGCACAGCGTCAATTCATGGAGCGAAGCGAGAAATCATGAAACGTAGTTTCAATTCATGACACGGAGTGTCAAATCATTTTAAAATGAGGAATTACGATGAAAGAAAACTTTTTAGTCGACTTATCGAAGCAATTTGCCGTTGATATCGTTAATCTTTGCACCGACATAAAAGAAAACCGCAAAAGCAATGTACTGTTAAATCAAGTATTGCGGAGCGGCACAAGTATCGGAGCAAACATTCACGAAGCCAACTATGCGGCAAGTAAAGCGGATTTTATCAACAAGTTTCAAATAGCTTTGAAAGAATGCTATGAAACGGATTATTGGCTCGGTTTGTTCAAGGATACACACATGATAACCGAGGAGGAGTACAAGGATATGTACGCCAAGTGTAGCAAAATCCGCAAATTGCTCATCGCCTCCATCACCACCGCAAAGGGGAACGCATAAGGACAAATGTGAGTTTTGAGCAAAACTCGAAAGTTCGTTTTACAGCAGTTAGGTTCAAGATATGGAAGGGAGGAAATCTATGAAACTCATTTTTAATGCACTTATAAAATACATAATGGGACTTGCTTTGGTAGGTCTGCTTTTGTTCCTCCCTGCTTGGACGATAAATTATCCGGGTGCTTGGCTGTTTATAGCTCTGCTTTTTATTCCTATGCTGTTTATAGGAATTGTCCTCTTTGCAAAATCACCCGCACTTCTTGAAAAGCGACTGAACAATAAAGAAAAAGAAAAAACACAACGCGGTGTTATCGTACTTTCGGGTTTAATGTTTCCGATAGGATTTGTTTTATCGGCACTTGATTTCCGTTTTGGTTGGTCGAGCGTTCCGCTTTGGCTTGTGATAGTCGCTTCTGTGTTGTTTTTGGTTGGCTATGGAATATACGCCGAGGTAATGCGCGAAAATGCTTATCTTTCGCGTACTGTAGAGGTACAAGAAAATCAAACCGTTATCAGTACGGGGCTATACGGTATTGTCCGTCACCCGATGTATCTTGCGACATTGTTGATGTTTTTACCATTGCCGTTGATTCTCGGTTCGTTCTGGGGAATCATCCCGTTTGCACTATATCCCTTGGTAACCGTTATCCGCATATTGAATGAGGAAAAGGTTTTAGTCGACGGTCTTGAAGGATATGCAGAATACAAAACGAAAGTGAAGTGTCGCCTGATACCGTTTGTTTGGTGACAATGGATAATATGATGAAAAAAACATTATTGAGAGCGTTACCCTTTGACGTGCCGTCTGAGCTTGAACGGTGGGCCTCGGGAGCGCGGATATATGACAGCTCTTGCTCTGCCGAGGCCAGAGTGTATTTCCTAGACAAGGATGGCGGCTATTATCTCAAGACCGCAAAAAGCGGCACGCTTATGCGTGAGGCGCAGATGACTCAATATTTCCATTCTATTGGATTGGGAACAGAGGTCTTAAGCTATATCTCGGGAGACTTTGACCTTCTTCTCACGGCAGCGGTGTTAGGGGAGGATTGTGTTGATTCCCATTACCTCAGCGAACCCAAGCGCCTGTGCGACACGATCGCTTTGGAGCTGAGAAGGCTCCACGAGATTGACTACAGTAAATGTCCCGTGCGGAACAGAACGGCTGAATATATTGCCACGGTAGAGGAAAATTACCGCACCGATAATTATGACAAGTCTCATTTTCCGGATAGCTTCGGATATTCCTCGGCACCTGAGGCTATAAGAGTGTTCGAGCAGGGTAAGCACGCCTTGAGGTGCGACACTTTGTTGCACGGTGATTACTGTCTGCCGAACATAATGCTCAAGGATTGGAGGCTCTCGGGATTTATAGATCTTGGAAACGGCGGAGTCGGAGACAGGCATATCGATCTGTTTTGGGGAGTATGGACGCTTGAGTTCAATTTGAAAACAAATGAATATAGAGACCGTTTTCTCGACGCGTACGGACGTGACAAGGTAGACAAGGAAATGTTAAAGGTGATAGCAGCGGCAGAAGTGTTTGGTTGATTCTGTTGTAAATAAGTCCGCGGACCAATTGACATAAAAGAGATTTTAATGTATAATAAACATAGCAGATATGTGCAATAAGGGTCGCTTGTAGGCTAAAAGGAGAGAATTTTATGTATCGTATAGGTATTGATCTTGGAGGAACAAATATCGCCGCGGCTATCGTGGGCGAGGATTTTAAAATAATAAGGAAAAAGAGCATTCCTACGGGAGCAGAGCGTAAGGCATCGCTCATTATGGACGATATGGCAGGGCTTTGCCGAGACGTTTGTGATGAGGCGGGGATAAGTCTGTCGGACATTGAGGCGATTGGGGTAGCCTCTCCCGGCGTTGCCAATCACACGGATGGAATCATAGAATATTCCTGCAATCTGCCCTTTAGAAAGTTTCCTATATGCCGCGAGCTTGGTAATAGACTCGGCATCTCCAATATCCACGTTGAGAACGATGCTAACGCGGCAGCGTGGGGAGAGGCGGTCGCGGGAGCGGCAAAGGGAACAAGTGATTCGGTAATGATAACCCTCGGCACAGGAGTTGGCGGTGGAGTTATCATTGGCGGCAAGGTGTTCTCGGGCTTCAACTACGCGGGGACAGAGCTTGGTCACGTGGTTATTGAGGTGGGCGGACGTCCCTGCGGCTGTGGAAGACGCGGCTGTTGGGAGGCGTATAGCTCGGCAACGGCTCTTGTAAAAATGACTAGTGAAAAAATAGAGGAGTGTGAGGCGTCGGGAAGAGCCACCGCTATGACGGATATCGCAGCTAAATACGGTAAGGTCAACGGCAGAGTTGCCTTTGACGGAATGCGCAAGGGCGACGCGGCGGCAAAAGAGGTCGTAGACACTTACGCCAAATATCTTGCAAGCGGAATCGCAAGCATGATAAACATTTTTCAACCCGAGGTACTCTCCATAGGCGGAGGTATATCGGGAGAGGGACAGCTTTTGCTTGATCTCATCACCCCCACAGTGACGGCAGAGATGTACGGAGGTGATTTCATTAAGCCCACGAGGATAGTTATTGCCGAGCTTGGTAACGATGCGGGAATCGTCGGAGCGGCGTTTTTGGGTATTTGAGAAAAGTCAGAAAACATTTATTTTGTGAGGTAAGCTATGGTAACCGGTGTAAAAAAAGACACGGGAAGCGTCATTTATATGAGGCTCAAAAAGCACAAGTGCCCCATCTGCGACCACGTGCTCAAGGTCAAGAAGATGACCCGCGTGGTAAAGGCAAGTACAAAGGCGGCAAAGGATTTTGATTTCAACGTCTGCGGCTTGCCGCTCGGTGAGAAGGTGAAATTCATTTGGTACGAGTTCAGGTGCTCTGCGTGCGGAAAGCAATATACCGAGGCAGATATGAAGGCTCACGAGAAGAAACTCAAGCGCGAGGCAAGACTTGCCAAAAGGGCAGAGAAGAAGGCAGCAAAGCAAGCTGCCCAGAGCCCTGAGGCAGAATAATTACATATAAAAAGACCGCCGTTAAACGGCGGTCTTTTTATATTACTGTTTTTTGCACCTGAGCGCGTGAGATTTAATGGCATCAAAGCTTTGCTCGCTTATGTGGTGCTCCATTTTGCAGGCATCGTCCGCGGCGACATCGGAATCAACTCCGAGATCAATGAGAAAATTGGTGAGTATCGTGTGACGCTCATACATTTTCACGGCAATCTCCTCGCCTGCTTTAGTCAGAGTGATATGGCCGTTCTTATCGACCTCGATCAGCTCCTTGGACTTCAGAATACTCATAGCGCGACTGACCGAGGGTTTGGAATAGCCCATATAATCACCTATGTCAATAGCTCGTACGTAGCCGTGCTTCTTTGACAGAACGTGTATAGTCTCGAGATACATCTCGCCTGATTCCTGTATGGGCATAATATTTCTCCATTCAAAGTTTTTTAGTTTGGACGTTTTCTGAGTTTATTTTGTCATAAGTCCCGATATTGCATCAAAAGTCTCTTTCTGGAAGGGGCTTGTAAGACCTATTTTTGAAATTGCTCCGCTAAAGCCGTCGTCCTCGTTGACCTCCTCGACCAGCTTTCTATACATTTCACGGCCCTGTGCGGAGTCCTGACAAGCTATTGCGAATATATTGAGGGACTCAACCATAGACGTAGCGTAGCTTATGTAATATACGGGGGAGTTAGTAGCCACCGCACGCCAATAATCGTTCATATCCGTGATGTTGCTATTTACGTATGTTATACCGCCGTACTGCTCGCAGACCTCTTTCATAATAGCGTCGAATTCCGCGGAGCCGTAGCCCTCTACGCTATCGAGTGCATATACCTTCTGTTCAAACTCGTCTATAATAACACATACTATGGATTGAATAACGAAATTGTAGACCGAATATCCCTTGAGCGTGCTGTAAACGGGGCGGGGGAGAGCATCCTTTGTGTAGTCGAGAAGAAGGAGTTCGTTTGTCTGTGACTGTGTCTCGGCAAGGTCCATAGAGTTTACGTGAGGATTATAAAGAGCGGCATAATAGTGTCCCATCTCGTGAGCTATTGAGCTTGTGGACTGACCGTTTTTACCAAAGAGGCAGAAGGGAGTTTCAAGCTCCTCAAGGTAGGTCTGGAACGCAGACTGATGGGAGTTGAGAGAGCTTGTGAACACCATATTTCTGTTTTCAAACATATGATTGAATCCGTCCTTGGTGCTACCCTCATAAGAATTTATGTATCCCTCGAGATAGTTTTCTTTCATAGAATCAAAGGGCTCGTACAGAAAATCCAGCATAAGCTCGGAGTTGTACTGTGAGAGCTTAGAATATCGGTTGTACCAGCTATTGTAGAGCGAATCCATTTTAGGAACGAAATATTCCAGAACATATCCTCTGAAGGTAGCAACGTCCTCGGCAGTATAGTCTCTGCCGTATATTTCAACCGACGCGTATGTGTAGTAGTTGTCGTACCCTGCGAGCTCTGCAATTTTGTTGTTGTTTGTGACTATTTGGGCGTAAAGCTCTGCGATACGATCGTCCGCGCCGGGACCTGTCTGCTCGTTGAGTTCTACAAGTATCTCCTCGTTTGCCTCGCGGAGCTCCTGGGATTCAGGATCATAAGCGAAAAGCTCTTTGATTTCCTCCTCGGTCCAGTCCGCAAACAGCTCGTCTCTTATAGGGGACTGCTCGTATGCTTTTTTGCAGGATTCAATATATGCGTTGTAGAGATCGCCGAACTTATCGTAGGAATCCAGATATCTATCGGATGCTGCCTCGTCCTTCATGTTGAGGTAATAGATGATGCTCGCTATGCTCACCTGAGTGTCCAAGTGATAGAAAGCGTCCTCAAAGTCCATATAGAGAGCGTCTACGGTGTCGTAATCGTCACTTACCACCGCAAGCGCCTCAAATGCTTCGAGCTTTGCTTGCGTGTCGGTGAAATCCTGCTCTGTGAGAGTAAGCATTGCCTCAAGCTCCTCGCGACTGCGCGAGATGGACTCACGGTAAAGCGCTTGCTCGTCAACGGGATCGGATTTTTCTTGAGTCTCATATTCTGTGCTTTCGGTCGTTGTAGATGCGGTCGTGCTTGTTTCGGTGTTTGTTCCGCTTTGTCCACCCAACACATCACACGATGTGAACAACACTACAAGAGCGAGAATGAGAGCTAATAATTTTGCAAATTTCGTCATAATAGTATCTCTTTTCTGAATTTATTGTTGATATCAAAGGTCGATAGTATCAACCCTACTTACATTGTATCACCTTTTCGGGAATAATTCAACGGTTTTTTGAAAATTGCAGTAGAATTTTATATATTGTCTGTTTTGGGCTATAACCGCGAGGCATATGAGTTCGACTCTCTTCGGCTATGGCTATTCCATACCGAGAAACGAGCTGATCAAGCACATAGAGAAATGCTCCGAAGGGAAAGCTCCGAGCGTGCCTTATCGTACCCAAGAGCGCGCTTGTGGAATTCCTCGTCGATGACTTCGCCTTTGAGATTGTCCATAAGTCGACGTGGCATATGAATACCATCCTGCTCTTTGTGGAGAAGGAGTAAAGAAAAGGCACAGCCTCACCATAGCGGTGGGGCTGTGTTTTTTGATACCGAACTCACATATTATGCGAAAAAGCAGTTACATACCGATGCACCTCTAATTATGCAACTGCTTTGAAAATTCGTTGCTGGGTTTTAAGATACGACTCCAAATTGAGTATTGCACCCTTGTTCAAGTGCTTCTCTTCGTCCGTCAGTATTACATTGTTATCAGCGGCCAGCTTGACGGTGTATTCGTAGATATGTCCTACCAATACTTCTAATTCTTCTGCAGTAAGCTGAATGCTAATTTTGTCATAATGTTTATGTTGCTTGAGGGCTTCCAATTCCTTCGCCAGTGTATTAATCTTACTTATATCCATATTTCCATTACGGATAGCCTCAATATAGGATTTCAACGCTACACGGAAATTTGCAAGTACTTTGGGCTCGTGATTTTTCACCTGATTATATCCCCACCAACTTACGCCAACGACCGCGGCGCAAGCAACGGTAATAGTAATACCTTTTTTGTGCTGTTGAGCAAATTGCAATGCTTTCGCGCCAAGCCCTTGTGCCTGTTCTGCGGCCTTCATATCAATCGGTTTTAAATGTTTTACAATTTGCCCCTTTTGGGGACCTATTGCATATCGTACAACACTACCGATTCTCCGGTATAAACCGGTTGCCAATCCAGTAGCAATATCATCTGGAATAAAAAATGCATCTTGTGCTATTGCCATAAAATAATCCTCCGTTCTTTATTCTATAATAGAGCATGTAATTCTCGCGAATGTTATCGAATTTGTTTGTGTTCAACAATTGCCTTTTTTAGTTGTTCGGCATAACTTTTAGGAATCTGCGAATCGGAATTATCGCAATACCTAAACCAGTAATTGCCGGTTATTTTGCCATAATCATTGAAGTCCAATTTAAAGGTCCATGTGTTTATACCACTGGACGTACGAACCTCGCCTTCAACAAACTCATCATGTACAGAAACAGTCAGTCTTTTTATCGGCTTTGCAACACTAACTGCAATTTCGGCAAAATCTTGTTTTGACAAAGCATTTGTAAATATACATGGTGTATTTTTTCTTTTCACTTCTTCGTTGCTATCAACGATACCCAAGGTAGCAATATGAAAAATTGTTCTTAATATGCCCATAGTTAAGACCTCCTTCTTTTGTCGAAAAAAGCCCCGAAAAATCGGGGCTTATGGCGGAGGGAAAGGGATTCGAACCCTTGTGGGCGGGTGCCCAAACGGTTTTCAAGACCGCCTCGTTATGACCACTTCGATATCCCTCCGTATATGAACTGCCGTCAGGCAGATTTCATCGGATATTCAATTTTTTTAGAAATATTTTTAGAAATGCGATTTTGGGTTGCTTTCGGAGTGCCGAAAAAGTCAGTGCTTACAAGGCTTTTCTGCGTTTTGCGACCGATATGCTCGCAAATTTTCAAGACCGCCTCGTTATGACCCCTACGCTTGCCACCGCTCAAATACTAAGTTCAACATAACGGCAACGTATGAATTATATCACAAAAAAGCCACCTTGTCAAGTGCAATTTTACAAAAGCTCAAAAAGTTTGGAGCACATATGTTATACCTTAGTAGGTGTCTTGTGAAAAAAACAATAAAATTTGTAATTTCCTATTGAATTATGATAAGAATTGTGATATAATATCGGCTTGTGGGTATATTTTAAGCCTGCAAGGATATAGGCGTGAAAGCTGCTTTTTTGCAGTCAAGTGAGCTTTTTTACTCGCGAATTTTGACGAAGACAGTATTTGTGCCGCCACAGGCGGCGGAATGGTGATTTATATGAACAAACACATAGTGCACGGACATCATACGTGGCATCACGGACACAGAGATCCGTTTGTAAGCATAGACGATGTAAAATCATTTGTATCCAAGAATGCCGTTATGCTTATAGCTTTGGCGGCGGCAATTATCACATCTGTGATAGTTCCCGTTGACAGCCAATATATTGAATATTTTGACTTTAAAACGCTGACCTGATTGTTTTGCGTTCTGGCGGTGGTATGCGCTCTAAAGAATATTCGTTTTTTCTACATAATGGCGCAAAAGATAGTGCAGTGCTTCAAAACCGCGAGGATAAGCGTTCTGGCGCTGGTATATATCACGTTTATTGGCTCTATGCTGATAGCTAATGATATGGCGCTCTTAACTTTTCTCCCGCTCGGATATTTTGTTTTGAACGAGACGGGAAAGCATAAGTATATGGCATTTACCTTTATTATGCAGAATATCGCGGCAAATCTCGGCGGTATGTTGACTCCGTTCGGCAATCCCCAAAATTTATATCTCTATACTAAGTTCAATATTCCCACGGATGAGTTCGTTTCTATAATGCTTTTGCCATTCCTGCTTTCCGTTGCGCTTATCACGCTATGCTGTTGTGTATTCGTAAAGGCAGAGCCTATGCAGGTAAGCGGGGAGAGTGTCGTGCTTGACAAAAAGAGAGTGGCGATCTATCTTGTTCTGTTTGCGCTGGCTATCGCGATAGTGTTTAGAGGAATACCGTATGGAATAGGTCTTGTGATAATTCCGGCAGTACTTCTTTTTGTCGACAGGAAGGCTTTGGCAGAGGTTGATTACGGCTTGCTTTTGACTTTTGTATTCTTCTTTATCTTTTCGGGAAATATGGCCAGGATAGCGCCCATCAGAGAATTTTTCTCTTTTCTATTGGATAAAAACACCTTGCTTGTCAGCACCTTGTCGTGTCAATTTATAAGCAATGTGCCGTCGGCAATACTTCTCTCGCAGTTCACTCAAAATTATTCAGATTTGTTAGTTGGTGTCAATATAGGAGGAGTCGGATCACTGATAGCCTCACTTGCCAGCCTTATCACCTTCAGGGAATACGTCAAGCACAATCCGGGGCAAGCAGGACGTTATATATGTCTGTTTTCACTTTTTAACTTCGGATTTCTTGGAATATTGCTTGCGGTGATGTCTTTAATATAAACTAATTTGAATACGAAAAGGGCAGACGGAGACGTCTGCCCTTGATGTTTTATGCGCTGTGCTTTTTATCTACAGCTCTGTGAATTATTTTGACTATCTCAACTATCGGGATTATGAGAATAGCGAGACCGAATGCGATTCCGTATTCCATA
>JAEIGA010007509.1_pt1 | contig 16546 bp, 16 predicted proteins | sample 9270691 | NCBI WGS metagenome assembly JAEIGA01 (sample SAMN17057246, study PRJNA624740) | gut metagenome | biome: biome; isolation source: fecal sample | host: Bos grunniens | place: China: Xizang | collected 2019
CACTTACGAGTGCGCTTGCCAGTGGGAGGAGAAGGCTAAGGATCTCGCAGCTCGTTTCATCAAGAACTTCACCAAGTTCACTGGAAACGACCTCGGTAAGGCTCTCGTAGCAGCTGGTCCAGCTCTCTAATCTGACACAACGCAGATCATATAAATTCAGCCATCGGAAATCCGATGGCTGTTTTATTGTATAGATTGCCGGTAAGAGCCGGCAATGACGACAGGAACATTCTCCCCTAAGATGGTGACCACGCAGTGGGAAGGATCGCCAGTGGCTACTGCCACATTTACTGAATATTTATAGAGTGAAAAGTGGTGACGGATACTGACGTGGGAGGCAGCGGAGGGCAAGTGCACCCTTTTCTACGCCAATGGAACGCAAAGCTGTCGCCGCGCTGTTGAATGCCAGTTCACGTGTGTTGTTGTTCTCACTGAGGTGACAGAGGAAGATATTCTTCAGACCAGGATGCCAGAATCTCTTGATAGCCGAGGCACACTCATCATTGCTGAGATGCCCACATCCCTGGACAATGCGCATCTTGAGTTCATAAGTATATGGACCGCTCATCAGCATATCCATATCATAGTTCGACTCGACCACGACAGTTTCAGCAGTACGTGCAAGGTCCACAGCCTCATCAGTCATCCTGCCTATGTCGGTCATTATGACAAAGCGTCTGCCATCGATATCGATTGCATATCCCACAGTCTGAGTAGCATCATGAGGCACGACAAAATAACGGACCTTGATTCCGGCAATATCATTCCACTCCCCTTCCGCCAGGACCTTCCTGCAGGAAGCGATATGATCAGATGTGAAGGTATGTCTTGCAAGGGCACGATGGATGTCCTCAGTAGTAAAGACCGGCTTACCTATACGCTTGCAGAAAGAGCCAAGATGGCGTATATGATCAAGATGGTCGTGTGTGACTAGAATCGCAGAGAAGGAATCGACATCAAGACCGTTCTCTTGAAGAACCTTCTTGAGACGGCGCAGACTTACACCGGCATCTATCAGAATGCCGTTTTCCTCAGTTCCCAAGTAATAGCAGTTTCCGCAGCTTCCGCTCGAAAAACTCATGAATCTGACTGCCCCCACCGTCTAACCCTTTAATGATGGATCATTGAGAGCATCAGCAAGAAGAGCCGCCAGATCGGATCCCGGTTCATAGTAGACAGCAGGCAGCCCCGCTGCAATGGATCCTTCAACATTCTTCTGGGAATCATCTATAAAGAGCATATTCTCCGCAGGAATACCGATATCATCCATAACCGCCTTGAAGCACTCGAAGGACGGTTTGAGAGCCTTCAACTGGTAGGAGATATAGCATTTCTTGAAATCAGTCTTCATGGAGAAGCCCGCCTCTTCAAACATGACCTCTGCCCTAGGAGTACATATAGGGTTGTTGTTGCTGAGCATGTAGACATCGTAGTTCTCCGCCAACCTCTTCAATAGAGGAATCTTATAAGGTTCAATAGCTACCAGGATATTCCACAAGGCCTTGTCGACATCCTCAGGAGTCGCCCCTTCTCTTGCTCCGGAAAGGACATGAGCCCTGAAATCATCAGCAGTTGCCTTACCCTCCTCCATATCTCCGAATATGCCCTTCTGATGACATGCATCGATGAGCTGATCGATCTGTGGATAATCAAGATCATCTATGAATGCCTGTATACATTTAGGAACATCGAGGTCGATAAGGACACCTCCCATATCAAATATTACTGCTTTTCTCATATCTATTCATTATTTTTCTCTTCACAATACTTTTTAATCACGCCATACGCTTCTTCCACTCCAAGCTCTCCTGCGCGTGAAAGGTCAATACATCCTTTCTCCTTATCCTTCAGATAGATAAGCACCAAGCCTCTATTGAAATATGCATCACCCATGTATGGCCACAGGCTGATTGCCTTTGTATAGTTCTCAATAGATGCGATATGCTCTGCCGACAGACAATACAGATTGCCAAGATTATAATATACATATGGCAGGTCAGGAACAATCTCCTTTGCCTGGTTCATGTCATTGACAGCATCTGAATAGTCATACTGACGGACCACCTGATCCTTCACCCTTGCCCTCGTGTTGCCGCTGTCATCCATAGAAAGGACCTGCACATTGCTCTCAATCGATGAAATGAAGTCGATCATCTCAGCACGGAGCACTCCCCTGTTCATAAGATAGAATGACCTGTACATTCCGTCGACGCCAGCTGTTCCCTCTGACTCATCAATAGCCGCAGTGTAGTAAGCCTGAGACGAATTGAACTGTTTGCCGGCATTATCATAGAGAGCTCTGAGGAACAGATCTACAGGAGTCACCTGCACTGAAGATGACCACGCAGCCTTTTCCACTGCATCCAGTTCTGCAGAAGACAAAGTCTTGTCCGAAGTCCTTACCTTGACACCTACAGGAAGGGCATTCTCGAAGCGTGATACAAGAGGGTTCTCATACCCTCTGTCAAGAGCATAGTTCGTATTGTCTTTTGCACCGGTCAGGACAAATCTGTACAAGGGACGGAGTCTGATGTCGATATCACGATGCTGAAGCAGTTCGTCATTGAAATCCTTCTTCGCAAACTCAGCATCCAGCGACAAAAGGGAACTGTACTTTTTCGTAGTGTCTGCAAAGGATGCCGCATCCGTAATATTCTTGGCCCTATACTCCTGCACTTTCTTCTGGGCAATGTCATAATCTTTTTTCGCAGCCTTATGCTGCCCGAGCATATTCTTCACATATGATCGGTTCATATATGCCTTGGCAAAGTCCGGATAAAGTTCAATGGCCTTGTCATAATCCTCAAGGGCGTTTTTGTACTGGCCTAATTCGATGAATATGGAAGCCCTGTTGAAGTATGCAAGGACATTCTGAGGATTAATGTTGAGGACACGGTCCATATCATCCAAAGCATCTTCATACGCACCGAGCTGAGCACTGATGAGGCCTCTGTTATACAAGGTCAGAGCATTGCCGGGCTCGTCTTCAAGAACTCTGTTGAGATCTGCCATCGCATCACGGTACTGTTCCTGCTCATAGTGCATGATTGCCCTGTTGAAATATGCAAAAGTGTTCGCCGTGTCAAGTTCTATGGCCCTGTCCATATCAGCGATGGCCAGATCATATTTTCCCTGTGTCGCATACAGACGGCCTCTGCGCACATATCCCTCAGGATCGAAACGGTCCAGACGGATGGCCTTGTTATAATCGGTGACAGCCTTGAGCGTATCACCGAGGAAAAGCCAGCTGGCTCCTCTATTGAGATATGCAGTCGGATCCTTCGGTTCCTTTCTGATGTATCTGTCAAAGTCTGAAACGGCCTTATCAAACTGCTGAGAAAGGAAATAGGTCACGCCTCGGCTGAAATAAAGGCCGTCATATCCGGGCCTGAGATCTATTGCTGTCTGAAAATCGGTCAACGCCGCATCATAATTACCGAATCGGCTCTGGGTTATTCCCCTGTAGTGATAGCCGTTTGTGAAGACAGGGTTGATGCGCACCGACCGGTCAAAGTCTCGTTTGGCACCCCTCAAGTCTCCAAGATTGTATTTAGCAATTCCACGGAAGAAGAATGTCCAATAGTCTGTGGTATCCAGCTGTGAGAGAACATTGAAGTTCTCAATGGCCCTCGCGTACTTGCCTTCAGACAAAGCCTGGCGTCCACGCATGAAGAACACATCCTTGTCATATTGCGCCATAAGTCTTCCTCCTGCCGTATGCAGAAGAAGAACTATCGTGATCAAAACATACTTTAATGAATTGCGCATATATGATTTATTTCATGTTCTTACTATTTTTCACTAATTTTGGCGGCTCAAACAGGCAAGCCAAAAAAGTCTGGCAAATTACAAAGATAACAATTATTGCGCGTATGTGCAGAAAAAACATCAAAAATTCAGCAAAGGCAGTACTGACATCAATCAGTGCGTTTCTGCTATGCATTTCTGCGTATTCGCAAAACTCATGGAACGACTATGCTCCGGCCAGAAACCTGCTTACCGAAGAAAAACTGGAAAATCAGATTGGATTCCTGGCAGACAGTCTATGCCAAGGCCGAGGCATAGGCACCAGAGGAGGTGTCGAGACATCATCCTGGGTAGCAAGGGAGTTTGAGAAGGCTGGACTGCTGAAAACAGACAGCACCTGGTTCAAATCCTTTGTCAGCGAAAAGGGAGATTATGGACGAAATGTTGTGGGAATGCTCCCGGGAGGAAATCCGGACTGCAGTTCGTACATAATCGTCGGGGCTCATTTCGACCATCTCGGAACACTTGACGGCAAGCATTACCCGGGTGCAGACGCAAATGCATCCGGAACAGCGGCGCTCACCAACATAGCGGAAATGCTGTCTGTCATGAAAGACACAGTCGGTAAAAGATATGCCTCCAACATCATATTCATAGGCTTTGACGGCAAGGAGGCGGATATGGCCGGATCTAAAGCCATCTGGAACATGATCTCAAGCGGTCAGTTCACAGACCCGGTCACCGGAAAGGCGATAACATCGAAACAGATCAGTCTGATGGTAAACATTGACCAGATAGGCGCATCATTATCACCACTCAGACCTGACAGACCCGACTATATCATAATGCTTGGCAACCACCGCATAAAGCCCTCAAAGAGGGACCAGCTTTACATGTGCAACAGGCTGTACATCACGCACCTGGACCTCGGGTTCGATTACTACGGAAGCGAGAACTTCACTAAAATCTTCTATCGTCTCTCTGATCAGCGGGTATTCATTGACCATGGAATCCCTTCTGTCCTGTTCACTTCCGGAATCACCATGAAAACAAACAAGACTTACGACAATGCCGCAAGTCTTGATTATCCTGTACTGAGAAAGAGAATCCTCCTCATGTTCCACTGGATCGAGAAGATGCTATAATCCTATCTCCCCTTGTACATATCCTCGTAATACTTTTCGTACTCTCCGGAAGTGATGTTATCCATCCATTCCTGGTTGTCCAGATACCATCTCACAGTCTTCTCTATGCCTTCCTCGAACTGAAGTGAAGGTTCCCATCCGAGTTCCTTCTGAAGTTTGGTGGAGTCGATAGCATATCTTGCATCGTGTCCGAGACGATCGGTGACATAAGTGATGAGTCCGAGGCTGCTTCCCTCCGGATTGCCTAAAATCCTGTCCACGGTCCTGATCATGACCTTGATAAGGTCAATGTTCTTCCACTCATTGAATCCGCCGATATTGTATGTCTCGGCAACTTTACCTTCGTGAAAGATAAGATCTATCGCACGGGCATGATCCTCTACGAAGAGCCAGTCTCGCACATTCTCGCCCTTGCCATACACCGGAAGCGGCTTCCTGTTGCGGATGTTGTTGATGAACAACGGAATAAGTTTCTCCGGGAACTGATATGGACCGTAGTTGTTCGAACAGTTGGTCACGATGGTCGGCATTCCGTATGTATCGTGGAATGCACGCACGAAATGATCTGACGATGCCTTTGAAGCAGAGTATGGTGAATGCGGATTGTACTTTGTAGTCTCATAGAAGAAATCATCACCATATGCCTTGTGTCCCTCAGAAGAAGCTACGGTCTTGAACGGAGGTTCAATACCTTCTGGTCTGTTCATCTGGAGAGCACCGTAGACTTCGTCAGTCGATATGTGGTAGAAACGCTTTCCTTCATATTTCTCAGGGAGTGCCTCCCAGCAAAGTTTGGCTGCCTGAAGCAGACTGAGCGTTCCCATCACATTTGTTCTTGCAAAAGTGAACGGATCCTTGATGGAGCGGTCCACATGCGACTCGGCCGCAAGGTGGATTATGCCGTCCACAGCATATTCATTCACGAGAGCATACATCTTCTCGAAATCACAGATATCCGCCTTCACGAACATATAGTTGGGCTTGTCCTCAATATCCTTGAGATTTGCGAGATTACCGGCATATGTCAGTTTGTCTACGTTGATAATACGGTAATCAGGGTATTTGTTTACAAAAAGTCTCACAACGTGGCTTCCGATGAATCCTGCTCCACCTGTGATGATTATGTTTCTCTTGAAATCCATCATTTTAGATTTTTAATACATTTTCTGAGTGAGTCTGTCCAATATGGAACCTTGACGCCAAAGGTTTTCTTGATCCTGGTCTTATCCAGCACCGAATAGGCAGGACGCTTCACCTTGCTCGGAAACTCGTCACTGTGGCAAGGCAGGACCTCACATTCCGTGTTGCCTGCATATTCAGCAATCATCTTCGTAAAATCATACCAGCTGCAGACACCTTCATTCGAGTAATGATATACACCTGACTTCTCATACCTTCCAGAATCTGATGCAGTATAATCCGCAACCACAGCAGCAATTGCTTCAGCAAGGTCCAGGGCATAAGTAGGTGTTCCCGTCTGATCGAAGACGACATTCAGCTGGGGCTTAGCGGCAGTGAGATTGAGCATTGTCTTGACGAAATTTCTTCCGAACTCGCTGTAAAGCCATGCTGTCCTGATGATCACATGATTGCATCCGACCGTCTGTATGGCATTTTCACCGTCAAGCTTCGTCTGTCCGTAGACACCTGTAGGAGTTCCTTTCTGTTCCTCCGTGCATGGAGTGTTGTATGGATCTCCACCAAAGACATAATCAGTGGAAACATGCACAAGAAGTCCCTCTGCCTCCTTCATCGCCACAGCAAGGTTCTCCGGAGCCTTTGCATTGAGAAGCGCACAAAGCTCCACATCATCCTCAGCCTTGTCCACGTTGGTATACGCAGCGCAATTGACAATGACATTGACACCGTTTTCCCGGACAATCCTGCGCACCGCATCAAGATCAGTGATGTCCAGGATTGTCGTCTGCACATCAGGGAGTTCCACAACATCCGTAAAGATATATCTGTCAGCACTTGCCGCACTTACCAGTCTCATCTCATTGCCAAGCTGACCGTTGGCACCTGTCACAAGTATCGTATTCATCAGTCAAGATTAGGTTTACCGGTGTTAGCCACCTCATCAATCACCCTGAGCAGATACTGTCCGTACTGATTCTTGATCATCGGCTGAGCGAGCTGACGCATCTTCTCGTCATTGATCCAGCCCTGTCTGTAGGCGATTCCTTCAAGACACGCAATCTTAAGTCCCTGGCGCTTCTCGATCACTTCAATGAAGGTAGAAGCTTCTGAAAGCGAATCATGCGTACCGGTGTCAAGCCATGCGAATCCACGTCCGAGAGTCTGCACCTTAAGTTCACCGTCATTGAGGAAATGCTGGTTCACCGTTGTGATTTCAAGTTCGCCACGCGCAGACGGCTTTATACTCTTTGCTATATCGACCACCTTGTTAGGATAGAAATACAAGCCGACCACAGCATAATTTGACTTAGGGACGGCCGGCTTCTCCTCAATTGAAAGGCAGTTGCCGTCATTATCAAACTCTGCCACACCATATCTTTGAGGATCGCTCACCCAATAGCCGAAGACTGTGGCCTTGCTATTCTTCTCCGCATCCTCGACTGCGGCCTTGAGCATCTTGCTGAAACCGGTTCCATGAAAGATATTATCCCCGAGAACAAGGCACGCGCTGTCATCGCCGATGAACTCCTCGCCGATAATGAACGCCTGAGCGAGTCCGTCCGGAGAAGGCTGCTCCGCATAAGAGAAGTTTACGCCATAATCACTTCCGTCTCCCAGAAGCCTTTTGAAGCCAGGAAGGTCGTGAGGAGTGGAGATGATGAGAATATCCCTGATTCCAGCCAGCATGAGGACTGAAATAGGATAATAGATCATTGGCTTGTCATAGATGGGGAGCATCTGCTTGCTCACACCTTTTGTGATAGGATACAGACGAGTTCCGCTACCACCGGCAAGTACAATACCTTTCATATGAAAAAAAAATTAATATAAATCTTCGTTGTAATCAAACAGCCACTGAGCATCCTTAAGGCGAGGATGTGCCGTATCTTTTGCCGAGAGGATAATATCCTTCGGATCTATCTTCCAATCGATTCCAAGATCCGGATCATCCCAGGCAATTGCCCCCTCTGACTGAGGAGCATAGAAATTGTCGCATTTGTACTGGAAGATGACCTCATCTGTCAGCACCACGAAACCATGGGCAAATCCTCTTGGCACAAAGAACTGTCTGTGATTGTCTTCAGTAAGTTCCACTGCAACATGCTGCCCGAATGTAGGAGATCCTTTTCTTATGTCAACGGCAACGTCCAACACTGCACCTTTGACCACCCTTACAAGTTTGCTCTGGGCATAAGGCGGCTTCTGAAAATGGAGACCTCTCAGGACACCATAGCATGATTTGCTCTCGTTATCCTGCACAAACCTCACTTCTCTGACCTGAGAATTGAAATCCCTTTCTGAAAAGGACTCAAAGAAATAGCCTCGATGATCACCAAACACTTTCGGTTCAATGATGACATGACCGTCAATTGCCGTCTTTATGACATCCATAACCTTAAGGATTATAACATTTTACTTTTTATTCCGCTTTTTTAAAACTCTCTTGAAGAAATACTTGAACGGATACTTGCAGCCCATCATGATATCGAATGCAGATACCGGGCCCACCTTCCTTCCTTCATTGATCGTACTTACTATCGCGTGCAATGAAGACGACCTGAGCTGATTCTTCACCTTATCCTTCCTTATGAGCGTCTTCAGATTATCTTCGATCGCGCTGATCAGGTGTTCCTCTTCAGCATTCTGAGGAACATAATTTTCCAGAAACTCGATGCAGTCATCATAAAATTTTCTTGTAGCCCTATACTTTGCTAAAAGAGATTTCTTCGTATTCTTTGCAGTACTTATATTTTCATTCGAATATCTGAATGAGAACAAGGTCTCCTTACTATAGATACCGATTCCGTTGTCTGCAAGTTTCATGATTGTCGCATCATCACTGAACCAGGCCAACGGATAGTTCACAAAACCTCCTGTCTCCATCAAGGCTTTCCTCTTGAAGATCACAAAAGGAATACCGCTGCCGATATGTTTGGCCGTCCAAAGATGAAGATACTCGATCTTGGTCAGGAACTCACCCTCATATCCGTCAATCTGCAGGATCCTGCCGGAGTTGTCAAAACGCTTGACCCTGCAACGGAAGACGTTGGTTTCCGGATATCGTTGCACCAGAGTGTCCATCTTCTCAAGATACTCCAATGAATATATATCATCATCTGAAGCAAGTATCAGATATTCTCCCTTTGCATAAGAAATACAGTAGTTCCACTGGGCGACAAGGTCCGTACCTCCTATATTCTTCTCATTCCTGTAGTATTGTATCCTCTCATCGCTGTAGCTTGCAACGATGGAATCTACATCTTCCGGCGAAGCATCATTCACTATGATGAGCTCGAAATCAGTATACGTCTGATTGATGATGCTGTCAATCGACTCCTTCAGGTATTTAGCCTTGTAGGCAGGCAAGACAAAAGAGTACTTTACCTTTTCCAAAATCTTTTCCATACTAATTTTCCTATAAAACCGCCACAGCCCAACGTATAAAACTTAAACAGTTGTTTCGTCGTATAGAGTTTACGCAATTTCCACAAATCGTCTTTCAGCCCCTCAAATTTCTGACGCCATATATCAGGTTCATAGTAGAACAGATCTTCAGCGGCGACCAGCCTCAGATACGAAAGAAATAGCCTGTACTTATCATGACTGTCCTCTTTCCTGAAGAAGTCTTCTATGCATGATATGCAGAGTTCCTGCTCTCTGGCCCTTTCCAACAAAGGACGTCTGGTCGTAGACTGTTCATTCTGACGGTTGTAATGATAGAAACCCTTATTGATGACAGCGGTGCCCCTTGCATAGAACCTGACTCTGGTACAGAGTCCGACATCGTCCCACATGTTTACTCCCTCGAATGGAAGAATCACATTCCTCTCAAACACATTTCGCGAAACAAGACGATTGCACATGGAGAAATACTCGACAGATACCGGAGCCTTGCAATCATACATCAGCTGGTGATCGTCATATGCATCCGTCACACTCAATGTCGTAGAGTAACCGTCAAATTCCATAACGATATCGCAGCACACAGCCTCCACGCCGGCAGACTTGGCCTTTTCATACATTGCCTCATACATGTCGGGATCGACCCAATCATCCGCATCACAATGAATGATGTACTCTCCGGTGGCCACTTTCATTCCATTACGCCTTGCGCCGCTCTGGCCGGTATTCTTTTCATGCCTGATGATAACCGTGCTCTGAGCCCTCTCCGGATACTCCTTCAGGAGTTCCTCAAGGACATGCATGCTCCTGTCCGGAGTACAGTCATCAACGAACACATACTCTATGTCTGCAAGAGTCTGCTCGAATAAAGAGCGCACGCATCGCTCGATGCACTGCTCGGCATTGTAAACTGGAACTACTACGGTTACTTTATGCATATCCTGTCAGTTATGATGAAAATGTCGTTTCTGAATTAAAGTGCCTGCATGTCATTAAGCCTCTTGTAATAGCCGTTGAGCGCAAGCAGTTCCTCATGTCGTCCACGCTCCACAATGCGTCCCTCATGCATCACACATATCTCGTCTGCGTTCTTGATTGTAGAAAGTCGGTGTGCGATTGCAATAGTCGTCCTTGATCCGGTCAACCTATCGAGAGCTTCCTGTACGATCTTCTCAGACTCAGTGTCAAGCGCAGATGTAGCCTCGTCAAGGATAAGAATCGGAGGATTCTTGAGGATGGCACGCGCAATGCTGATTCGCTGTCGCTGTCCTCCCGAAAGTTTCGCTCCCCTGTCACCTATATTTGTGTTGTATCCGTCTTCCTTTTCCATTATGAAGTCATGGGCATTTGCAATCTTGGCAGCTGCGACCACCTGCTCCATAGTGGCATTCTCGACACCGAAAGCAATATTGTTGAAAATAGTATCATTGAAGAGAATCGCTTCCTGATTGACGTTACCGATAAGGCTGCGCAGATCCTTTACGCTGTGGTCACGGATATCCTTGCCGTCAATGCAGATCTCACCTGCCGCAACATCATAATAACGAGGAATCAGATCTACCAGTGTCGACTTTCCGGAACCGGACTGACCGACAAGAGCAATCATCTTTCCCTTAGGAATAGTCATGTCTATGTCCTTCAGCACCTGCTTTCCATTTTCATAGCAGAAGCTGACATTCCTGAATGTTATCGCATCATTGAAACCGTTCATAGGTTCCGGATTCACCGGATCCTTGATATCATTCACCGCATTCATGATCTTATCGACACGCTCCACGGAAGCCATTCCCTGAGGGATATTGTATCCTGCTCTCGAAAACTCCTTGAGAGGGCCCAGCACACTGTAAAGGATGACCATGTAGAAGATGAATGATGAAGCATCGATAGGTGATTTCTCACCAAGGATCAGCGTTCCTCCAAACCAGAGGACAACCATGATCATGCATGTTCCAAGGAACTCGCTGACAGGATGGGCGGACGCCTGCCTTGTCGCAACCTTGCACACGGACTTCCTATGGTCGTTGCAGATCTTCTCGAATCTGTCCTTCATCTTATCCTCGGCTATGAAGGCCTTGATGATGCGGAGGCCGCCGAGCGTTTCATCAAGCTGAGACATGGTATCACTCCATTTTGCCTGCGCTTCAAGAGATTCACTCCTGAGCTTCTTGCCGATCACACTCATTCCCCATGCCATAAGCGGAACGACACAGACTGTAAACACTGTCAACTGCCAGCTTGTATACAGCAAGGTTCCGAAATAGAACAATATGAGTATAGGGTTCTTGATAAGCATATCAAGCGAGCTTGTGATTGTCCATTCGATAGTACCGACATCACCGCTCATCCTGGCAATTATATCTCCCTTCTTCTGCTGTGAGAAGAATCCCATAGGCAGGCTGAGAACCTTATTGTACACCTGGACTCTAAGATCCCTTACAACACCTGTTCTCAAAGGAATCATGACAGCAGATGAACCAAAGTAACAAGATGTCTTGAGGAATGTCATCACTCCAAGGAAAAGGCCGAGAAGCAGCAATGTCGTCGAGGCTCCATATTGCTCAATCCATTGTCCCACATAGAAATACAGGTTATTCAAGAGCTTCTCCTTGAAAGGCTCTGCAGATTCCCAAGGAATGAACTCGTATACTTTTGTATCGATCTTGAAGAGGATATTCAAGATCGGTATGATCAGCGTGAATGAAAAGATATTGAATACAGCTGACAATATGTTAAGAATCACCGCCCATACCAAGCATGATTTGTATGGAGCTGAATAACGTTTAAGAATTTTCCAGAATTCCCTCATAAAATTTAATTACGACTCTATTTAAACCAACAAAGATAAGAAATATAAGCCAAAAACAGAATCAATCATACAAGTTAGAAGCATAACAGGACTTGCGCCTGTTGAATATCCTGATACGCATCAGGAAACGATATAGGGACGGGCATGAGAACAGCATGTGAAGCATGATCCAGCGGAAGAAGCCCAGATGCCTGATCTTTACTGGAATAAACTGCCTCAACTCTGACTTTATATATCCGATATATAGATCGGAAGCCTGACCGAAAGGACATTTTCTTATAATTCCCTTTATTTCCCTCAATCCCACTCGGACTACCTTGGCAGCGAATTTCAAATGCTGCTCGGGGAAAAAGCCATTCCTTGTGAGATATGCATACCGCTCTTTCTCCGCCAGAAAGAAGTGATAGTTTTTTTTCGGGTCATTGTCATGATCGGTACTTCCACGACGCTGACGATAGTGATACTTGGGAACATTGCAGAATGCGACTCTGTCAGCACATGTAAACCACTTGAACAGAGTGGCATAGTCCTCATAATAGAATGACTTTGGAAGAAACTCGTTAATGACATGCCTGCGGTAGAGCTTGTCGACCAGATAGCTTTTGATCTCACGGTCACAGATGATCTTCTGCAAAGCCTCATCGCGGGTGTATACACCTGCCCCTGAACCGGAGCTGAATGGAAGATCCGCATCCTTGTAGCTGAGACAGTGACCGCAGATGGCGATATCCGCGTCATTCCCGGTCAAGGCATCATACAGAACCTCATACATGTCCGGATCGATCCAGTCATCGCTATCAACAAAACCGACAAGTTCAGCTTCAGCCATCTGAATTGCAATATTCCGGGAATCAGCCTGTCCGGAATTCTGCTTATGAATCACTCTGATACGGGTATCTTTCAGAGAATACTCATCACAAATAGCCCCAGACCTGTCTGTGGAGCCATCATCAACAAGGATGAGTTCCCAATCATGGAAGGTCTGGGCTATTATCGAGTCTATACACTGCGGCAGATATCTCTCCACATTATAGACCGGAATTATTATGCTTATCAGCGGCTTTTTATGCATCGCATCAGTATCTGATCTTCAACCAAGGAGCCTTCTCCTTGCAGAACTTCATGTACTCGATAGGTCTGTCAGTACACATGTACTCAGCACCAAGATATGCTCCAAGCATCAGGTCCTCAACGCAGAGGCCTGGCCAGAGGCTTACTGTAAGACCAGCTTCCTTGGCCTTCTTCACAGCCGCCCTGCTGGTTCCTTCCATCTTTGCACCGAGTCTGGTGATGCCCATAGCCTTGCAGAGAGCGATTGTCTCGTCATTTACAGGCTTGCTTGTGATAAGAAGCATGTCAGTAGTCTTGTATTTCTGCTGAAGATATCTCAAAGCACGGTAGTCTGCTGATGTAAAGAGATATACAGCTCCCTCAGGCTTGTTTGCAGTGACCATCTTGTAGATCTTGTCGCAGATCTCCTCAATCTTCTCCTGAGTGTAGAGCTTCTCGTTTGTCTTGATTTCAAACTCTATATAGAGATCATCATTATGCTTATCCTTGAAGAAATCCACAAATTCCTGAAGAGTACAAAGTGGACGACCCTCTTTTGTTCTGATTGCTTCAATCTCCTTCATTGTCTTTGACTCAATAGAGCCGGTAGCATTGGTACATCTGTCAAGGGAATTGTCATGGAAAAGAACCAGCTTGCCGTCAGAAGTAAGACGGATATCTGTTTCATATCCTCTGTATCCTGCTTCGTAGCTCTTCTCGAAAGCATACATTGTATTTTCGTCATGCTCCAGACGACCTCCTCTGTGAGAGAAGAGACGGATCTCCTGATCCTGAGCGAATGCTGTGAATGATGTGGCAAGAGATGCTGCCAGCACAAGTGTCTTGAAAATCCTTTTCATATCTGTATTATTTATTGCTATTTCTTAAAGTGCTCTGAGTTCATCTGTAACTGTTCCATCCTCAACGGTGATGATGCGGATTGATGGCTGGGACTCGCCGATCTGGTAAGCTATTGATGTTGTGGTGGTCACTGGTATGTCATACGCATTTCCGCCGGCACAGTTGTGGAGATGTCCCGCATAAAGAGCATCTACTCCCTTCTCCACAAAAAGATCGAAGTATTCCTGTCTTTTTGCCTGCTGGATCTGGAAATATCCGTCCTCTTCACCGATTTCATTAAGGAAGAAAGGATGATGGCTGAAAAGAAGTGTGATTTCATCTGCCTTATCCTTTGCAACAGCCTTTGCAATCCACTCTTTCTGTGCAGTCTCGAGGCTGTCATCGTATTTGATGAGGTTTGAGTTGATTCCGACAAGCTTCACTCCGTTCTTCGTGAAGATGAATCTATCCTCAGCAAAATGCTTCTCATAATCAGAAGTGTCGACAATCCTGTTCTTCTTGATGATGTAATCGTGATTGCCAGGGATATGAAGCTGCTTTACGGCAGGATCTATAGTTGCAATTGTCTGGAGCAATGTAGTCCACTGATCTTCATTCTTTGCACGATGAACCTGATCTCCGGTAAATACTACTGCATCAGGCTTGAGCTCATTCACTACCTCAATTGCCTTCTTAAGATATTCCACCTCATAGCTGAGGTCATTGGCAAGTTCAGGATTCTCCTCTGACTTTGCTCTTTCAGCGCCCATAAAACCGAGTTGCGCATCAGCGATCTGTACTACAACCAGTTTCTGAGGTGTGCATGCGGCAAGAAGTGCCAGGATAACGATAAATGCAATCTTTCTCATATGTTCTTTTATTGGTTATTCGTCTTTACTCCTTTCCATGAGGCAGGAACCGGTGCTTCCACTGTCATTTCTTCCTTACGGACAGGATGGATGAATGTAATCCGGCGTGCATGAAGGGATATTCCACCGTCAGGGTTGGAACGCGGCGCGCCATATTTGAGATCCCCCTTTATAGGGCATCCCATGTTGGAGAGCTGACACCGTATCTGATGATGACGTCCTGTCAGAAGTTCCACTTCAACAAGGAAATACCTTTCAGTCTTCCCGATATATTCATATATGAGTTCTGCAGATTTTGCATCCTGACGGGAAGATCCGGGACGACAGATGTATGATTTGTTCTGTTTCTCATTCCTCCAAAGCATGCATTTGAGATGCTCCTTCTTCTGAGGGGGTTCCTGGCACACAAGCGCCCAATAGAATTTGTGCACATCACCTTCACGGAACATTGCATTAAGGCGTTCAAGAGCCTTTGACGTCTTGGCAAGAACGGTTATTCCGCTTACCGGACGGTCAAGTCTGTGAGGAAGTCCCATGAAGACCTGACCCGGCTTGGCATCTCGCTGGGCAATGAATGCCTTGTACTTTTCACTCAGAGGTTCATCACCTGTCTTGTCACCTTGAACAATCTCACCTACCCTCTTGTTCACGACAAGAAGATGATTGTCTTCATAAAGTATTCTTGAGGAAAGATCATCGAATTCCTCGCGGGGCAATGTACGGTACAGCATACAGGTCCTGTGACAGTTTTATGCAAAAATAGCAAAATATGTCATTATATCCACGCATTTCTGGCAGAAAAAACTGCCATTTTGGCATATTGATGTCTTCTTCCGCCATTGGCACATCTTTCGTTATTATCCTGGCGTCAAACGAAATAAAAATTTTAAACAGATAAATATTATGGGAAAGATCATTGGTATTGACCTCGGAACCACAAATTCTTGCGTGGCAGTGATGGAAGGAAACGAGCCTACCGTCATCATCAACAACGAAGGCCAGAGAACAACACCGTCTGTTGTAGCATTCACAGACGGAGGTGAAAGAAAGATAGGCAGCCCTGCAAAGCGTCAGGCTATCACAAACCCTCATAAGACCATTTTCTCTATCAAGAGATTCATGGGTGAGAAGTACAGCCAGGTATCAGGCGACATCTCACGCGTACCTTATAAGGTAGTGAAGGGTGACAACGACACTCCACGTGTAGACATCGACGGACGTCTCTACTCTCCACAGGAGATTTCTGCAATGATCCTTCAGAAGATGAAGAAGACTGCAGAGGAGTACCTCGGACAGGAGGTTACAGAGGCTGTTATCACCGTTCCTGCTTACTTCTCTGACTCACAGCGTCAGGCTACCAAGGAAGCAGGTAAGATCGCAGGTCTTGATGTTAAGCGTATCATCAATGAACCTACTGCAGCAGCTCTTGCATACGGTCTTGACAAGATGCACAAGGATATGAAGGTTGCTGTTTACGACCTTGGTGGCGGTACATTCGACATCTCTATCATGGAGCTTGGCGACGGCGTATTCGAGGTACTCTCTAC
>JAEIGA010007510.1_pt1 | contig 16546 bp, 17 predicted proteins | sample 9270691 | NCBI WGS metagenome assembly JAEIGA01 (sample SAMN17057246, study PRJNA624740) | gut metagenome | biome: biome; isolation source: fecal sample | host: Bos grunniens | place: China: Xizang | collected 2019
AGCAACGTAAGGCAGCATGGCTAAAAAGAAAGAATAAAAACAGGCCTCGTCCCTTGGTCGAAAGACCAGAGGACGAAGCGTTATAAATAACAATAAGCAACATTGAACTATTCTGAACAATGTTGAACTATTTTGAACAATAAAACTATGACTAAACAACTTCAACAAACTCTGCGCGACTCTGCTTTTGCGCGTTGGACGGTTTTGGTGCTTGTGGCATCGATGATGTTCTTTGCCTATATGTTTGTGGATGTTCTCTCTCCACTAGCATCTCTGCTCAATGAATCACTCGGATGGGATCAAGGTATCTTCGGTACCTATGCTTCCGCCGAGTATATACTTTGTGTATTTGGTTTCCTTATTTTTGCAGGAATTATTCTTGATAAAATGGGTGTTCGATTTACAGGTCTGCTTTCTGCGGGCTTGATGGTGTTGGGTGCTTCTATCAAATATATAGGTATCTCCGAGTGGTTTGATGCTAACAATGTCGTATGGCTCAATTCATGGTGGACCGCTATGCCAGGTTCTGCTAAAATGGCAGCTTTTGGTTTTATGATCTTTGGTTGTGGTTGCGAGATGGCAGGCACTACTGTTAGTAAGATTCTTGCTAAATGGTTCAAAGGCAAAGAGATGGCACTTGCAATGGGCCTTGAGATGGCTATAGCACGTTTGGGCGTGTTTGCTGCCATGTGGCTCTCTCCTATGATCAGTCAGCATTTTGCTACTAATGGCACCAATTCTATAGTTATGCCACTTATCTTTGCAGCATTGTTACTTGTGATTGGTCTGCTCAATTTCTTTGTGTTCACCATCATGGATACACGTTTTGATAAGCAATTGGTGGCTATCGGCGAAGCTACTGAGATGAAAGATCCTGAGGACGAATTTCATGTTAGTGATTTGGGTAAGATATTCTCTTCTAAGATGTTCTGGATCATTGCGCTTTTGTGTGTGTTGTATTATTCAGCAATCTTCCCATTCCAACGTTTTGCAACCAACTTCTTGGAGGAAACACTGATGATCAGTAATGCCGAAGCATCAGGATTGTTCAAGTGGTTCCCTATTTTGGCCATGGTGCTTACACCTTTCCTTGGTATGTTTATTGATTACAAAGGAAAAGGCGCATCTATGATGATGATCGGTGCTGTGATTATGGTGGTTTGCCATAGTGTCTTCGCTTTCGTTTTGCCACTTTTCCCTAGCAAAGCCCTTGCGCTGTGTACCATTTTGGTTTTGGGAGTAAGTTTCTCTTTGGTACCTGCTTCAATGTGGCCATCCGTTCCTAAGATTATTGATGAGAAGGTGTTAGGTTCTGCATATTGCTTGATTTTTTGGGTGCAGAATATCGGTCTCTGTTTGGTGCCAATGTTGATTGGTAAATTGCGTGTTTCTACAGATGGATACGTGGTGCCAATGATTGTATTTGCATCATTTGGAGTAATAGCATTTGTGCTTAGTCTTGCACTGAAGGTGGAGGACAAAAAGAAAAATTATGGATTGGAGCTTCCTAATAAGAAATAAGAAATCTATCCTAGTTAGTACAGATACACGCAACCTGCCTGCAGGTTGTGTGTTCTTTGCATTACATGGATCCAATTTTGATGGCAATAAGTTTGCTAAGCAAGCGTTGGATAAAGGGGCTTCGTTAGCGGTGATTGATAACCCCGACTATGCTTTGCTAGAGGGTACCTTGCTTGTGCCTGATACTTTGCTTGCTCTGCAAGATTTAGCCCGTGCGTGGCGTCGCGAGCTAGCGTTGCCTATTGTAGGTGTTACGGGTACCAATGGTAAAACCACGACCAAGGAGCTGCTAGCTGCTGTGCTTTCTACTAAGTATAATCTTCACTATACCCAAGGCAATCTCAACAATCAAATCGGGGTTCCTCTCACTTTATTGCAACTCACAGGTGATCATGAGATGGCCATCGTAGAGATGGGTGCTTCGCATCCTGGCGATATCAAGGAGTTGGTGGAAATTGCAGAACCCAACAGCGGATTAATCACCAATGTGGGACGTGCACATCTTGAAGGATTTGGCTCTTTTGAAGGTGTACAGCAGACCAAGAAGGAGCTATATGATTATCTGCGTGAACATGGTGGATTCATCTTTCGCAATGCAGACAACCCCTATCTTGCTCAGATGGCCGGCGACTTGAAATCGGTTCTCTATACTACCGGTAAATTGCCTAGTGGCACACATCTTGTAGGTGAGTATAATGCTGAGAATGTTTCGGCCGCTTTATGTGTGGGTGAGTATTTTGGTGTTTCGTCAGAGATAGGCTTAGAGGCTATCTGCCAATATGTGCCTACTAACAATCGTTCGCAGCAGATGCAGACTGTCAATAATCGATTGATTGTGGATGCCTATAATGCCAATCCAACTTCTATGCAAGCGGCTATCAATGCTTTTAAGGGCGATACATATATCTTGGGTGCAATGCGTGAGTTGGGCGAATATACCCACCTTGAACACCAAAACATTGTGAATATGTTGGCCGAAAGAAAAGCAGATTGTGTGTATTTGGTGGGCGAGGAATATCGCTTGACAACCTCACCTTATCCCATCTTCGATTCCGTGGAGGGATTGCATACTTATCTAGAGGAGCACGTGTTGACTGGACGGACGATTTTGCTCAAAGGATCTCGATCTACAAATATGGAAAAACTCATAGATATACTCTAATATAATGAATGAAATTAACAATAAAGATTCCAAGAAGGTCGTGTTTGTTATCGTAATTGCTATGTTGGCAGTTGCTACATGCTTTCTTGTTTGGATGAATCTTCATCAGCGTTCTGAAATCAATGAGATTGTCGAACAGATGGAGTTTGAAAAAGAACAACTGGAGGACGAATACGAGGAACTTGCGATTCAGTTTGATGGATATCAGACTCCTGATATTCAAAATGATTCTTTGATCGAACTCCTTTCGCAGGAGAAACAACGTGTGCAAGACCTCTTGGAGGAATTGCGTATCACCAAGGTTACGAATGCACGTCGTATAGCCGAGTTGAAGAAGGAGTTAGCTACAGTTCGTCAGGTTATGGTAAGTTATGTGCAGCAGATTGATTCGCTTGATCGTACCAACAAAATGCTTGTTGCAGAAAACAAACAGGTAAAGCAGCAGTACCAGGAAGTGGCTCGCCAGGCGCAGCAACTAGAGCAAGAGCGTTCGCAATTAGCCGAGGTGGTTTCTATCGCTTCTATATTGAGTGTTAGTGATTTCCAGATGACATGTCTTAATAAGAGCGACAAGAAAACTAAAAATTATTCGCATATTCAAAAATTGCAATTTGATTATACCATTGCACCCAATATTACCACTTCACGAGGCCAGAAGACCATCTATTTGCGAATCGTCCGCCCAGATGGCGAGGTGATGATAAAGAGTCTTAATAATCTATTCCAATATGAGAATGCCCAGATCGAGTACTCAATCGCCAAAGACTTTGAGTATGAGGGGGAAGAGATCTCGGGTACGATGTATTGGCAGGTTGAAGAGATTCTCCAAATTGGTATTTACAATGCCGATTTCTTTGTGGATGGGGCGCATATTGCTAACTATCCATTTGAAATAAAGAAGTAATTTTATAGTATTTTACTGAATATCTGCAAGTTTTATTTAAAAAATTTGCGTATATCAGAAAAAAGCTGTAATTTTGCACCCGCTTTCGTGTGAAAGCTATTAGATGTAACATCGTTTGGATGGAATATCGGACGAGGTTATGATTGTTTAACTTATTTTAATTCAATTACACAATGTATTTGACATCAGAAAAGAAAGCAGAACTCTTTGCTAAGTATGGCAACGATGCTAAGAACACTGGTTCTGCAGAGAGCCAAATCGCTCTGTTTACCTTCCGTATTAACCACCTCACCGAGCACCTTAAGAAGAACCACAAGGACTTCGCTACTGAGCGTGCTTTGACTATGTTGGTAGGTAAACGTCGTCGTCTCTTGGACTACTTGAAGGCTAAAGACATCGAGCGTTATCGTTCTATCATCAAAGAGTTGGGTATCCGTAAGTAATTACTATCCAAAACTAAAAATAAGGTGTGCCGTTTTGGTACACCTTATTTTTTAGCATAATGATCTGCAAATATGTTCTGCAATTTTTCTATGTGCCACCGAGTTGGGATGTATGCCATCCATGCACAGCCAATCTTGTCTGTTTTCTAGAAATTCAGTGATGTCGATTATTCTAGTTTGGGTGTTGTTTGCGATGCTTTTAATGGTTTCATTATATAGTTTGTGTCCTGCTGTAATAGTATGAATACTGCCGTTCAGCCACTCTATGATATTCTTGCTCTGCTCGCAGCTTAATTTGTTGGTGAAGAAATCAAAATATCTCTGTGCGTTGATGGGTGGTAAAGATAGGATGATAGGGGTGATATCTATCGCTCTTAATTTCTCTATGATGCGTATGTATGTCTCCCTGAATATTTCAATGCTTGTCTTTGGCTTATGTGTCTTGGTGTTGTCTGTAGCAATCTCTTGCCAATTGTAATCGCTATCGTTGCCACCAAAGCATATGAATGCATATTCTGATCCTGCAATTCTAGCTACATTGCGATCCAATATTTGCTCTCCTTCCACGACAGTGCATCCCATTTTTCCTAGATTGATTTCCTCAGCATCCAATTGATTAGCTATCTGACTGATAAACGAACTATCACATACCGAGTAGTTGAATCTATCTTCTCTTTCCTGGGTAAATATTACACCCTTGGTGATGGAATCTCCTAGTGCTACTATTTTTTTCTTGCTCATATTTGATGTTTTTTTAAAGTAAATCTTGTTTGTTTTTTCAAAATTTTCGCAAAATTACTGCCATTTTTTCATTTGGGAAAATAATAGTGATAATACGGCATAGTTTTTGTCGTAATAGCCTATATAGTGATAAAATAGAAATAATTGTGACAAAAATGATGAAAAACTGCATTCGTCACATTGTGTGAATTGACAGAATCATGACAAAATTACCTGCTTTGTTGACCTCCTTACGCAGCAACCTTACCTATGTGCTAGGTCTGCCTCTGTTTTGGCTATTGTTTGTGTTGTTGTATCGTCCTATGTCGTTTGTTCCTCTGCTAGATATGGGTGGGCAATTGTTGAATTTCAGTTCCACCATTATCATGTGTATTTTGTTTGGCGTTATGCTTCTCTCGAGAGGACTACTCACGGCTGTTTCTTCAGCGATTAGATTAACTTGGCTTAGATTCTTGGCCTGGGAGCTAAGCGAGGTGTTGGTTATGAGTCTCTTTTCAGCGCTTTATGTTACTTTGATGTATCATGGCGAAATAGCATATTTCCAAGTGGTAGGACAATGTTTCTATTGGCTGATCCTTATCATGATCTTTCCGTATGTGACTTTTAATTTGACCTTTGCCTACCTTAGTAATTGCGAGAATGTCCAGCAGGAAGATGATTCGCTAATGCGCTTTGTGGATAATACCCAAAAACTCAAGTTGATGATTGCTTCTTCTGCAGTACTTTACGTAGAGGCTGACGAGAATTATGTTCATGTGCGTTATCTAGAGGGTGAGAGAATAAAGGATTATCCACTTCGCGCCTCTATGAAATCACTTGAACCATTGATGATGAAGCATGGTTTGATTCGTTGTCAGCGTAGTTATTATATCAATCCTTTGCATATTAAGGTGTTGCGTCGTGATAAGGAGGGTATTATTACTGCCGAACTCGATGTCGTTAATCAAAAGTCTATACCTGTTTCGCCTAAGTATTACGACGACTTGGCTAAGTGGTTGTAAGTTTTTGGCATTTAAAATCGTTAAAATTTGCGTAAATCAAATATTAGTTGTAATTTTGCAGCATGAAAAAGTTTTTTATTGAGACATATGGATGCCAGATGAATGTGGCAGATAGCGAGGTGGTTGCCGCAATTATGCAAACGGCGGATTGCGAGATTACCGATACCATCAACATTGCAGATATTATCATTCTAAATACTTGTTCCATTCGCGAGAACGCCGAGCAAAAAGTGCAGCATAAGTTGGTGGAGTTGCGTGGTGGACGCAATCGAAAGAAAGATTCACGTATCATCGGTGTCATCGGTTGTATGGCCGAGCGTATGGGCGAAGAGTTGGTTCAGGATTGGGGCGTTGATTTTGTGGCGGGCCCTGATGCCTATATGGACATCCCTAATCTGCTAGCTCAGTGCGAGCAAGGTTTTCCTGCGGTGAATGTCCAACTTAGCACTACAGAGACATACCGGGAGGTGATGCCTGCCCGAATCGGTAAGCAGATATCTGGCTTTGTAAGTATCATGCGTGGTTGCAACAACTTCTGTTCGTATTGCGTGGTGCCTTACACTCGTGGGCGTGAACGAAGTAGAGATGTCGAGAGTATCAAGAGAGAAGTGCTTGATCTTCAGGAAAAAGGCTATAAAGAAGTCACTCTGTTAGGCCAAAATGTGAACTCTTATCGATATGCTTATGTGGATGAATCTGGCAATGAAATGGTGGTGGATTTCCCTGCGTTGCTAGAAATCATTGCGCAACTAGTACCTCATATGCGCATTCGCTTTACTACTTCTCATCCTAAAGATATGTCTGATTCTACCCTGGAGGTGATTGCTAAGTATGACAACTTGTGCAAGTTTATACATCTTCCTGTTCAGAGTGGTTCGAATAGAATCCTTAAACTGATGAATCGTAAGTATACGCGTGAGTGGTATCTAGAACGTATTGCAGCTATTCGCCGCATCCTGCCAGAGGCGGCCATTAGTACGGATGTCTTTTGTGGTTTTCATAGTGAAACCTTGGAGGATCACCAGGAAACGCTTTCTTTAATGAGAGAGGTGGGGTTTGATTCTGCGTTCATGTTTAAATATAGCGAACGCCCAGGTACGCATGCGCAAAAGCATTTGCCAGATAATATCTCTGAGGAAGAAAAGATTCGACGTCTGAATCAAATCATCGAATTGCAAACCCAACTTTCGCTCGAGAGCAACCTGCGTGAAGTGGGAAAAACGGTGGAAGTCTTGGTAGAAGGATTCTCCAAGCGTAGCCATGATGACATGTACGGACGTACTAGTCAGTACAAAACAGTAGTCTTCCCAAGATGTGGCAAACACATCGGACAATTGGTAAAAGTCAAGATTTTGGAGGCTTCGGCTGCAACTTTGAAAGGAGAAATAGTTGAATAATGCTATTTTTTTGCTCTAAATGTGCATTTTTTTTACTAAAAATTTGCACGATTAAGAAAAAAGCAGTACCTTTGCAGCCGAAAACAATAAATTTTCATAGTTAAGGTTTAGGTTTAATGGCAACGAGAGGCTGGGAAGTTTCTCGTTGTTTCTTAAAATAACCTTTGAAATAAAATATGCACGCATGCCATGCGATATACCCATCTCAGCAGAGTAATGGATATAGGATGTTAGTTGTGAGGTTATTCTATAGATGATTTCTATAAGTAACCTTGTAAGGTTTTGTATTAATCTGGGATGTTGTTAGAATGTCCCCAAATAATATTATCAGAGATGCGAAAAGACGAATCACTTCACACCGATTGGGAGCAAGAGACCGCCGAACTCTTGCCTGATTTTACGGATATAGATGAGGTCCGCAAGGCCTTTGTTGCAAACGAAATATTCAATCGTAAATATTAATTTTATATATGGCTATTACTTATTTAACTGTAGAAGGACTACAGAAATTGAAAGAAGAACTCCTGTTTTTGGAGTCAGTAGAGCGTCCTCGTGTTATCGCTGCCATTGGCGAGGCACGCGAGAAAGGCGATTTGAGTGAGAACGCAGAGTACGATGCTGCTAAGGAAGAGCAAGGTCAATTGGAAAGCAAGATTGCTATGCTCAAAAGTAAGATCGTAGAGGCGCGTATCATTGATGAGACATCTATCAGTACCGACGAAGTGCAGATCTTAACCAAGGTCAAGGTGCTCAATCTCAAGACCAACCAAGAGAAATTGTATCAATTGGTTCCAGAGAGCGAAGCCAATGTCTTGGAGGGCAAATTGTCTACCACTGCCCCTATTGCTAAAGGTCTGCTTGGCAAGAAGGTGGGAGATGTGGCTGAGGTTACTGTACCTGCAGGTAAATTACAGTTTAAGATTTTGGAAATCAGTTTGTAATATACGCCTATGACCATTTTTACTCGAATTATCAACGGCGAGATTCCTAGCTACAAGGTGGCAGAAAACGATTTGTTTTGTGCTTTTCTTGATATCAATCCTTTGCAAAAAGGTCACGTATTGGTGGTTCCCAAGTTGCCAGAGCCTGAGGCGGATTATATCTTCGATCTAGACGATGATGTATTAAGTCAAATGCTCGTTTTCTCCAAACAGGTGGCTGCGGCCATCAAGTTGGCTACTTGTTGCAAACGTGTAGGAGTAGCCGTAATCGGCTTGGAGGTTCCACACGTGCACATGCATCTGATTCCCATTAATAGGGAGGGTGATATGTCATTCGCCAACCCAAAACTAACTCTCTCTCCAGAGGAAATGACGCAGATCGCTAGCGCCATTGCTCAGGAGATTAAATAATTCTACTACCATGTCTGTCAAGTTTTATAAATCCGAAAACCAAGTGCCTTTGGAAATGCACAAGGTGCGAGTAGTGCAAAAACTCACCCTTTTGCCTGTAGAAGAACGCTTGCATGCTATCCAGAAAGCAGGAAATAATACTTTCCTTCTGCAGAATAAAGATATCTACCTAGATATGCTTACCGACTCTGGCGTGAATGCTATGTCTGATCGTCAAACGGCTGCTATGCACCTTGCCGATGATTCTTATGCCGGAAGCGAGACTTTCACTCGTCTTAAGCTAGCGCTCAAGGAGGTTTTCGGTACAGATAACGTTCTGCCAGCACACCAAGGTCGTGCTTGCGAAAACATCTTAGCCGAACGTTTTGTCAAACCAGGCATGGTAGCTATCATGAACTTTCACTTTACTACCACTAAGGCGCACGTTACTCGTTGCGGTGGAGAGGTTGTCGAGGTGTTGCACAAGAAGGGTCTTATCCCTCAGAGCGATGATCCTTTCAAGGGCGACATGGATCTCGACGAACTCAAGCGAATCATCACTGAGTATGGACCCGAGAAAATCGCCTATGTGCGTGTAGAGGCTGGTACCAACCTCATTGGCGGACAACCTGTAAGTCTTGAGAATATGTTGGCGGTGGCCGACATTTGTCATGATTTTGGTGTGCCTAGTGTCTTGGATGCTTCCTTGTTGCAGGATAACATCTACTTCATGAAGACCCGCGAAGCACAATGCAAGTATATGACTCCTAAAGAGATTTACCACCTGCTTGCTGGTAAGATGGATATCATATACTTCTCTGCACGCAAACTCGGTTTCGCACGTGGTGGTGCTATCATCAGCCACAATACTGAACTCATCAAGAGTATGATGGAGTTTATTCCGCTCTACGAGGGATTCTTGACCTATGGTGGTATTGACGTTCGTTCCATCGAGGCTATGGCTGAGGGATTATACGAGTCGCTTGATATGAGTTATCTTAGCCACGGTCCTGAATTTATCTCTTACCTTGTCAACGAGTTGGATGCCTATGGAGTGCCTATGATCAAACCTGCGGGTGGATTAGGTGCGCATATTGATTGCCAAGGCTTTGTGCCTGATATGCCACACGATCAGTATCCTGCTGCCGCTGTGGCTACTGCACTCTATATAGCGGGTGGTATACGTGGTATGGAACGTGGTACGCTATCCGAACAGCGCGAGGCGGATGGTACTGAGCGCTTTGCCGAACTTGAACTCATGCGACTAGCTATGCCACGACGTGTGTATACCCTTTCACAAGTCAAGTACGTGGCCGATCGCGTCAAGTGGCTATGGGATAATCGTCATATTATTGGCGGATTGAAGTGGGTGGAAGAACCCAATGTGTTACGTTTCTTCTTCGGCCGACTCAAGGAGATCGGACATTGGCAAGAGGAATTGGTGGCTAAGTTCAAAGAAGACTTTGGCGATAGTCTCTAAGTTACTACTTCTATGTTTATCTATTTTCTTATACTCAGATTGGCTGCTTTGTTTGGTCATCGTAAGGCTAAACTCTTAGTCGAAGGCCAAGCCAAAGCCCTTCAGGCTGTGCGTGAATGGCGTCAGAGTATCTCCGCCACAGAGCATGTCCTTTGGATACATGTGGCCTCTGTCGGGGAGTTTGAGCAGGTTAGACCGATTATTGAGCGATTACGCAAAAAGGGGGATCAACGTAAGATTCTCCTTACTTTCTTTTCTCCATCGGGATATGAGATGCGAAAGAACTATCCTCTGGTCGACCTAGTGCTCTATTTGCCTTTCGCTACTAGGAGGAATGCCCGCAATTGGTTGGCGGCTTTGCAACCTGAGATGGCGATTTTCGTGAAGTATGAGTTTTGGCCTGCTTACCTTAAGGCACTCAAGAAAAACAATATCCCTACCTATCTCATTTCTGCTATTTTCCGACCTAGTCAACTCTTCTTCAAACCATGGGGAAGGTGGTATAGGAAGTTGTTGCTTTGCTTCAATCATATTTTTGTGCAGGATCAAGCCTCTGCGCAAATCCTTTTTCGTTACAAGATTACTGATGTTACAGTTGCTGGCGATACCCGATTTGATAGAGTGCTAGAGGTTAAGCAATCGCTTACTCCACTGCCTGCTTTGGAGGCATTTGCTTCTGATGGCTTTTCCAAGATTTTGGTCGCTGGTAGTACATGGCCTATCGAAGAAGAGATGCTCGCGCGATATGTACGCGAGCGTGGCGATATCCGATTAGTGCTCGTACCACACGAATTGCATGACCAGCATTTCAAATTGCTATATCAGCTCTTTGAAGGCAGATATCTGCGTTATACCGAGGCCAAAATCACGGATCTGCATCACTCCTCAATCTTGCTTGTAGATACCATGGGACTATTATCATCCATCTATCATTATGGTCAAGTGGCATACATTGGGGGGGGATTTGGAGCGGGTATTCATAATACCCTCGAGGCGGCTGTCTATGGGATGCCTGTGGTATTCGGACCGAAGTGGCAGAAGTTCCGTGAGGCACACGGACTCATCCAGGCCGGCGCGGCTATCAGCGTGAAAAACTATAAGCAACTAGCGGCTGCTTTGGATTTTGCATTTGACCAACAACTAGCTATGGGGCAAAAGGCCCATGATTATGTCCAAAGCGAACTTGGCGCTACGGAAACTATACTCAATACGTTAAAACTCTGAAACTTTTCAACTTCTATACTTATGGCACAAAAACCTAGTATTCCTAAAGGAACACGCGACTTCGGACCTATCGAGATGGCCCGTCGTAATTATATTTTTGACACTATCAAATCTGTTTTTGCTTTGTATGGCTTTCAGCAGATTGAGACTCCTGCAATGGAGAACCTTTCTACCCTGATGGGTAAATATGGCGAAGAGGGCGATAAACTCCTTTTCAAGATACTTAATTCGGGTGATTGGAAGAGTGCAATCAGCCACGAGGCTTTGGACAATGCTTCGATTGGTGCCTTGACTACCAAAGTTAGCGAGAAAGGATTACGCTATGATCTTACGGTTCCTTTTGCGCGGTTCGTAGTGCAACATAAAGAGGAGATCCAATTCCCATTCAAGCGCTATCAAATCCAACCTGTATGGCGCGCAGATCGCCCACAGAAAGGTCGCTATCGCGAGTTCTATCAGTGCGATGTGGATGTCGTGGGTACTAATTCCCTGCTCAGCGAGGTAGAACTTATTCAGATCGTAGAGGAGGTGTACCGTCGATTGGGTATTCGTGTCTCATTGCATATCAACAACCGCAAGATACTTGCAGGTATAGCCGAAGTCATCGGTCAACCTGAGCGTATCATTGATATCACTGTGGCAATTGACAAACTCGATAAGATCGGCATAGATAATGTCAACAAGGAGCTTCTAGATAAGGGTTTACCACAAGATGCCGTGGATGCTCTGCAACCTATTCTTAACCTCACAGGTACGAACGCAGAGAAATTGGATCAGTTAGAGCAAGTCTTACGTGCTTCTGAAACCGGTCTCAAGGGTATCGAGGAGTTACGTACTATCTTTGCACTATATGCTGCTAGCACACAAGATGGTGATTTGGCCACTTACTCTCCTAGCAACTTACAAGTAGAATTAGATCTCTGCTTAGCACGTGGACTCAACTATTATACGGGCGCAATCTTCGAGGTGAAAGCCCTAGATGCACAGATTGGTAGCATTACGGGTGGTGGCCGCTACGACAACCTGACTGGCATCTTTGGACTATCTAATGTATCGGGCGTAGGTATTTCATTTGGTGCGGACCGTATTTATGACGTGCTAGCAGAACTCAATCTCTATCCTGAGAATTTGCAATCCACCACTCAGGTGCTGTTTGCTACTTTTGGTGAGCAGGAGTTGCTCTATGCGCTCAGTTGGGCAAAAGCATTGCGCCAGACGGGCTTGAGCGTAGAGGTCTTTCCTGAACCAACCAAGATGAAAAAGCAAATGGGCTACGCCGATAGCAAAAAGATCCCATTCGTGGCCATCGTAGGCTCCGACGAGATGGCTGCTGGCAAGGTGATGCTCAAGAATATGACCACTGGCGAACAACAACTCGTATCCCTAGAAGAACTAGTACAACTAGTATAACTGGTACAACTAGCCCCACTAGCATAAAAAAAAGAGAGCTACACGCTCTCTTTTTTTATCAACTCCAGTAGTTGTTCTACGGCTTCTTCTTGTGGAATGTTCTTCAGTACACACTCTTTCCCTTTGTATAGACTTACTTTTCCGCGACCTGCACCCACGTATCCATAGTCAGCATCTGCCATCTCGCCTGGACCATTCACTATACATCCCATGATGCCAATTTTCAGTCCTTGCAAATGAGTGGTTGCTGCTTTTACTTTGGCAATCGTTTGTTCTAGGTCAAACAATGTGCGACCGCAACCAGGACATGAGATATACTCTGTTTTGTACATTCGTACGCGCGCTGCTTGCAGGATATCTTTGCTCAGGCGTACTAGGTCTTCTGCTGCAAAATGTGTGTTATTCAGTATGAGTTCTGTAGCATTGTAGTCCCATAATAGTCGTCCACATTCGGCGGCAGCGTGTAGTTGAAAATCACTCCAATCCTCATCCTCGTTGGAGTAATATACGGTATTGTTTTCCACCTTCACCTGAGTGCTTTTTGCATAGCGTATGCTTTGTTCATCTGCAAAATAATCCACCAACGCGCGAGCTACAGGTAGTTCTTTCTCTGGGGCTTCGCTCAGGCTTACGCGGATAGTATCGCCTATGCCGTCGGCGAGCAATGCACCTATACCAACTGCCGATTTTATACGACCATCTTCGCCTTCACCTGCCTCAGTCACACCTAAATGCAGTGGGAAAGCCATGCCTTCTTCTGCCATTTGCCATACTAGCAGACGAACGGTGGTCACCATCACGCGGGTGTTGCTAGCTTTGATGGAGAGTACAATATCTTTGAAGTCTTCTGTCACGGCTACACGCAAAAACTCCATACAACTCTCTACCATTCCTTCTGGCGTGTCGCCATAGCGCGACATGATACGGTCACTCAGACTACCATGATTCACTCCTATACGCAACGCCGTCTTATGGGCTTTACAGATATCTAGCAACTGCACAAACCGCTGGCGCAAACGCGCTAGTTCAGTTTGATATTCCTCATCGGTATAATCTATCTGCTTAAATTTACGTGCAGGATCGATGTAGTTGCCAGGATTGATGCGTACTTTCTCTACTACTTTGGCTGCGGCATCGGCCACATCCGACTGAAAATGCACATCGGCAACCAGAGGAATCACCCCTGCACTCCTCAACTCCTGAACTTTTTCATGTATCTGCGCCAATGATTCCACTTCGCGCTGACCTTGCGTAGTATAGCGAAGCAGTTCTGCGCCGGCCTCTACGCAGCGCTTAGCTTGTGCCACGCTACTTTCGATGTCGTTGGTAGAGGTGTTCGCCATGGTTTGAATACGAATAGGATGCTCGCTACCTATTTCTATTTCACCCACCTTGGGGGTAGTCGTATGACGACGATGATATGGCAATTGTATGTCCATAAAGCACGAATTTGGTGCAAAGTTACGCAAATATTTTGGTCTGAGCAATAAAAAATGCTTATTTTTACACTTTTTTGTCTAAATATTTGGCCATGTCAAAAAAAAGCAGTACCTTTGCACCTGCTTTCGTAAGGAAGTGTGTTTTTAGTGCGCTTTACGCGCGATTCAGTAGCTCAGCAGGTAGAGCACATCCCTTTTAAGGATGGGGTCCTGGGTTCGAGCCCCAGCTGAATCACAAAAGAGAGTTCTCAATTGGGAACTCTCTTTTTTTGTTTAGAATCGATACTATGTGCTCACATACTTGGATAGTTTTATTAGATGTTTGCTAGAATATATTCATCCACATAATCCTTGTGAGCGTAACTTATGAAGATGGAGTAATGGGGCACAAATCTTTCTTTTGTTTGATATTGACAATGCTTTTGTCGGTACTCCAATGCCCGCTTGCGCAGATAGGAAACGTTGGAGGTCGTGTGGCATATCTTTAATTATTTGTCAAAAACATAATAGCATATATGAACATGATTTGTGTGCCAGCATGGCAATGTCGAATCTGAAGTGTAGCCAACAAATATATAATTGTGTTTGTCTATTTCAAACAATACTCCATCACCATAGTCTGTTGCGATTCCAATAATAGACGAAAAAGCTTCCGTATTTTGATTATAGTCCCTTATAAGGTCACGCTCTTTATTATATAAACTACAAAAGCTAGCGCGTCCCTCGATAATTGGTTTGACCTTATACTCATTGGCTATGTAGTCAACTACTTCCTGAAAATCTTTACACGATAGGCTGTCTACAGATTTTAATATAACTGAAGACCAAGTCCTATCCAAAACAAACTTATAATCGCCCATATATACGATAGGTGCACCTTCAGCACTTGCTTCCACATTAGGTCGTGCCAATAACTCCTTTTTGAGCACATCGTATTCAACATTTACGTATACGCCATTGATTGTCATGAAGGGTGTAGTAGCAATAGCCCATATTACCCAGCCAATCAGTACTCCTACTCCTAGTAGTGTCCAATGATAGAATTTCAGTTTTCTCATTTGATTTTGTAATATAGAAAAAAAAGTTACTTATTCTACGATATCTGACAGATATACGGGGCGCATAGCAAAGTAGCCATACATTTCCATATCTGCATTGTATATGCTTCCGATTGTATCTAGTAGGTTCTTTTCTTGAGACGTAGTGTCCGCCTTGACATGAAAACCAGAGGCATATTTTTCCATCATATCATAACTACCGCAATTCATCTCCCAAAGTTCAATGGTGTCATTTCCCAGTATAGCATCGTAAAATTCATTGGCACACGAACCTTGTATACTATAATTGCACTCCAATTGCAATTTTGAGTTTTTGCGTAGATCCTTGTCTATTTTAGATTGGTTATGGTATATAATTGCATAGAATCTTTCTGCAATGCTATCGCTTGTAAAATGAATCAGAGTCGTTGAATCGTTAGTCAAATAACTAGCATAGGGTATGTAATGGGAAGCGAGTCCTATTATTTCTCTATCTACTTCGCAGGCTTGTTCTATCTCTTTGTTCATAAGCTTATTCGTTACTATATTCGAATTCACGGCACGAACAAGCACTCTGTCTACGTCATATCGGTCTATCCATATATCTCCACGATCAAACATTACTCCTCGCCATCCTACTTGACTCCAATCCTCCAGACTTGATGTATCTAATTTCGCACGCAGCGATCTAGGAAATACTCGATCATAATGTTGCAGCAGTTCTGCTGCATTTTTTATGTTTTTTAGTGGATAAGGTTGATAGAGAGGATAGCTAATCATTTGAGCCACTGCCTTGCGGTTGTCTTGGCAAATGTTTTTGGTCAATTCATGGATAAAAGCCACTGTTAACGAGTCCAATGGTGGTTCTACGTACTCATATTCAACATCTGCCATAGATGAAGTATCTACATAATCAGATGTTGTCCATGTTTCGGTGGGTGTTTGTTGTTCATCGCTAGCGGTCTTGCGCAGGCATAAATAAACTAGCCAACCGAATAGACAGCCGATAGCAAAAATCAAATACTTGGAATTCTTTCGTTTCATATTTGTATGAGTTTTTTAATTATCGTTGCAAAGGTAGCAAATTTATTTCAAAGACACAAGTATTGAATGAAAATGTATCAAGGAACGCCGATGATTAGGATCGTTGGCGTGTTATATTAACACTTCCCAATGACCACCTTTGTCGGGATCGATACGACGAAGAATGCCTTTTTGCTTAAGTTTTTTGATATTATAATAAATGCCATCTTCACTCAGTCCTAATATCTCTGCTAAATCACGATGTGTGATATAAGGATTGTTTTGTATAGCTTTTATTATTTTCTCCGTAGTTTTTGGTGAACTCTTATTGTCAAATCTATCTCTACAGAGCAGTTTTGCTCTTTTTATTATCATTTAAACCACGATATTATCCATCCGATAAGCATGATGACAAGAACGATTGCGATACCAA
>JAEIGA010007511.1_pt1 | contig 16545 bp, 12 predicted proteins | sample 9270691 | NCBI WGS metagenome assembly JAEIGA01 (sample SAMN17057246, study PRJNA624740) | gut metagenome | biome: biome; isolation source: fecal sample | host: Bos grunniens | place: China: Xizang | collected 2019
TTGTTGTTTGGTATAAAGGGTTCTACCACAGTTAAAACCTTTAAAACTATGTTTACAGGTCAGAGCATATCCGTAACTGACCCATCTGGAAATAATCTTATGAACTCCGCTTATATTCCCACAGGAAGTGTTGTGAAGCTTTTGAGTGGAAGCACAGTTCTTGATTCCTTGACAGTAATTGTTGGTGGAGACGTTAATGCAGACGGTAAGGTTAACGTTTCTGATACCGCTACTGTGAAATTATATTTTAAAAAGTCGGTAACCTTGAACGAAGCTTGTAAACATGCTGCCGATGCTGATGGCAACGGTGTTGTTTCATCAACTGACTACGTTATGATAAAGAGACAGGTTGCAGGTTCTTATACAATCAACAAAGTGTCTCCTGAATACGTTCCAAAAACAACAGTACCTGACGTTGTTGGATATACTGCGGCAAATGCAAAAATTGAAATAGAGAGAAAAGGTTTTGTGTATGCAGAAACTTATGCATATAGCGATACCGTTATTTCAGGATATGTTATTTCTCAAAGTCCTTCCTCAAGCAAGCAAGTTCCCGGAACAACAGTAACCGTTGTTGTTAGTAAGGGCAAGGAATTTAACACGAGAATAAATTATTTTGATAACATGAAGTCTGTATGGCTTACACAGTTCGATCTTTCTCAAATTTGGGCAACTTCTTCAGAATCCACCTTCAGAGCAAACATAAAAGGTGTTCTTCAGACTTGTGCAAATAACGGCTTCAACACAGTTTTTGTACAATGCCGTCCAAACGGAGATGCTACTTATAAATCAAATCTTTTCCCTTGGTCAAAATATGTTTTTTCAAATGGTAAATATTCTACATCCGCAACAAAGAGCTTTGATCCACTTGCCATAACAATTGAAGAAGGACACAAGCTTAATCTCTCTGTTCATGCGTGGATTAACCCTTTGAGACTTATGTCAACATCTGAGATTGCGAATGTTTCCAGCAATTATACAATTAAACAATGGTATAATTCCAAGAGAGGAACATATGTTGTTGAGGTTAACGGGTATTATTATCTTAACCCTGCTTATGAAGAAGTTCGCCAACACATTATCGAAGGTGCGAGAGAAATTCTTCAGAACTACGCCGTTGATGGATTGCATCTTGATGACTACTTCTATCCAACAACTGCTACCTATTTCGATAGTGCCGCGTTTAACGCTAGCGGATTCCAAAACGTTTATAACTACAGGCGTTATAATATGAACCTTTTGGTTTCAGGTCTTTTCACCGCCACAAAGAATATTGATACCAACCTTATATTTGGTATTTCTCCTGCGGGTAACCCTTCAACTGTTATAAATAATCATTGTGCAGACGTTGCACTTTGGTGCTCAACTTCGGGATATATCGATTACATTATGCCACAGCTTTACTATGGATTTAATAATTCATCCGCACCCTTTACCTCTACGGCTCAGGAATGGTCTAATATGGTAACCTGTTCCGCTGTTAGATATTACGTTGCATTGGCTCTCTACAAAGCAACGGATCCTTCCAACAGCACAAGCTCTGATGGAAACGAATGGTATAACTCCAACGATATAATCAAGAGACAGATTGAATATTGTAATAATAGCTTACCGAAATGTAAGGGAATTGCTATATTCAGTTATGCTGACCTTTTGGCAGGAACATCCGATGTAAGCAGTATGGTACCCGCTCTCAAAGCGTTTTCCAACTGATATAATTTAGTATTATTGAGAACGGGCTGTAAAAAACAAACGTTTTTTACAGCCCGTACTACGTTGAAACAGGAGTAACTATATAATGAAAGCATACGTGCTTTTCTCTTCCTCAAGTGGAAATTGTACATATATAAAAAATAAGCATGAAGAGATACTCATAGATGCAGGTCTGACTGCAAAACAGGTATCAGATAGTCTGTTAAAGCTTGGCAGTAATCTTTCTAAAATAACCTCTATATTTGTTACCCATGAGCATATTGATCATATAAGGGCATTGAACGTAATTTGTCGCCATCATAGAATACCTGTATATGTCCCAGCGAAAAGCCTTGATTATATAGCAAAGAATATGCCGTGGACGGAAGAGCTGCTTGTCGAAAATAGCGGTGGAAACGTTGTTGAGCTTGAAACAATGAGAATAAAAACCTTTGATACACCACATGATTCTTTGGGAAGTGTGTGTTTCAGGATAGAATCTGAAGGTAGTACCTTGGGTTATGCTACGGATATAGGGCATTTGACAAGAGATGTGAAGTCTGCATTGATTGGCTGTGAGAACGTTGTGATTGAGTCGAATTATGACCCATATATGTTGAAAAATGGCTCATATCCATATCCGACAAAACAAAGAATTCTTGGGGATAGGGGTCATCTTTCCAACGGAGAATGTGCATCGTTCCTCCCTGAGCTTGTGAAAAATGGAACTAAAAATATTGTTTTAGCCCATTTGAGCGTCAATAATAATAAACCTCATATAGCACTTGGGGAAAGTAGGGGAGCATTGAATTCAAAAGGTGTCTCCACTTGTGAAGAGATAGGAAGAGCAGACGTCAGACTATGCACTGCAATGCCTGATAGAATAGTTGAAATTTTATAATGTTGTTTTAAGAAAAACGTGTTATTTATGATATGTTTTAACGTATTATTTTTGTGATGTGGTATTGATTATGAAAGGAAAAAAACTAAGGCAATATAAAGAAGCTTTGCGAACAGAAGTTCTGAGAAGCTATAGAGTAATTGAATATCTTGACTTTTCTCAGATGGCAGGATTTTTACCTGCGGAAGTGATAGAAGGATACGTTCTTAATGATTTGGAAACCTTTGAATACTTTGCAGTATTCAGATTTCAAAGTACCTCAGAGGTGGCAATATCACAGCTTGGAATAGTTTTGCATTTGTATAGTAACTCTGCCGTTCCGTATAAAAAAATACCTTTTACTTATCCGGCTAAAGATATATGCTTTGGAACACAGGAGTATGTGGACGAGAGTAGCAAAGAGACGATAATAAAGAAAATCCCCGATTCTGTAATCAAATATGGTGAGATTTTTGGCTCGTATGTTCTTATTCCGTTACCAACAACGTATTTCACAAAGATGAAGGTGGAATTCAAATACGCAGTTTTTGAGAACGGAGACAGAAAAGAGTATAACTTCATGTATGGGAAGAATAAACCAAAGAGCTTCAAAATATACGATGATGATACTATTTTCGCCTTCAATAACCTTAATATCTATATGAAGCAGGAAGAGGAACATCCAACTACAGTAATCCCAGAGCAAGGTGAAAATATGTGGCTTTGCTGTTGCGGTCATAAAAACCTTAATGCTAACGAGTATTGCTCCAAGTGTTCAAGAAATAAAGAATGGCAGCTTAAAAATATAAACGAGGAGGCATTGGAAAAGGCTACAAATAGCCTTAAACAAAGTGCAGAGGCTTCATATACAAGAATGAAACGTGCGAAATACGAAAGAACAGAGCTGGAGGAAGACCCGGAAGAACGCATGAAACGAATAGAGGAGTATCAAAAGGTTTTGGAAAACGTTGCAAAGCAACAGGCTGAACAAAGCCGCCGTAAATGGATGATATTTCCCAAAATCATTGCGTATTTTGCCTTCTTTTATCTTCTCATATATCTGTTGGGCTTTTTCCTCAGATAAAAGAGTGGCTATAATCTGATAATAAACCTAAAAAACTGTCCGAAAAGTTTCGGACAGTTTTTTCATATAAGGATGATGTAAATATAAAAATCCCTTGACGTTTAATGATAAAGTAGAAACGTCAAGGGTGGGTAGTTATTGTTTTGTTTCGAGAATCTCGTTGATTTTTTCAACAAGACGAGCAGATAATATTGCACAGGATTCAATATGAATTTTTTCGTTTGCCACGAATAAGGTAAATGAATCAGAGTTTCTCTTTATTCCTTGTATATCGTAAAATCTATAAACTTTTTTATTACCCAAAAACGTTGTGTATTGGAATGTTGAGTTGTCAAGTATGTGGATTTTTTGATTTGAGTAACAAAGAATTGCGCCCATTCCTAAAAGTAAAAGGGCAGAGAAAAGTGCAATAAAGGCAGCATTAAAATAGATAACGTTGAAAACGATTCCACAAAGTCCTGCGATGATGGCAACTATGCCAAATATCGAAATCCAAATTGGTAAAAACATATCTGCTTTCAGGGTTTCATAGTCAGCTGTTTTTTTCAAAAGAGATTTGATAATTTTTAATATTGAACTGAACATTCAAATTATACCTTCTTTTCGATTTTTCGTTTCTATTCTGCTGGTTGTTCGAAGGAAACGTTTTTGGGAACAGGAATACCACCTAAGTGTGGGAATCCTGTGTCGTCAAAGAATACCTTCTGACAATGACAATGTCTGGGCATAGGCTTCTTTGATGGATTTGTATCGTGTAAGCAGTGATGACAAATCCAAAGCTCAGTGTTGTCAGGAGAATAGAAGAACGTTGCATGCCCTGGTCCGTAGCAATCGTTTCCTTTAACAAATATTGGCGTGTCAAGCTTTTTCCAAGCAGATGCATCCAATATGTTGTCTCCTGTGAATTCAAGAATACCCATCATATAATCGTCAAGCCAACAACCGTTTGCTGAGTAAACGATGAAAAGTCTGTTGTCTTTTTCGATGAAGTATGCTCCCTCGTCAATGGGCTGAAGTCTTTCCCATTCCAAATCAGGCCTTGCAATAATTGTGTAGTCACCGATTGGCTCTGTGGGAGATTTCATTTCTTGGATTGCAAGAACTTGTCTCCATTCGGGAACACCAGGAACCAGGGAGAAGCAGATGTAGAGCTTGCCGTTTTTCTTGTCTTGGTAAATAGTTGGATCAATGGCATATAAATCGTGATTGATATGCCCACCAAGCTCAAAACCATCAAAAGGGTTGTCTGTTTTTGCCTTGAGACAAATAACGTGTTTGAACCCTTTGTTTTCTGCGGTTTGGTGTGTGCTTGTGTAGATGTACCACTTCCCGTCAATAAAGTGAAGCTCAGGCGCCCAAAGGAATCCGTATGTGTCATCCTTTTCGTTTGCTTCATATATTATTTTGGATTCGCTGTTGGAAAACATATCAGAGAGCTTTTTTGCTCTGTGCATCGTGAGTGTTTTGTCACCTGTGTAAATGCCGTAGTAGTATTTGGTGCTGTGACAGTAAACAATACAAGGGTCAGCAGTGTCAAGTGTATCAGAAAGTGGATTGGTATATCCATTTTCTGACTTGGAATATTCAAATTTGAAATTATCGTTTTTTACCATATTCGCCTCTTAATATTCTATTTTTTTGCTTGGAATTTTAGATAATGCGGGTAGTGAGTTTTTAAGCTCTTCCTTGGTTTCAATTCTTTGAACACCAGAGATTGGGTCATAGAAATATTGATAACAGAAAATAGAGAAGCCTTCAAAGTTGCTTTGAGCATTTATGTATTCGTAGGTCTTTTTGTAAATATCCTTGTTGTTGATGAATTCATCATAGTATATTCCTTCGTATCCGTAAATTGCGTTTGCGAAGGTGAGCCCTACCATAAATTCAACGTCATCACAGCAAAGGTCAGACCAAAGCTGATACGTTTCAGCGAAAGGACAAACAGAATGGTTGAAGCCCCAGTAGATTTGAGGCATAATATAGTCGATGTATCCTTTGTTGCCACACCAGGTATCAACGTCAGCATAGTGAGAATATCTTACGTTGTTGATGTTTCCTGCAGGTGCAATACCGAAAAGAACGTTTTTGTTCTCAGCCTTGACTGCAGAATATATGCCTGATACAAGCTTGTTAAGACTATCGTTTCTCAGCTTTCTGAGAGTCATTGATGGTGTTTTGAGCTTTTCTGCTTCAAGCTCTTCGTCATCCATAGCGGCATCGTTGCCTGGATAGAAGTAGTCATCCATGTGAACACCGTCAACGTCATAGTATCTTACGATTTCAGCGGCACCGTCGATAATGAGCTGTCTTACTTCTTCGTAATAAACGTTGAAGTAGTAAGAAGGCTTGTTATCATAGCTTCCCACAAATAAATATCTTGATTTCGAGCTGTCTTTAAGCCACCCTGCCATGGGATAAGCGGGATTGAGAAGCTTTGAGTCAGCAACTGACATACCTCTCATGGGGTTTATCCATGCCTGGAAGCTAAGCTCCCTTGCGTGTGCTTCTTCAATGAAAATTTCAAGTGGGTCGTATGATGCGTATTTGCCGTATTCTTCATTGATGAAGTGAGACCAAGGATAGTATTCAGAAGGGTAAAAGCTGTCAGCGTTTGGACGAACCTGAACAATAACGGTGTTGAAGCCTAAAGCCTTGATTTTATCCAGAGTTTGTCCTACAAATCTTTTGAAAGTTGCCTTTGGACGTTGTTTTGTGCCGTCGCAATAGATGTTTTCAAAGTCAAATTGAGAGATCCACATAGCCTTCATCTTGTCGTAGTTCAAGGGAATGTAGTCGCTGTTTGCACCTTTTTCCAAAACACCTCTGTCGGCTAAAGTTTTGTCCAACTTCGAAAGCGTCTGATACGTTTTTGAGCCCTTGTTTTCTTGGGTTTCGCCACTTTCGGTTGACGCGTCTGTGGAAACGATTTGGGAAACGTCGGGACTGCTTGCGTCTTCAGAGCTTTGTGGAGTGTCTGTGGTACAAGCTGTCAGTAGCAGGTATGCTGAAAGTAAAATAGCTATAATCTTTTTTTTCATTTGTTTTTTCTCCAATAGGGACCGAGGCATTAATACTCAATCTTCTTGCTTTGAATTTTCGCCATAGCAGGAATTGCGTTGACGATTTCTTCAGTTGTCTTAACGTTTGCTAAGTTTGTAATTGGGTCGAAGTAGTATTGATAGCAGAATACGGAGAATCCTTCAAAGGATTCCTGTGCGTTGATGTATTCAAAAGTCTTTCTGTAAACGGCTTTGTTGTTTTTGAATTCATCATAATGTATTTCGTCATAACCGTAAATAGCATTTGCGAAGGTAAGACCAGCCATGAATTTAACGCTGTCACAGCAAAGGTCAGCCCAAAGCTGATACGTTTCGGCAAATGGGCAGATAGGATGATCGAATCCCCAGTAAATCTGTGGCATAATATAATCGATGTATCCGGGAGTGCTGCACCAGGTGTCAACGTCTGCGTAGTAGAATTTTCTTACGTTGTTGAGGTTTCCTGCTGGAGCGATTCCGTATAATACGTTTTTGTTTTCTGCTTTAACAGCATTGTATATTCCTGATACAAGCTTTGATAAGCTTTCATAACGCATTTCTTTCAAAGTGTATTCGGGATTCTTTTCTTTTTCGGCAGCGAATTCAACGTCATCCATAGCATCATCTTCACCAGGATAGAAGTAGTCATCCATGTGAACACCGTCAACGTCATAGTATCTTACGATTTCAGCAGCACCGTTGATAATAAGGTTTCTTACCTCTTCGTAGTATACGTTCAGGTAATATGCTTCCTTGTCAGCATATTTTCCAACGAAAAGGTATCTTTTTTTGTCTTCGTCTCTCATCCACTGTGCCATTGGATAAGCCTCGTCAAGAAGTTTTGCATTGTCTAATGTCATACCTCTCATGGGGTTGATCCAAGCTTGGAAGCTAAGATCTCTTGCGTGTGCTTCTTCAATGAAAATTTTCATTGGGTCATAGTCAGCAAATTTTCCGTATGAACCATTTATAAAGTGAGACCAAGGATAGTATTCAGAAGGATAAAAGCTGTCAGCGTTGGGACGCATCTGAACGATAACGGTGTTGAAGCCCAAAGCCTTAACGTTGTCCAAGGCTGTTGCGAGAAGCTCTCTGTAGCTCTTTTCGTCACGTTGTTCGCCTTCGTTGCTGTAGACTCTGTTGAAATCGAACTGTGAAATCCAGATACCCTTCATTTTGTCATAGTTGAGAGGCTTGTAAGAGCTGTTAGCTCCTTTTTCAAGTTTAGCTCTTTCAGCCAAAAGCTTGTCTTTTTTTGCAAGTGATTCGTATGTGTTGTTCATGTGTTTTCCTCCGATTATTTAATGTGATATGTAAGTTGATTTATCTTTGTATAATATTTTCATCCAATGTCAATGGGAATCTTTTGGAAAATCGATAGTTTGCTATGAAACTAATTTTGGAGAAAGCGGTGGATATTGAATAAATAATTCCTGAAATTCTTTGTTTGATCCTGAAAGAAGCAGTTTTTTTGAAAAAAGCATCTATTTTGCCTAATACGTATTGGTCTGTTACATATTGTTGATATTGAGACAGAATGTCAAAACAGGGAATAGTCTTTTTGAAGTCTTCCTCGTTGGCTTTTTTGCCACCGCAGAAATAATACTTTTCAATTGCCTCCAAGGAATATATGCAAATCATATTTTTTATAAATTTTTCCAAAGCTTTGTCTTGGGGGAAGTTTGAATTTGCCCAATTTAAAAAGTCTTCCCAAGAGGCTAAAACATGGTGGTATGATTCTTTGGGATCTGTTCTTTTGTGAGTTTCGGAAGCAGGGTTGTTTCTGTATGCAAATAAAGGCTTGTTTATGCAGGTTACTTTTTTGGATACATACATAAACTTGTGTCTGAAAACCTCATCCTCGTTCCTTTTTGTTTTTGGAGAGTATATGTTGTTTTCAACTATAACTTTTCTTTTGAAAAATATACAGCAATGAGAACGCCAAATTTGTGACATTGCTTTTATTCCACCATCGGGAAAAACCTTGTCCTCGTAATTGAGTATTTGTCCTCTTGATAAATCATGGTTTGCTGCATACATTGAAAAACAAGTGGCATCACCGCCTTCAAAAATCCTTTGTACTGTATCGTTATCAAGAAAGTTTTTTATCCAGACATCATCTTGATCTAAAAAAGCCACATAATCACCGGTTGCTTTATCGATGCCGAAATTTCTTGCATCGCCAGCACCACCATTGGCTTTTTTGAAATATTTTATTTTGTCAGATTGAGATGCGATTGAAGCACATAATTCGTCGCCAGATGGAGAACCATCGTTTACTAATACGATTTCGAGATTTTCATAGGGTTGTTTTAAAACTGAATCAACTGATTGTTTAATGTATTTTTCGCCTTTGTAAAACGTAATAATTACAGATATTTTTGGGATATTATCTTTTTTTAACATTCTAACTCCAATCTGATTACAAAAATATTTTGAAAAATGCTTAGGAGAGTGTATAATGCTATGAAAACAAATTTTTAGTACTGATTATTTTTTGAATTTCAGTTTTAAATATATGGTAAATAACAATCCAAAGGGCCACATAAGTATGGTGGCTAATTTGCAAGGCGAGGCTGATAAGCAAGGCTCTTTGGATATAATGCAAGAGGAGGTATAGTGAATATTCGTTTTCAATAAATATTTAAGGGGAATGCCCTTTAGTGACATATCCAAAAGTCTCATTTTTCTGAAGCTTTTAGGACTTCTTAAATATTGCATGAATACAGTATCGGTCATACCGCCAGGTTGATATTCAACAACACACAGATTTTGGTTCAATATTAAAAAATCATAGTCTTTGCTGATTTGTATGTGGAGATAATGGGGATTGAAATCCCTTTCTTCTGGAAATTCCTCCATAGGACAATGCATCTTGTAAAGCTCTGTTCGAACAACGTTTTTTCTGTCACCGTTTTTGAGTGGATATTTTCCAAGCAAAAGATCTATAAGATTTATACTTTTTTGGTCGGGGAACTTGTCTCCAATGACTTCTCCGCTTTCCAAACAGTCCAGTCCAACAATACCCGCATACTTGTCCGAGCCGTCTTTTCTCCATTTGTTTATTATGATTTCTACGGCATTATCTGTTAAATAGTCGTCGCTATCAACGCAAACGCAAAGCTCAGTGTCGGTTGCAGCAATTGCAGTGTTGTATCCTGTGTATAATCCACCGTTCTTTTTATAAATATATTTGATTTCAAAATCCTTGCATTCGTCAATCCAACCTTGAACCAACTCTTTTGTGTTGTCAGTGGAGCCATCGTCAACTATGATCCAAACAAAATCTTTCAAGGTTTGTCTGCAAAGAGCTTTATATCCTTTTTCTAAACAGTAGGCTCTGTTATATGTTGGAGTAAAAACAGTTAAAGTCTTTTTCACGAGTTTGTCTCCTTGCTCAGGAATTAACAGTTTTTTTGTTCAATTTGTATTTTTCATTCATTTTAATGTAAAATCCCAAAATCGAAGTTGTTAAATTGAATCCCATAATTTTTAAAACGGTGTTGCATAATTTTGTCTTTTTGGAATTGCTGTATGAGCATACTTCTTTTGTGTCAAGAAATAATTGCTTGACTTCTTTTCTGTCTTTTTTGCTTAGCTTTGAGCTTAGCCCTAAAGCGGAAAACCATAAATATGAAGCGAAACATAGTTCTAACTCTTTAAGAGAGCGATTGGTTGAATCGTTTTTGTAATAGTCCAAACTATTATTTACTATTGTTAGTTGATCCTTAATATTTTTTGCTTTAATGGTGTGAGTTACAGATTCCTGTCTATCGATTTTACAAATATAAAGAGGGATGTCAAGTATTTTAACCTTGGACAGCTTTCTTAATATTCTCAACATCCATTCACTGTCTTCGCTGAAAATACCTTCACGGAAAAACAAATTATTATCATAAATAAATTGCTTTTTTATAATTTTTGTACTGGCTGAAACTTCTAAATTTCCGTTGTTTATCAAGTCTTGATAATAATGATGTATTGTATCTGTGCGTATGTTTTTTAAATTTTCGTGTTCTTTCCGTTTGAATAGTCCTTTGCCTTCAACATAGTCATACGAGGTGAATAAAAACATCTCTATGGAGGGATTTTGTTTCACTTCAGAAAGTATATTTGATACTGAGATTTCGGGATTCCACCAATCATCACTATCCATAAACATCAGATATTCGCCTTGAGCTGTTCTTATCCCAGCGTTTCTCGCCGTTGAAGCTCCACCGTTTGGCTTGTGGATTACCTTTATTTGCGGATGCTTTTCTGCATATTCATCGCATATAGCAGGACTATTATCAGGTGAACCGTCGTCTTCAAGTATTAATTCGAAATCTTTTAGGTGCTGATTAATCACACTGTCAATACATTGACGGAGATATTTTTCCACGTTATAAATCGGAATTATTATACTTACAAATGGCATTGTTCATCCCTCCTGTAAAGCGAGTAGTTTTATCATAGAGATTGTTTTGTAGTTAACGTGATCTGAGTTTTTCTATTGTCGCTATTGCGATATAAACCGCGGTTGCACATCTTACCTTGCAACTGATCAATAACATTTTCCAAGGTAAAGGTAAATATTTGGTGTTTAGCTTTGAAACGGCTGTACGGTACTTTTCTTGCTTTAAATATGATTTTAATACCTTTATATGTCCAAATGCTTTGTTTGCTGGATTTCTGATTTCGTTCAATCCTACGGCTGTGATGCTAAGTGCAATACGGTTTGAAAGTGCATTTTTGAAGCTTTCACCAAGTTTTTTCTCATCGACGATGCTTTCCATAATGGAAAAAAGATTTCCCCATTGTTGTACGAATTTAGGACGAAATGAACCTGTTATAGATTTCTCGTCTTTTCTGTAGTGATACAGATGCTCGTGTATGTACAGGATTTTATCACATTCATAAATGGCATACATGTTGAAAAGACCGTCTTCACAAGACCCTATCTCTTTAATGTCATAATATTTACCACACTTTGCCACGTCAGCACGATATAGCTTCGCCCAACAAGCAGTTAGGTTTTCCATCCTTTCGGGATGACATAATTCTTCGTCTGAGAGTCCAAATAGTCTGCGATATACCTTTTCTTTGGCTTGATCCCCTTCAAAATATGCAGTCTTATCCATAATATCCATTTTTAAGGAACGGCTTGGAAGCTCTTTGACGTATGAAAACATTATAAGATCCAAATCAGGCTTGTCATAAAGCTGGTTTACACATATTTCCAAGGTTTTCGTGTCTATCCAGTCATCTCCGTCAACTACCATAACGTAATCACCAACTGCTGAGGTTATCCCTGCTTTCCTTGCACTTGATACACCACCGTTTTTTTGATGAATTACCTTTACTCTTTTGTCCTTCTCTGAATAAAAATCACAAATCTCAGGGCTTTTGTCAGTAGAGCCGTCATCTACCAAAATAAGCTCTATATTGGAATATGTCTGACTTAGGATGCTTTCAACGCACTGGGATAAATAATCTTCAATGTTGTAGATAGCAACCACTATACTTATCAAAGGTTCAGCTTTCATTGGCATTCTTCCAATTCATATAAATTTTTTAATTCTTCAATAACGTTTATGTCAGTAAACGGTTGTACGGATTCTACTATTGATGATGACTCCATTTCTGCGTTTTCAAGAACCTTGCATATGAAATCTCCCAACTGAACGTCATCGTCGGGTGAATACAAATAACCATTAATGCCTACTTTCGTCAGTTCCTTGTGACCACGGTTGACAGACGCAACTATCGGCTTTCCGCAGAGCATCGCCTCCATAAGATTGAGAGGCAACCCTTCACGGTAACTACAAGCTACAAGAAGGTCGCAAACTTGCATATACCTGTTGACTTCTCTTGTGTAGCCTAAAAGCTTTACGTTGCTTTCCAATCCCTCGGATTTTATAAGAGACTCAAGGTTCTCTTTTTCACTTCCGTTTCCCGCAATCAAAAGTGTGGCGTCGGGGTGCTTTTTCAAAACCGTTTTCATCGCCCTTACTGCTGTCTTTTGGTTCTTGTTGGGTAAAAGCTCTCCTACGTTAAGTATGATTTTGCCTGAAAGCCCAAGAGCTTCTTTTTGAGCCTTTTGCTCCTCTTGTGAGAGGGGATAGAACCGCTTTGTACTTGCCCCAACTCCGTGAATGTGGAAAGTCTTACAGGAAAATTTCTTTTTCGATAACGTATAGTCTTCTTCCGTTATCGTTATGAGCTTGTCCGTGAAACGAGCCATAAACTTTTCTATGGGATAATATATAATCCAGTTTTTCTTTGGTGCTCCATCATAAAAATGAAATCCGTGGGCGGTGTAAAAAACCTTCGTTCCCCTTTTGCGATATTTGTTACCTGCTATTCTTGCTATTATCCCTCCAACAGGGGTGTTGCAGTGAATAACGTCATATTGATTTTCCTTTAAAATCTTTGAAAACTCTTTGTATGCAGAGATGTTCCCAAAATGAAAAGGAGACCGCTTGAAGTTTATGTCATACACCTTGTCCGCATATTCCATCTTCAATCCGTGCTTTTCTTCTAAATTGTTCCTCGCTGCAACGTGAACCTCACAACCATAATCAGACAAAAGCTTCATCAATGGCTTGTGAAATTGACAAATATGACTTTGTACCGTTGCAACAAGTAGAATTTTTTTCATATGTACCTCTGAATGATATTGTTTTATGGTAGAATCGAGTTGAGCGTAAAAATAACGTTGAGCGCAAATGCTCTGAATGCGGTTTCTTTCATATTTACAACACGAATATTCATATCGTAAAGCTCTTTGTTCAAATATTTTTTCATATCTAAATGATGTCTGTCGGAAATTCGTTTTTCCAATGGAACTCTGAAAAGTATGTCCAAGAACCTGCGATTGTTGAATATGAACGTAATGTCAAAGCAATATTTCATCTCGCTTATGTTGAGTCCACCCCAGCTTCCCCAGGTAACTTCGTTGTAATGCATGTCCGCTGTGTGATATAATTGGGGAATCTTACGGTATTCAAACTTGTCTATGTATTCTTCAAACACCTTGTCTACTTCATGTGCCAATTTTCTGTCAAGTATGAAAATTTTATATAAGTTGCGATAAAGCTTTGGCGAGAGGGAAGGCATCTTTTTTCGTCCATAATGTTTATACCAGTATGCACGAATAGTTTCGGAAACCCATGATTTGACCTCTACGTCGCATTTGCATTCACGTCTGAGAAGTATCCTCTTTCTCGCTTCATTGTGCTTTAACTCAGCAACGTATCCGTTGTTATGACGTAAAACAGCCAATATTGCATCGAAATCTTCAACAGCATCGTTGCTGTCGGGAATCTTGAAAACGTTGTGCTTTATATTGAAACGTTCTGAAATGGTTTTTGCCGCTTCTGTGTCGGGAACCTCTTTTTCAGCAGATATGTAGCTGAAGGTTTCTAATTTATCGTAAATTCCGTTCCCTGCCGCAAAGGTTGTGTTGCTGTCTATTCCACCTGTCAAGGAAATCCAAGGATTCTCCCATTTTCTTGAAACTAAAATCATATTGTTTTTCAAAATATCTGAGGCTGTCTTGATTACCTTGTTATAGTCTTCTTCCTCTGTGGCAACCTTGAAATCTTTAAGCGGCCAGTATCTTTCGTGGGATACTTCGCTGTTATAATGGTATAGAATACTTGGTACGATTCTTTTTACGTCTGCAAATGGTGATAAATCGCCTGGGAGATATGGCCCCATTACTCGTCCGTACCACTTGTATTCAATGAGCTTTGCTACCCATGGATCCATTTCCAGACTATTTATGTCTCCGATTAATTGCGGATGAGAGGAGATGTAAAAGCTACCGTCGATTTTTCCGTAACATGCAGATTGCATTCCTGAAGGGTCAACTAAAAAGTTGATTTTTCCGTCGCTGATGTCTCCAAAAACAAAAACACCTGTAATGTCACTTATTCGTTCGAGATATTCGTCCGTTCCGTATGTCTCGGCAATATGCTCAATTATCTTCAGTTCGTCAATCTCCATGGTGAATGGGTTGTACGCATGACCCAGTATAAAAAATGTTTTATTACCTTTATCCAGAATATGCATACCGGCTTTTTCGTGAGCCATGAAGTAGTAACCGCTGTGATATTCTGTCCTCCAGTTTCCATAAAAAGGGAACTCGTCTGTGTTTATCTCTTTGTCAGTTATTAAAAAACCACGTATGAATAAATCTTTTTTAAACTCGGGGTGTGATGATAAAACTTCTTTTATGTCAGAGCGCATAGCGTCAACCTCCATTACACCTTAATCAAAATATTACAGATTGTAGTAAGCTTCAAACTCTGCTGGAGTGGGGATTGCGGAAAGCTTTTTGCATTCTTCACGCTTTCTCTTTATGAAGTTTTTGATGAGTGCTTCAGGGAATACTCCGCCTTCTGTGAGATATTCATAATCAGCTTCAAGTGCGTCCAACGCTGCTTCAAGCGACGTGGGAAGTCCCTTAAGCTTCGCTTTCTCTTCGTCGGAAAGGTTGAAAAGATTGAAATCGTATGGGCCCCAGCCGTTTTCGTGTGGATCTATCTTGTTTTTGATTCCATCGAGACCTGCCATAAGAATAGCGGCATAACAGAAATATGGGTTGCAGGTAGCATCAGGGTTTCTGATCTCAAATCTGCGTTCCATTGGCTGTTTTGCGTATGCAGGAATTCTGATGACTGCACTACGGTTTGATGTGGCATATCCAACTGTAACAGGTGCTTCAAATCCGGGCACAAGTCTCTTGAAGGAGTTGGTGCTTGGGTTGGTTATTGCACAAAGTGATGAGATGTGCTTGAGAAGTCCACCGATAAACCAGTGTGCTTCCTTGCTGAGATGTGCATATCCTTCGTCATCAGAGAATACAGGCTTTCCATCTTTTGTCAGAAGAATGTGAACGTGCATACCGTTTCCTGCCTCTCCCATAACTGGCTTTGGCATAAGAGTTGCACTCTTTCCGTATTTTGCGGCTGTGTTGTGGATGATGTATTTAATCATCATCGTTCCGTCAGCCATTTTGGACATCTGTCCTAATTTTGGCTCAATTTCAAATTGTCCTGCCGCACCAACCTCTGGGTGATGATATTTAACAGGGATTCCTGCTTCTTCTATAAGCATACACATCTCACTGCGACATTCGTATGAGTTGTCGTATGGCTTTGCGATGTGATAGTTCTTTTGCTTTGGAACAACGTGTCCCATACCTTGAGATGAGCTGTTCCAGTATGCCATCTCTGCATCAAGAGATGCACCTATGCAGTAGGGCTGAACCGTCCAGTTAACGTCGTCAAAAAGATAAAATTCAAATTCGGGAAGAATATACATCGTGTCTGCCACACCTGTGGATTTCATATATTCCTCAGCGGCAAGAACTATGTTTCTTGGATATTGATCCAGCGGACGATTGTTGGGATAATCTATAATCATTGCGTTTCCGCCCATGGATAATGTGGGTACTTCACAGAATGGGTCGATAAACGCTGTGTCAGGGTCGGGAATGAATACCATATCACTTTTTTCAACAACGGCATATCCGTAGTTAGAAGCATCAAATCCTATACCGTCTCTGAACAAATCCTCTGAAAAATGACAAGCGGGAATAGTAACGTGTCTGAATTGTCCGTTTATGTCTACCATCTTGAAATCAATCATCTTGATTCCGTTTTCTTCAATGAGTTTTTTTATCTGCGCTATTTTCTTTTCCATACTGTTTTTCTCCTTTAAAATTTTGGATAGAATTATATATTTCATCTTATTATATATCATACCATATGTTTCGCCTGTTTTCAAGATGATTTTAGAAAAAAACGATTGACAAATAAAAATTAAATTGATATAATTAATTGGGCAAATCTTATTCATAAAAA
>JAEIGA010007512.1_pt1 | contig 16543 bp, 15 predicted proteins | sample 9270691 | NCBI WGS metagenome assembly JAEIGA01 (sample SAMN17057246, study PRJNA624740) | gut metagenome | biome: biome; isolation source: fecal sample | host: Bos grunniens | place: China: Xizang | collected 2019
GTATGTCTGGTCGTTCTAATGATGCTCGTGATGTTACTAACGGCATGAATGAAGGCGATCATAGATGTAAATTAACATTCGATGTACAAGCTAAACGTATCGTTGATTATGTAGCTTCATATTATGTTTATTTAGGAGGTTGTGATGCAATTTGCTTCACAGCAGGTATGGGTGAAAACTTAAAACATTTACGTATGAATGTTGCTAAACGTTTAGGTGTTTTAGGAGTTGAAATTGATGAACAATTAAATGATACTTTCTCTGATGAAAGAATTATTTCTACTCCAAACTCTAAGATTAAACTTTATATCGTTCCAACAAATGAAGAAGTTATGATCGCTAGAGATACTGTAAGAGTTGCTAAAATTAATTAATTTTAAAAATAAATGTATAATGGGTTAGTTTTTCGATAACAATAATAATGGCTTTATAAATTAAGCCTACTATAACTCTCCCAATTTTTTTGAAAGGTTGCCTCTTTAGGCAACTTTTTGTTTTCTATTTATCTTTAAATTAAGATTAAAATTTGATATAATTTACCTATATTTAAATAGATAGGAATGATACTATGGTTATTAACATTATTGGAGCTGGATTAGCAGGATGTGAAGCTGCTTATTATCTAGCAAAAAAAGGTTATCAAATTAATTTATATGAAATGCGTCCTAAGAAAATGACGCCTGCACATAAAAGTGAAAAATTCGCTGAGCTTGTATGCTCAAACAGTTTAAGAAGTGATTCATTAGAAAATGCTTGTGGTATATTAAAGAAAGAAATGGAAATGTTTGATTCTTTAATTATTAAAGCTGCTAGAACTCATTCAGTTGAAGCTGGTGGGGCTTTAGCTGTTGATAGAGAAGGTTATAGTGAATATGTTACAGAAGTTATCAAGTCTTTTGATAATATTAATATAATTAACGAAGAAGTATTAGAAATAGATGTAAATGTTCCTACTATTATCGCAAGTGGACCACTTACTAGCGATCCTTTATGTGATAAAATTAGAGAATTATTTGGCTGTGATGATTTTTATTTTTTTGATGCTCAAGCACCAATTATTTATGCTGATAGTATTAATTATGATAAGGTTTATTTGAAATCTAGATATGATAAGGGTGTTGCATCATATTATAATTGTCCATTTACTAAAGAAGAATTTGAAGCTTTCTATACTGAATTAATAAATGCTGAGGGTGTAGAGGTAAAAGATTTTGAAATTAAGGTTTTTGAAGGGTGTATGCCTATTGAAATAATGGCTAAGCGTGGCCCTCAAACCCTTACTTTTGGTCCACTTAAACCTGTTGGATTAATGACACCAGATGGACAAAAGCCATATGCTGTAGTTCAATTAAGACAAGATGATGCTGCAAAAGAAATGTATAATTTAGTAGGATTCCAAACACATTTAAAATTTGGTGAACAAAAAAGAGTTTTCCAAATGATACCAGGTTTAGAAAATGCTAGATTTGCTAAATATGGTAGAATGCATAAGAATACTTATATCAATGCACCTAAGATTTTAAATCCTACTTATCAAACAAAAGAATATCCTAATGTTTTCTTTGCTGGTCAAATCAGTGGTGTAGAAGGTTATGTAGAATCTGCTGCAAGTGGTATTTATGCTGCGATAAATATGGATAGATATTTATCTAATAAAGAGCTAGTAGTTTTCCCTTCAACTACTGTTATGGGAAGTATGGTTAAATATATATGTAATGCAAATCCTAATGACTTCCAACCTATGAATGCTAATTTTGGTATCATGGATGATTTAAATATTCCTCACAAGAAAAAAGAAAGAAAAGCATTATATGCTAAGCGTGCTTTAGAAGATATGGAAAGAAAGAAGAATGAAATATTATGAAAGATGTAGAAGCAATTGCTAAATTTGCTGACTACTTAGCTAATGTTAAAAATTATTCTTCTAATACAGTTGTAAGCTATAGAAATGATATAGAAGAATTTATGAATTTTATTGTTTCTGAAAAAATGGCTCCTAGCTTATTAGGATTAAGAAATAATAGAGTTTGTAAAAATTATGTTTCATATTTATCTAGTAAAGATTTGGCTTCAACTAGTATAAGTAGAAAGCTTTCTTCGTTGAGAAGTTTCTATGATTATTTGATGAAAAATGGAATAGTTACTAATAATTACTTTGATGATATAGAACCTCCTAAAACTCCAAAGAGATTACCTAAAACAATTAAAACAAATGAAATTATGATGTTATTTAATGTTTGTGATAGAACTAAAGCTTTAGGAAATAGAAATTATTGCATCTTAGAATTATTGTATGGTTGTGGACTAAGAGTTAGTGAATTATGTAATTTAGAAATAAAGGATATAGATTTTGATGAATTAACAATTTTAATTCACGGTAAAGGTAGTAAAGATAGAGTTGTAATAATGTATGAAGAAATGGCTGACAATTTAAGAAAATATATTTCTTCATTTAGATTAGATTTACTTTATAAATCAGAAGAACAAGAAAATAGACATGTGTTTTTAAATAAAAATGGTACTACCTTAACACCAAGAGGTGTAAGAGTAATATTAAATAAATTAATAACAGATTGTGGTGAAACATTTGAATTATCTCCACATATGCTTAGACATAGTTTTGCTACAGCTCTATTAAATAATGGAGCTGACATGAGAAGTGTTCAGGAATTATTAGGACATGAGAATTTATCTACTACACAAATATATACTCATGTTACTTTTGATAGTATAAGACGTTCTTATGAAACAAGTCATCCTAGGGCAAAGAAAAATCAAAAATAATTTACTTGTATATTACCTTGAATTTTGATATAATAACAACGTTATATGAGGTGAATAGAATATGAAAAAGATTTTAGGTTCTTTATTATTAATATTTGTATTAGTTAGTTTCTCTTCTTGTAAGGGTGAAGCTAAAATAATAGTTGATACTCCAAGCGATGAAATTACAACAGCTTTAAATTTAGCTGATGTTAAAAATGGTAAAGCTTTAAACACTGATAAAGATACATCTGTTGCTTATTATGATGTTAGAGTAAGTAATGATATAGCTGGTAGTTTATTCTATCAAACAATTAATGTTAATGAATATGTTTCAAATAAAATTTCATTTAACTTAAAACCTTTAGCATTTAATCAAACATTTGCTAATTCAGCTAATCCTACACTAGCAGAATTAATTAACATCTTAAACAGTGAAACAGAAGGTATCAGTAAAGAAGATTTAGGAATCGATTTAGTTGATGATGACAATAGTAATTATTTAGTAGGAAATCTTACTCCAGTAAATAAAATTGATTTTCCTTCAAATATCGAAGCTAATTCAGCTGATCCAATTCAATTAGTAGTTGTGTATATGCCTATTTATGGTGTTTTCTATAACAGTTCTAAACAATATACTAATGTATTTTTAATGATGCCAGTATATTATGCGATAACAAATACTTCAGCAGTATCTAACTATACAGGTACAGTAAAGAATTACCAATGTGTATTAGAAGAAGTAGCTCAAAACGTTTGGGTTTTACCTTCAAAGAGTGAATAAAACTAAACCACTTCGGTGGTTTTTTCTTTACCTCTTTTTTTAAGTATGTTAAAATGTTATTAGGTGATTTATGTGAAAAAGCATTTATTTTTAATTATATATACGATATTACTGGCTGGTGCTTCAGTATTTTCGATTCTATCTACATTTGTTATAGCCAAAGAAAAAGATGATGTTCCTAAATTAGGTATAGAAGAAACAGATGGAATAGATAAAGATAAAGGAAAGTTTTATACAGATTCTAATGGATATCAGTGTTATAAGGATAATAATATTGAAATTACAATTGTTAGAAAAAGAGAATATGAAACTGAAATATATTTAGCAGATATAAAAATCAATAATTTTAAATTGTTAAAAACAGCTTTGGCTGAAGATAAATTTGGGTTAAATATAAAAGAAAAACCTAGTAAAATAGCTGATAGAGTAAATGCAATACTAGCGATTAATGGCGACTATTATGGTTTTAGAGAAAAAGGGTATGTATTAAGAAATGGTGTTTTATATGATCCTGAAAGAACCTTTAGAGACTATAAAAGTGATATACTAGTTATTAATAATGATGGTAGTTTTTCAATTAGAAAAGAATCTGCACAAACATCTACCTCTATTTATGAAGAAGGTGCTTGGCAAGTATTTTGTTTTGGCCCTGGTTTGATATCTAATGGTGATATTTTAGTTAACGAAAAGAGCGAGGTTGCTGCCCATAAAGCTAGTAATCCAAGAACAGCTATTGGATATATAGAAGAAGGTCATTATGTTATGGTTGTTTCTGATGGTAGAACAGAAGCTTCAGCTGGATTATCACTTTATGAATTAGCCTTAGTATTAGATGAATATGGGGTAAAAGACGCATATAACCTTGATGGTGGTGGATCAAGTGTTATGATTTTTAATGGAAAAATAATTAATCAACCAACATCTAATGGTGAAGATATTAGAGAAAGGAGTAGTAGTGACATTGTTTACATCGGATATTAAAAAAACTTATTTTTGGACAATCATAATATATGTAATTGCGACAATTTTTACTGTTATTTTTAATGCAGTATATTATCAATTTTCTCATGAAGTTTCTAGTAGATATATGTCATTAGCCTTCTTATATCCATTGTTAATGGGTGTTATAGTATACGTTGGATTATTCTTTATTAATTGGTTTGATAAGTTTGCATATAATGCCTACAATGCAGGTGTTGCTACTATAACAATGGCTAGTATTTTGTTAGGTGTTAATGAAATTGCAGGTGCAGATACAATATATTATAAATATTTTTATATAGTGGCTTTTATACTTTTTGGGGTAAGTATAAGTTATCCACTAGTTAAATTAATTGTTAATAGACATAAAAAGGGGGAAGTATAATATGTTTTTATTAATGGATTTTTTTAAGACAAGAACAACTTGGGCTGAAACTTATGGAAAAGGTAATTCTTGGAATTGGTTTGGATTAACTCATATATTAATTCTTTTAACTACTGTAGCGTTTTGTTTTGTTATGAGTTATTTTTATCGTAAGGCAGATGATAAGAAAAGAAACATTTTAAGATGGGTAGTTACTGGATTAATGTTGGCTGAAGAAGTATGGATGTTTACTATTTCAATTGCAACTAAACAATTTGAAATAGGCTTTTTACCTCTTCATTTATGTGGAATTAATATTTTCTTTTGTATAGCTTATTCTATAAAACAAAAAGATTGGATTGCTGAACTTTTATATGGTGTGGCATTACCTGGTGCGTTTATGGCTTTAATTGTTCCAACATGGACGGCAGTTCCTGCATGGAATTTCATTTTTATTTTCTCGACAGGTTATCATATTTTCTTGATTTGTTATCCAATTATGTTACTAGCTGGTGGTTATAAGCCTAACTTTAGAAAGCTATGGAAAGGTGCTGTTGTATTAGTTGGGTTATGTGTAGTTATTTTCTTTATAAACTTATTTAACAATCATATGGCTGATAAAACAGGTGATTTAGTATTTTGGAATTCAAATTTTATGTTCTTGAATTACCCTGAATCACTTTTCGCAACAATAGCCAATCTTTTAGGCTTAAAAGGAAGATGGTATTTAATCACTTTACCTATACTTTTAGGAGCAATTTGGGTATTATTTTATGCTCCATGGGTAATTTTAGAGAAAATGGCAGCTAAAAAAGCTGTGATAAATGCCTAATATTTATAATAAATATTAAAAGACTCTTGAAAAAGAGTTTTTTTTATGTTAAAATTTCAAAGGCACAAAATACACATGTCTTTGGAGTTGGTCGTCGTGTGCAAAAAAATTGATGGAGGCTAACGTTGAAAAAGGCAGAGGACAAAAACAAAAATAAAAAGGAGAAAAAGAAAAATGTCTGAATCAGTAGTTTCAATGAAACAATTATTAGAGTCAGGTGTTCATTTTGGACATGCTACTCGCAGATGGAATCCAAAAATGGCTAAATATATTTTCACAGCTAGAAATGGTATTTACATCATCGATTTACAAAAGACTGCAAATGAAATCGAAAAATCATATGCAGCATTATTAGAAATCGCTAAAGAAGGCGGTAAAGTATTATTCGTAGGTACTAAGAAACAAGCTCAAGAAGCAGTTAAGGAAGAAGCTATCCGTTCTGGTCAATACTATGTAAACCAAAGATGGTTAGGTGGTACTTTAACAAACTTCAAAACAATCAAAAAGAGAATTGCTAAATTACACGAATTATACAAAATGGAAGAAAATGGTGATTTTGAAAAATTACCTAAAAAAGAAGTTATCCAATTAATTGGTGAACGCGAAAGATTAGAAAAATTCTTAGGTGGTATCAAAGATATGCAAAAGGTACCTGAAGCAATCTTCGTTGTTGACCCAAGAAAAGAAAGAAATGCAATTTTAGAAGCTCGTAAATTAAACATCCCAGTATTCGGTATCGTTGATACAAACTGTGATCCTGATGATGTTGATTATGTTATCCCAGCAAACGATGACGCAATCCGTGCTGTTAAATTAGTTACATGGGTAATGGCTAACGCTGTTATCGAAGCTAACGGTGGAGTTGTTGAAAAATTCAGCGAACCTGAAGAAGTTGATTTAGGAGAAGAAATCTCTAAAGAAAAAACAACAAAAGATGCTCCAAAAGCTAAAAAACCAGCTGCTAAAAAACCAGCAGCTAAAAAAGTTGTAAAAGCTGAAGAAGCAGAAGTTAAAGCTGAATAATTATAAAAAATAAAAATTTGGAGGAAATAATCATGGCAAATATTACTGCATCAATGGTAAAAGAATTACGTGAAAAAACATCTGCAGGTATGTTAGATTGCAAAAAAGCATTAGACGCTTGCGATGGTGATATGGAAAAAGCCGTAACTTGGTTACGTGAAAGAGGTATTGCTAAGGCTGTTAAAAAAGAAGGTGCTGTTGCAGCTGAAGGTTTATGTTCTTATGCTATCTCTGGCAACAAATGTGTAGTTTTCGAATTAAACTCTCAAACTGACTTCGTTGCTCAAAATGAAAAATTCATTAACTTATTAGAAAAAGTTGGTCAAATCTTAATTGATTCAAATGCTACTAACACTGAAGAAGCATTAGCTTTAGTAGTAGATGGTAAAGATTTAAATACAATTATTCTTGAAGCTTCAGGTGTAATTGGTGAAAAAATCACTTTACGTCGTGTTAGCGTATTAACTAAAGAATCTAACCAAGTATTTGGTGCTTACAAACATATGAAAGGTAGAATCATCACTGTTTCAATCGTTGAAGGTGTTGAAGAATCAGTTGCTAAAGACGTTGCTATGCATGTTGCAGCATTAAACCCAAGATATGTTTCTAAAGATGATATTCCTGCTGAAGAAATTGCTAAAGAAAGAGAAGTTATCTTAGCAGCTGCATTAAATGAAAATGCTCAATCAGCTAAACCAAAACCAGAAAATATCATTGCTGAAAGAATCGTTCCAGGACGTTTAGAAAAGAATTTAAAAGAAATCTGCTTATTATCTCAAGCATTTGTTAAAAATCCTGATCAAACTGTTGAAGCTTACGTTCAAGGTGCTAAATCAAAAGTTGTATCTTTCGTAAGATTAGAAGTTGGCGAAGGTATTGAAAAACAAGTTAGCGACTTCGCAGCAGAAGTTGCAGCTCAATCAGCAGCTTTCAATAAGTAATTATAAGGAGGCTACTGATAGCCTCCTTTATTTTAAAAAATAAGTCATAGGATGAAGGTGAATTGAAATGTACAAGCGAGTTTTATTAAAAATGAGTGGTGAAGCAATTAAGGGTGATACTCCATTTGGTATTGATCCTGCCACTGTTCAATCAATTGCTAAACAAATTAAAGCCGCACATGATTTAGGTGTTGAAATCGGAATCGTTGTTGGTGGAGGAAATATTTGGAGAGGTAAAACTGCTTCAGAATTAGGTATGGATCGTGCTCAAGCTGATTATATGGGTATGCTTGCAACAGTTATGAATGGTTTAGCCGTTCAAGATGCATTAGAAGCAATTGGTGTTCCATCAAGAGTTTTATCAGCATTACAAATTAACGAAGTTGCTGAACCATATATTAGACTTAGAGCTATTCGTCATTTAGAAAAAGGACGTGTATGTATCTTTGTTGGGGGTATAGGTGCTCCTTATTTCTCGACAGATACAGCTTGTATTTTACGTGCAGCTGAAATTGATGCTGAAATCGTATTAATGGCAAAAAATAAAACTGAAGGTGTATATGATTCAGATCCTAGAACAAATCCAAATGCTAAACTATATGAAACTTTAACGTTCACTGAAATTTTAGCTAAAGATTTAAAGGTTATGGATTCAACAGCCGCATCTTTATGTAAAGATAATAAATTAGACTTAATTGTATTTAACATGAATACTGAAGGAAATATTGTTCGTGCAGTAAAAGGCGAAAAAATTGGTACTTTAGTTACATGTGAATAGGAGGACAATATGGAAGAATTAGAAATGTTATTACTTGAATTAGAAGAAAAAATGGAAAAAAGTATTGCTTCTTTTGAAAGAGAATTATCAACTGTTAGAACAGGTAGAGCTAATGCAGGTTTATTAGATTCAATTTCAATTGAATACTATGGTGTTCAAACTCCATTAAAGCAAGTTTCTTCTATTACAATTCCAGAAGCTAATCAATTATATATTAAACCTTTTGATAAATCAGTATTAAAAGAAGTTGAAAAATCAATCTTAGCTTCTAGCTTAGGTTTAACACCACAAAATGATGGTGTTGGTATTCGTTTAATTTTACCTCAAATGACTGAAGAACGTAGACGTGAATTAGTTAAATTAGTAGGTAAAATGGAAGAACAAGCAAAAGTTGCAATTCGTAACTTACGTCGTGATGGAAATGATGATGTTAAGAAATTAGCATTACCTGAAGATGATGAAAAAGGTTCTTTAGAAGATATTCAAAAATTAACTGATAACAAAATCAAAGAAATTGAAGAAGTTGCTGCTAAAAAGAACAAAGAAGTTATGTCTATCTAACTTTACAAAGGCCTAAATTTAGGCCTTTTTATTTTTATATAAAATAAAAAAACTTTTATTTGCTAAATATAAATGGTATAATATTATAGAGTGTTTTTAAATTTGAACACGGAGGTAGATAATATGAAGAAGAGAATTATAAGCGGTATTATTTTAGCTTTTATATTAATTCCATTATTATTAGTTAAAGATTTATTTCCATTATTACAAATTGTTTTAATTGGATTAACTATTGTAGCAACAATTGAAATGATTAATATGTGCGAAAAGAAAAGACCTATGAAATTACCTGTTAAGATAATTGTTATTATTTCAACTTTGCTAATTTATATGGGTATTATTATTGAAAATGAAGCATGTAAAAATTCATTAATTTCTTTACTTGCAGATAAAATGACATTCAAGTTAAATATTTTAACTACATTAACATTGTCATGTGCTGCAGTATTTGCTTGCCAAGTATTTGTAGATGATTTTGACGCTGCTGATGTTGGTAGTGCTTTAATGTGTATATTCTATGTATCATTATCATTTTCTGCCTTAACAGTATTATTATTTAATGGCGTAAGATTTTTAGTATATCTAGGCATTGTATGCTTTGGAACAGATATCTTTGCATATGTATTTGGTATGAAATTTGGTAGACATGGACGTCATAAACTATGTCCTAAAATTTCTCCTAAGAAATCTTGGGAAGGTGCAATTGGTGGTACAATAACAGGAACATTACTTGCAAGTTTGTTTGCAATTTTCTATGATTTATTTGGTCATTATTTTGTTACTAATGGTGAACCAATTAAGTTCTTTGCAGGAGTATTTGCATATGATAAAATGCATCCTGTTGTAATAATAATTATGATAGTTATATTATCATTAATGTTATCTATTTGTTCACAAGTTGGAGATTTAATTTGTTCTAAATTTAAAAGAACTTATGAAATTAAAGACTTTTCTCAAGCAATTCCTGGTCATGGCGGTATTTTAGACCGATTTGATTCAGTATTATTTGCTAGTATTGTATTCTTATGCTTTATTACTATTTGTAGAATAGCTTTACCGTTATTAATGGTGTAATATGAAAAATTTATATATTTTAGGTTCAACAGGTTCTATTGGAACTCAAACTTTAGATATAGTAAGAAATCAAAAAGAAGATTTTAAGGTTATTGGTATGAGTGTGGGTTCTTCTAATTTAGAACTTGGATATCAATTAATAGAAGAGTTTAAACCTGAAATCGTTTGTTTTAGAAAGAAGGAGCATATGAAGGAGTTTTCGTATGGTCCTATTCTTGTTTATGGAGACGAAGGTTTAAATGCTATAAGTGAATATAGTAAATATGAAAATGAATGGCTAGTAAATGCCTTGGTTGGTGTATCTGGCTTACTTCCAACTGTAAAGGCTATTAAGGCTGGTAAGAATATAGCGTTAGCTAATAAAGAAACATTAGTAGTTGGTGGAGATATCATCAATGAACTAATTAATGAATATAATGTTTCGTTATTACCTATTGATTCTGAGCATTCAGCTATTTTAGAATGCTTAACTGGTGAAAATCCAAAAGAAGTAAATAAATTAATTATAACTGCTAGTGGTGGATCATTTAGGAATTTAAGTAGAGAACAATTAGTTAATGTAACTGTTGATGATGCTTTAAAACATCCAAATTGGAAGATGGGTCCAAAGATTACAATTGATTCAGCAACTATGATGAATAAAGGTTTTGAAGTTATAGAAGCATATTATTTATTCAATATGGACTATAATAAAATAGAGGTTGTTCTACATCCGGAAAGTATTGTTCATTCAATGGTTGAATTTAATGATGGTTCAATAAAAGCTGAATTAGGTCCAACTGATATGCATAGACCAATTGCATACGCTTTAAACTATCCTAAGCATCAATCATTAAATAGCAATTTTAGTATGATAGGTATTAGTTTAAATTTTAAAGAATTATCTATTGATAGATTCCCTTGTTTAGGATATGCATTTACAGCTCTTAAAAAGGGTGGTTTATATTTGGCAGCTTTAAATGCCTCAAATGAAGCGGCTGTATATTTATTTTTAAACAATATGATTTCATTCTTGGAAATAGAAGAAATCATTTGCAAAGAGATTAATAGTTTAGATTATGAAAGAAGTTATAATCCTTCTTTAGAAGAAAGATTAAATGTTAGTAAAGAAATTTACGAAAGAATATTATTAGAACATGGAGTGATATTATGATTTTAGCATTAACAGGTTTTCCGTTAGTTTTAGTTAGTATCATAGCTTTTGTCCTTATTTTAGGTTTAATTATTATAGTTCATGAGGGAGGACATTTCTTCTTTGCAAAGAAAGCTGGAATCCTTTGTCATGAATTTTCTATAGGTATGGGACCTGCAATTTGGAAAAAGAAATATGGTGAAACTTTATTATGTATTAGAGCTATTCCTATCGGTGGATATGTTTCAATGGCAGATGAAGTACTAGTTGATGGACTAGTAAAAAAAGGTAGTAAAATTAGTTTGAATTTAATAGATGGTAAAGTATCAGAAATCTTAATTGAAGAAAATGCTACTGGTCAAGTAAGCGGTGAAGTAGTAGATTTTGATATTTTAGGTAAAGATGGTAATCCACTATATATTACTATTAATGATGGTATGCAAGATCATTATTACGAAGTAATGGAAGATGCATTCTTTGTTGGTAAAAAGGATGAGAGATTACAACTAACACCATATAATAGATGTTTTGATTCAAAATCAATTCTTGCAAGATTCTTAACATTAGTTGCTGGTGCTGGTATGAACTTTGTACTTGCAATATTAATTTATTTAATTGTAAGCTTCGCAACAGGTGTTCCTAATTTAGATTCTAATGTGGTTGGCTCAGTATCTATTGCTAATACTGATTTGATAGTTGAAGTAGATGGAGAATATACTACTAAGCTATTAGCAGGTGATGAAATCACATCTATTAATGGTCAAAATGTTGAATCATGGAATGATGTATCTACTGAATTAAATAAATTACTTTCAAATAACCAAACTACTGTTCAAATGGTTGTTTTACGTAATAACCAAGAAATTAATTTAGAAATTGAATGTTATACGTATATTGCTTCAATTGGTTTATCTAATATCCAATATCAATCTAAGGAATTCCCAGAAGGTATTACTAATGGTGTTATTTTAGGTAATATTGGTATGAATTATTTAAATAATGATCATGGTAAATATGAATTAGCAGCTGGAGATATTATTACAAAAGTAAGAATTGATGTTGTTAATGCTGATAAGTCTATTGACAAAGGACAAATAATAAATGTTGAATCTTGGTCTCAATTAATTGGATTATTTAAAGATGTAAATGTTGCAAATGTTCAATTTGAATATTATTCATACGAAAAAAATGGAATTGTTTCAATTGATGATAGTGCAGTATTCCAAACGTATGGTAATGAATTATTAGAAAATCAAAGAATTGAAAAAATTCAAATTAAAATTGGTATGTCACCAGAACAAGGATTTGATTTATTTGGATGTATAGGTCAAGCGTTTGGTAATTTCTGGAATGATTTTACTTTAATCTTTAGAACTTTAGGTATTTTAATTGCTCCTCAAAGTGGCTTTAGACAAGTAGGTGTAAGTGATTTATCAGGATTCGTTGGAATTTTTGATATGATTATGGGCTTTGTTGGTTCAGGCTTCTTGGCTTTATTAAGCTTTATGGCTTTATTAAGTGTTAATATTGGGGTAATGAACTTATTACCAATTCCAGCATTAGATGGTGGTAGAGTAATATTCTTAGTATATGAATTAATTACTAAGAAAAAACCAAGTAAAAAGGTTGAAGCTATGGTTAATAATATATTCTTTATATTATTGATGGTATTATTTGTTTATGTAACATTTAATGATGTTTTTAGAATGTTTAAGTAGAAGGTGATTAACTATGGAATACAATAATCCTATAATTTTACAAGATTTTTCAGATCCTGATGTAATTAGAAAAAATGATAATTTCTATATGATTGCTTCAAGCTTTAATCATACTCCAGGAGTTCCTGTTTTAAAGAGTAAGAATTTAGTTGATTGGAAGATTATAGGTTATGTATTTGAGAACCTTCCATTTGAAAGATTTAAAGATGTCTATCATGGTGATGGTGCATGGGCACCATCAATAAGATATCATAATAATCTTTATTATGCTGTTATTCCTTTCCCTGATGAAGGAATATATGTGTCTAGTTGTACTGATATTGAAAAAGGAGATTGGACTGAACCTTGGTGTTTAATACCTGGTAAGGGACTAATTGATCCATGTCCAATCTGGAAAGATGGTAAATGCTATATGGCTATAGGATTTGCCAAGAGTAGAATAGGATTTAATTCGTGTTTAGGATTATATGAAGTTTCAAATGATCTTAAGACACAAATATCAGATACTTATACAATTATATATGATGGACATCATATGAATCCAACTATTGAAGGTCCTAAATTTAATGAAAGAAATGGTTGGATATATATTATGGCGCCTGCAGGAAGTGTTAAAACTGGTTGGCAAGTTTGTTTAAGAAGTAAGAATATTTATGGTCCATATGAACCTAAAATAGTTCTTATGCAAAATGATTCAAAAACAAACGGACCTCACCAAGGAGCCTTAATAGAACTTAAAAATGATGAATGGGCATTTATCCATTTTCAAGATAAAAAATGTTATGGTCGTATTTGTCACTTACAACCAGTTAAATGGGTTGATGATTGGCCATTATGTGGTATGGTAAAGGATGAATTGATTGCTGGCACACCAGTGGATACTCATCCATATATCATTGATAAAAAATCTAATTATAAAATACCAACTAGCGATAATTTTGCTAGTGACAAGTTATCTTTAATTTGGCAAACACCTGCCAATAAACAAGATGGTTGGTATAAGTTAGATAATGGTTTAATATTAAATTGTTATTACCATGATGAAAAATCTTATAATTCATTAAATATGGCCCCTAATCTATTCTTAACAAAATTAGCTTACCTATCATTTAATGTTGAAACATTAGTTGATATTAAATCATTAAATGATGGCGACGAAATAGGCTTATGTTATATGGGTAGTGAATATTCATATATTTGTATAAAAAGAATAGATGGTCAAAATCATTTACAAGTTAAAAAAGGTTATTTCAATAATGAATTAGATGAAGTAGTTTTCGATTCTATATATAAGAATAATGAGATTAAACTACAAATGAAATTTAAAGAACCTGGCATTTATAAATTAGGATTTAATAATACAATATTTAAAGAAACATACAATGCATTACCTGGTAGATGGATTGGTGGTAAAATTGGTATTTACGCTAAAGGTAAGAAAACAGGCGGATATGGATTATTTAAATATTTCAAAGTGAGGGAAGTAAAATGAAAGAAAACGATCAATTTATATTAGACATTAAACGTTTAGGAATAAATGGTGAAGGTATAGGCTTTTATAAAAGATTAGCTGTTTTTGTTGATGGAGCTATTCCAGGTGAAGGCCATAATGTTTGTGTTACTAAAGTCTTAGATAAGATGGCTTTTGCTAAAACGACTGAAATTAAACATGCATCACCTGATAGAATAGAAATTACTTGTCCTCATTATAATGAATGTGGTGGATGTAATGTTAGCCACATCAAGTATAATAGAATGTTAGAATTAAAAAGAGATTTAATTATTGAAACTCTTAATAGATATACTAAATTAAATCCTAGAAAATTCGAAATAAAGCCAACGTTAAGATCTGAAGATATATTTAATTATCGTAATAGAAGTATTGGTTCAATAAGAAAAGTAAATGATAAATACAGCATTTGTATGACAAATCCTGTATCTAACGAGGTACATCCAATTAACTCTTGTATGCTTCAAAATCCAGTAATTAATGAATTAAATGAACAAATTTTAAAGTTAGCATATGATATGAATATTTCACTATATATTCCTAAATTTAATCGTGGAATTTTAAGATATTTATCTATTAGAGTTAATTCAAAAAACGAAGCTTTAGTATGTTTAATTTGTGGCGAAAAGAGTAATAAAATTAAAGAATTGGCTTCAGAAATTATTAAATTAGATAATGTTAAAGGTGTTTATGAAAACTTTAATAATTCTAAAAAAGAAAGTGTATTCTTTGGACTTGAAATGAATCTATTAGAGGGTGAAGCATTTATAGTTGAAGAATTAAATAACGTAAAATATAAGTTATATCCAAATACATTCTTCCACTTAAATACGAAACAAACTAATAATCTTTATGAAATAGTTTTAAAGACTTTAAAACTATCTAGAAAAGAAACAGTATTATTTCCTAATTCAGGTGTAGGATTATTACCTTTATACTTATCAAAAATGACTAAGGAAGTAATCGGAATTGAATATAATAAAGATTTAATAGCTTACGCTAATGAAAATGCAAAGCTTAATAAAATATCTAATGCTAAATTCTACCAAGGTGATAGTGTTCAATTATTACCTAAAATGTTAGAAGATAAAGAAGTAGATATCATTGTTTTAGAATCTTCTAAAACAGGTATTGATGAATCTATTATTAAAACAATTAACAATAGTAATATTAAAAAGATAGTTTATGTATCTTCTAATATGGTTAGTATGGCTAAGGATTTAGATAAGTTATCTGTTAATTATAATATTAATTCTATTACACCAATAGATTTATTACCTCAAACAACTAATATAGAAAGTGTATGCATGCTTTCATTAAAACAAAATTAATATATAAAAACCAAACTCTTAAGTTTGGTTTTATTATTATTTGAATAAGTACTCCTATAGGAGTATAATATTAATAAATAAAGATGGATGGTGTTAATATGATTAATTTTAAAAATGATTATAATTTAATAGCTCATAATAGAATTTTAGAAGCTATGCTAGAATATAATAAAAATACATATGTAGGATATGGCTTAGATGAATTAAGTGAACAAGCAGCAAATGCAATCAAAAAGCATATTAATAAGGATGTAGACATTCACTTTTTAGTTGGCGGTACTAGTGCCAACAAGATTGTTATTGCTCATGCTTTACGCCCTTATGAAGCCGTAATTAGTGTAAATACAGGACATATATGTGTTCATGAAACAGGCGCTATAGAGGCTACTGGACACAAGATACTTACAGTTGAAGGAATAGATGGTAAAATCACTCCAACGATGATTGAACAGGTTGTAAATACACATGTAGATGAACATATGGTATTTCCTAAAATGGTTTATATTACTCAAGCTACTGAAATAGGAACTTTATATTCAAAATCAGAATTAATAGATATTTATAATATTTGTAAGAAAAATGATTTATATTTATTCTTAGATGGAGCTAGATTAGCAGTTGGTTTAGATAAAAGTGATATCACATTAGAAGATTTAGCTAAATATACAGATGTTTATTATATTGGTGGTACTAAAAATGGAGCTTTATTAGGAGAAGCAGTAGTTATTTCTAATGAAGAGTTAAAGAAGAA
>JAEIGA010007513.1_pt1 | contig 16543 bp, 13 predicted proteins | sample 9270691 | NCBI WGS metagenome assembly JAEIGA01 (sample SAMN17057246, study PRJNA624740) | gut metagenome | biome: biome; isolation source: fecal sample | host: Bos grunniens | place: China: Xizang | collected 2019
CTACTGCTAAGGATGTAGCGCCTAATATAGAAACATCTTTAAGTAAATCTGAATTTACAGCTCTTATTCTGAGTATGATTTCCTGCGTTTCAAAATCAGGCTTAGAAATGGACAAACTTTTGGTTTCTCAACAATTACCATTTGAAGATACTTGGTGGTTTGAGTCTAAATGGGATGGTTCTTCAATTGTATTAAACTTAAGTGAAAACCGTGAAATGCTTTATAATTCAATTTATGAGCCTGTGTTTGAAGAAACAGAAGAAACAACAAGCGAATAATTACATAACTCCTTTCATATATTTTTATAGAATATTTGAAGGGAGTTTATATTTTATGGATATAGCTTTAGAAAATGAAAAGTATTGCAGTTTAAAAAGAACCTATGACACTACTATTGAGGAGTGCGTTGAAGCTGAACTTTCTTTGCCTGAATATATGCCCGAGATTTTAAGAATTATCAGGTCACAAGCAGTTCCGAAAATCAATTCATTTCAGACTGTAGGAGAACGAGTAACAGTTGACGGAAGCTGCGAGCTCACTATGATTTATGAGGGTAGCGATAATTGTATTTATACATTTTCTCAGGTGCGTTCCTTTACAAGATACTGCGAAAACTCTGCGTTTCCTGTGGCAGAGGATGTAAGAGTAAAAACTTCACTTAAGTTTGTAAATTGCAGAGCAACCAATACAAAAAGAGCAGAAATAAAAGCGGGTATCGGCATAACGATTTCAGCTTACAGTAAAATAGAAGAAAGTATTTTGCTTCTGGGTAATTCTCAGGGTATAGAAGAAAGAAAACAAGAAATTTCTGCTATGTCATTAGGTTGTAAAAAAAGTAAAATGTTTTCGATGAGTGATACATTTAATCTGGAAAATGAAACAGCCGCATTTTTAGTGAGGGCAAATGCTGTTTCAGTTTTAGGTGAAGTAAGAAAAATCAGTAATAAGCTTATGATTAAGGGCGAGACTATTGTAGAAATAGCCTTTGTTCCTAATGAGGATAAAACTACAATTAAAAAGGTCAGACGAATTTTACCTATAAATCAGATTTTAGAATTTGAGGGTATGGAGGAGCATTTTACAGGCGATGTAACGTTGGATATTACTGCAGTTGATGTAATTATCAAAAACGATTCTCAGAGTGAGGGCAGAAGTCTTGATGTCGCTGTTTCTATAAACGCTGGTATCACAATGTGGGAGCAAAAGGATTTGTGTGTTATAACCGACGCGTATGCAATAAACGGTGCAATAAATCTTACCTATAGTAAAATGAAATTTTATTCTGCTCTTGATGCAATACGAGATACATATATTTATAAAGGTAACATTGATGTATCCAAAATAGGTGTCGATTGTGTCTTGGATGCATTTTGCGAAGAAAGTGAACCAGCCCTTTCATTTGGTGACGGCATTATAGCAGTAACAGGTTCTTTAAAGGTGACAATGCTTTTGAAGGATTCTCAGGGTGGTATTGTAACAACAGAAAAAATGCTTGATTACCGCTATGAAAGGAAAGCTGAATGTACTTCTCTTGAAACTGATTGTGTACCAAGTGTTTCTGTTTCTTCATTTGAGTGTGTTTTAAAGAATAAAGACCAGATAGATGTTAAGGCAGAAATGCAGATAAATTGCTCTGTTTTTGGTGAAACTGAATTGAGTGTTGTAACAGATATTTGTGAGGGAGAAAAGAGCGAGAAAACAATAAATAGTGCTATAACTATTTATTTCCCAGAGTTTGAAGAAAGTCTTTGGGATATTGCAAAACGCTACAACACAACAGTTGAGAGTATCGTTTTAGAAAATAATCTTGAGGGCGATACTACGGGTAATATAAAAATGCTTTTTATTCCATCTGGTACTTGAATAAATTGACATAATGTCATATAATACTAGGAGAACTTTCCCCGAATGCTAAGTTCGGGGAGCATTTTTTTAGGATGGTATTCTTATGAATCAAAGAAAAGTTTTAATTGTTGATGACGAGCCAGATATAAGAGAGATTTTAGAGCTTTTGCTAAAATCAAATGGTTGCGATGTTTTTTCATCTGCAGATGGTGAAAATGCTATAAACATTTTAAAAGAAAATCCATCAATGGATTTAATTATTTTAGATGTTATGATGCCTCGTAAGAATGGTATTGAGGTTTTGAAGAAGATAAGAGAGTTCAGTAAAATTCCTGCATTATTCTTAACCGCCAAAATTCAGGAAAGTGACAAAGCAGAGGCATATGCCAGTGGTGGCGATGATTATTTAACAAAGCCATTTTCACAAAATGAGCTTTTGATGAAAGTTAATTCTTTAGTCAGGCGTTATCGTGAATATTCAGGAAGAACTCAGGAGAGCAGTGAGGCTGACGGAATTATAATAGATGAGTCAGGAAGATGTGCCTATAAATCAGGTGCGTTGCTTAATTTAACTGATACAGAACTTGATATATTAAAGTTTTTTATTCAAAACAGAGGTAAGCCTGTTGATACAAAAATGCTTTACGAAGCTATATGGGATGAAAAATATGTTGCATCTGCAGCTAACACAATAATGGTTCACATTTTAAATCTTCGCAAAAAAATAGAAGATGACCACACAACTCCTGTGTTTTTAAAGACAATCTGGGGAAAGGGGTACCAATTTGACTAATTCAAAAAAAAGAGTAAATGGTAAAAAGTTTGTATCCTTCAAAACCAGAATTGTACTCTGCGTGCTTCTGGCACTTGTTTTGGGTATTGCTTCTTCTATGATTGCTTTTGAAATCAGTAATTTGGTTATCGATGAATTCTTTTTGAGTGAAGAAGCAGAAGCTGAACGTGATGTTGAGCTTTATCAGTCTTTTGTCAGTTTTGTTGAAAAAAACAATGTTTCATCAACTGACAGTGAAAAGTTTGATGAATGGATAAGCCAATATAACGATAATGTTTATCTTACAATTTACAGAGAAGACAGAGTATTTTTAAAGGATTTTGAAATAAGTGGTAATGACACTGTTATACCTAATGTGGAAAATGATGGAATGTTTAATAATTCCGACAATAATTCATTTTTAGAGAATGCTTTAGGTGAGGGTAATTTGTACAGTAACTATGACAGAACTATTTATTCTGTTGCATTCCGCGATGGTGTATGTGCGGTTACTATTGGTCACGAATACTCACAGGTTTATACAACTATTGCTCTTTGTATTTCGGCAACAATATTTTTTGTTGTATTCTTTTCAATCACAAGTGGCTTTAATAACCGTCTGAGATTAAGAGTGAAAAATATTTCTGAACAGGTTTCTAACGTAAGTGCGGGTGACCTTAATAAGCCAATAACTCTTGATGGTAGAGATGAGGTTACAATTCTTTCTCAGGATATCGAGCTTATGAGAAGTACGCTCGTTGATAAAATCAAAAGTGAGAAAAAGGCTTGGCAGACCAACCAGGAGCTTATAACCTCAATTTCTCACGATATAAGAAATCCGCTCACTTCTCTTGTAGGATATTCTGATATTCTTCACAATAAGCAATATTCAAGTGAAGAAGAGTGTGAAAGCTATTTAGATAAATGTCGTGAAAAAATTTATAGACTTAAAGAGCTTACAGATGAGTTGTTTAAATATTCGTTAGTTTATGGCAAACCCGAAGTAGAGGTTAATTGTACCGAAGAAGACGCTTCAATTCTTTTAGGTCAGTTAATAGGCGAGCCACTAGCAGAAATAAAGTCAAACGGCACAAGGGTGTCGTCAACTATTCTTATTAATAATATTACCATTTCTGTTGATGTTCTGGTTTTAAAACGCGTTTTCGATAATCTTTTTTCAAACATTAAAAAATATGCTGATTTTAACAAACCCGTGGTAGCCTCTGTCACAAAAAATGGTCAGTTTATAAATGTTAAGCTTATAAACTTTATAAAACAAAAAGATAATCCAGTGGAAAGCTCAAAAATCGGGCTTAAAACCTGTGAAAGACTTTGTAAATCTTTGAATATAGAATTCTCTTATTCAGAAAAGAAGGATAGATTTACTGCAGAATTATTTATTCCTATAGTTAAAATAGTTGAAAACACTGATTAAATAATACTTTTATTTGTTTAACATTTTCTATTGCATTTTATTTAAGTTTATGATATTATACTAAAGTCTATGTGTGCGTTGTAATTGATAGATTGCAACGGCAGTTAATGGCAACATTAAAGCTGGCGGTCCGCTTCTGTTTTGCAGAATGAACGCTTGAAAAAATTCGGAGGTTTAATATGGACGCATTAAAACTTATTGCACAAGACAGCCTTAAGGCTGAAAAACCATCTTTTTCTGTTGGTGATACTGTAAAGGTTGACGTTAAAATCCGCGAGGGTGACAGAGAAAGAATTCAGGTTTTCGAGGGTACTGTAATTGCTATCAATGGTAGTGGTGTTACAGAAACATTCACAGTTCGTCGTGTTTCTTACGGCGTTGGTGTTGAAAGAGTATTCCCTGTAAACTCACCAAACGTTGCAGATGTTAAAGTTGTTCGTTACGGTAAAGTTCGTAGAGCAAAACTTTATTATCTTCGTGACAGAGTTGGTAAGGCTTCTAAGGTTAAAGAAAAAATTGGCTAATGCCAGACAAAGCGTGGGGCAGGTGGAAATCTGCCCCTCATTGTTTACTAATTCTATTATTTAGTAATTCTTATATAAGAAAGGTGGCAGAATAATGAGTAAAGCAGAGGAAACAACCTTGAATTTTAATTTCGAAGAGGAAGATAAAAAAGGAAAGAAAAAATCAAAAAAACAAAAAGAAAAGATGACCATTTTTGATATTCTTGAGCCTATTGTTGCCGCACTACTTGTAATTACCATAGTGTTTACATTGTTTTTTAGAATTGTTAATGTAAGTGGTCGTTCAATGATGCCTACTCTCGAAAATGGTGATAAAATCATTATTTCTGCAACTGGCTATGAACCTCAAAGGGGCGACATTGTCGTTCTTTCTGGTGCGGCTGGTATAAAAGAAACTATTGTTAAAAGAATTATAGCAGTTGGCGGTGACAAGGTGGATATAAATTTCACTACTGGTATCGTTACTGTTAATGGTGTTGAAGAAGAATATACTGATGAGTTAACTCTTCAACAATTTGATATTGCTTTCCCTATAACAGTTCCCGAAGGCACAGTTTTTGTTTTAGGCGATAACCGTGCAGAATCACTTGATAGTCGTTCAACTGAAATCGGTTGTATTGATGAGCGCTACATAGTAGGTAAAGTAATATTTGGAATTTTCCCATTTGGAAAGGTCGAGTAATATGTCATCTGAACTTGAAAAACAGGTTGAAGCTAATATAGAAACTGATTCTAAGAATACAGAGGTATCTCAAGACGCTCTTGTTACGGATGTAGATACAACTGCAAAGAAAGATAATGGTAAGACAGAGGTTGTCGATAAAAAGAAAAAGCTTCAGCTTAATGTTTACGATTTTGCTTCAATTATAATGTCAGCATTCATTATAATTGCAGTTATATTTACGTTTTTCTTCCGCCTTGTAGGAGTAAAGGGTCAGTCAATGGAAAGTACTCTTCACGAAAATGACTGGCTTATAACAATGCAAAGACAAGAATATGTTTATGGCGATATTGTTGTTATTACTGAGCCAAACTATTTTAATGAGCCACTCATAAAGCGTGTTATTGCAACTGAGGGTCAGACGGTGGATATTGATTATGCATCTTCTACTGTTTATGTTGATGGAGTTGCGTTAGAAGAACCTTATATAAATGAAGCTTTCATTTTGCAGAACAGCGATGATGTTCCATTTCCTTATACAGTTCCTGAGGGTAAGCTTTTCTGTATGGGAGATAACCGCAACCATTCAACTGATTCACGCTCAACACTTATTGGCGCAGTTGATGAGAGATATATTTTAGGTAAAGCCGTTATAAGAGTTCTACCTTTTGGTAGCTTTGATATTTATGACTATGAGTAAAAAGTACGATAAAAACAAGAAAAATAAGAATCAAAATCAGGAGCAGAAAACAGATTCCCAAAAGCAGATTGTTCAATGGTTTCCTGGTCATATGGCAAAAACCCGAAGACTTATTAAAGAAAGTCTGCCTTTTGTTGATTTAGTGACGGAGCTTGTTGATGCAAGAATTCCTATGAGCTCTGCTAACCCAGAGCTTTCTGAAATGATTGGTAATAAGCCCAGAATTGTTCTTCTTAATAAGTGTGATGTTGCAGATGAAAATGCGACAAAGCAATGGGTTGAGTATTATAAATCAAAGGGAATATATGCTTTGCCTGTAGATTGTCGTTCAGGTAAAGCTTTAAATAATTATTTGCCACTGGTTCGCGAAATTTTAAAAGAGAAACTCGAAAAGAATGCCGAAAAGGGTATGGCTGGAAAGCCACTAAGAGTTATGGTTGTTGGTATACCCAACACAGGCAAATCGTCATTTATAAACAAAATGGCGGGCAGAAATCGAGCAAAGGTTGCCGATAAGCCTGGCGTTACCCGCAGTAACAGTTGGTTTGCAGTTGGTAATGGTATTGAGCTTTTAGATACTCCTGGTGTTTTATGGCCTAAGTTTGATGACCCAAAGGTAGGCGATAAATTGGCATTTATAGGTTCGGTTAAGGATGAGGTTCTTGACAGTGAAACCCTCGCTTTAAAGCTTATTACAGTTTTAAAAACAGATTATGCTCAGCGACTTACTGAGCGCTTTAAAATTACGGATTTTGCTGACAAAGAGGATTATGAGATTTTAGAGATGATTGGCAGAAAACGCGGAATGTTAATCTCGGGCGGCGAAATTGATACAGAAAGAGCGTCGGTTATTTTGCTTGATGAATACAGAGCTGGAAAATTAGGTAAATTAACTCTTGAATATCCAAGAGAATACGAGTAAAATAGAAGTCGGGTTTTTACCCGACTTTGTGTTTTTTATAGGAGAACGTTATGTTAGATTACAGTTACGAAATTCAAGCACACGAAAAGGGATACAAGGTAGTCTGTGGAATAGATGAAGCTGGTCGCGGACCTCTTGCTGGACCAGTATTTGCGGCAGCAGTTATTTTGCCAGAGAATTATTCTCACCCTGTGTTAAATGATTCTAAAAAGCTTTCTGAGAAAAAGCGCGATGAGGTTTACGATGATATTATAAAAGATGCAGTTTCTTACAGTGTTGGTATTGCAACTGAAAAGGAAATTGATGAAATTAATATTTTAAATGCAACCTTTTTAGCTATGAGAAGAGCGGTTGAAGGTTTAGGTGTAAAACCTGATTTTGCTTATATAGATGGTAACCAATATCCCAAAACAGGGGTAAAGGAAGAAACAATAGTAAAAGGTGATGGCAAGTGTATTTCAGTTGCAGCGGCTTCTATTATTGCTAAGGTTAGCCGAGACCGATTTATGCTTGAGATAGGTGAAAAATATCCTGAATACCAATTTAACAAGCACAAAGGCTATGGCACAAAGCTTCATTATGAAATGATTGAGAAATATGGTGTGTCAGATGTACACAGAAAAAGTTTTTTAAAGAAAATTTTAGGTGAATAACAGAGAACTATGAACAGTAGATTATTAGGTGCTTTTGGTGAGCAGGAGGCTGCCAGATATTTAAGAGAAAATGGCTATATTATAAAAAGTGCTAATTTTAGAACCTATGCGGGTGAAATTGATATTATAGCAGAAAAAGGTGAATACATTTGCTTTGTGGAGGTTAAAACCCGTACAGAAGGAGCTATGTTACCGCCATCTAGTGCGGTTGGAGTACATAAAGAGAAGAATATTGTAAATAGTGCGGGAATATATATGAAACGGTATAAAATACATAAATTACCGCGTTACGATATTATTGAAATTATTGTGAATGAAAAAAATATTGTGAGTCTTAATCATATTGAAAGGGCGTTTTAATATGAAGTTATTTGATTTGCATTGTGACACAATAGGTGAGTGCTACAAAAATAAAGTATCTTTAAGGCGTAATGGACTTAATGTTTCACTGGAAAAAAGCAAAGTGTTCAGTGAGTATGCTCAAGTATTTGCAATATGGATTCCTAATGAATTGAGAAAAGAAAAGGCTATAAACTACTTTAATAAAGTATGCGATTATTTTGATGATGAAATATCAAAAAATAAAGATTTGATTGTGAAATTTGATAGCGCTAAAAAAGATGATAAGCGAAATAAAGCTATTTTAGCAGTTGAGGGTGGAGCCGTTTTAGGTGGGAATATTGATGAAATTTACAATGTTTACGACCGTGGTGTAAGGGTTATGACATTAACCTGGAACGCAGAGAATGAAATTGCTTCGGGGGCATTCTGTGAAAATGGAGGGCTTACCGATTTTGGAAAAAGTGTATTAAGGCGAATGGAAAAGCTTAAAATGGTTGTTGATGTTTCGCATCTTAATCGTCAGAGCTTTTTTGATGTGGCAGAAGCAACAACAAATCCGTTTATTGCTAGTCACTCAAATCCTGATATAGTGAGTAATGAATTTGGCAGAAAACGAAACCTTACTGATGAACAAATAGAAATAATAAAAGAAAGAAATGGTTTGATAGGTCTTAATTTTTGTAAGGATTTTTTCAATGTTAATGATAAGAGTGGCTTAGATGCTTTAAAGGTTCATTTAGATTATCTTCTAAATAAGAATTGCGAAAAAATAATCGCAATTGGTGGCGATTTTGATGGTTGTGATTTAACAGAGGGGATAAGCGGTCTTGAGAGTATGGAATTCGTTTATAATTCGCTTATAACAGATGGTTTTAGCAAAAGCTTGATTGACGATATATTTTATAATAATGCTAATAACTTTTTTCAAAAAATGATAACATAACAAAAAATCAACCAGTCCGAAAAAGACTGGTTGATTTTTTGTTATGTTAATTAAAAATTAATATCTCATAGAGATTGTTTTCTGAAGTCTGTCAGAGAAGAATTTTAAGAATGTATCATTCTTTTCTGCGTTTTCTTCAATATCTTCATAAATACCATCAACTAAAGCGTTGTAATCGTTACTTGCCATTGTTGAACGAACATCGCTTTCCCAAGCCTGATAGTCTGATGCAGAAACAAAGTACATAAAGTGATAACCAAATTCAGTTTTAACAAGGTCTGCGTCACCAGGTTTTCTTTCTGGGTCAATAGCCCAGTTTGTGAATTCAGCAACATACTGACCACCAGCAGAAACATCATCATAAAGACCAACTGTTTCAATAGAAGCTGTATCATCTGTGTTATCTGCAATAAGAGCGATAAATGCTTCTTCTGTAGCACCATTGTCTTTCCATGTTTTCATAAGCTTTTCAGCTTCTGCTTTAGCAGCTTCAAAGTTCTTTTCGATTGTTGCTGCATCAAGCTCGTTGCCCTCTGCATCAGTTGTTTCTGCTTGTTTGAGAATGTGACGAACTGATGTGCTTGCAACTGAGGTGTCTGTTGTAGCAGGCTTAACGAGATAAATGATGTAGAAGCACTGAGCTTCTTCGTCTTCAATAACTGCTGTGTTACCAGCAACTCTTTCTTCAGATAAGAGCCAGTTTGTAACCGCTTCGCTTGAAGAAATGTCAGCAGCATGAGCATCTTTTACGAGAGTAGCATCTGATGATTGATATGCTTCAGCCATTGATGGTGCAGCGTATTTTTCTGCAAGAGTAGCAAATGAAGCTTCGTTTGTGATTTTTGATTTGAATTCTTCAGCTCTTTGTTTAGCTTGTTCTTTTGTGTAAACTGGGTCCTTTGAGCCTTCTTCTGCTTCTGCATAAGAAACATCAAAAACTCTGGCACTTACAGTTACAAATTCAGCTCTGTTCTCGTTGAAATATGCATTAACATCGTCTTTAGTGTAAGAATCTGTTAAGTGCTCCTGATACCATGAAAGATATTCTTGTGCAACTGCATCCTTCTGTAGTAAAGCTCTGTATGATTTTTCTGAAAGACCTTCACCGCAAACGCGAGCAATATAGTTGTCTAAAGAGAATTGATTTTCTTGTGCACTCTCTTCGAGTGTTTTCATTGTTTCGTCGATTTGCTCATCAATTTCTTTTTGCTTTTCATCTGAAATAACAAAGCCTTCTTTTTCAGCTTCCTCACCAGTAGCTTTTTCATACATAGCATTCATAAGGAAAGCTCTTGTAGAAGCCATTTCTTTGAAATAGTCTGCCCATGTTTCAACTGATTCTGGAGCATCGTCATAAGGATATTCCTGCTCTGCAGGGTCCTTAGACATATCAAAGCCTGTGAAGTATGAGCCATAGCCTGAACCATAACTTGAGTACATGTTTTCATACTCATAAGACATCTGGTAAATCTGGTTGTAGAGTGCCATATAGTAGTAGTTGAACTCTGCACCAGTAAGTTTGTCATCATCATAAGAAGCAACAGTAAGTACCTTCTGAGGAACATTGAAAACATTGAGAAGCATATTTCCAGCGAACCAACCAACAAGTGAAACGCAAAGAATAATAGCAAGAGTTTTAACAATGATTCTTACAGCTTTATCTTTCTTTGCTGAATGTTTTTTCTTAGATGCTTTGTCGAGACGTTCTTTACGCTGTTCACGATAGATTTCAGCGTTTGTCTTGATTTCGTTGTTATCCATTTTCGAATTCATCCTTTTCTATTTGCTTTTTGTATTTCAAAAGAAATACACATAACGCACCTATTTTATACTAAAACAATGAATTTTACAAGAGTATTTTTTAATTTTGTTATATATGTATATATAATTTACACTTTTTTAAAGAAATGGTACGCCAAATTTGTTTGACAGTAGCATTAAAGAGTGATATGATAAATAAGATAATCATAGATACAACAAAAAGATAAACATAAATAAAGGATTCTAAAATGAAAAAAGTGAATTTGAGTAAAAAATTAAAAATTTCTATAGTGATTTCTGTTGTTGTGGTATTAATTGCTACAGCAGTTGTTTGTGCATTGCTTTTTTTGAAGAAAGGTGTTACAGAGCAGATTGTACTAACTAACGAAAAATCTACCTTTGAAGATGATGTAAAAGGATACAAAGAGGGTGTTACAGATAATGCTGGTAATGTGCTTGTTTATAATCCTGATAATGCTTTTGTTGCTATAAAAAAGTCAGCGTCAAAAGGATATTTTATGCCTTGTGGTAAATCTGCTGCGGAGGACAAAAAATCTGCGATTTTAACGCTTACTGTGCGTGATAGAAAAGGTAATTCTTATATTATGAATTCTATCGATAACAGTGTTGACTTCAAAACCTTCGAAATAGCCGAGGAGAAAAATTCTCTTAAAATTACATTCTCGCTTTTTAAAGATAAAGAAAGTGCAAAAAAAGGGTTTGAAAAAAACGGGTTTTCAATAGAAATTCCTGTTATGTTTTCAACAGAAAACGGGAATTTCAAGGTGTCGATAAATTGCAGGGAAATAAAGCTTTCAAGTGGTCTTGTTGTTGAAAAAATAGCAATATTACCAGGGCTTTTTTCGGTTCGCGATGCACTTAATGGTGAGCATTTTTTAGTTCCTGATGGTTCGGGGGCATTGATTGATTTATCTGTCGAGGTGCCAGAAAAAATTTCACTCTCTCTTCCTGTTTATGGTAGCGATATTTCTGTCGGTGATTATAATGATGGTGCGTTTATACCTTGTTACGCCTTTTCGGATGGCAAAAACACTAACTGTGTTATAATTTCGGAGGGCGAGGCACTTGCAACAATAAATTGTAATCGTCAGAAGAAAATGGGTGCAGGCAATATTTATTCTGAATTTACCCTTACTCCGTATTCATCTACTGAATCTGCTGTTAAAATTTCTGACAGCTACGAGGGCGAAATTGCACTCACTTATGTGTTTAGTGATACCGAGGTTAATTCATATAGTACGCTGGCTTTAATTGCCCGTGATTTGTTTGTAAAAAAAGATTATCTTTCAGACAATGTGCAGTACGATTTTGGCGATTTGCCATTTTTTGTGAATGTTATCGGTAGTGAGAAGGGAAATAGCAAAGCATATACCACTTTCGAGGATGCTACTGAAATTATCAGTCTTTTAAACTCAAAAGGTGTGAGAAATGTTGCTCTCAGATTTTCGGGTGCTTTGGATGGCGGGCTTAAAGGCGATTCTATTTCAAAAAGTCCAGTGCTAAACTCTCTTGGCGGTAGTGAGGGCTTGTCAGGGCTTTGTAAATTGGCAAGCGATAAAAGAAGCTCTGTCTGGGTAGATATTAACACATTTTCTGGTGGCACCGCCCTTGCAGGTACAAGTGGCGTAGTGAAAACTTCGCTTTATGGCGATTTGTATTCATATATGGCTAAGGAAAATGTAGAAAGTGTTGTTTCAGATAGCACTGTTTTTGGTAAAAATGTTTCTTCTGCATATTCACTTTCAGCATCAACCGAAAATCTAAATATTGCACTTAATGATGCATCATTTTTGCTTTTTACTGATTCGAATAAAAATCTTGACCGACAAGAGATGCTTGAATTCACTAAGGAAAAGGTGTCAGCTCTTTCTGTAGGTTCTGGTCTGATGTTGGATAAGCCTTCATTGTGGCTTATGAAAGGTGCTTCTGCAGTTTATAGTGTTCCAGATAAATGCTCAATTGATGGTGGCTATGGGGTAACCAGCGTTCCGATTTTGCAAATGGTGCTTCACGGTTCATTGGTTTATGGCGGTGAGCCAGTTAATGCAACAAAGGGTGGATGGAATTCTGTTTTGAAATCTGTAGAGCTAGGTGCAGTGCCATCTTTCCTCTTTACTTATGAAGAATGTAACGATTTGTCTTATGGTGCTTATGCTACTGTTACTGCACAATATTATTCAAAACTCAAGGGGCTTAAAGCTATTCAGGAAATGGCTATAACATCTCACGAAAAGCTTCTTACAGGTGTTTATAAAATTATATACGGCTACAACAAGGTTGTTTATGTTAATTATAACGACTCTGTTGTAACAGTAGATGGAATTTTGCTTTCACCACAGGATTTTATTTTAGTGTAAAATTTGTTGATTATTTTTTAGTTAAACTCTTTATTTTTAGGAAATTTATGATATAATTAAAAGGATATAATTTATTTGGGAGGTGTACCTTTTTGGAATTTGATAAAAAATTGCTTGAACTTACCGAGAATTTCGGCGATTGGTGGAAAAAAGGGTACGATACTCCTAAAATGACTAAAGAGCTTTACCCTTATACTAAATTATTTTCGCCTATAAGAGTGAATAATTTAGTGATAAAAAATAGGGTAGTTATGGCACCTATGGGCAACATTTCAATGTGCGACGAAACTGGTAAGCCAAGTGCTAAAATGCTTAAATATTTTGAAGAGCGTGCCCGCGGTGGCGTTGGTCTTATAACTACAGGTCTTGTGCCTGTTTCATTCGGTATTGATAAATCACTTATAGAAAAAGGGGAGTTGTCATACTTTCCTCGAATAGACAGAAGCCGAACAGTTTTTGCACCTTGGCGTGATTTGGCGGCTATGTGTCATTCGTATGGTGCTAATATTTTTATTCAGTTAACACCAGGTCTTGGTAGGGTGGGAAATCCACAGTGCCTTACTACTCAGTTTAAATTTCCACGTAGTGCATCATTAAATCCTAACTGGTATATGAGTGCAGTTCCTTGCTTGCCACTTTCCGATTTATCACTTGTGAGGATTATAAAAAATATAGGACAGGGTGCGGCAGATGCCAAAGCTTGTAATATAGATGGTGTTTATCTCCATGGTCACGAGGGTTATTTGTTAGAGCAAATGACAAACCCAGCATTTAATCGCAGAAAGCTTAGTAAGTTTAAAAACCCCGAAAAATTCGGTGTTGAAATGGTTAAAGAAATCCGCAAAAGAGTCGGTGATGATTACCCGATTATGTACAGGATTGATTTATCATTAGCGCTTAATGAAACATACAAAGAGCGAATGGACTCTGTTTCATCTTTAAAGAGGTTTAAAAACGGCAGAACAATTGCCGATACTTTAAGATATATGAAAAGCCTTGTTGAAGCGGGTGTTGATATATTTGATGTTGACATTGGTTGCTACGACAACTGGTGGCTTCCACATCCACCGGCATCAATGCCGTCAGGCTGTTATCTCGCAATTTCAGAAATTGTGAAACGCTACTTCAATGATTTTGAGATTAAATCAAACAAGGGTATTCCTGTTCCTGTTGTTGCGGTGGGTAAATTGGGTTACCCAGATTTAGCTGAGAAGTCTTTAAGAGACGATAAATGCGATATGGTTATGTTGGGGCGTCCTTTACTTGCTGACCCCGACTGGTGCAATAAAGCATATAACGGTGAGGTTGAGGATATAAGACCTTGTATTGGTTGTCAGGAGGCTTGCCTTAACGAATTTGTTGAGGGTGGTCATCCACAGTGTGCGGTTAATCCGAGAACTGCTTTTGAAGAGGAATATTCACGCGAAATTCCTAAGGCTGAGAAGAAAAAATATGTTGCAGTAATTGGTGCTGGTCCTGCAGGTGTTGTTGCGGCAGAAACACTTATTAAAAGGGGACACGCTGTTGACCTTTATGAAAAAAGGGAGATTGGTGGGAATCTTATTCCGGGCAGTAAAGCCAGAATTAAATATGAAGTTGATAATTATCTCGATTACCTCTATAATGTAGTAGTCAATCTAAAGAAAAATAGTGATTTTACAGTTATAAAGGGCAATGCACAAATGGAGTCTTTAAGAGCTAAAGGCTATGATGCAATTTTTGTTGCAACAGGAGCTAAACAGTTAAGACCTCGCGTTGAGGGCATTGATGGAGATAATGTTCATTTTGCAGTTGAGGTTTTAAGAAAACCAGAGCTTGTTAAAAATGCTCAGAATATAGTAGTTGTCGGCGGTGGCGTGGTCGGTGCTGAAACTGCGTATTTTCTTAAATATGAGTATAATAAAAATGTTACGGTTCTTGAAATGGATAAATACATAATGAACCACGCGTGTACGGCTAACCGCGGTCACATAATTCACTATTTGGAAGATGCGGGTGTTGAACTTCTCAACTGCACAAAGCTTCTTTCAATAGACGGTAACAAAGTCCGCGTATTGCAAAATATACACAAAAATGTGCCTGATCCTTATGTTACCTGGCAACCGATTTTGCCAGAAAATGTCAAAAATCCTCTTGACATTCTCACAAAAATCGGTGATGATTATAAAGAGAAAACAATTTTCTGCGATATGGTAGTTCTCGCAACAGGCGTAGCCTCAGATTCAGAGCTTTATTATGAATGTGTTAAAGGCCATGCTGCAAAAGAGATTTATAATATCGGCGACAGTTTTAAATCTGCCAGAGTATTTGAGGCGGTTCGTTCAGCTTATCGCTGTGCGAGAAATATTTAATTTAGTTTATAATAATCAGCTGAAAGGGTTGAAAGAAATGAATACAAAAATGGAACTTACCCCTGAACAACAAGCCATTCTTGATGGTCAACAAGGGGAAACCATGGCGAAAGTTATGAAAACTCTCGTTATGTACGGTGAAGCTTTCGGTGCTACAAAAATGATTCCTGTTACAAGCGAAATGGGACATTTAGTAACAAGCTTCGGTCTTAAGGTTATGACACCTGTTTATGACCTTATGGAACAACTTATTGAGGCAGGCGTTAAATCTAAACAAAAATTTAGCGTTGACCCAAAGCCACTTGCTCCAGAAGTACCATCAGACTTCCTTAAAAATGTTGTTTTTAAGAAGTTTATGTACTCAAAACAAGCAAGTTATGATGAGCAACTCAGAAAGTTAGGTCTTGTAAGTGATGAGGCTTACACTTGTACTTGCTATATGAATGAGGTTGGTAACATTCCTAAAAAAGGTGATGTTCTTTCTTGGGCTGAGTCAAGTGCGGTTGTTTATGCTAACTCAGTTTTAGGTGCTCGCTGTAACCGTAACTCAGGTATCATTGAGCTTATGGGTTCAATTGTTGGTTTCGTACCATATTTCGGTCTTGTTACTGACGAAGGCAGAAAAGCTACTTGGGTTGTAGAAGTTAAAACAACTAAAAAGCCAGAGGCACAGGTTCTTGGTAGTGCTATCGGTATGAAGGTTATGGAAGATGTTCCATTCGTTAAAAACCTTACAAACTGGATTGGCTCTGAATTAGACGATGATGCTAAAGCATATCTTAAGGATTTTGGTGCAGCTACAGCTTCTAATGGTGCAGTTGGTCTTTATCATATTGAGGGTCTTACACCAGAAGCAGTTGAATTAGGTGAAAGCCTTATTGCAGAAGGCGCACAAACTTATGTTATTGATGATGCTGAACTCGAAAGAGTTAAGGCTTCTTATCCTGTTATGTGGAAAGATAAGAATGCAACACCAAAGCTTTGCTTTATTGGTTGCCCACATCTTTCTCACGCACAGTTAAGAGAATGGACAGACAATGTTGTTGAATCTTTGAAGAAAAATGGCAGAACCAAGGTTTCAGTTCCTACAGTATTTACTGCTGCTCCTGCAGTTGTTAAAGAATTCAAGGCTACTGAATACGCTGCAAAGCTTGAAGCAACAGGTGTAGTTCTCAGCTATATTTGCCCACTTATGTATATGAATAACCCACTCGCAAAGAAAATGCCGGTTATTACAAACTCAAACAAATTAAGAA